>JRYF01001715.1_pt1 | contig 23001 bp, 18 predicted proteins | sample 235331 | NCBI WGS metagenome assembly JRYF01 (sample SAMN03074217, study PRJNA261475) | activated sludge metagenome | biome: Wastewater Treatment Plant; feature: Wastewater; material: Activated sludge; isolation source: activated biomass of a wastewater treatment plant treating hydrocarbon... ...
GGTCAAGCCGACCATCCGGGTCGCGACCGGGCCGGGCGACGCGCCGGTCAAGCTATACTTCGGCATTCACAAGCACATGCACCAGCCCTACTACAACACCACCGACCGGCTGTACTGGGACGGTGAGAAGGACGGTATCTTCGGCGCGCGCGGCGGCCCCTACACCCACTTCATCCCGACCGCCGCCCGCCAGTACGTCGGCGGCGGGCTGCCCCACGCCGGGCTGTCCACCAGTTGGAGCGGCTCGCTGATCGAGCAACTGGACCGCTGCGCCGCCGACGGCCTGTGCGGCGGACGCTTCGCCGGCTGGAACAACGACCTGCGCGCCATCGCCCAGGAAAAAACCGAACTGGGTCATCCGCGGGTGGACTTCGTGGCCTTCGGCTTTTTCCATCCGCTGATGCCGCTGATCCCCGACCGCAACATCGTTAAGCAGGTCGCGTGGCATCGCGACATCATCCGTTCCGCTTTCGGCGTCGAGGCGTCCAGCGTGATGTTCCCGCCGGAGACCGCCTTCCACGTCCGCATGATTCCGGCGTTGAACCAGGCCGGGGTCAAGGCGGTGATTTACGACTCGATCCACCGCTTCCGGGCCTGTAAGGATTATCCCTACGCCGGGATCAACGAGGGGATGTTGCCCCCCAATCCCGCCGAGCAGGTCAACCCGCCGGTCCACGACTGGCTGCAACTGCACAACATCTGGGCCGGCTCGAAAATCTCGCCCAGCCTGCTCAAGCCCGAGTATGTCCAATACGAAGATCCGGAGGGTCAGGTTCATAAAATCATCGCGGTGCCGGCGGAGCGCTACATCGGCAACGAGGACGCCCGGGGCGGATTCGGGGCGCTGCAATATCCCGACGTGCTGGGCCAGGTCTACAACCAGATTGTCGATACCGGCACCTTCGATCCGAAGCATCCGCCGTTTTTCCTGCTGCACTCCGACGGCGACAACCACGGCGGCGGCGCCGACAGCTACTACAACCATAATACGGGGCAACTCGTGCAATGGTTGCAGGGCGATCCACGGTTCGAACTGACCTCGGTGCATGATTATCTCGACCGCTTCCCGCCCGATCCCACCCAGGCCGCGCACATCGAACCGGGCTCCTGGAGCGGCGCGGACAACGGCGATCCCCAGTTCATGAAGTGGTTCAGCCGCTACGATCAACCCTATTCGCCGGACCTGAACTCCTGGGCGGTGCTGACCGCGTTTCAGAACGTGGTGCATACGCTGGAAGACGCCATGCCCGGCAAACCGTGGCTGGACGACATCAGCCGACTCATGCTGACCGCCGAGACCAGTTGCTACTGGTACTGGACCGGGCAGCACGAATGGGACCAGCAAGTCACCAATGCCGCGAACAAGGGCTATGGGATGGTTAAGAGCGAGGTCGATGCGCTGCTGGCCGCCGGCAAGGATCGCACCGGACCAACCATTTTCCCGCCGTGGGTCACGCCGGAAAATCCGGGCGGCAAGCGCTGGGGTCAGGGCTGCCTGCTCGACGCGCCGCGCGAGGGAACCGTGCATACCTTCGTCCACGACCTTTCCGGCCTGAAGCGGGTGACCCTGGTGCTACGGACCGCCACGGGCGAAAGCAAGATTCCGATGACCGATAACGGGCCGTACCCGTCACAGACCGGCGCGGCCCTCGTCGCCCATTACTTCACCGCGAAATTGCCGGTCGGCGCGGGCGACGTGCGCTATTACCTCGAGGCCGAGGACGGCAAGGGCAACGTCGCGCGCGGGGCGCTGGAGCGGGTGTATCTGGCGTAGAGGAATGGAACCGGGGTCCGGGGGACCCCGGATTCCGGTTTTCTTCGAGGAGTCCCATGACACCCAGCTTCACGGTTTACATCGACGAATCTGGCGACGAAGGGTTTGTCTTCCTGCCAAACGAACAGGGTAGTTCGCGCTGGCTGGTGCTTTCGGCGGTGGTATTCCGTAAGGAAAACGACCCGGATGCCGTGCGGCTGCTCCGCGAGGTGCGCTCGTTGCTCGGCAAGCAAGACCGACAAGCCCTGCATTTCCGCAACTTAAAACACGAACAACGCGTACCCTACGCGAGAACCATCAGCGAGTCGCGATTGCGGACGGTCTCGGTACTCATCCATAAGCCATCGATCAAGGAACCAGAGAGATTTCAGAGCGAAAAATTTCGCTTGTACCGTTACGCCACGCGATTGTTACTGGAACGGGTATCCTGGTTGTGCCGGGATTATCGCAAGCAGGGAGAAGGGGACGGCGCCACCGAGATCATTTTTTCCAACCGCAGCATCATGTCTTATGACGATCTGCGTTCTTACCTCAGACACTTACGCGAGACCAGCGAAGCAAGGGATATTCGGGTGGATTGGTCGGTTGTCCTGCCGGAACGGGTGAAGGCGGTCAATCATGACCAACTCGCTGGTTTGCAGATCGCGGACGCGGTGGCTTCGGGCTTTTACTTTGCGGTCAATCGCAACCCCTACGGCGAGGTGGAGGACCGTTACGTGCGCCTCATGACGCGCATCCTGTACCGGCATCGAGGCGTATTGGAGGGATATGGCGTGAAATTCTGGCCGGATGACTTGGCGACGCTCGCTCGCTCAATGCCATATCTTGAGATTTTCCATAGTCTCAAATGAAAATGCAGACCCCAGGTTCGAGGTTCCCACCCATTCGGGCTGCCGCCGTCGCCGGCGACCTCTACAAACCCTGCGCTTGTCTGCGCGAAAGATGCTAAACAGTCGGACCCTGCCAGTCAAGAAGGGGTTTTGACCCGGCATTCCACTGCAAACAAGAACCTGCCTATGGTCGCATGAGGCTTCGCTACAAACAACTTACAGGACTATCCCAACTTGCTTACGGCCGCTAATGCGACAAGGATGCGAGTTCTCCCGGACGGGGACCGTCCATAAACCCATTCCATGCTCCCCTCCGACCTGCTGTTCTCCCACCAGCGCGGGGCGCAGGTTTATCCGCGCTTCCTGCGGCGCGAACAACATCTCTGGGCCGAACAGGTTCTGGCCTTAATCCACGCGCACCAGCACCGGACCCGCGGCGAATTGCAGGCGGCGCTACGGGCGTTGGAAGGCGACTCGCCCGATTACCGCGTCGTGCGCGGCTTCGCCCATCTGGCCCTGAACGCCGCCGAATTCACCCTGGCCACCGGCGAACTGGAACCGGAAACTCTACGGGGGGAGATCTTCACCCTGGCGGCCGAGCGCGGCGGCTACGGCGAACAGCAAGCGCGAGAAGTGCTGGAAGCCGTCGCGCCCCGCTACCAACTGGAAGCAACCACGCTGCGCGAGGCGCTGTACGCCGACCTGCCAGAGAATCACCTGTTGACCGTGTTGCCGGCGTTCACTCCGGAGCAACTGATCGACCGCTACAACCTCGCCCAGGCCCAGGGCCTGTTGTATTCGGCGCTTTATCTACGCCTCATCGCCCATCGCAACGTCCCCGGCGAATACCGCCGTCTGTTCCAGCACCTCAAATTCCACGGCCTGATGTATGCGGTCGAGGGCAACCTCGACGACGGTTATCAAATTTACGTGGACGGTCCCGCCAGCCTGTTCAAGCAGACTCGCAAGTACGGATTGCAGATGGCGGTCTTCCTGCCGGCGCTGCTGCGGGTCAGCCGCTGGGAGATGGAAGCGGTGTTACAACGGGATGGTCTGGAACTGCGCTATCGACTCGACTCGCAATCGCCGCTGCGGTCTCTCGACGCCGCGCCGCCGGCCTACGATAGTTTGCTGGAGGAAACTTTCGCCCGGCGCTGGGAGAAGTTGGAGACGCCGTGGGTGCTGGAGCGGGAGGTGGAAATCGTCGATCTCAAGGGTACGGTGTTCGTGCCCGACTTCGCCCTGCGCCATCCCGACGGCCGGACCGCGCACGTCGAGATCATGGGTTTCTGGCACCCAGACTATCTGCGCCGCAAACTGGACAAGCTGCGCCGCGCCGCCATGCCCGACCTGATCGTCGCCGTCTCGGAACGGCTGAACGTCGGCGCGGACGATGTCGCGGATCTTCCCGGACCGGTGCTGTTCTTCAAGGGCAAGTTGGAACCGCGGGCGGTCCTGGAACGGCTGGAGCAGTTGGCGCCGCCGACCGCTTGACTGAGGCGGGTCTCACGCTTGGATCGATTGGTTTGTGATGCCCGCCATCCAAAGCATTCCCGTCAACGCCCCTGGAATGCTTAACTGGACCGATCATTCCTCGTAAATCACCAACCGGCCGCCACCGCCGCTCTTGGCGATCTTGAGGGCGTGCTCGACGGCGTGCAACAACTGCTCGCACGAATCACAATCCGCCAGACCGGTATCGGGATACGTGGCAAGTCCGGCGGAAACACTGATCCGGACCCTGGAGCCATCCTCCAGCATCGGCTCCCAGTCGCCGATCAGCGCCAGCAACCGCTCGACCAAGCCACGGGCTCCCTCAACCCCGCAGGCCGGTAGCAGGAGCGCAAAGGCATCATCGCCAAAGCGGGCCACGACATCGTGACGTCGAATACGGCCCCCCAACAAGCGCCCGAGTTCGATCAAGATTCGATCGCCACCAACCCTGCCGTGGTTTTCGTTAATCCGCCGAAAGTCATCCAGATCCAATAATGCCACACTCAGGGGCCAATTCTGACCGCGGGCATTCGCCAACTCCCACGACAACAATTCATCCAGATACGGGCGGTCGAACAGCCCCGTCAGCGCGTCGAACGAGGGCGGCCGATCCCGCGCGGGAGACTTGGCGACGTCGAGCGTCGTGGATGACGATACGGCTGAAGGCAACGGGGATGAAGCCAAGTCTTCGGACTGAAGTCTGCTTTCGCCGACATCAGACCAAAGCTGCGCGTTACGGAGCGCCAGCGCTTCCCGGGCCTGTTCGAGTATGCCGTCGACCTCAATGGCATCCTGGATCTGGATTTGGAACATTTCGGCGACTTCGGGGAATTGCGCGCCAACCGCTTCCAGGATCTTCACGTAATCGTCCGCGCCCATGCCAAACCATTGTCGGGCCAAGTCCGCCACTTGGGGCGAACGTAGCCAATAACCAGGGCGGATCCAAATATCGGCGATGCGAGACGCCAGCGCCACGCACTCCACCAGCGTCCGGTGGTGCTCGGGTGCCGCGCTGTCGCCGGGATTCAGACTGCCGGCCGCCGCATGGCACAAATAGTCCGGCAATCCCCAACGATGCAGCAACCAAGCCCCGACCCGCGCGTGATCGACCTCCAGCCGCTCCCGCTCCAGTTTGGCCAATCGTTCGTAATCCAGGGCGCCAGGCATTCCCGCCTGTTGGTCGGTGGCGTCGGTCAACAACTTGCCATATCGGTCGGGCATCATGATGGCCAAGGCCATGATCCCGATCCCGTGCAGCAATCCCGCCAGGAACAACTCCTCCAGGTTTTTCAGGGCCAATCGCTCGCCCAGGATTCTACCAGCGGTCGCCGTCAGCAACGAGCGCCGCCAGAACTGCTCGATATCCAGGGCAAAGGTCTTGACATCCCGCGCGGTCGCGATGAGGGAAAAACTGAGCGCCAAGATCAACGATCCCCGCAATCCCAGCAGGCTCAACGCCTGTCGTAGATTCGTTGCTTGGCGACGCCGCCCGTACAACGGCGAATTCGCGGCCCGAAACAGTTTGGTCACCAGCGCCGGGTCCATCGCGATCACCTTGGCTACATCGTTCAGATGGACTTCCGGATCGTTCGCGAGCGCGATGACCCGCAAGGCCACCACCGGCAGAGTCGGTAGATTGCCGCAAAAACTCAGTCGTCGCTCCAGTTCGGCGTGCATGATTCGTGATTACCTAAAGCTACGGTGGAAGTTGCCGATTCTTTATGGGAATAAATACTTATAACACCAAATGCATATAAAGATCACCACGGATAAGGTTTTCGTGCTCGGGAAGACATGAGATTATGATGATGAGAATCATACACCACGGCTTGCGTAAAGACGGCGCGGCGGTGGCCGACAATCTGGTCCTGGACAGTTCCACCATGAGCGGCGATACCGGCATCGAACGGTGCCACGAACCTGACTGTCAGCGGCAGCGCTGCAAGACTCTCCAAGCGGATCTGGCGGCTTTGCAAATCGAATTCGGCCGACTTCGGCAGGAATTCCGCCGCAACCAAATCATCACCCAAGTAATCGAAACGCTTTACCGCCTGGCGGACCGGCAAGCCACGACCGGCGAACTCGGCGAGCGACTGATCGATCTGCTGGCGAACACCCTGGGGGTGGACAGCGCCGCTCTATTGAAATGGGAAGCGCCGCGACACCGGTTCGCTACCCTTCATGGCCGGGGACTCCCGCTGACCTGGACCCTGAGTTTTCCCTTGACTGAAGTCCCTGACGGTTGTAGCTCCAGTTCGCTCACCGCCCCGCCCGCGTTTCTGAACGATCTGCGCCAAACCACTGGACTAAGCCACTGGCTCTGGGCCTGCCACCAACACGCCGGACTGGCCCTGTTGCTGGGCGACACCCTGGACAGCGGCCTGAACCGCGACCATTTTGATAGCGACGACCACCGCATCGTCGAAACCGCGCTCACCGTCTACGCCACCCTGCGCCATCTGAACCACGCCGAAACCGCGTTGCGGCACTCGGAAACCAGCTATCAGGCGCTGTTCGACGGCGCCACCGACGCCCTGGCGGTCATCGATCCCGACTCGGGATTGATCTTCGACACCAACCGCCAAGCCCGCGAGATTTTTGGCGACCCCGCCGGGACCATCCAACGATCCAGTCTGGAAGACTGGCTATTCGATCGTAGTCTCAAGTGGCGGGATGCGCTGCGCTGGCAGCGGACGCGGGCGATGGCCGGCGATTTTCCGCCCATCGAGTGTCAGTTTCGAAACGTGGCTGGCGCGGTTTTCTGGGTCGAACTCCATCTCAAACCAGTTACACTGAACGAGCAACCGCGGTTGCTCGCCGTCCTGCGCGACATCTCCGAACGCAAGCAGGTCGAGGAACGGCTACTGCACCACACGTTCCACGACCCGCTGACCGGTCTGCCCAATCGAACCATGATTCTCGCCAAGTTGCAGGAAGCGTTGGATGGCCTACTATCACGGCACCTGTTGGCGGCGCTGCTGCTGCTCGATATCAACCGCTTCAAGGTCATCAACGACAGTTTGGGTCACGATGTCGGCGACCGAATGCTGGCGGCGATCGGGCAACGGCTGCAAGCCAGCCTGCGAACTGGTGACACCATCGCCCGGCTGGGCGGCGACACCATCGCCCGGCTGGGCGGCGACGAATTCCTGATCCTGCTGGAGAACTTGCGTCAACCTGGCGATGTCATGCTCTGCGCCGAACGCCTCCACCAAGGACTATCCAGCCCCTTTTATATCGACGGCCACGAAATCCACGCCAGCGCCAGCATCGGTATCGCCCTGAACAATCGGAGCTACCAGCGCGCCGAGGATTTATTGCGCGACGCCGATATCGCCATGCACCAAGCCAAGGCGCGCGGCAAGGATTGTCCGTATGTCCTCTTCGATCCGGCCATGCATGACCGGATCGTCATGCTGATGCGTTTGGAGCACGACCTGCGCCACGCCCTGGAACGCCAGGAACTCGTGGTGTTCTACCAGCCCATCGTCAACCTGACCACTGGCCACATCAAAGGCTTCGAGGCGCTGGTGCGCTGGCGCCACCCGGAACGTGGGTTAGTTCCGCCCGACGAATTTATCCCCCTGGCCGAGGAAACACTGCTGATTCTGCCTCTCGGCCGACAAGTACTAGCCGAATCCTGCCGCCGGCTGGCGACTTGGGCGCGGTCTTATCCGGAACGGATGCCGCTCACCATCAGCGTCAATTTGTCCAGCAAACAGTTGGGCAGCGCCGATCTCATCAGGGACATTCGCCAGTTACTGGCGGAGACTGGCTGCGATCCAGCATTCCTGGAACTGGAAATCACCGAGAGCGTCCTGATCGACAACAGCGAAGCCGTCCGTTCGCTGATGAACGGCCTGCACGACTTGCGCATCCGCCTGTCGCTGGACGACTTCGGCACTGGCTACTCTTCGCTGAGTTATCTACACCAGTTTCCGTTCGACACCATCAAGATCGACCGTGCTTTCATCCAGCCGATCGACCACAACCCCAACCGCCTGGAAATCGTCCGCGCCATCGTCGCCCTCGCCCGGGCGCTGGGCAAAACCGTGATCGCCGAGGGTCTGGAAACCCTCGAGCAGGTCGAGCGGCTGACCGCCCTGGGGTGCGACCTAGGTCAAGGCTACTTTTTTGCCCGGCCGCTGGACGCCGCCGCCGCCGAGCAGTTTCTGAGCAAACCGGCTTTCCCGTCCGCGGCGGAGCGCGCGGCCGGTCTGGTCGCGGTTCCCACGGATCGGCGCACCCACTGAGAGACTTCACGCCCACCCAAACAAATCGGGCAATATAAGGTTTCAATCTCCTCTTCCAAGTCGGAGCGCGCCTGGAGGGAGGTCCTGAATCCAGCGTTCGGGAATCGCCCGAAATCCCAGCGCCGCACCCAACACCACGCCCAACACCAACGCCGGTGGCGATTTGCGCGGCTTCGAAATCGTCCGCGAGGACAGCTTTCAGGAAAGTGGTAAGGTATCGTTGATCCGACTGATTCGACTGATTCGACTGGCGACCTGTCCCAGCACCTTCCAGCGAGCGACTCACCCAGAAGTGAACCCATGAAGCAAAAATCGAACGACGATGCCAAGCCGGCGCGCATCACCACGCCGAAACGGCCTACCGCGACACCACGAACGACGGCTGGCTTGCCTCCGATCCCGCACATCGTCGCCTTGGGCGCCTCGGCTGGCGGTCTGGAAGCGCTGCAGCAGTTCTTTAAAAACACTTCTCCCAACAGCGGCATGGCCTTCGTGGTCATCCAGCATCTCTCGCCGGATTACAAGAGCATGATGGTGGAGTTACTGTCGAAAAACACCGCCATGCCGGTCAAGCGCGTCGAGAATGGCATGCGGGTGGAACCGAACCAGGTCTACCTAATCCCCCCCAAGACCCAGATGACCCTGCTGCATGGCAAGCTTCTGCTCGGGGAGATCGACCACAGCAAGGGACTGGTGCTGCCGATCGACATCTTCTTCAAGTCCCTGGCGGAAGATCAGGGAGAGCGCGCCATCGGCGTGGTGCTCTCTGGCACGGGCAGCGACGGCACCCGCGGCATCCGGGCCATCAAGGAAGCCGGGGGCATGGTGATGGTCCAGGAGGAAAGTTCGGCCAAGTTCAGCGGCATGCCGGGCAGCGCCATCGCCACCGGACTGGCCGATTTCGTGCTGCCGCCCGAGAGGATGCCGGAGGCCTTGCTTAAATACATCCAGCATCCCTATGTCCAGAAAGCGCCGGACCCGTCAAGCGCATCGAGCGCCGAGGAGAACCAGATCGATCCTTTGATCGCCCTGCTGCGCAAGGAAACCGGAGTGGATTTCAGTTTCTACAAGCCCAGCACGATCCTGCGCCGCATCGAGCGCCGCATGGGCATCGCCCAGATGATCACGGTCGAGGAATATGCACGCCACCTCAGCCAATCGCCGCAGGAAGTGAAGGCGCTCTACAAGGACTTGCTGATCAGTGTCACCCGGTTTTTCCGCGACCCGGAAGCGTTCGAGATCCTGCGCCGGAAAGTGATTCCGGAAATTTTCGCCCAGGCCAACGGCGATCAACCGATTCGTATCTGGGTGGCGGGCTGCGCCACCGGCGAGGAAGCCTACTCGGTGGCTATCCTCTGCGCCGAGCACATGGAGGAAAGCAAGAAAAATCTGGATGTCAAAATCTTCGCCACGGATCTGGACAAGGAAGCGCTGGACCACGCCGGGCGCGGTGCTTACCCCGAGAGCATCGTGGCCGATTTGCCCGATGAAAAACTGCGCCGCTATTTCCTCAAGGAAGGCAACAGCTACTACGTTCAGCGCAGCCTTCGGCAAATGGTGGTGTTCGCCGCCCACAACATCCTGTCCGATCCGCCGTTCACCAAGATCAACCTCGTTACCTGTCGCAACCTTTTGATTTATCTGCAACCCGTCCTCCAGCATCGGGTGATGACCTCATTCAGCTTCGCCTTATACCCGCGTGGATACCTGTTCCTGGGTTCCAGCGAAACCGTCGGCGATCTAAGCAACTCGTTCGAAACCCTGAGTCCGCGGCATAAAGTATTCCGCCATCGGGGCAGTATTCGCCCAGCCCTCTTGGAAAGCATGGATTTGTCACCCCTCCAAGAACGCATGTCGCGGCGCCCGGCGGATCTGTCCCGATCGTTTCGGGCTTCTCGCGCGTCCGACCGCGAACAAACCGTGGACCGGATCACCGCTAAATTGCTGCGCGAACATATCCCCGCCTGCCTGGTGATCGAGGAATCCGGAAAACTGATCTACACCTACGGCACGCCGGGCGATTTTCTGGCCCTGCCCGCCGGCCAAGCCACCCTGAACGCATTGGAAATGTTGCCACGCGCCCTGGCGCTGGTGTTGTCCAGCGCCATCCACAAGGCGCAACGCGACCGTAAGACGCTGACCTACCGCGACATCCGCATCCGCGGCCGCGACCGGATGCGGTCGATCGACATGACCGTCGAACCGTTCCGCGACGAGAACAGCGACGAGACGCTGTACCTGGTATTCCTCGCTGAAGCACTGCCGGCGGTGGCCGCCGCCGAAAGCGAATCCCTCGACCTGGACGCCAAGGCTTCCCAGCGGATCAACGACCTGGAGCGCGAACTCCAGACCAACAAAGAAAATTTACAGGCGGCCATCGAGGAGTTGGAAACCTCCAACGAAGAACTTCAGGCGACCAACGAGGAATTGCTGGCCGCCAACGAGGAATTGCAGAGCACCAACGAGGAATTGCAATCGGTCAACGAAGAATTGTACACAGTCAACGCTGAATACCAGAACAAGATCAACGAACTGGCCGAACTCAACAACGACATGAACAACCTGCTGAGCAGCACCCAGATCGGCAAGTTGTTCCTCGATCTGGATCTGCGCATCCGTAAGTTCACCCAACCCATCACTCAGGAAATCGATCTGTTGCCGCACGATATCGGTCGTCCGGTCGGTGATTTCGCCCATCCCTTCATGCAGGCGATCCACCGCGACGCGCTCAAGGTCATCAAAACCCACAACGTCTTCGACCAGTTGATGAAGAGCACCACCGGCCGATGGTATCTGCTGCGACTGGTGCCCTACCGGACCCAACAGGGTGAGGTATTCGGCGTGATCGCGGCCCTCATCGAAGTGACCGCGCTCAAGGAGAGCCAGTTAAACGCGCGCAAAGGCGAACTGGCCGCCACCATCACCCTAAACACGCTGGCCGCCGGCGTATGCGCGGTCAACGAGCAAGGCCGAATCATCCTGGTCGATGAGGCCTTCGACCGAAAATTCGGCGACGCAAAATCGCCACTCAGCGGCACTCATTTCGTGGCCTTGCTCGCCGAACCAGGGCAACCCCCATTGGACTGGCGCCAGATTCGGAATGGCTTGCCATCGTCTGGGATCGTCACGCTCTGGTCCAGCGATGGAACCGGCCATTCAGCCCGACTTCAGACCCGCGCCGCCGGCGAAACCACGATCTGGATCGCCAACTTAATCGATTGAACTCCGGCACACGCTGGCGGTGCGATCATCCCCGGACACCATCGCCTCCACCGCCATGCCCGAGGAAACCGACATGAAAGCCCTGCTTGGCATTGCGGCGGCCATCGACGCCCTCAACACGGTGATCGGTCGCTGGATGGTCTGGCTGATTCTGGTTTGCACCCTGATCAGCGCCCTCGCCGCCACCCTGCGCTACACGCTCGACTGGGGCTCCAACGCGCTGCTGGAAGCGCAATGGTTCCTGTTCGGACTGGTGTTCCTGTTCTGCGCGGCTTGGACCCTGCGCGAGGGCGGGCACGTCCGTATCGACATCCTGTCCTCGCGGCTGCCGCCCGTGGTTCGGATCTGGATCGAAATTCTCGGAACCCTGCTGTTCCTGCTGCCGGTTTGTTTGCTGATTGCAGTCGATTCCTGGAGCTACTTCCTGATCGCCTTCCAGACCCGCGAAGCCTCGCCGAACCCTGGCGGACTGATTTGGTGGCCGCTCAAGCTGGCGATACCGGTCGCCTTCGCCCTGCTCGCCCTGCAAGGCGTCTCCGAAATCATCAAGAACGCCGCCGTGCTGACTGGCGACCGCCCGGCGCCGGAACTCAAGACCGGACACTGACATGGGGGAGTTTCTAATCGCCAACCTGGCGCCGATCATGTTCTCGGCACTGGTGTTGTTTCTATTGATCGGCTATCCGGTGGCCTTTTCATTGGCGGCGGTGGGCATGGTTTTCGGCCTGCTCGGCATCCACCTGGGACTGCTCACCCCGAATTTGCTGCAAGCCTTGCCGGACCGAGTGTTCGGTATCATGAAGAACGAGATCCTGCTGGCCATCCCGTTCTTCACTTTGATGGGTCTGGTGCTGGAACGCAGCGGCATGGCCGAGGATCTGCTCGACACCATCGGTCAGTTGTTCGGCGCCGTCCGGGGCGGACTGGCCTACGCAGTGATCCTGGTCGGCGCCCTGCTCGCCGCCACCACCGGCGTGGTCGCGGCCTCGGTGATCGCCATGGGGCTGATCTCGCTGCCGATCATGCTGCGCTACGGTTACGACCCGCGTCTCGCCACCGGCGTCATCGCCGCCTCGGGGACCCTGGCGCAGATCATTCCGCCCTCGCTCGTGCTGATCGTGCTGGCCGACCAGCTCGGCCGCTCCGTCGGCGACATGTACAAGGGCGCCATCATCCCCGGTCTGATTCTGGGTGGACTTTATCTGGGCTGGGTGTTCCTGAACACCCTGTTTCGTCCGCACGGCGCGCCGGCCCTGCCCCCGGAAGCCCGCACCCTGCGCGGCTGGGCGCTGGCTCACCGGGTCGCGGTGGCCCTGATTCCACCGTTGGTGCTGATCTTTCTGGTGCTGGGCAGCATCTTTATCGGCTGGGCCACCCCGACCGAGGGTGGCGCCCTGGGCGCGGTCGGCGCGCTGCTGCTGGCCTTCGCCAAAGGGAAATTGAACCGGAAGATGCTCGTCGAGGCGCTGCGAGCCACCGCCAAAATCACCAGTTTCGTGATTTTCATTCTGATCGGCGCCAGCGTGTTCAGCCTGGTGTTCCGCGGCGTCGATGGCGATCTGTGGGTGGAACACCTGCTGCTGGATTTGCCGGGCGGTCAGTTGGGCTTTCTGATCGTGGTGAATATCCTGGTGTTCCTGCTGGCGTTCTTCCNNTGCCGCTGCTGGCGCCGGTGGCCGAGAAGCTCGACATCAACCTGATCTGGTTCGGCGTGCTGCTGGCGGTCAACATGCAAACCTCGTTCATGCACCCGCCTTTCGGCTTCGCGCTGTTCTACCTGCGCAGCGTCGCCCCGCCGCAGGTGCGCACCAGCGATATCTATTGGGGCGCGGTCCCGTTCGTGGTGATCCAGATGATCATGGTGGCGCTGATCATCGCGTTTCCCAATCTGGTGACCGTCGGTCTCGACCGGCCGGCTCATCTGGGCGAGCCGGCCCCGGTGCAATTGCTGGCGCCGCCGGACGACCGGAGCGGTTTCGAACCGGATTCACGGCCAGACGACGCCACCGATCTCTTCGAGCGGTTGCTCAAACCAGCTCATTAAAAGGCAAGAAAAACCCGGAAGCCACACCTTCCGGGTTCCGGGTTGACAAGATGACGTAGCGTTACTGACTGGCCCGCAACTGCCCCTGCATGAAGTTCGCCAGCGTACCCTCGGGCAGGCCCGCCCAGATATCGGCAACCTGCTGGAAGACGCGCATCGAGTCGAAGATCTTCTTGAAATCCGCGTTCTTCTCGGATTCTTCGGCGAAAATCTTCTGGGCGATCTCGTAAGCCGCTTTCAGGACGTCGTCCGGATAGCGTCGGAGTTGGGCGCCGTCTCGCACCAGACGCTGGATCGCCAATGGATTCTTGGCATCGTAAGCAGCCAGCATGTTGAGGTTGGCCTCGGCCGCCGCCGACTCGAACGCCGACTGATAGGGCTTGGGCAGTTTCTCCCATTGCTCCTTGTTGACGTAGAACGACAGGATCGGACCCGGCTCCCACCAACCGGGGTAGTAGTAGAACCTGGCGACCTTGAAAAAGCCGAGCTTCTCATCGTCATAGGGTCCGACCCACTCGGCGGCGTCGATGGCGCCGCGCTCCAGCGCCGGATAAATCTCGCCCCCCGGTAGCGACTGCGGCACCGCGCCGAGGGCCGCGAACACCTCCGCGCCAAAACCGGGGATGCGGATCTTCAAGCCCTTCAGATCGTCCAGCGACTTGATTTCCTTGCGGAACCAACCACCCATCTGCGCGCCGGTGTTGCCGCCGGGAAAATTCACCACGTTGTATTTGGCAAATAATTCGCGCAGCAGGGGCATTCCTTCGCCTGCGTACATCCAGGCGAACATCTGCCGGGCAGTGAGACCGAATGGCACCGTGCAGTCGAGCGAGAGCGCCTTGTTCTTGCCGTGGAAGTAATACGAAGCCGTGTGGCAAACCTCGACGGTGTTTTGCTGCACGGCGTCGAGCACCCCGAACGGCGGTACGATCTCTCCTCCGGCAAACACGCGAATTTCAAACCGGCCCCCGGTGACTTCCGCCACCCGTCTGGCCACCAACTCCCCCGCTCCGTAGATCGTGTCCAGGCTTTTGGGAAAGCTGGAGGCCATGCGCCACTTGATGGCCGGCAGACCTTCGGCTGACGGCGGCGACGGGGACTGGGCGATGGCGGGAACCACCGTCGCGCCGGCGACGGTGGCCAAACCCAGACTGGTTTTTCTGATGAACTCGCGACGTTCCATGATGCTACTCCATGGTGGATATTGGTTTTGGCGGACGGTCCCGATCGCGGGAAATCCCCTGATGATCTTTTGCTTGCCATTAACTCTATCAGGCGTCTGGCGGATTTCATCCTGCCCTACGGCGCGGCGCCTGCCCGTCGATGTCTCCCTCGCCGGCGCGCGGATTTTTGACAACCGTCGGAAACAGACCTATAGTTTGGGCGTTTTCATCGAATTTTAATTTTTTTCACGGGTCGTTCCCCATCGACCCAGCGCGCGGGAAGCCATCACATGCTCCTAATAGAATACGCCCTCATGTGAGGCCTTCCGGGCGGTCTCCGGCAGGCCGGGTTGTCTTCCAAGCCTGCTGTCCGCGATGTTTGCCAGCCCTGGGTGACAACCGTCATCCAGGGTTTTTTGTTGGGACCATCAGAGCCCAGCACAATGAGAAATTTCCATGCCGATCCAACAAGTCATCCATCAGGGCCGGGTTCCGGTCAAAATCTACACCAACGACGTGGACCCGAAAGCCATCGACCAGTTGCTCAATGTCACGCAACTGCCTTTCGTCCACAGCCACGTCGCGGCGATGCCCGACGTCCACGTCGGCATTGGCGCGACCGTGGGCGCGGTCATTCCCACCAAGGGCGCGATCATCCCGGCGGCGGTAGGGGTGGATATTGGGTGCGGGATGAACGCCGTCCGGCTCAGCCTCAAGGCCGGTCAGTTGCCGGACAATCTGCGGCCCGTGCGCTACGTCATCGAGGCGGCGGTGCCGGTTGGGTTCGACATGCATCCAGAGGGACGCGGCGCGCCGGCTTCGACCATCCGCGCCCTGTCCGGCGGACTGGACCGGATCGTCAAAAAACATCCCGGCATTCTCAAGATGCAGAAAAACGTCGAGCGCACTTGGGGGCGACAATTGGGCACCCTGGGCGGCGGCAACCACTTCATCGAACTGTGCCTGGACGAAAACGACGACGTGTGGGTGATGCTGCACTCCGGCAGCCGGGGCATCGGCAACATCATCGGCCGCTACTTCATCGAACTGGCGCGCAAGGACATGGGCAAGCACCTGGCCAACCTGCCCGACCGCGATCTGGCCTATCTTCAGGAGGGTGCGGAACACTTCGACGACTACGTGATGGCGGTGCAATGGGCGCAGGATTACGCCATGACCAACCGCCGCGAGATGATGCGGCTGATTCTGGAGGCCCTGGCCCGGCAACTACCGCCATTCGCGCTGACCCGGGAAGCGATCAATTGTCACCATAATTACGTGGCGGTGGAGCATCACTTCGGCGAAGACTTGTTCGTCACCCGCAAGGGCGCCATCCGCGCCGGCGTCGGCGACTTGGGCATCATCCCCGGCAGCATGGGCGCCCGATCCTACATCGTGCGCGGCAAGGGCGAACCGGACTCGTTCTGCTCCTGCGCGCACGGGGCGGGCCGGCGGATGAGCCGGGGTCAGGCCAAGAAAAAGTTCGACCCCCAGGACCTGATCGCCCAGACCGCCGGGGTGGAATGCCGCAAGGACGCCGGCGTGCTCGACGAGATTCCGGGCGCCTACAAACCCATCGACGAGGTGATGGCCAACCAGGCGGACCTGGTCGAAGTCGTGCATACCCTCAAGCAGGTGGTCTGCGTGAAGGGCTGACCGTTATCCCGAATACAAAACGCCGGTCGCGCCGAACGTGCGCGCTTACCAGCGAAACAGAATCCAGGCCGGAATCCACAATCCCCCCGCCAAATCGTTGAAGCGGGTTTCCAGATTGCCGTCGCCGTCGGTATCCACCAGGTAATAGGGCGCACCTCTGGCGGGATTGACCTTGATCATGTACAGCACCCCGCCGGCGCGATATTCCTCGATCATGCCTCGATCATCGCGAAGGCGGATGGTCACCTCCGGCACCGTAACGCTCCGCTCTCGATCCATCTCCGGCGCGCCATCGGGAATCGGAATCAGGCCAGGGGGTTCGGCGGGCGCCTGAGCCCAGACCAGGCCCGACGCCAGCAGCAACGGGACAATTAACCGTAAGCGCATCATCATGATCCTTAAAGTTGGGTGACGGGACCCCGGTCGATCCATCCGATCCAGGCGAGCACGTGGAAATGATTTCCCAACCCCAACGATTTGTCCAGTTGCGCCACCCCTGTCCTGATCGTCCAGATCACGCCACCCGTTGCATGCAACCGCTTTCGCCCGAGATCGGCGAAGTTGTCAGGGCGCGCTCGGTCGCCTCCAGGCTACTAGCCCGGGCCACGAAGGCGTCGACCGTCGTCAAGGCCATCCGCGCCACCAACGCATCGCCCAGCGGTTTGAGCCAAAACCAACGCACCGCGCAGTCGAGTTCAAAACCGACCCGGCATTGCCCGTCAGGCTCGGGAGTGAAGGACCAGCGGATCAGCAGGTGGTGGAAGTTCTGATCCGCTGTCGTGACGAGGATGGAACGCGGGGAGTCTAATTCCGTGCGCGTGCGCCAACGATAGGTCAGCAGACCCAGGGTCAGCACCTGCTCGGTTTCGTAAGCGCGGGTACTACGCCGAACGACCGTCGCCTGCTGCATCAACGGCACAAATTCCGGATAGCGCTCCACGTCGGCGACCACGTCGAACATCCGTTCGGGGGTGATGGCCACGACTCGGCTTTCGCGATGGGAGGTCTCGAACATCGAACTCTCTCTCCTTTTGTTACAGTGTCTATCCAACAAAAATACTACCTTTATAATAAATTCCTTCTTTAAAAGCCCATTTTCTGGCGATCAACGAGGGACCATCGTCCAAAACAAGCTATTATAATCAATAGGTTATTTTCATACAGGCCCTTATAAAGCGCTACCGGAGGTTTTGATGATCGTTACATTTCGCAGCAAAGCATACGCCGATACCATGATGTTTGGTGATATCGCCATCCACTTACTCAAGCTGATGGGGCACAGCGGTACCGTACCAGGCGCTCTCCTGGCCGAAGATGTGCCTGCGGCGCTGGATCGCTTGAGAAAAGCCATTGCGGACAGCAAAGCGGTGATCGAGGAAAAATCGGACGACGTTCGGAAAGACGGCGACGATGAAGACGATAAAGACTCCGGCGAACGCCCGGTCTCTTTAGCGCATCGCGCCTTACCTTTGATCGAGTTGCTCGCGAGCTCCGCAACGGCGCGATGCGACGTAATGTGGGACCAGTAGCATCGCACCGTCAACCGGAATGCCCCGCTTATGGCCTCAATCGTAAAGAGCAACCCGATGTCTCGGGAAACCATCGTCCTCGGCGCCGGCATGGTCGGAGTGAGCGTTGCTTATCACTTGGCACAACGTGGTCGTCCTGTGTTACTCATCGATCGCCGATCTCCAGGACAGGAAACCTCTTTTGGCAATGCAGGGATTATTCAGCGAGAAGCCATCTACCCCTACCCATTCCCTCATGAACTGAAAACCCTGCTGCGGATTTTGCCCAACCGCAGTATCGATATTCGCTATCGCCCTTTAGACCTGGTGGCTGCCGCCGGTCCGTTATTCAGTTACTGGCGGCACTCTTTTCCGGGACGCTACCAGAAAATCGTGCCTGAGTACGCCTCCCTGATCGCTCTATCCACCCAAGAACATGGTCCCATGATTGAGGCGGCCGGCGCGGCCCATCTGATTCGCAAAGAGGGCTGGCTGGAGCTTTATCGAACTGCTCAAGCCCTGGACACGCGCGATCGGAAGGCCCGGATTGCGGCAAAGGATTATGGCGTTCTCACGGAACGGCTGGATCGTTGGCGGCTCGATCAGATGCAGGCCGACCTTTGTTCGGCGGTGATCGGCGCGATTCACTGGAAAAACTCCTGGACGGTTGAATCTCCCGGGGACCTGGTCCTGGCCTATGCCAAAGCCTTCGAAAACCAGGGCGGTCAGTGGTTGCGGGCGGAACTGCGGAGCGTGTCGCCCACCGCGAACGGCTGGTGTGTGACGACCGCCGAGGGCGCTCATGAAGTCGCCGAAGTCGTCATCGCCCTGGGACCGTGGTCGGCGCGATTCATTAAAACACTGGGTTACAACCTGCCGCTCTTTGTGAAACGCGGCTATCACATGCACTATGCCCAGCCGGAAACGACCAAACTGCGTTACTGGATCATGGATGCGGAAAAGGGTTATCTGCTGGAACCGATGAAAGCGGGGATTCGCCTGACCACCGGTGCCGAACTAGCGAATCTGGACGCGCCGCCCCGTTACGGCCAACTGGATGCCGCCGAAAAAGTGGCCCGCGAACTTTATCCGATGGGTGAACGGCTGGAAGCGCTACCCTGGAAAGGCGCTCGCCCCTGCACGCCGGACATGAAACCGATCATCGGTCCCGCATCGAAACACCCTGGCCTCTGGTTTGCTTTCGGACATGGCCATCAGGGATTTACTCTCGGCCCTGCAACCGGCCGGCTACTGACGGAGATGATGGAAGGCGAGCCCACGACCATCGACATGACGCCGTTCCGGGTCGAGCGCTTTTGACTTAAACCGGGCAAGACCGACCGCGACGCGAACAAGGCCGTGGCCGTTCGGCCCCAGATCCGTCGAATTTCAATGCAGCAGCGTTTTTGTAATGCCTCTCAGACCGACAGCACCCGACCCCGCACGGCCTGTAAAATCCGCCCCCGCAGTTCGAGCCAGCCAAATTGTTCGGCCAGATCGGCGATGACCGACAATCGCTCCCAGAACCATTCGACCATGACCGGATGAGTCGCCGCACTGGCGTCGGCCAGCAAGCGGTCGGTCAGATGATTCAGAAAGCGGTGCATTTCGGCAACCGCCTGCTGAAGCTGCATGGTTGGGGCGGCGGACTCCAAATGCGTGGTAAGCCGATAGAGCAACCCCAGTTGCCGCAGACGGCCCACGAACAGTTGCCTCCCCTGCTCCAGCGCCGGAGCCTCGACGTCGGCGGGCTGCGCTTCATGCCGGATCTGCTGGACCAGTTCCCGGCCGATCAATCGCCCGAGCCGACGGAGATTATCGAAAAATTCGGTCACCACCACCCCGCCCGGGTGGGTTGCCTCCACCGTGGCGGATTCGCCACCTTCGAGCAACCGCTCCACCAACACAATCAGTTCCTCGATCTCGACCAGCAGGCTGGCCACTCCGAATCGCGCCAACGGATCGCGATGGTCGAGAAACTGGCGAATCAACGTGTTGACCTTGCCCATCACCTGATTGGCGAACAGCAACAGCATCTGCCGCACGCCGCGTTCCTCGGCCTCCGCGCCCAGTTCCTCCAAGGCCAGTTGCAGCAGGTCCAGCCGCATGAAATCGGCGGAAATCCGCACCAGTTGCGGACTGTCGTCGTCGAACAGCAAGCGGTTCAAGGTGTTCGCATACGCCAGGAACCCGCCGCTCAATTCCTGAACGAGACCGGCGCGCGCCGCGTCCGCCACCGGCTGGGAACCCAACCGATGTCCGGCATTCCGCAGCAGAACAAACAGACGCACCCGCTCCAACCAATCGCCGCGAGCATCCCGGAGCACGCGGTCCGGCAGCGGAGCATCTCGTCGAATCAGATCCACCAGGGCCGCCAGCGATTCCCCTTCACAGACTTCCCGCAGCCGGCGCGCCTCGGTCGCACGGGCCGGGAAAGCCGCCGGCGCGGAGGAATCCGCCACCGCGAACCAGGCATCCAGGTTGTCCTGCAATTCCCGCAGCCGGCGTCCCGTAGTCCGCTCGGCCAGACACTCCCGCACCAAGGCCACCAGGCGATCCATCCGCGCCTGCTGGTCCGCGATCGCGACAGTGGGCTCCTCAGGAGCTGCGGCCGGTGGCATGGCCGATCGCGGCGACCGCCTTCCCGACATGATCACCGTGGCTTCGTGCATGGCGGTCCGGGCTTGACGCAGCGCCGCCGCGAACTCACGGGCGCTGGCGAAGCGCTGTTCGCGATCCTTGGCCAGCGCCCGGCGCAGGATGGGATCGAAAACCGCTGGTAATTCCCGCTTGATCGCCGAGGGCGGCGGTGGGTCCTCATGAAGCACGCGTTGCATCAACGTCGCCAGCGAGTCGGCGGTAAACGGCTTTCGACCGGTCAACAGCAGATAGAGCACGACGCCGGCCGCGAATAGATCGGCGCGGCCGTCCAACGGTTCGCCCCGTAGTTGTTCCGGCGCCATGTACGTCGGTGACCCCAGCAAATCACCCACTTGGGTCAATTCCGAACCACCGAGATGAGCGATGCCGAAATCGGTTAGGACCAGGGTGTAGTCTTGGCGCACCAAAATATTGGCGGGTTTGACATCGCGGTGAATCACACCCTGGCCGTGAGCGTAGGCCAGCGCGTTCAACACTTGCAGCAGGATAGCCAGACCCATCCCCAGCGGCAGGTCCGAATGGCGCTCCAAAAGCCGCCCCAGTTCCTGACCGGCGACCAGATCCATGACCAGATAGAGAGTCTCGTCCTGCTCGCCGTAGTCCCGCACGCGGATGATGCGGGGATGCCGCAAACGCCTGCCGATGTCAGCTTCCTGGCGGAAGCGCGCCAGGATGGAATGGCGCTCCGGTCCCGCCAGTAATTCGGTACGTAAGGTCTTGATCGCCACCGGTTCGTCACGATCGCTACCGAATCCTCGGTAGACGACGCCCATGGCTCCACGTCCCAGCAGTGCCTCGATACGATAGGCGCCGAGAGTCTGACCGGCTCGCAGCATGGCTTTTTGTCCCGTCGTGATGGCGCCGGTCACCGCGCCATCAGGCGAGCGCGGCGACGGCTTCCGCCACTGTGGAATGAATCGCGAAGATCGCTGAGAACCCGCTAATGTCGAATACTTCGCGGACATTCCCCCGCAACGCAGCCAAGGCCAGCCGCCCGCCGCCACTCCGATTGTGCTTGGCCGCCACCAGTAAAACCCGCAGTCCGGCGCTACTGATGTACTCCAGCGCCGCGCCATCCACCACCACGGCTCCGCTTTGATCCAAGGCCGCCAGCAAGCGGGTTTCAAACGCGCGGCAGCTCAGGCTATCCAGTCGGCCGGCAGGTTCCAGAATGATGACATCACCTTGACGTTGTTCCTTAATTTCCATGATCACCCCTCGATTCGCTCTGTGAAAAACGATAGGTCCGACCGTTCGTCTCGCTCCATCTCCAAGCTTAAGTCACTCGCGCGCTGAAATCGTGACTGGCCAGGCTGAGAATCAACACGTCTCCCGAACGCAGCGGGCCAACGCCGGCTGGAGTGCCGGTCAACACCACGTCGCCGGACCGCAAGGTGAAATGCGCGGAGATATAGGCCATGAGTTCAAAAATCCCGACCATCATCTGCCGGGTATTGCCCTGCTGGCGGAATTCGCCGTTGACCCGCAGCGCCAAATCGGTCGCTTGAGGGTCGGGTAGTGCCTCGGGTTCGAGAAAGGGCGAGAGAGGGCAAGAACCATCGAACGCCTTGGCGATTTCCCAAGGATGGCCTTTTTTCTTCAACTCGTTTTGCAGATCGCGTAGGGTCAAATCCAGGGCGACGCCGTAACCGGCCACGGCCTGACGGGCAGTTTCGGGATCGGCACCGCGCAACTCCCGCCCGACCAGCACCGCCAGTTCTACTTCGTGATGGCACTCGCCTCGTCCGCTTGGCAATCGGATCGGTTCGTCCAAGGCAGCAAGCGAGGTGGATGGTTTGATGAACAGGATGGGCGTTTCCGGCACTGCGTTGTTCAGTTCGCGGATGTGCTCCAGATAGTTGCGGCCGACGCAGACGACCTTGCCCGCTGGCAGATTCAAAGTTTTTCCCGCCAAATCACGATGCTGATACGTCACGACATTCCCCAAATTGTTATGGATATGCAGCGATTGTCGAGGAATGGAGGAATCAGGTCAAAGGCCGCAGGGGAAAGGCCAAGAGCGGCTATGGGAGGCCAACCGTGCGCCAAAGCGTGCTGGGTGAAAAAACGCCGGCGCGAGGGCCGGCGAAGCGGATGTCTGGAATCGACTGGAGTCGGAGGTCAGTGGTTCTCAGTGCAGGAAGTCAGTGCATGAAATAGGTGGCGGCGATCTGGTCATGCACGTCACCGAGCCCGATCTGAAGTTGGTCGATGAATGCGTGCAACTCCTCGTGAACCAGTTCTGGTACCGCAGCCGCGTTCAGTCGTTGCTTGAGCGCGGCGACGCCGGCCAGCGGCACGGTGTTTCTCGGCAATTCGCGCAGACAGATTTCCAGTTGTTTCAGGCAACAAGCCACGGCACGCGGGAAGCACTCATCCTGCAACAGAAATTTGAG
>JRYF01003969.1_pt1 | contig 22943 bp, 23 predicted proteins | sample 235331 | NCBI WGS metagenome assembly JRYF01 (sample SAMN03074217, study PRJNA261475) | activated sludge metagenome | biome: Wastewater Treatment Plant; feature: Wastewater; material: Activated sludge; isolation source: activated biomass of a wastewater treatment plant treating hydrocarbon... ...
CAGCAAATTATTTCATATATTATTTGGACAGAGCGCTTAAAGTCTAATGTTGCCCAAATGATCACGGATGTAGTATTCATAACGAGCCACTTCGTCGATGTATTGTAAGCATCCCACCAACTACATATTGTTAAGCATAGCCTATCGAGGTACCTTTGCCTGAATTAAATTAGTAATCATGCAGCAAAGATATACACCTTCGGATATCAGTAGATGGATTCATGAGTTTCAAGAAAGCGGGCGGAGTATACATCGATTTTGTGTAGACAAGCCTTTCCATCATACTACTTTTCGCAAATGGTTATATAAGGACTCATTGGATCAACCGGGCTTCATTCCCATCGAAAGACCTATAAGTGTAGAAGCTCCTGCAAGGTTTACATTACAGTACCCTAACGGGATCGTATTAAGTATCCATCATGAGATAAGTGCGGCGCAACTTAAAATATTGATAGGATGTTAGGATTTAACCATCATCAGAAGTATTATCTATATACGGGGGGCGCTGACATGCGAAAAGGATATGATGGACTCAGTGGTTTGGTGCGTAATGAAATGGAAGAAAATCCTTTGAATGGGTCGGTGTATGTATTTTTTAACACAAGCAGAACGATTGTCAAAATACTGGTATGGGATCACGACGGATATGTGGTGTATGCAAAGAGATTGGAGCGAGGGCGATTTGAACAAATTACCAAAGGAGTAAGCTCAAAGAAATATCCGGTACAGTACCAGCATTTGGTGATGCTTCTCAGTGGCATATCGTTAATGAGCATGAAGCAAAGACCTCGCTACCGGATGAGTAAAACGGGGTGAGAAAAATGTAAAAAAAGAGTAAAAAACATATAGATTATTACTATAATATATCTATAAAATTACGTATCTTAATGCTGTGAATTACGAACAGATCATAGCAGAAAAAGATGTCGTAATCCTTCAGTTAAGTAAGGAAAACGAATGGGTGCTTTCTAAGCTGGAATCCCTGAAAACGGCGTATGAATCCCTGAAGCAAGACAGTGACATGAAGATTCTTGATCTTCAACATCAGTTAAATCAGTTTAAGCGACTTATTTATGGAAGAACTTCAGAAAGGTATGTATCTGACAATAATGGACAGTTGAATTTATTTGCTCACTCAGAAGGAGTATCAAGTGTAGAAACGTTACAGACTGTTCAAACCGAAGAGATAACATACAAAAGGAAAAAGTCAAATCACAAGGGAAGACAGCTTTTGAATCAGTGTGGTCATTTAGAGGTAGAAGAAATCATTGTGGATGTAGACGATAAGGACGGATTAGATCATATGGGTTTTATAGAAACACGGAAGTTGGCGATAAAAAGTTCAAAGCTGTATATAAAAAAATACATACGTCACCGGTATATCAATAAAATAACCGATGAAATTAAAATAGCTGACCCCATAATAGAGCCTATAGAAAAATGCGAAGCCGATATAAGCTTGTTAAGGCATGTAACGGTTTCAAAGTTTGTAGATCACCAACCGGAATATCGTATTCAACAAATGTTTAAAAGGCATGGAGTAGATATTCCATCCTCAACGATGAATAACTGGACGCATAGGATAGCTTCCCTGGTACAACCTGTAGCTGATCACATAAAACATCAGATTATAAATAGTTCCTATATGCAGATGGATGAAAGCAGGATTCGGGTGATGAGTGGTAAAAAGCAGGGAACACACCAGGGTTACATGTGGGTGATGAGTTCTCCTGCTAAAAAGTATATATATTTTGAATATCACCCCAGTCGGGGTAGAGAAGGACCAAAGGAAATACTTTCACAATTCAAAGGGAAGTTTCAATCCGATGGGTATAGTGTATATCAAAAAATAGAGGACAGGAATGAAAACATTACTCACTATGAGTGTTGGGCACATGTAAGGAGAAAATTTCATGAGTCGATACCCTCAGATAAAAAACGGGCGGGTCATGTATTGCAACAAATACAAAAGCTGTATGAAATAGAAAGAAGATGTAGAGAAGCCAACCTGGATCATGAACAAAGAAGGCAGGAGCGATCATTAGCCGTTGGGGTGCTTACATCATTAAAAGAGTGGTTGGAAGCAGAGGCATTGGTAGTAACGCCAAAGAGCCCATTGGGTCAAGCTATGGAGTATGCATTGAAACGATGGAACAGACTGGCCAATTATGTGAATGATGGCGAGATAGAGATCGATAACAATCTGGTGGAAAATGCCATACGACCCTTGGCATTGGGAAGGAAGAATTATCTGTTTGCCGGTTCCCATGATGCAGCATCCAATATCGCTGTGTTTTATACACTCTTTGGAACATGTAAAGCCATGCAGATCAATCCTGAAAAATATATGGACTGGCTACTTATAAAAATATGCACAACAAAATTATCTGAGGTGCATACTATGACCCCCCAAGCTTATGCTGCCGAAACGGAAAATCAAGGTAGGTAGTTGGTGGGATGCTTACGATGTATTTTATTCTGCCTTCAGAATGGTATATTGTGTCTAATGTGTCATTGAGGTATTCTTATCACCTGATCTATGATCCAAATATTGTTATTAAGTTCTCTTTGAACCTCCAGGCTGATTTTTCCATTTCATAAATGCTAAAATACGAGGCTCCAAAATGATTAATATATACAAATGCAAATGTGTTGTTTCTTAGTAATATTGGCTTAGATATACCTAAACAATCAAATCCTTTAGATTTATATTTGGTTTGGAGATAAACGTTCCAGATTATAGGATCATTATTGAAATTTTCTTCAATAAACTTTATCTCTTCATTAGAGAGTTTTACGTCTCCTCCTTTAAAGGTTTCAGTAAATTGAAAATCGAATGAAATTGAGTTTTTATGTATGCACACTTCCCTATCTTGGAATGTCTGATTTATAATTAATTCTACTAATTCAACAATTAAATTATTTCTATCATCATATAGATTTTTTTTCGTACTTGTACAAGTAATCTGACTCAGTCCTAATAATACTATGAAAAAATGTTTCATAATCTCATATATTCGAAAAGGGTTATCCAATCATTGGTTGTCATTTTATATAACTTTAAAGCCGCATGATGCCTTGCTGTCTCAAATGATATGCCCTTATAAAAAAAAGCCTCGATCTCTCGAAGATTCCTTCAATTTGAATATTAATTAAGTTGCGTTCTTGTAAATTATTGGGGCAATAAAACTACACACTAAAGCGAATAATATAAAAATTATTAATAGACAATCTTTCCATGTTGTCAAATTCCCGGAATAAATCCTTGCTTTGGTTTCTAATTTGGTTTTGTTCTTATAAAACAGAAGCATCATTATCCCAATTAATGAACCATAAACTATTAAAAACCTTTTGTATTCAAAAGCAAAAATATCTGCCTTCGTTGTTGCATAAAGTAAAGCTGAAATAAAGTTGATAACAAATACAAACAATAAACTTATTGCAAAAGCTGCATACCAAAATTGCATAAATGGATCCACCTCTTTTATTACTTTTCTATAAAATGAATGAATCATTCCAAATCCTCTGCAAAACAAATTATTCATGATTTTATCTTTAAAATCCTAAGTTTCTTTTTCGACAAAGTAACCAAGTTTTTTGTTTCCAATTTTGATATCTTGAAGTACTAGTAATTGATCTGGATGACACTCATCCAATTCCCCAAAGAATACCTGGTATACCTCCTGGGGTCGAAATAGTATTAGAGATCATTTCACCTCTGTACTGAATCCCCAACTCCGAAGTCGTTGAATGTAAAAGAAAATCCAGTTTTTCAATATCAACGAAGTAAGTTTAATATTACATTAATTTATAATACATCAAATTTGAAAGATTTATATAATTTTTGTAAAATTGTACCTTTAAACAAAATGCATTAAACCGCTTTTGTCGTTATTTAGCAAAACTATAATCAATGAAGGAATTATTTTTCTTTTTTGCCTGGTCATTTTTAGTTTGTTCTCCCGTATTTACACAATCGTCCAATGACTATAAAGCGGGGCAGGATGGATGGTTGGTCAATCTTGAAGAGGCATATAATCTGTCTAAAAAGTCTGGAAAACCGATTATGGCCAATTTTACCGGGAGTGATTGGTGCGGGTGGTGTAAACGATTGGCAGCCGCTGTATTTGATCAACCTGAATTTAAAAAATGGGCAGATAAGAATGTTGTATTGCTGGAATTGGATTTTCCAAGAAGAAAGGAAGTTCCTATGGATATCAAACAGCAGAATGCCAGCCTGCAAAGAGCCTTTCAGGTAAGGGGTTATCCTACGGTTTGGATTTTTGAAATTGACAGACCTGCAGGAAGCAGTGAGTTTACGGTCAATCCATTAGGAAAGACAGGATATAAACCTTCTGTAGAGGAGTTCACCTCAGATGTAGACAGAATGCTTAAGAATGGCAATTCTTTGAAGTAATCATTCATTAAACTCTTCATCCCGGTTACCCCCTGGAATATACATCCTTAATATCATCTATAAAAGGAAGGAAGTTCTATCCTTTGTATCTTTTGCATGGCGAAGAGCCCTACTTTATTGACCTCATTGCAGATATGATTGAATCTACTGTGTTGACAGATGGAGAGAAATCATTCAATCAATCTATATTGTATGGCAAAGATACAGAAGTCAAACAAATCGTTGATGAGGCCAGGCAATATCCCATGATGGCCGAATATAGGGTAGTATTTGTAAAAGAAGCCCAGGATTTGAAAGGATTAGAACAATTGGAGCTATATACAAAATCCCCTTCACCCCTATCCATTGTGGTCATTTGCCATAAGCACAAAAAGGTCAATGGGCGCTTGAAATGGTTTAAGGGTATTTCCGAAAATGGTGTGGTTTTCGAATCAAAGAAACTCTATGATAATCAAATTCCTGCATGGATCGAACAGTATCTGAATGCAAAAGAGTTGTCAGTTGACCATGAGTCTAAATTACTGTTAACGGAATATTTGGGTAATGATCTCCCCAAAATCAGTAATGAATTGGATAAGCTTGTGATTAACCTGGGCGCAAAAGGGAAAGTAACTGCCGACATTGTGAGAGAGCAGATTGGGATCAGTAAGGACTATAATGTATTTGAATTTCAAAAGGCTTTGAGTGAAGGAAATCGTGAAAAGGTTTTCAGAATGATAAAATATTTCGGAGGAAATGAAAGCGCCCATCCTTTGGTGCTCATTTTAGGAAATTTATATTCCTATTTTACAAAGCTTTTTATTGTAAGCCAGAATATGAAAGAAGCAGATTTTCAATTGCAAAAGCTCCTGGGTCTGCCCACCCCTTATTTTGTAAAAGAATATAAATCTTCAGCGCAGAAAATAGGAGCTTTAAGAATTAAAAAGGCTTTGCATTTACTAAAAAAGGCAGATCTGGAGTCTAAAGGTGTTGAAAGCAGGAATAAAGGCAGTGAAGCTATTTTATCTGAGTTTGTTATTCAACTTTATTCCTGATAGTGAATTCATTCCTAATAGGGGTCTACATCAATATTGATTCGAACATTTTGCCAGGACTTTTGACTCTTAACCAGGGATTTGGCATTCATTAGAATTCTTTTTGCTTTCAGAATTCTGTTTTGATCCTTTTCAAGTTTGACGATAACCTGACGAAGATATTGACCTCTCAACCGGGCAATTCCGGGTTCCGCAGGGCCCAAAACGCGGTTGCCTAAGGATTCAATGATTTTTTCTGCAAAAAAAAGTGAAGCTTCATGTACAACTTTTGGTTCTTTATGCTTCAATATTATATGGATTAACCTGAAAAATGGGGGGTATAAAAATTTTTTTCTTTCTACCAATTCTCTGGCAATCAATTTATTATAATTGTACTCTACCGTGTCAACGATAACAGGATGTTCCGGTTGGCTTGTTTGTATGATCACTTTTCCCTTATCCTTTCTCCTGCCGGCCCTTCCTGCTACCTGCGTGAGCAATTGAAATGCTCTTTCCGAAGCGCGAAAGTCTGGAAAAAACAATAACAAATCTGCATTCAATACTCCTACAATATGAATATTGTCAAAATCCAGTCCTTTGGTAATCATTTGCGTTCCTACCAGAACATCAATCTTCTTTAATTGAAAGTCAAGGATAATATTTTCATAAGAGGATTTATTTCGGGCTGTATCAAAATCCAGACGTCCTACATTTGCCATTGGGAACATCGTTTTGATCACATCTTCAATCTTTTCTGTTCCATAGCCCATTTCCCGCAATTCATCAGACCCACAAGCCGGACATGCTGGAGGGATTTTGGTTTTATACCCACAATAGTGACATTTTAATTCACCCAGGAATTTATGTTTAGTCAGTGTGAGGTCGCAATGTTCGCACTCCCCTACCCAACCACACATATGGCATTGAATGGAAGGAGCGTAACCTCGTCGGTTTTGAAAGATTAATATTTGTTTATTGTTGACTAAAGCACGATCAATTTCATTTCTCAGCGTTTTGGAAAAATAGTTTTCCATCGTTTTTGCCTGTCTCTCTTTTCTCAAATCAACGACCTCAATTTCGGGAAGCTCTGCTTCACCGAATCTTTCCATCATCTCTACGAGCCCATATTTTCCATTTCTGGCGTTAAAGTATGATTCCAGTGATGGTGTGGCGCTTCCTAACAATACCCTGGCTCCAAAAATACTTGCCATATAAATGGAAGCATCACGTGCATTGTATCTGGGAGAAGGATCCTGTTGCTTAAAGGAAGAGTCGTGTTCCTCGTCAATAATGATAAGTTGCAAAGTACTGAAAGGCAAAAACATTCCTGATCGGGCACTGATTACGATGGGTATGCCTGATTGGACAGAGTGCCACATCTCAACACGTTGGTTGGATGTCATACGGGAATGATATACCTGCACTTTTTCACCAAATACCCCTACCAGTCGTTGTACAATTTGGGTTGTAAGCGCAATTTCGGGGAGCAGATACAGCACCTGCCCTTGTTTTTGAATAATTTCCTGGATTAACTCCATATATATTCTCGTTTTCCCACTCCCGGTAACACCATGGAGCAGAACTACCGGAGTGGTAATCCAGTTATTTTTGATTTGTTTTATCGCTTCCGCCTGAAGTAAGGAGAGATCGGGAATTTTTTCAATCTCTTTTTCCTCCAGCAACCCTAATCGACTGACTTCCTTTTTCTCCGTTTCAATCAATTGCTTTTTCTGCAATGCATTTAAAACCTGGCTATTACCGGCGGATAATGTGTATAACTCCTTTACCGGCAGCCATGGATTTTTAACACCCCATTGAATGAGGGTCAGCATCATACGGGTTTGCAATTCTGATTTTTTCACCTGATCCAGCGCTTCCCCTAAAAGAATGGCATTATTCTTCAATTCCGGCTTTAATCGTGCATAAGTTTCAAACTTAGGTTGATATCGTTCTACCAGTTCTTCTTTGACATAAATTAACCCCTTTTCCAGCAGTCCTTTTATCTCCGGATATACTGTCTTTTTATTGAGTATTTTCTGTAATTCATCCATAGCCAACTCTTTCTGAATGGTCAGCGCTTCATATAAAATGTATTGATTATCAGTTAATTCATGATTTGTCTCCAGAAAAGTTTCATTTATTAAAAATTTTGTTTCACTGGAAAGCTTTAATCCGGAAGGTAATGCAATATGCATTACTTCTCCCAATGTGCAGCAATAATAGGTGGCTATCCATTGCCATAGTTTAAACTGATGCGTAGAAATAATGGGTTGCTCGTCAATGAGAGAAATGATTTTTCGGGGTTTATACGTGACATTGACCTCATGAAATGTATCAAACACGAGAGCGGCATACAACTTATTTTTCAAAGGGGCTTCAACCCTCATGCCCGGCTTTACTTTATCTTCAAACTCTTCTGGAACCTTGTAAATTAATACCTCTGGGATGGCCAGAGGAAACAACAGACTGACATATACCGGATGACTATTAGATGAATTTAACATTATGAATGCAAAGGTACATTATGTAAAGGTGCTTCTAGTAGTTCCTTCTTTCAATTATTTCTGGACTTTGTAATTTGCTGAGGGTGGTCGTATCAATAAAATCGATAAAATAAGATTAAATTTATGTTAACAATAAATTTTAAAGCAATGATTATAAAAATTGACTTAAGTGGGTTACTATTAATTTTTTTGGTTTCAATATCAGGGATTTTGTTTGCTCAAAGTACTAACGATGAAAAATGGTTCCATGAAACTGATCCACTTTATCGGGAAATTTTACCTTATGATGCCAACCCCACTGCTGGAAATGTGTTTGCAAGAATGATTGATGGACTGGGATTTAGATTCTTTTGGGCCACATATGACTTACACGAAGCTGACTTACATTATAGACTGACAGCGGAATCCAGGAGCACCATTGAAATAATAGATCATATTGGTGATCTCACTTTGGTTATTTACAAAGCTATAAAACGTCAATCTCATGACGATATTGGCCAATGGTCAGAATACACATTTACTGAAAAAAGAATGAAAATTTTAAAGGCTTTACAAATAATCTCTGATGCATTGAAGGAAAGCAAGGCAGAATCCATCACCACATACACCATTGATTTTACAAGGGGTTCCGAGACGATTTCTATTCCATTTTGGAATTTGATCAATGGGCCTGTGGCTGATGCTATCTGGCACACCGGTCAGATTGCTTCCTTCAGAAGAGCATCAGGAAATCCGTTGCCGCAGGGTATCCGTTTCCTTACAGGCACTGTACAGCAATAAAGGATCATTTGGAATGTAACTTTCCTGTATACACATGGGTAGCCGGACCTGTCAGATGGACGTTTACAAACCGGTCTTCTTGTGCAGTAAATTCTACCCATAATTTACCACCGGCTGTATTTAACGCAATTTTTGTTTGGCCATTGCTGAACCCTTTGAGATAAGCGGCAATTCCGCATGCGACTGCACCGGTGCCACATGACAAAGTTTCATCTTCCACTCCCCTTTCATAGGTTCGGATGTAAATATTTCCATTTGAAAATTCCATGAAATTCACGTTGATACCATTTTCCCTGTACCGGTCACTATATCTGATTTTCCTTCCTTCCTTTACAACATCCCATGATTCCAGCGCATCAATCCGGCGAACATAATGAGGGGATCCTGTATTTATTTCCAAATAGTCATTTTGTACATTAATTTCGCTCACATCTATCATTTGAATTTTGATAATGTCATCCGAAAGGTTATGCGCTGTATGCAATCCATCAACGGCTTCAAAAACGATTTCAGGTATTTCCTTTTGATACTTTTTAAAAAACAAATGACTGATGCATCGACCTCCATTTCCACACATTGACCCTTCCTGTCCATCGGCATTGTAGTAAACCATTTTAAAATCTGCTTTTTGGGAAGGCCTTATAATCATTAAACCATCTGCTCCTATACCAAACCTTCGGTGACAAATTTTTCGGATAAACTCTGAAGGAAGATCAATGGGTTCATTCAATTGATCCAAAATAATAAAATCATTTCCTGTCCCATGGTACTTGTAAAATATGATATCCTGAGGTTTTTCCATGTTTTTGAGATTATAGTAATGAATTGGAAAGATCAGTTCAAATTCTTGTCTTTTACTGTATTATAAATTAATTAAAAACGCAAAATTACTGCTTCCTGATCATTTAAGGAATGTTCATTGTTATATTTGTGTTGAGTATTTGATCTGTATAATGTATAGTCTTTCCACATACCCCTATTGTTAGAACTATGAGGTTTTAATTCGTGGTTTAGGTAAATGAGGATAAGGTTTAGTGTTCCTGTAAGAAAAATTACTGATTGAACATATGCGTGATTTAATCGGTTGCATTCTGCCAGGAAAAAAGGAATGATACTTGTATGTTTATAGTTAATATCATTTATGAGCATTGATATATAAGCCACTATGGTAAAAAGATACTTTTTAATTTTTTCCATTTCGCTGCTGGGAACTATTTCAGGACTATGGATTTATTATCATTATTTCGATCCTGTTGAAAAGGTATTCCTGGAACATGAAAGCAGAGTAGTTCAAGCCGCTGAAAAGCGTTTTTTACTTTCCGATCAATTGGCTGCAACGTTTGCGTCCTCTGCTCCTACTGATTTTATTTATGCGGCCAATAAAAGCAGAGAAGCTGTGGTTTCAGTGAAGTCTCTCAAAGAAATGAATGGCAGCAACTACAAAAATACTTATTCCACTTCTTCTGGTTCGGGTGTGTTGATTAGTCCGGATGGATACATAGTGACCAATCACCATGTAATCAATGATGCAAACAGCATAGAAGTCATGTTGAATAACAATAAGATATATAAAGCGAGACTGATTGGAAATGATCCAAGTACAGATCTGGCTGTGATTAAAATTGATACGGATCATCTCCCCTTTTTATATTTTGGCAATTCTGACTCTTTGGCCATTGGAGAGTGGGTTCTCGCTGTCGGCAATCCATTCCGATTGCAATCTACTGTCACTGCGGGGATTGTAAGTGCAAAAGCTAGAAATATTAATATACTGGAAGACTTTGGAATTGAATCTTTCATACAGACAGATGCCGCAGTCAATCCAGGCAACAGTGGAGGTGCCTTAGTAAATACCCAGGGTCAACTTGTAGGTATTATAGCAGCCATTATGACTTATTCAGGAAAATATGAAGGCTTTTCCTTTGCTATTCCTTCGAATCTGACCCGGAAAGTTATCACCGATATCATTGAATATGGTAGTGTCCAACGAGGCTGGATGGGGGTTTCAATAACCAATGTAAAAAACGAGGATGCACTAAAATTAGGCTTGAAAGATGTAAATGGTGTAATGATAGAACGAGTCAACAAAGGTGGGGCTGCCGATGATGCCGGATTGAAAACCGGCGATATTATTGTTTATTTGAATGAGTTTCCTGTTCGTGGAACACCTGAATTTATGGAACATCTTGGAAGATACAGACCCGGGGATCAAATCACCGTTACCTATCAACGTAAAAATAAGGAATTTCAGGTTTCTGTTATATTACGGAATCAGAGAAATACTTTTGATCTGATTGCTGTGAGGAAGGATAAGGTTTTGCAGGACATGGGATTAGAGGTTCGTGATCTCGATTCAGAGGAAAAAGTTAAATTTGGATTTGGCATTTATGTGGTAAGTATTGACAGGAATAGTTTGATTGGAGAAACAAACATGGAGCCCGGATATATCATTCAAAAATGTAATGGTATGGTATTGCAGGATGCCAATTCATTGGTAGAGTATCTCAACACCAATAAAGGACTGATTGAGCTGGAAGGTTTCTATGACAGTTTTCCCGGGGAATATACTTACACATTTAATTTCTGATCGATCATTCGTTTCTACGATGATATTTACTATTTATAACAAACAGTGGAATCTCCATAAATAAGAGAGAATTCATCTTTTCATTCATTCAGGTGGCTATATACTTTCTATAATGGACATCCTTAAAACCATAGATTCATTTTCAAATAGCCTGGATCTGTTCAAAAACAAGAAAATACTGATCGCTGTAAGCGGTGGGGTTGATTCATTATTGCTTTTACATAGTCTGGTTGGAAATGGAATACAAGTAGAGGTTGCACATGTAGATCACCAAACCAGACAAAATGGTTCAGCACACGACAGAGCTTTTGTCCAGTTTATCTGTAAGCGTTGGAATATTCCATTTCATGTAGCATATTTCACTTATAGCAAAGGAAATTTTCAGGATGAAGCCAGACAATTCAGACAACAATGGTTAAATGAAATTTATGAAAAGTTTCATTTCGACTTCATTGCCACAGCACATCATATGGATGACAGAATTGAGACACTGTTTTTTAACGCATTTCGGGGTTCAGGTTTAAGTGGATTGGTAAGCTTAGGATGGAAAAGAGGAAAATGGATCAGGCCTTTTATAGACGTGGACAGAGAAATGATTCTATCCTGTGCACGAGAAATACAATTGCCATATGTTGAGGATGAGAGCAACTTAAATACTGCTTACACCAGAAACTTTTGGCGTCATGTGGTCCTTCCAAACATCCAGCAACATAGTCCCCAATTTAAAAAAGGTATTGTAACCACGATTAGAAATCTTGAAGGTTCTAATGGATTACTTAATGAATTAATATGTAAATATATTGATCTCTATGTTGCAACAAAAGGCCCAATTTCATATATGAAAAATGAGGCACTCGATGGCCTTGTAAATGCAGTTCCTTTATTGTATTTCCGGTTTAAACCCCTTGGATTTACAATGGATCAGATCGAAAATCTAATTCGTTCGAAAAGAGGGGCAAGATTTTATTCACAAACACATGTTTTGGAAAAAGGAAAAGAAAATATTGTATGGATAAAGAGAGAGGAGGAAGTGATTCTTGATACTCTTATACCAGGTCAGGGTCGCTTTGCAATAGGTAAAGAAATGACAATGGATATTGAAATAATTTCTCGAATACCGGAAGTTCGGGAATCCGGGACATTGTATTTATCCGCCCATACTCTAATGTTCCCTCTTTCTGTCCGAAGTTGGAAGGATGGTGATTCCTTCACTCCCATCGGTATGCATGGGCAACGAAAAAAAGTGAAAAAATTCTTTCAGGACTTAGGGTTAAGTTCTATTGAAAAAAACCTTACCCCTCTCCTTTTAGATCAGGATGATATTATTGTCGCTGTATTACCCTATAGAATTGCCCAGAGATTTGAAGCTCCCATGGAAAGCGATGGTAAAATCATTGCTATTTCTTTGATCAATCGAACTTCTTGAATCATTGAATAACAGCACCATCCCACATCAGGAAGGATTTTAAAAATTCATCAAGGCCTCCATTTAAAACCGCATCTGTATTACGTGTTTCATACTGAGTACGATGATCTTTTACACGTCGGTCATCCAAAACATAAGACCTGATCTGAGACCCCCATTCATTTTTCATTTTTCCTGCCTCTACTTTTTCTTTTTCAGCTCTTTGTTTTTCCAACTCAGCTTCATAAATCCTTGAACGGAGCATTTGCATTGCTTTGTCCCGGTTTTTATGTTGAGATCTTTCTTGTTGACATTCTACAACGATACCTGTAGGAAGATGCCTTACCCGAACAGCGGATTCAGTTTTATTCACATGCTGTCCTCCAGCCCCTGAAGACCGGAAGGTATCCCATTCGAGGTCAGCTGGATTGATGTCCACTTTAATAGTATCATCGATTAAAGGATGAACAAAAACCGAGGCAAAGGAGGTCATACGTTTCCCTTGTGCATTAAATGGGCTCACACGAACCAACCGGTGAACGCCATTTTCACCTTTAAGCATTCCATATGCATACTCACCTTCAATTTCCAATGACACTGATTTGATGCCTGCTACATCGCCGTCCACTTTATGGAGTTCGTATGCCTTGTATCCATTTTTTTCTGCCCACATCACATACATACGATACAGCATTGAAGACCAATCGCAACTTTCAGTACCGCCCGCTCCTGCATTGATTTCCAATATACATGAGAGCTTATCTTCCGGCTGATCCATGGCATTCCTGAACTCAACTTCTTCAAGGGTGCGGAGTGCTAACTCATACTTTTCCTGAAGTTCATTTTCATCCGCTTCCCCTTCTTTATAGAATTCCAGAATAATTTCAAATTCATCCACCACTTCTTCAATCTCCTGGTATTTCTGGATGGCGGATTTCGCTGAATTCAATTCCTTAAGGATGCTTTGTGCCCTGTCAGGATCAGACCAAAATTCCGGATCCAGCGTCAATTGTTCTTTTTCTTCTGCTATAAGTCTGTTTCGATCGACGTCAAAGATACCTCCTTATCGATGTCATACGATCTCTCAACCCCATGAGGTGTTCAGTAGTCATAAGCCCTTTTTTTATTTATTAAAGAATAGAATAACATTTATAAATAAGGTCTTGTTCTCCAAAATAAATTACAGCACATCCTCTACTTCTACATAAAATATTAATTCAGAGTTCCCTGGTATATTAGGTGGGCTGCCAGCAGCTCCATAACCTAAATCCGATGGGATCAATAACAATGCTTTGCTTTTGTTTTTTAAATGTTGAAGCCCTTCATCCCATCCTCTGATGACCTGGCCACTTCCCACCTGGAAAACAAATGGATCTCCCCTGTTAAAACTATTATCGAACGGGCTTCCATCCACAAGCGCGCCGTAATAATGTACGGAAGCCATCTCTCCGGCATTTATGGTATTGCCCTCCCCTTCTTCAAGGATTTTAATACGCAGTCCGGAAGCTAAAGTCTGAAATCCTGCCCGACCCCTTTTGTAATCCCTTGCAAAGTCTTCTACGATTTGCGTGATTTCAGGTAGTCTTTTTCTCAATTCGGCAGCTTGTGCCATTTTTTCTTCCTGCTGGCGTTCTAAATTTTCCTGATACTCTTCTTCTGACACAATTTCTTTTACGNNACACAATTTCTTTTACGACAATATGGTACCGGATTTCGGTCATATTAGGTAAGTCCAAAGGGAGATTTTTAAATGAATCAATGGGAAGGTATAATGTGGCACTATCCTCAATGGCCAAAAGCTTCAATAAGCCGGCAATGGGATTGGGCATTTCAGCCAATTGCTCATCAGTAGGTATTTGAATCTGAGGAATATCAGGATACCTGTCCATACGCTGAAGCACCGAGTCTTTTTGATCTGCAATGGTTAAATTGAAATAGACAAAATCTCCTATCGTTGGTTTTGCTTTTTCTTTACTGGAACTGTGAATTTTGTATTTGTACCCTTGAACCATATTTGTCTGCTCATCTTTACATGCCATGAATGACCATAAGATGGCTGCAATAAAAAAATATTGAATTTTCATTATCTACGAATTTTGTTTAAAATGTTATACTTCTACTTTTGGAATATATTTCGGTATTACTTCTTTAAAACGCTCAATGATATCTTCCAGTTTTGCATACACCCCTCCACCGGAAGCATTTTTGTGTCCTCCTCCCCTGAAATATTTACGTGCCATCTCTTGCACTGAAATATCTCCCTTTGAGCGTAATGATATCTTAACTATTGTGGGTTGTTCCATAATGAAAGCGGCGATGTCAATATTTTTCATCATCAATAAATAATTGACTATCCCCTCTGTGTCTCCCCTTTTAATATCAAAATTTTTGTAGTCTTCTTTAGTCAAATAAATATAGGCTGCCCTGTATTCCTCCAAAACCTCCATTCTGTTGGCGAGGCAATGCCCCAACAATCTTAAATTCTTTTCTAACAGTGAATTGGAGATTTTGTCCTGAATGTAATGGTCATCCACTCCCATTTTCTTCAAAGTAGCCGCAACAGCATAAGTATTTGCACGGGTACCATATCGAAATGAACCGGTATCGGTAATGATACCTGTCAATATACACTCTCCAATCTGACGATCGATTAAATGAATCTCATCAAGATCCTGGATGAACTGAAATATAATTTCAGAAGTAGAACTGGCCTCGGTATCCGTAATAATGTGATCGGCAAAAGGTTCAGGATCAAGGTGATGATCTATGATAATCTTCACAGCTTCTTTATTGCCGGATACGGCATGATCTATTTTATCAATTCTGTCCAACGCATTAAAATCCAGACAGAAAATGATTTCCGCTTGTAATAAAATTTTCTCTGCCAGATGCTTTTCTTCGTCTGTGATAATAACTGACTGGATGTCGGAAAGAAAGTGTAATGATGCAGGATATTCGCTGGGAGCCATGACATGAACAATATGATTCTTTTTTTCCAAATATTTTTTCAATGCCAGTGAACTTCCAATGGCATCACCATCTGGATTTCTATGGGTTATAATAGCTATATTTTTAGAAAAACCCAGCAATCTTTTAATCTCTTCCAGCATACGTTTTTTATAACGATGGGCGAAGTTGAGAAAATTGTTGGATTATTCATAAATCATATGGCATACTTTATTGTTCAGGGTATACTTTTCGTTATTTTTGCACCATTTTTCTAAATAATGATATAAAATATGAAGACGTCAGGAAATAGAACATTTACTATGATCAAGCCAGATGCGGTTCAGGATGGACACATCGGTTCGATTTTGTCTCAAATAATTGGAGCAGGATTTAAAGTAGTGGCCATGAAATACACTAAATTATCAACTGAAAAGGCAGGAGAATTTTATGCGGTTCACAAAGAGAGGCCATTTTATGGTGAATTGGTAGACTTTATGTCCTCTGGCCCAATCGTAGCGGCCATTCTGGAAAAGGAAAATGCAGTAGAGGAATTCAGAGCATTGATCGGAGCTACCAACCCTGCTCAGGCTGCTCCGGGAACCATCCGTGCCCGTTTTGCCCGTTCAATAGGTGAAAATGCAATTCATGGTTCAGACTCCGACGAAAATGCTACTATAGAATCAGCTTTTCACTTTGCCGGAACTGAAATATTTTCATAAATAACGGAACCGGTTTGGAGAGGACTTTGTAAAAAATTAGAAGCTCTGCTTCAATAATACAAAATGCTTATTAAATTTGCATCGCTTTAACAGGATGCAGCCCGGAGGAGTGGCAGAGCTGGTTGATTGCACCGGTCTTGAAAACCGGCGTAGGTGATGAGCCTACCGGGGGTTCGAATCCCTCCTCCTCCGCAAACTCCGACCATTACCCGGCGAAGCCGAAATCATTTTCCTGACATACAGAGCGTAAAGCGAGCTTTTAAGCTGGGATGGCAGGGAAATGAACAGTCTGAAAAGACTGGGGTAATGGGAGGAATTTGGAACTCCCCCATTATGGGATCGATGTAATCAACCCCTCCTCCTCCGCAAACACTCATAATGGTTATCCGCAAGGGATTGGATTAAAATGCTTCTTCCTGAAATTGCTTTATTCTTCTCAATTGTTTAAAATATTCAGAATGAGAAGGCAATTGATTGGTTGCATGCAGACCCCTTGAAACTACACTTTGCTTCCGGTTTTGCGCTGCTTCTTTCTGGTAGGTAGAAATGATTGGCAAATGGTTTTCAGGTAAATACTTCATCCCGGAAAGAATGGAAAAGTAATTAAAGGGCCCAAACATTGTAAATCTTTCACGATTATCGTCCCATAATTCCCTCCATTCTTCCAATTTTTCTTTCAAAGTATCAGGTACCGGCGTATCGTATTTTATGGTTTTCCAGAAAGGTGTGTCTTCCCTTTGTGTTAAAGTATAGTGTAAACAAATGAAATCTCTGATATTTTCATAAAACTGAGTCATTTCTTCATTGTATTTTCTCTCTAGTATCTGCGGGTATGATTGGTCTGGAAAATATTGCAAAAGGGTATTTATCCCGATTTGTATCAATGCCAATCCGGTAGATTCCATGGGTTCAATAAAACCTGCGGATAAACCAATAGCTATACAATTTTTACACCAGCTTTCTTTGTACTTTCCGGTTTTAAAATGCAAAGGTCTGGGAGTAGTAAGTTCTCCATTGTTTTGGATATCATGAACAAATTCTTCCTCAGCGTCTGTTTCATTCACAAACGCGCTACAATATACATATCCGTTTCCGTCACGTGTAACCAAAGGAGTATGCCATGTCCAACCATATTTCATAGCTTTGGCTGTGGTATATGAATTAATTCCTCCTTTCGAATCATTGTAAGGATCATCTTTGGGATACATGGTTCCTGCCGCTATTGCTCTGTCACATAACAGGTATTTTTCGTACGATTCATACTCAATGCCCATATGTTTATCAATAAACAGAGAGCTGAATCCGGTACAATCGATGAATAAATGTGCATGTAATTTTTTACCATCATGAGTCATTACATGTGATATATTTCCATACTCATCATTCATAATCTCTTTAACGGTGCCAATGAGATGCTTCACTCCGTTCGCTTTTGAATAATCGCGAAGTAATTTAGCCAGAAGCCCGGCATCTAAATGAAAAGCATAATTAATGGGTTGATTTCTATTATTTTGAGAAAAGGCAGGTTTAGGGGACTTTTTCAATTCACAGGCATATACGGCTTCGTGCATGTACTTTGCAAAGGATAAATCAGTATAACCATTGAGATGGTCATATAGCCAATATTGTGCTAAATTTAACTGAGGACCCCTGGTGCCTGCCGGCGCTCCGAATGTATGCCAGTAATAATCATCCGGTGCATTATTGTACCAGTTAACAAAACGAATGGCCATTTTAAATGTAGCATTGCATTTTTGCATCCACACTTCTTCCGGAATACCAAGAAACTGGAAGAAGCCCTGAAGCATCGGAACAGTAGCCTCTCCCACTCCAATCGTATCTATGTCTGACGATTCAATAAGAGAGATTTCTATATTTCTGCCTTGCGCATTAAGCGCTTTGTTTAAATAGGCTGCAGTCATCCAGCCCGAACTGCCAGCGCCTACAATCAGTATTTTTTCAATAGGTTTCCTTTCCATTTTTATATATTAGTTTCTACATTTTTTTCCCTCTCCCGATAAAGGTTAGGATCAACAACAGAGGCCATCTCTTCAATATTTAATTTTTTTCCTAAAAATTCCTGTATATCATGTGCAATCAGTTTTGGGTTTTGTATAACTTCTGAATGTTGTATAAACAAAAAATCTGCATTCTTTTGATTTTTATAGGTTTTCTTTACTTTTTCCAGTATTTCTTCATACCGTTTCCACAACTTGAAAGAAAAAGTGCTTTTTCTCTTTTCTCCGGCATTTTTATTGAGCATGGTATGCTGGGAGAGTAATACTTCTCCCAATTCTCTTTCAATAAAAATGATTTTGTATTTATAATTTCTCGGCAAATGAAGCAGTAAGGGTGCAATAATTTTCACTGCTTTATCACCTACTTCTTCCAATATTTTGATATTTGAAGCGAGGTTCTTGATTTTCTCTACTTCATAATAACCTTTTGGGTTGTGTTCATCTGCTTTACGCACTTTATCAGTAAATATCTCTACACCACCTGCTTCAAGCATTTGCATGATCATAGATGTGCCGCTTCGAGGCAATCCGGATACAACAACCATTTCCGGTAGTGTGTAGTCTGGTAATGAAGCCTCTATGGTTGCAGCCATTTTTGGTCTGTTCAATTGATTTCGATATAGTGAAAGTAAATCTTTTCTCGCCTGAATATTGCCTGGCATCATATGTAATGATGTCTGCAAGGCATTTGAAGCAGCTTCATATTCTTCCAATCCAATCAAAGCTCTTGCAAGATCCTGATGCACTTTTGGGGCAAAGTATCTCAAACCCAGCGAAGTAAAGAGAGATTCTGCTGCTTCTTCATATCTCTCAAGTTGAATGTACAACTTGCCCAGCGAATGCAATGCTTGCTGGTTTTCAGGATCCTGTTTCAAAGCTTGTAAATAGGCTTTCTCAGCATCATCCGGTTTTCCGAGATAAAAAAGACATTCCCCCAAATAAAAATATAATCCAGGATGCTCATTATTGATATCAAGGGCATTCTGAACGTAAAGGTGTGCCTTTTCCAGTTCGTTCTCCTGCAAACAAACTCTTGCCTGCAATATCAGCAAGGTAATGGAAGGACCTTCGTGATGCTTTCTGATGGTCTGCACCACATTGCGGGCGCGCGATGTTTTATTCAGTTGCAAATACGCATTGGCCAACCGGTAAGAGTAATACTGCAAACCGGGCGATTCCTTGTGCAATTCTTCCAAAATGGGTATGGCTTCTGAATATTTACCCCCATCAATATATGCTCTTGCCAGATTGAATTGGTTCTCCTTCAGTGTACGACTTACATTTACTTCCTGATCAGGTCCTAAAGGCTCGATATACCCCAATGCAACCAATTGATCCAGCGCTGCCTGTGCGCTTTCGGGATCTTCCTGGATATCTGAGGGAAGCCGGTAAAAGTTCCCAGATACATTTTCCCAACTTTCAATAGTTTGTACAACAGGTCTTCTTTCAAATATTGTATTCAACACTTTGCCATCCATATCCTTACCAATAGGAAGATTCAGATAGGCTAAAATTGTGGGTGTAATATCTAATAAACCTGCTCCATACACCAAAGCGTCTTTTTTTATCCCGGGTCCAGTGGCAACGATAATTCCATATGGACTGTGTTCCCAGGCAGGTCCGGCTGGTTCTCTTGGTAAAGCTACCGGCCTGAGATGATTGGGATAAAATCCATGATCTGAAATAAGGATAACCATCGTATCCTCACCCGCCAGTTTAAGCAATGTACCCAACATCATATCGTGAAACCTATAGCCGGCTGTGACCACTTCCTTGAACAATTCATATTCTTTTTCAGGTATATGCGGTCTCCTGGGAGGATGATATTTCATAAAACCATGACAAAAATGATCGATGGCATCGTAATAAACTGCCATAAAATCCCATTCCTGAGTATCTAAAACATATGTGGCAGCAGCATGAATGCTGCTGCAATCTGCTAATATTCTGGATATTGATGTAATGGCTCCCTGGATGGATGGATCCCGCTGATCCATTTCCTGGCCTTTAGGAAGAAAAGGCAACAGATGGGCTCCGGTCAATTCCTGATAATGAACCCGGAGCGCTTTGAATACTTCAGCCATTTCAGGAGGGTCTATACTCCCTTCGGTTAACGGCCAGGGCTCTGTGATCGGAAGCGTGGATCTTTGATAAAAATTAGAAATACTAATACCATTGATCGGTTCAGCAGGATGCGAAGGCAACCACCCTACCTGATGTGTTATATATCCTTCATGGCTTAAGATATTCCATAGCGCATGAACTTTGCGGCTGGTAATGTGAGTGGGTCGTACCGAAGTTCCATCGGGATGAACTTCTGAAAATCCGAGTATTCCATGTTTATAAGGTCTTTTACCCGTAGAAATAGATGTCCAGAGTATAGGGGAATAGGGAGGATCAAGGGTGGCAAGATTCCCCATAACCCCTTGCTTTATCATGGATTGCAAATTGGGCATTTTCCCCTCATCCAGCAATGGGTGTATTACTTTCCAGTCCGCTGCATCCCATCCAATCAACAATACTTTTTTCTTAGCCACCTTTCCTTTTCTCTCTTTTTACGGCAGCTCGCTTTTCCCTCCATAACAGAATTCCTTTATACCCGGATGCAAGTAATCCTAAAGAACCTTCTACAGGGATTTCATAAGGTTTGCCATCTTGTGTCTTTGCCTCGAGTTTATTTGGCTTTTTAATTCTTAATTTCATCAAGTTGTCACTTTATTCCATCTGTCTCGAATTCAAGAAGTATTAAAACTCTGCCACCTTTCTTGTTTTCTTTCTGAGGATCCAGTTTCCATACTCTTTAATGGCCACCAGGCCAAATATCAGTAACAGTAGATTGAGGCAGATCAATCCCCATTGGCTCATTGTGGGAATAGCCTCTGCCTGTAAGCCGGCCAAAATCGGACGGTTGGGTACAGAATTGTAGGCATAGTCCAGTATGGTTATACAGCTTCTTCCACGTATAGGACTGTTATCAACTCCGATAGTAAGTTCCAATTCCTGTTCAACCTCTACCTGTATCCAACCGTAATGTGTATTTCCTGCGATGTCAAAGGCGATACCGATATACCCCCTTTTATGGTTTAAAGGCAGAGCATCGAACCAATTAGGATCGCCATAATAGCCACTATCCTTACCAGGGCCAGGGTAACAAGTTTCATAACTTACAACTGCAGGAATGGCTCCCCAACCGGCAGTTGCTCTTTGTACACCCGGTCCGATATTTGCGCCCAAAGCAAGATTTTTAATATAACCATCTACAGAAGTTCCCATAAATTGGGTAGCGGTCGACCAGGCTCCATTGGTTGCCCATCCCCAAGCCCATGCTTGATCACCACAATAAGCACGATTCCAAGCTGAAACCGGTACCATAAATAGCACATCGGCATTGGGATTAAAATTATAGGAATTATGTACAAAAGTTGCATAAGATTGATTGACCAAATTCAAGGTTAAAAAATTATTGCTCCATTCACCACCATAATTATTAGGATTGTTAGTCGTTTCTACACTGGAACAAATCTGTGGATCAGGCAAATCGACATACACAATCTGTGCTTCTGCTTCCTGCACTCCCCCCGCAAGTACGGCTCCTGCGAGGGTGGTGTAAGCTGAAATCTTCTTTTTGAGTTCTATATCCATCTTATTCCTGAGTTTAATTTTTGAGTCTGCGATTTTCTACTTTATTGCGCATCTCTTCTTTACGGGCAAGGTTTTTGTTAAAAAGAGTTTGCTGTTCAGAATTCAAAAGCTTATATACCTTTTCATCCCGCTCTTTTCTCATTTGCTGAATGGTCGTTCGATTGCCGGGATTGAGATTTTGGCGGTAAGGCAGGGTTTTATTTTGACATTCCACATAGACCGCCCTGATCTGGACCACCTGATCTGACGTCAATGAATACCTCTGAGTCATTTGAAGCATCACTTTGTCAAGATCCGGGTAGGATGAACCCGTCTGACCCCAGGCCAATAAAGGGATAAAAAAACAAATAATCCATGGAGTAAACCGGAGAAAAAAGCATCTTTTCATGTTAATGTATTTGCTTTTCAAAATTTATAACTATACCAAACTGTCATCTCTCATAGCCTAATATCAAGGCTATGTAAAGGTAAAATAATTTGTGTTGATTTTTACTTTTTTTAAAAAAATCTAACAAAACAAAAGTTGCTGCTTGCTACACTATTTGACAATAAAAGATAGAATATGATGGATCCTGAATAGATACTCCTTTCTACCTAAGGCTGAGTATAATTTTTAAATCTTGAGTACACCATTGAAGTGGGGGAAATAAAAGAGGTTATTTCAGTCATGTCCGATAAACATGGACAGGAGGATGTTTTTATTGATAATATGGATATTGATATCTTCACTTTAGTTTAAAAGCGATGTACCCTATTTATTGCACTTTTAATTTGCTATAAGACCTTTTTTTACAAGATGCTGCATCCTGGAATTACAAGAACATTCAAATCTGTTGAATTATTAATGCACATCAAAATGTCTCGATGAAAGATGTATTAAAGCTCTGTCACCTTTCTTGTTTTCTTTCT
>JRYF01004754.1_pt1 | contig 22842 bp, 19 predicted proteins | sample 235331 | NCBI WGS metagenome assembly JRYF01 (sample SAMN03074217, study PRJNA261475) | activated sludge metagenome | biome: Wastewater Treatment Plant; feature: Wastewater; material: Activated sludge; isolation source: activated biomass of a wastewater treatment plant treating hydrocarbon... ...
TTTTTCGTCACCGGGGCTGATTTTTTGGATATTATTTTAAGTAATGAGATCATGGTTTGTTCTTTTATTTGTTCTATAAAGACTCACTTTGACCTGACATTACATAAAAACATGGGGGTGTATTTCCCAATAAATTGCGAAGTTAAAGTTCTTTCAAATAAAATCGGCACCATCCATCAATTTTCTGGTTTGTTTCAGCGCATTGGATTCTGAAAATGCCCAGGAACTCTTTATTCCATTTCAAAGATATGGTCACCGGCAATCACATAAACTTTGTCTTTTTTCAAAGGGGTAATCATAGAAGTTCCAGTGAATGCTCCAAAAGCCGGAAGTATTCCTGTGTGATCTCCAAAATAAAAACAGGGCAATACCAGCTTTTGTTTGGCCTGACCCTCCATGCGAACTGCGGGGTGAATGTGACCACACAGGTTATACAAACCCTGAATATGATCGAAGGGCTCATGCGTAAAAAGAAAAGGCTCCATAACAAAGGAGTCGCCTAGCAATACCAAACGGGTTTTGTAGTACTCTTCCAAAGGCAAGATATCATGGTTTCCGCTGATGAGAAAGAAACTAACATTCAACCACCCTTCCATCCAATCTCTGAATGAATGCCAAACGTTATTTTTTGTTGAATGAAACAGATCCCCCAAAAGAAATACAGATGTGGCCTGGGTCGAAGAAAGTATGTGATCCAGCCTTTTCAGATTATCCCATTCACCATTTGCTGGCACCCCAATTCCCGCTTTTCTGAAATGTACTGACTTCCCCAAATGGAGATCAGACAAGATCAACGCTTTCTTTTGCGGCCACCAAATGGATTTTTCCGGGAGCAAAACAAGCTCCTGATTCCTGATATTTACAGTAAACGGCATAGCTTTGCAGTGAAAATAATCAGTTGATTTAAAACGAAGGGTTAAAAATTCTGTTTCCGAAAAATAGCAGATTTGTAATCCACATTCAGGTACAAAGAAAATATTAAGTCGTGAATATACATTGCTTTACTTTTAATGACTTTTCAGAAAACACTTATATCCTTTGTGATGAAACCAGAGATTGTATCATTGTTGATCCTGGTTGCAACAATTCCTATGAAAGGGAAGAATTAATTGACTTCATTAATGATCAGAAATTGAATCCGGTGATTCTGGTCAATACCCATTGCCATATTGATCATGTGCTTGGAAACCGGTTTGTGAGTAATCAATTTAAATTAAGCCTACAGGCGCACCGGTTGGAAGAGGCGGTATTAATGTCATGTCTTCCGGTATCCCATATGTACGGAATTCCTTATGACCCGTCACCCTCTATCGGGGTATATCTTCAGGAGAATGATGTGATTTCATTTGGAAATATAACCCTTTCCATACTGTTTACTCCCGGGCATTCACCGGGCAGTATATGTTTGCATCATTTAGAAAGCCATTCATTGATCGGTGGTGATGTATTATTTTACAACAGTATTGGCAGGGCAGATTTGCCCGGAGGAGATTACGATACGCTGTTGGCATCGATCAGAAACAAGATTTTTACACTGGATGATCAAACCGTTGTTTATCCCGGACATGGACCGAAGACTACTGTGGGATATGAAAAAGCATATAATCCATTTTTTCAATAACATCCTTTATATAATAAGGAATATTGAAATGAAATTTAGGAGTTTCAATTGCATTTTGCTCACTGTTTTCTATGTTTAGGAGGTAAAAATTCAAATTATGAGTGCATATTCAAATCTACATTCTTGTTGCCAATACGAATATAAAGTTTGACTACTGGATTTTTTAAACACGAAGAACACAAAGCAAACACAAAGGAGCTCAAAGAATTATTAACCCATTTAAGACATTACGGTCTTAGTGTAATTCTTTGTGAACTCAGTGCCATGCTTTGTGAACTCTGAGGTTGCAAGCCTACGTTATAGTAAGCGTCAAAATTAAACCAACCTTATTGTCCTTCCTTTTATTTTCGATATTTAGACTAAAAACATTTAATTTTACATATTGACTTTATACAGCGAGAGATTACGGGCTTACATTGAGAAGATGGAAGAGAAAAACCATTTTATTATCATCATGGCCGGGGGAATAGGTTCCAGATTCTGGCCCGCCAGCACAAAGGAAAAACCCAAGCAATTTCTTGACATACTGGATATAGGAAAATCTTTGATCCAAATGACGTATGAAAGATGTGCAAAATGGATACCCAAAGAAAACATCCTTATATGTACACACATCCATTATGTGGAATTGGTCAAGGCGCATTTGCCGGAATTACCGGAAGAGAATATTTTATGTGAACCCAGCCTGAATAATACCGCTCCTTGCATAGCTTATGCTGCCTTGAAGGTGCAAGCAAAAGCAGGCAATGCAGTACTTGCGGTGATACCCTCCGATCATATAATCCTTGATGAAGAGCAATTTCAGAAAACATTAAGACAGGCATTTTATTTTGCGAGACAAGAAAAAGCCATCGTCACCCTGGGCATCAAGCCCCTTCGACCGGATACAGGATACGGTTATATCGAAATGCAATGCGAATGTGCGGGTACTCCAGAGGAGAAATTGAATGATCCCAGCATAGGCATTTGTAAGGTCAAATCATTCAAAGAGAAGCCTGATCTTGAGACGGCAGAAAAGTATATTCAGTCTGGCCAATATCTCTGGAATGCAGGAATGTTTGTCTGGCAGGCTGAAACCATTTTGGACGCTTTTCGACAGTATGCATCGGATATTTTGAACATTCTACTTACAGAGCCTGGAAGAATTGGAAGTGAAGAGGAAAAAGAATATTTGTGTAGGGTTTACCCCTTTACCAGAAAGGTTTCTATAGACTATGCCATTCTGGAAAAAGCAGATAATGTTTATACCCTCCCTGCAGATATAGGTTGGAGTGATCTGGGAACCTGGGCCAGTCTTTACTCCTATGTTTCAAGCCTTGATTCAGAAAACGTGGTGCGATCCGGTCAACGGGTTTTGGAAGACTCCAGTGGAAATCTTATAAGAATACCAGAAAATAAATCATTGATATTAAGGGGATTAAATAATTTTATTGTAGTGGATGAGGGCAACGCTTTATTGATTTATCCAATGGAAAAAGAACAGGAAATTAAAGAATCTTTGAAAAAACTGGAAAATTAAAAGGAGAGTTTTTGCATTTTAAAGTCCCGAATGCACTAATAGAGACTTAAACTATATATAAATTGCATGACTGAAACCAAGCAACTGCATGCAGAAAGAGGTTAAAACGATCGTAATTGTAGCCAATTGTACCTGGAACATCTTTCAGTTCAGATTAAATGTCATTGACAGACTGATCAGAGATGGATATAAAGTAATCGTTATAGCGCCTATTGATGAATATATCGTTTACAGGGAAAATTTTCCTGAAGTGAGACATATCGGCCTGAGAACCTTCAGCCGAAGCGGGGTTAATCCTGTGAGGGATTTTATGCTCATCCTTGAATTGATCAGGAAGTATAAAAAATTAAAGCCAGATCTCGTTCTGCATTACACCGCAAAGCCCAATATTTATGGAGGAACAGCAGCGTATGTTTTGGGTATCCCTTCCATTGCAGTTATTACCGGACTGGGTTATGCTTTTATCAATAAAGGGTTGATTAATAAAATAACTCGTTTGATGTATAAGTGGACTTCAGGTTTTCACCAAAAAATGATTTTTGAAAACACTGATGACCTACGTCTTTTTAATGATTTGAAATTATCCCAACCTGACCGTTCAATGGAGGTCAAAGGGTGTGGGGTGGATCTGGATTATTACAGACCTGCCGCATTCAAAGACCAGCCGGGTGTGGTATTCACTTTTATTGGACGAATTTTGTACGACAAAGGAATTCGTGAGTTTGTAGAGGCAGCCAAAATAATACAAAGCAAACTGCCTGGCAATGCCGCATTTTGGGTGGTTGGCGAAATGGATAAAGAGAATCCTTCGAAAATAAACCGTGAAGAATTTAATCAGTGGATTCACGAAGGGATCATTGAATACCTTGGGTTTTCTCTTGACATCAAATCCATCATTAAAAAATCTCATTGTATAGTACTGCCCTCCTATAGGGAAGGGATGCCGCGAACCATCCTGGAAGCTATGGCAATGGGGAGGCCGGTTATAACAACCCACACAGCAGGGTGCCGGGAAACCGTGGATGAAGATAAGACAGGATATCTCGTTGAAGTACGCAGCACGCAATCTTTGGTAAAGGCGCTGGAAAAATTTCTTTCTTTACCAGCGGAATCTATGAATGAAATGGGGAGATTAGCCAGAATTAAAGCGGAAAATGAATTCGATGATGAAATCATTGCACACCAATACAGTCAAGTAATCGGGAATATTCTTAACAAGGTGGACTTGAAAAAGCCCATTGTTGAATCATAGCCAAGACTTAATAAGAAATTGACTTATTGAACCACAGCTAATACACGTTTCATTTGTTCTTTCCAGGACAATTGAAGACTTGCCTCTTTTCTTATTTTGTCTGGTAAATTCTCCCCATACTCTAATATCAATTGTTCCCACCATAAGACAACCGTTTGGATATCGATAGGATCTTCAGAAGGCGAAACCTTTAAAGCAAAAAAGGAATGGGCAAATGATGCATCATAGTCAGCATAAATGAAAGGAATACCTCGTGCGCTAAACTCACGATGTTTTAAAGCGCTTACTCTGCTAAGGTTTTTTCGAAAAGCGGCAAGCGATCCAACCGCAACGTCTGCACGATTAAAAAGTTCGTTTAATTCAGCATCCGATTGTGGTCCGCGGAATTGAATATATTCTTCCAGACCATATTGAGATACCAGCTTTCTTAAACCAGAATATTCAGGGCCAGACCCCACTATGTCAAGGTTGACCTGGAGAGAACCTGAACCATATCCAGTATAATACATATGCATTCCTTTAATCAACCGATCCAATCCATACCATCTCCACAAGCTACCGCATGCGATCAATCGCAATGATCTTTTTTTGAAGCTTGAGATTTTAATGTTATAAGATTCAACCTCTATACCATTTTCAAGACATAATGAAGGTATAGTATCAACATAAACTTTACCAGCAATTGTTACTAAAAGATCAAAGAGCGAAACCGACCGATGGCAAAACCAATGTTCAAACCGCATAAGAATTGAAGAAATAACGCCAGATACTTCCAAAGTATAGGGATAGGTCGGAAATTCAAGGATCATTTTGACATGTGGTTTTGCTCTTTTGATTTCCTTCCACAACTTCCAGGTAAATGGGCTGGAAAAAAAATACCGGGCATATACGATATCAAAAGCATGAAGCCCGATTACCATAGAAATAGAATGACAAAATTGAATGTGATGTAATAAAAAAGAAGGAATCAGGAATGCGTAAGGAAGATTTTTTATCTTGATTCTTGAATCGTTCAGAAAAAATCCTGTTTGACAAAAGTATAAAAGCTGAACCTGATGACCCAATGATTCCAGAGCTGCTTTTTGATGCAGTGTTTTAAGCCATACTCCTTTGTGTTCCGGAATATCTGGGGTTGTCTTGCTGATCAGTAAAATCCTGGCCATTCGGTATACAATTGGATCACTCTTTCTTTAAATGATATGCCTCGCATTTCTGCTTCATCGGGAAAAGAATTATGAAAATTACAAACTATCCGGGTGTATTCCTTATTATTTGTAAAAAAGCGGTCAAAAATATCTTCAAAACTTTCTTGACTTTCCAAGGATTCGTGTAAACAAGCACTGTCCATGAAAGCCAAAGGAGATTCTATCAATTCACTTTCATTTTCAAGTGTAAAATTATATAAAGGATAATCAAAACCGGTACCGCACCGGAATCCCACTCTGCGCGCAAAACCAAGACTTGAGTCTTTTTTAATGCCTGATTTAAGTAATAAATCTGGGGTAACTCTGATGTCAAAATTCAGAAAATGCTGACGACTGATATCTATATTCACTCCGGCAGCATCTTCTAATATTTTCTTTTCAGCAATGATCATAGAGAGTTGATTCCAGGAATCGAAAGAGGGGTGAATACCCACTGTGTAATGCGTATCTTTTGCCCATTGAATCAAATCCAAAAATAGCGGATGATTAATGGATATGGGTGTATCCCACCGGTGATTCCCTCCTATAAGCAGGTATAATTCTTTATGAATAGTGGGGTTATTGTTTAATAACCAGGAAAAAGTGTTATAAGGATCAATACCTTTTTTAAGATAATTTATGAACTGTTTGATAAGCAAGGAATAACCTTGCAGGGATTGGCGGTGGAGGAGGTGCCCCCCTAATTTGCGAAAAAGTGTAAAAGGTGAAGTCCACTTGGTCAGAATATCTACATCATGTGTAATGGATAATGTAGTGGGCGCAATCACCTTTATACCAGTAATCCATTCTGCTAAAAACACAATAAGGTGATCGATAACAGGTGTTTTGCTTGTTCCTGACCGGACTGTCAATAATTGGTTTTCAAATTCATGGATGGATTTGGCATCATTAGGTCGGATATTGTCCAGTTCTTCTAACCGCGACAAATGAAAAAAAACCGCTTCAAAGATATCAAAAGGCAAATTGCGATTACTGATTACTAGAGGTGATGTTGGTGTGGAATGGGAAAGTGCATATAAAGGCAATCGCCAACCTTCGATGCTGCGATGCACCCATCGGGAAATATTATGTGGAATTTTGTTCCTGAAAAAAAAGTTTTGTTTTTCAATGGTAAGATATTCTAACGAGGAAAAACCTTCTTTATAATGAATCGTCTTATCAGCGCCTTCGGGATGATTGATGTTCAAAGTTAGATCATTAGGGAACAATGGATGTGCGTTTATGCGCGCAATAGTATATAATAGGCGACTTGGAAAATGAATGGACTGAAGATCCGTTTCTATATTTACTATCATCTTCCCAAAGCGGTTCTTGCCAGCGTGATCAATCTGTTTTTGTCTTTCCAAATTTTAAAATATGGTGTCCGAAAGCCCCCAAAATGACGAAAGACAGGTTCAATATTAGGAAGCATACTGCCTTCAAAATTATAGGTAGAAACAAACTCAGAAGCTTTCTGGATGGAATGCCAGACCAGCCATTGTATGGCGCCATGCATTTCCACCCGGTCATCCATTCCCATGATTAAATTGTAAGCGCAATTCTGATCCCAAACAACAAGTATTCCTGCGCACACTTTTTCTTCTGCATTTAAGGCAAAAATCATTTGACCACAGCTTCTCGTTTTTATGGCTTCCACTAATATATTCAACAATTCCTTAGAATAGGGAGTAATTAAATTTTGCCGGGTAAAAGTTCTTGTTTGTAAATCATACAACTTGTTTGCATCCCAAAAACACTCAATAGCGCCTTGTTCAGTGGCTCGGTTTATATCAGTTCTAACCGTGTTTTTCATACCTGCCCACAAATTTTCTTTATTGGCTATATCATAGAGGATGTAAGTATATGCTGTGGATTGAGAATAATTTGCTAAATAAAAAGGATACCAATTGGAGAAAGTGGGAAGACATTTCCACCCCAGATAATAATAATCCGGAACCTGACCGATTAAATCCTTCAGTATTCGGCTTTCTCTGGAATACACAGCAAAATTTTGTGTTTTTTGACTGGCGCTGATCCATGGCCCAAGATATGGGGTAAGCGGGGGCATCCTGCTGATATTCAGCCCCCATTTTCTTTCAAGCGCTATGGGCAATACCCCTATGATCTGATCATTTTTATCAAAACTCAATACCACATCCCAGCTTCCTCCTGTAACTATATCCAACCACCAGGGTTGGTGAAATAAAGGAACATTTAGGTTTTCCCCGATTCGGGTTATATATATTTCTTTTGCTGTCATAATACGATATGGGGGACGGAAGACATCTTCATGTAAGCATCATTTTTCAATTATCTTGAATGAAAATGTAGAAAGATATTCTTTTGCGGCCAATTCTTTATTATAAAAAATGGAATGGCTGCTTTCGGAGGTCTTTATTTGGTTATATGTTTTGTTCTTTATCCAGTCATTAATCAGTGAGGTTAATTCTTTTTCATCGGAGTAAGGGATTAAGCTATTATCTAATCCCTTTGGAATAATGTATGAAGAAGAGATTAAAGCGGGAATGGCAAAACGGACAGCATCCAGTACGGATCCTGATAATGCTGATGCACCAAACCATTCCTTTACCGGACCGTATAGCTTCCATTTTTTTAGGGGAATAATCATAAAATCCGACTGCAATAGATGTTCATTATATTCTTGTTGGGGAATAAATTCAGCAAAAGTTGTAATGTTTATATTATCGTGCTTATTAAGGATTTTTTTTATCCGGTGTCTCCACTTTTCCGGAAGTTGTTTACCTGCTTTTCCTAGGAATACAATTTCTATTTCTTCATTGAATTGTGCGTCATACAAAGCATTAAACAATGGGTCATAATCTCGTCCTTTGTCTGAAAAAGTTCCCGGAATGGTTATTTTGATAGGCGTTGAATATTTTATGAAAGATGGGTTTTCGTGAACCAATATTTGAAAAACCAATGGCTTTACGGGGGAGTAGTATTTCTTATGAAGAAAATAATTCTTTACTTCAGTGGAGGGAAGTAAAATCCGGTCAATACCAGTAAGGCGCTTTTGTGATTTTAGCGCTAAAATAGCGGGCAGGAATTTTATAATTCTGAACATGTTTTTCACAGTACTGAAATCCAAATTCCTTAGAGGGTCAAAAACCGTGTGAAGATTATGGATCAATACAGATTGAGAGCAAGGCATTTCAGGAATTTTAATTCTTTTTACCAGGAAAGGGAATGAAGTCCAAATCACATCTGCACAGCTTTCGAATTGAGGAAGATGATTTACAATGAAAGTATATATTTCACCCGGATCTTTACAAATGAACCATTCTATATTTTGAAGATCGTATAAATCATATAATGACTCTGATACGGCAGAAGAAGTAAATACTTTTAACTTTATGTGATGACAATGAAGAGAAAGAATGAAAGAATGAAGCACTTCAGCATGAAGTTCCGGTTCAATTAATGCAATGATCACAGCACTGTCCTTTTCTTCCATGATCAAAAATATAAAATGTCAAAAAGGGAACCATACTTTTCTATTATTATTCCGGCCTATAACCGGCCTCATTTCCTTAAAGAGTGTCTCCAAAGCATTATACATCAATCTTTTGATGACTGGGAAGCATTGGTGGTGGATGATGGGTCAGAAGAAAGCTTATATCCCGTTATTGAGGAAATCAATGACCACAGGATAAAATACATACGACAGGAACATCTGGAAAGAAGTATTGCGCGTAACAAGGGAATTGAGGAGTCCAAAGGAAGGTTTTTGTGCTTTTTGGATGACGATGATCTATTGTTGCCTCATTATCTCCAGGTTTTTAAAACGGAAATCACGAAAAGTGAAGAGCCACGCATCATACGCGCTGGATTTTTACGATTAGAGGATGGAAAAACCCGTAAAATGCCTTTATATCAGCCAACAAAACACAAACATCCTGCACGTTTTATGGTACATAATATGGCACAGGTGATGACAATGTGCTTCAGGAGGGAGTTTCTTGAGGAGGATCGTTTTCCTGAAGAGTTTCCTCATTGGCAGGATACCCATCTCTTTTTAAGACTGGTAAGTAAATATCCTTTTATTCAATTGAATGAATATACCAGCTTGTACAGAATCCATAACCAAAGACAATCGATTGTAGCCCTCAGACCTGAGATTATAATGCAGAGAGCGGAACTCAATACTGCGGCAATTCAGGATTTTTTTACAAAACACAAAGAACTTGTCCAATCCATTCTGCCTGAAAACACCTGCCGGTATTTGATCGCAGAAAAGTATTTGCAGTATGCCCTAAATGATATGGTGATCAATGGCGGAGGTCATGAAAATGACTTCATCAAGAAATCATTGAAAGCGCATTTTTCTTTTCGGTTTCTTCATTATTATATGCGTATTTTATGGCAAAAAATTCGCAAATATTTTAAGTATTAAGTTTCATTAACTTCAATAATGAATATGAAAATAGATAAAATTCAAAAAAATTAATTTCAATGAACAAACATTCAATTGAAACTTTTCATTTTCAATTTAAAATTGCATTTCATTTTTAAATGCTTAAGCGTTATTCACTTAACATTATCTGATAATGACCATTTTTCCAAATCCTTTGTTAAAAAAGCGATCGAGATCAGAAGGAGATCGGCCTACTCTGAAGTGATCGTAATCTTCTCCGGAATCATCTTTCATCACTATTCTGTATAAATAAACGCCGTTGGCCAGCCTGTCTCCGAATTCATCTGTACCATCCCACCAGTATTGTGTACGGTTAACGCCAATCTGAAGTGGACCCAACTCATCCTTCAGGATTTCTCTTACCACCTTGCCGGAAATGGTCATGATTTGGATTTTCATATGCTCAGGAACAGATCCGGTCAAAGTAAAAACAAATTGTGTAGCAGTAGAAAAGGGGTTGGGATAATTAAATATATGGGATACACTGTTGTTTTCAATCACCCGGAATGAAATACGGTAATCGTTTTCACCACTGAAATTATTGGACTTATCCTTTCCTTGAACGAAAAGGGTATAATTGCCTTCCTTCAATTGGGGTTGATATATGATTCGCGCTTCATTATTTCCAGTGGAAGCCGGAAAGAATTCGACGTCCGGACCGTCTAAAGGAATGGTCAGAAGTGCGTTGATATTTCCGGTATCGAGTTTCATTTCAAAAAGTGTAGGATCGTCAAGGAGAAAGAATGGATTTTCATCAGTAAGGGTCATTATTATTTCCGGTTGAGGAGATACAATATCTCCATTCATAATTCTTATGCCATCGAAAGTAACGTCCAATAGGGGGTTTTGGCGGTCTGAAAACACAAAAAATTCCTTTATACCAAAATTATTAAATGAAAAAACTTCTGGAATTTGTCCTCCGGGATTTACCTCCAGTGAAAACTGATGCTTTCCGGAAAAATCTTTTGTTTCTTTTTCGAAAGAGATTTCGGCCATACCGGTGGTTTGATCCAGGGCAAAAGACTTCACAGTGGATTCTGACCTGTTCTGAGCATCAATAATGGTAAAATCAACCTTGACACTATCCACGACCGGAATAGTACCGATGGAAAAAAGAGCTGTAGCAAAGAGCAAAATATCACCTTGCTGTATAGTGTCGGCATGAAAATCAAGTTTTTCCTTTTGATTCATTACCCATTCTGTGGCGCTGGTATATGCCACTGTCCAGGATTGTAGCTGAGGAATCAATTTTTCAGTTTCGTTGATGGCAAATAATTCTATTTTTATAAAAGGGAAATTATTCGCATCAATGTTGCTTAAATCTATGATCTCCATCCATTGGGTTTGTAATATAGTGGTTTCAATACCTTGATGATTAATGCCTTTTATTGTAATGTTCAAAGTGTCGCTTGCTTTTATCTCACTGAAATACATTTGCAGTTGATTCCATTCAAGAGCTGGACCTATGGCAGGGGAGGACAACCTTCCATTTCCCCTTAAAATAGGTACAAAAGCAGCTCCATTGGCTTCTCCATTAATATCTGTAGCAATCACCTCATCTAAAACACCCTGCCCTTTCCGATACATAAAAACATAGGGGACATTAAAATTTTCCTCCATTTCTTCTATAAATGTAGAGCCTTGTTTGAGGAGCACATCAAACAAATGGGTTCCAATTACAGCTTCATCCTCCCGCCAGTTCCTTGCTCCGGTGTCTGAGTTAATGGTTCTAATGACGGAGAAAATAAAGACATAATGACCATCAGGAATAATGTTTTCCAATAGATTGATCAAATCTCTCCTTTGCTGTGGATTGGCAGTATTGTAGCCGAAACATCGAAAAGAACCAAAATTATTGGTATTGATACTTCCAAAATCACCGCCCGAATTTTCCCACCCTGCTCCGGTAATAGGATCCATAATAAAAACAGCCATGCCCTGGGTCATAAAATTCCATGGTCTTACGGAAGCTGCGGATCCTTCCAGATTAAAGACAAAATTAGGAGGCACATCAGCATTGAATAACTTGTTGTTGATATTGATAAAAAATCCACTGGTATCAAATTGAAACTTTCGATCATCGGTCAGGATGATTCCTTCCATTGCATTTTGTATAAACTGAAAATAATGCCCTTGGCGCCATGCCGGGTTTTCATTGGGCATATAAGTAAAAGATGCTGAAGACCAGATTCGACCCAGGACAGGATTTTCTTCTTCCGGTGAAATCCGCCAATAGTATACAAGGCCGGGACTAAAGGTGATAGACGGAGTCCATTCAATCAACCCTCCACCTGAAAAAACCAGGTTTCTTTCGAGAGGTTGGTCAAAATGTGCAGAGGTGTCAATTTCAACAATATAGTTTTGAGGCGTAGTAAACACATTGGATGTCGAAGCTTTTAAGATAGGTCTGTTTTGACTTGCAATGGAAAAAGGAAAGGGATATATAGGCCTTGCAGCGTTGTCTGCTACGATAAAGAAAAACTGATCTCCTCCCCGGCCATCATCGATGCGGTTGTTGTTAAAAGCAATATCAGGAGGATGCTCATTGATTGAGCGTGAGAAATTGACCTCCGCTTTGATACTATTTCTCCCGATAAGAAGAGTGCCTTTATTTTCAAAATCAAAATATATCCTTTTTCGGGCGCCAGGAGCTTTGATGGTTTGAAATAGTGTGTCTATCAGACTTCNNAACAATATCCAAACCGAGCTGGAAATTGCGGTCAGCTGTGGAAATGATAGTGGGCGAAGTTTGAATGCTTTCAAAATCAATCAGATAATCCGGTCCTTTATGGGTAATGAATCCATAAGCGGGATCTCCATGCAGTACATATTGTTGCAATAATGTAACAAAACCTATCGCCTGACTTGTGCTCAATGTAATCAGGGTATTTCTCAACAACTCACCGACAGACAGCCCATACCAGTCTCCGGAGAGCCCTTCATACAGATTAATTCCCATTTGGCCTTGTGTAGAAATATAGGCGGTTCCCGAAGCTGCTGCAAAAATAATAGCCCCCGATTCCGGTTGAAGCACAAAAGCTTCACTCAAACCTTTTACTCTGCCGGGTACAAATATATTGCCGGAGTAACATCCCAAGGATATGATCATAGGAAGGCGGTTTCCATTGCTGTATTTTGAAGGATCTTCCAGACTAAAATCAAAAGTACCCACAGCAGAATGACCAAAAAATGTCAATAAAGAGACTCCGTCGTTGATCAATCGGATAATTCGGTCTGAAGTAGCAGTTTGGAGTGGATCAGCGCTGGTTTTTTCAAAGGTGCTCACATCGGCACCAAACCGGCCGGCTTCACTGATGTCCTTCATTCGCCGTAAAAATGATCGTATAACGGATTGCTCACTGGCATTCGCACCACCACTCAGATGTATAAACCTTTTTGTCCAATATTTGTCCTGTATCGTTTGGGAAAGGCGATTATTGGATTCCTGATTTTGAATTTTAGTGAGGTAAATGCCAGTTTCGTAGGGCGCAATCACTGATAATCGACCGACAGGTTTAACCGGATAATTTTTGCCTCTTTCGGCAAAGAGCAGATTGTCAGATCCGGGATTTCCCCATACAGGTACAAAGAAGGGAGCGGTTTGCGGGTTTTGCTGCTGAGCAGGGGTTCTGTATTCCTGATATTCAATTCCTTTTCCGATGACAAAAAAGAATTTTAATGATGGCCAATTTCTTTCCGCAAATAGAGCAAAGTTATTAATGGCAAAAAAATGTCTTTCTATACCATAACCGTAAAGATTATACAGGTCTTCCGCGACTACGATGGCGGTCTTAAAATCTCCACCATCCGGCGTGGATCTGTAATTTGCATATGCTTCAATCCAATTCATGTCACCATTGGAAGGATCATTCAATAAACGGCGACTCGTAATGATAACAAATTCTGCATCTATAGGGTAGTGATTGGGCATAACCACCTTTTCAAGTTTTTCAACCCATTGGAAACCCTGTCCCTCTCTTTCATTAAATAGAACAAAGTCATGTTCCAGACTACTCTCTTTAATTTGGATCTGCATTCTGTTATTGGTAGGGCTCACCTGCATTCTTGTTTGATTTTTGAGATCAAGGAGCACATTGGTTTCTGAAAAGGAAAACTGGGTGATATCAAGGAGTCTTGATGCAGAATGTGGGGATAGCTGAAAGCGGTTTATCGGGGTATTATCAAAATGAAACTCCCGGGGATAGATGATCTCTACTTGCGAAAGTAATAATCGGTCGGTTGACCCTAAAGTTCCTTCTAATATCAGTTGATTGTTGGTGCGAAGGTCTGCCAATGGAAATTCAAAAACATCATTGAAAACATGATACTCAAAAGAAAGGTCATATTCTTTTAATCGCTTCCCATTCCAGGTAAGATGGATCAGATGTTCCACCTTATTGACGCCAAATCGGACTCTGAGTCTGGCTTGCTGCCCTTCCTGAACAATACGTGATGCAGGAATATTGATGGTTTGGCGATTGGTAATCGGAAGCGAATATCCTTCTCCGGTAACAAGATTGGAATACCTGATAAAGTCTTGACCTTGTTCAGTAGGTTTGTAAAAACGTTCTGTATAGGACTGAAGTTGAGAATGAAAGTAAAATTTTTCTACTGGTGGCAATTGCCCTGAAAGAACATTTTCAATGGCCTGATATCTTAAACCGTTTGATCCTTGTTTCCAGGTTAGAAAATATGTATTGGTGTCGGTGATCATTGAATAATCCGGATTCAATTGTGCGTCCATTGAGGGATAATGGTAACTGTCCATTTCTCCACGATTGCGCTGTCCATAAAATTCGATGTAATCATTTGAGGTGAAACTGGAAGAAGAAGTAACGTAGATGGGTATTTCTTGACCCAAATGAAACAATTGAAATTCATTGCCCGAGACAGAAGAAAGGTCAATGCCTGCGTCAATCAATTGTGAATGTCGGATACGATAAATTCCATCCTTATGTACCTTTATTTTGTAATATTCCTGGTTGAACTCAATCCACTCATTACCTAATTTCAGTACTCCATTTACCATCATTTGTCCTGTTGCTTCGCTGCAAGTCATCAGAAAAACCGAAAAGTATAAAATGGTGTGAAGTACTTTCAAGCCGGTACAATTTGTGTCTGAATTGAATAACGAATTTAGAACATAACAACTTATCCAGAAAATGGGTGGAGTATTTAACTTTTTTCAAAGCTCTGCTTCAGCCTCCATTTCAACAAGATAACCTTCTCCAACCAATTTTGCTTCCACCAATGTATTGACAGGCTGAATATTTTTAAATCTTCTGCCATGGGCTCTTGCTACTGCTTCCCAATCTTCTACATTATTTACAAAAATGCGTGTTCGGATGATATTTTCCAAAGAGCCACCTAAAGATTTGATGACACCTTCAATTTTATCAATAATAAAATGCATCTGAGCGGCCGTGTCTTTACCTCCAACCAGATGGTTGTTATGTGTGGCAGTAGTACCGGACACGAAAATTCGGTTACCTCTTTTAAGCGCCCTGCAATATCCGGCTAATTCTTCCCAGGACGTCCCACTAAAAATTTTAGTGGTTTGATTGGTTGAAGGCTGTGATTGATAAGTTGGAGGCATAGCATCGAAGTGATGACTTAAATCTCCTGAGGCGGTTAAAAATGGAGGTTTTCTGTATTCATCGCCACAGTCTCCTGGTATTGGAGTCAACCCTCGATGTATATTTTTCATTGTCTGCATATCTTCCTCTGAGATTTTCAAAGCTAACAGCCGAAGTGTATCGGAAATGTGTTCGCTTTGGCCTAAATGTGCGCCGATGATTATGGCAGCCACACATTCCGATTCAAGGACATATTTACACACAATATTTGCTATGCTTACATGGTACTTATTCGCTATTTTTCTCAATTCTTTCAATATGGCCTGAAAACGATTCCAGCCTCCTGCAACATCAATAAAGCGCTTGTATTTCATTTGTGACCATGTGAGTTTCCTAATGTCAATGGGTTCAGGCTTGTTCAGCCAACGTTCTGTTAAGAATCCACCGGCCAGGCATCCATAGGCCAATAAATGAATACCATATTGCCTGCAAACTTGAGTCATTTCTCCACCGGCTCTTTGATCAATCATGGAATAACTAACCTGGTTGGTTAATACGGGTATTCCTGAAGCACACACGATACGTAGATGGTCAGCATCAAAATTGGTCAAGCCTAAATGATGAATATAACCTTCTTTTTTCAATTCCGAAAGCCAGTACAACTGGTCCAGCCATATCGGATCCGAATAATTCCACGCATGAAATTGCAAAAGATCCAGGCGGTCAGTGTTTAAATGCTTTATAGCTTTAACGATGGCTGCTTTTGCATCCGCCTTGCTGCTTTTGCCGGGAGCGGGAACNNCAGTGGATTCGGTTACCCAATGGATTCAATTGTCGAAAAGTACCCGCAATGATCTCGGCCGAACCGTAATGATCGGCCATGTCAAAGGTAGTAAATCCTGCCTTTACATAAGGCTCCATTGCTGATGAAGTTGAAATCGGATCAAGAATTTGTCCGTTTTTTTCCATATCAGCCACTTGCCATAACCCGGCAATGACTCTCGAAATTTTCAGGTCTTCGCTTAGATTTATATATTGATCAATTTTCATTTGAATCCTCTATGGCAAATCATTGAAACGTTTTCTAATATCAATTCCAGATTTCTTTAATTGGGACATTTTAAAGAAATAAATGACAGTAGCAGCACTCATTACTATCAACCATATGGGTGTTGAACGAAAATACCATACCTCTGTATCAGCGGAAAGGTCTTTCCAGCAATGGATAATCAGAAACAACAGTAAAACCAAAGTTCCACACCAACCAATGAAATATCTTGTACCCTTACTTTTGCCGATAGTAAATTTATTGGAAAGTTTGGGGTTTATTCTGTCAATCGCAATGAGAGTGATACACATCAAAAGGAAGTTAACCAACATGGACATCACCATAATATCAATACCCAAAAAAAAGTTGCCTGCAAACTGACAGCCCAAAACCCCTATGCTGGCTATGAATCCACTGATGATGATCGCACGGTATGGAGTGTGATAATGATGATGTATTTTTGTTATATAACCAGGAAAAATTCCATCTTCTGCCCATGCATACATTAGCCTGGATACGGATAAAAGCATAGCAGGCAAATCATTGATCAATGCTACAGCGGCTCCGGCAATGATGATTATAGTAAAACCCGGGGGAAGCAAATGACTAAAAAGCCCGGGGGCTGTTAAATCTTTATTTTGAGCCTCTGATGCAATATAGTGCCAAGGGACAGTATGATATACGGCTGCAGTAAATAACATATAAAAAGATCCTACAATGACAATGGTAAGAACAATGGCAAGAGGCAGGTTTCTGGAAGGATTTTTAGCCTCACCGCCCGCCTGGGCTATGCTATCGAAGCCTATAAAGCTGGCAAATAAAAGAGCAGAACCAGATAGAAATACTTTCAGATCAAATGAGTGGCCAGGATTAGGAGCTAATATTTTTCCTGTTTTATTGAAAAGTGTATCAGCAAAGCTTTGATGATCAAAATGCCACCCTGTAAAAATCACAATACTTCCCAGTAAAAACATCAAAAACATAAGCGGAATGACGGTTTTTTCATATGATTTGGCGCCTCTCACATTAATCCATACAAAAATCCATATCATCGTTAAGGCCAAAGACACGCGAACAAATCCATTTTCCAGTCCAAATTCAATGGTGCTCCATTGAAGCAGCCCGGCAATATCTCTTAAAAATGGAATAGTAACATAAGCCACCACTCCAATTACCAATGAAAGTCCGAACCACTGTGAAAAACTGGCTATAAATCCTAAATAGGGATGAAGGCCTCTGCTGGCAAAAATGTAGCTTCCCCCTGCTCGGGGCATAGCAGTGGATAGAAAACTGTAGGCCAGGGCAGCAAGTAAAGCAGGAACAGCAGCAACAGCAAATGCATAAAGGACATAGGGGCCTATTCCAGGAACATGGCGCTGTATCATGAAGGGAACAATGTATATGGAAGCGCCTAACATTGAACATACTCCAGTGGCGATCAACCCCAATAATCCAAGATGCCGGTTTAGGGAAGGCTTTGACATACTTTAATTATTCTAATTTGCCTTGCTCCTGGAGCGCAATGATCAGAAAGGGATTATTTCTCCGGTCCTGAACATTGGGATTATGGCCCGGATATCCCAGACTCATGGTAATTCGTTGGTTAAAACCGGTATTATCCATGGTGATGGATTCAAGGCAAGAAGAGGATGAAAAACCAGGCTTGATAAAGCCGGTATATATAAGCCGGTCGTCTACAAACAATCCAAAAGGTGTGTTGTCCTGCTTTGTTTTTATTCTTTCAATGCCGGATACAGAAAGCGTAAAATAGTATTCCTCGGGGTGATATAAAAGAATATCAGAATCGTGAATGATGACTTCTCCCTGCACAAAATTATCTTCATCAATTTTGCATAATCCTGTGACAAGAGAAATTTCATCGAGATTTCTGAATTCAACTACCGATAGCTCTTTATCCCGGGAACAAGAAAAAATCAATAATAATGATAAAGTATATAAAACAACCCTAATTTGATTCGCCATAACATTCAATAAATTTCGAAAACAAAAACTCGCTTTTAAAGCAAAATTTGCTCAACCAGGTGAAAAGGATAACAAAGTTAAAGAAAAATCCCGTAACAGGGGAGTCTTTACTTTTATTACCATTCCTTGTATTTAATTAAGAAGAAAAGTTAATCTTCGAATATTCAGCCATCACTTAACAAGTTTATCTTATATAAAACCGTATGTTTATTGAAAGAACTTCGAACCTATGGGGATAGTCATTCTGCTCGTCTTACTTGCTTTACATCTCATATTTTGGTTGGCCTTTGCCGTCTTGTTGGTTCCGGATCAACCTATGAAAAAATCATTTACTCCTCCGGTGAGCATCATTGTGTCGGTGAAGAATGAAGAAGTAAATATCAGTCGATTGATTGAATTTTTAAAAAACCAGCACTACCCCGAATATGAAATCATCATAGTAGATGATTATTCCACCGACAGTACAACGGAAATACTTAATGCTATAAACGGTATTCGTCTTCTCCAACCTCCACACGATGTGCCTGGGAAAAAATTGGCGCTGAACACAGGGATTCAAGCAGCTCATTGGGATACCATTGTACTAACCGATGGAGATTGTTACTCATCCGGCAGTAAGTGGCTTGAAAATTTGGTGTCACCATTGGATTCTTTTGATGTGGTGCTTGCTTATGCACCGCTACAATCTGATGGGAGCATGGCAGGCAACTTTGCAGAATATGAAACCTGGATTGCTGGAATGATGTATTTATCCGCAGCCCGGGCCGGACACCCTTACATGGGCGTAGGCAGAAATATGGCATTTAGAAAGCAGCGGTTTTTTGATGTCGAAGGCTATACTCAACATATGGATCTCCCTTCAGGTGACGATGATTTATTAATTCAGGCTATGGCAAATGGAGAAAACACAGCGGTAGTTTTATCACCGGAAGCCCATGTGTATTCTTCAGCGCCCCCTGATTGGACTTCTTTTTTCAAGCAAAAAAGACGGCACATCTCATCTTCTTTCCGGTACAAAACCACGCATCAGGTCATTCTTACTATTTTCAGCGCCAGTCATATTTTGTTTTATACGCTTTTGTTGGCATTTATTCTTCAAGGCAATATTATTCTATTAGGGTTTTGGGGTGCTAAAATCACGATTCAGTCAGGTTTATCCTGGAAAATATCCAGAAATTGGAATGAAACAAGGAATTGGAGGCGTATAATTATATTTGATATTTTGTTCTATCTGTATTATCTGATAATGATATTTAATCTATGGACACGAAAAAGTACCACCTGGAATTAATATATAAATATTTTCCGGAATTGAGTGATAAACAAAAGGAGCGTTACGAAGCACTTTGGGATTTATACAGGGAATGGAACGAAAAAATCAATGTAATTTCAAGAAAAGATATTGACAACTTATTCCTTCATCATGTCATGCATTCCTTGTCAATTTATCGCTTTATGCAGTTTCAACCGGATTCCCACATTCTTGATTTGGGGACTGGTGGGGGTTTCCCCGGAATTCCATTGGCGATAGTAATGGAAGATGTCAATTGGATGTTGATCGATGGGACCAGGAAGAAAATAACAGTTGTGCAGGATGTCATTGAAAAACTGGAATTAGATCATGTGCATGCATACCATTTGCGCGCAGAAGAAGTAAAAATGAAATTTGATTATGTTGTGACAAGAGCCGTTGCTGAGCTGGATATTCTTTTAAAATGGACACGCCCCTTATTGTCACATAAGCACCGGAATAGCAGACCGAATGGGTTGATTGCTTTAAAAGGAGGCGTGTTCAAATCAGAGTTAAAGAAACTGCACAGATCAGAATATTTTGAGGTTGTTCCTATTCAAAAGTATTTCAATGAACCTTATTTCGATGAAAAATTTATTGTGTATGTCCAAGGATAATTAAAATATTCAGTTTCAAACAATAAACACATCGGGAAAGCAGTTCATACGATACAATAATTTCATGAAAACAAAATTTTTTAACTAAATTATTTCTATGAAGCAAAGCTACACTGACGAAAAACTTATTCAATTCATTTACGGAGAATGCGACATTCTTGACCGGCTCGAAATTGAGGATGCCCTTGAGAGTGATTTCTTTCTCAAAGATGCATACCTCTCATTGTTTGATGCGTACAAAATGCTTCCAAAGGTAAATTATTCTCCAGGAAGTCAAATTTTAACCAATATATTGGAGTATAGCGCAAGCGCTCTTGAAGTATCCGTGTAAATGAAGTATAAGTGCAGAAAATCTTGAAGGGGAAACAAGGCCAGGCTTTGTTTCCCTTTTTTATTTTTTGTGATTCTGGATGAATAGACGCTCACATTATTCTTCCATCTTATTTTAAATAAGATCAAATACGGTCGATTATTTTGATCACTTCATCGATACAGTTCTTTTCTTTTGTATTAGAAATGAATGAAAACACTTTTGTTTAAGAGTTCAAATTTTTTATTAAACGATAAATCAATATTTTTGCAAAAGTTGAAACTTATAAGATATTAACTATTCAGCCAATATTCACAACAATTAAAAATAGATATAATGAAAACTTTTAAAATGATTTTTTTGGGTACTTTTTTGGTCTTTGGAACTTCGGTCTTTGCGCAAACGGCCGATGAAATTATAGCCAATTATTTTGAAATCACGGGAGGAAAGGAAAACTGGACCAAATTAAAAGGTATAAAAATGAATGCGGTTGCTAGTGCACAGGGAATGGAAATACCGGTAGAAATTATACAAACTGCAGAGGGTAAGCAAGCCGTCATCATCAATTTTCAAGGACAAACCATTACTCAGTTAGCTTTCGATGGAGAAACCATGTGGTCTACCAATTTCATGACCATGCAAGCGGAAAAAAGTGATAATGAAGCTACTGAAAACATGAAAAAAACTATTGGGGACTTCCCTTCACCTCTTTTTAATTATAAGAAAAGAGGATATAGTGCTGAGCTTATGGGGACAGAAACCATTGAAGGCACGGAGACTTTCAAAATTAAATTTACACAAAAGCCCCTGTTAGTTGACGGAAAAGAAGAGCCAAATATTTCTTACTATTATTTTGATAGTGAAACATCCATTATTATTCAGACTGAAACGGAAATCAAACAAGGCCCCATGGCAGGTCAAAAGAACATTTCAACCATGAGTGAATATGAAGAAGTGGGGGGGTTATATTTTCCATTCAGCATGGGAATGATGGGGCAATCTATTCAAATCAAATCGATTGAGTTGAATCCAACATTGGATGATTCTATTTTTGCTTTTCCTGGAAAATAGTTTGGTTTTGGGGATACCATAAGCTCCCACTTAAAAGACAATTTTTATACCATCGGATAAAAATCTAAATGAAATGGCAAGGATATCTGGCATAATCTATTTAGTATTCTTTTCTTCGCTTTCTTTATTTTCGCAGGAAGCTATATTACTCAAAGGAGACCAACTTTTTGGCTCTATGAAGGCAAGACATATTGGTCCGGCAGTAATGAGTGGTCGAATCACTGACATTGAGCTTCACCCGAAAAACAGCAATATTATTTATGCAGGTGCTGCTGGTGGAGGCGTATGGAAATCCACAGACGGAGGCATTTTCTTTAATTCCATATTTGACAAGCATGCCCAATCTATTGGATGTATTACGGTGGATCCAGTTGACCCTGACAATGTGATTTGGGTGGGTACCGGAGAGACCTGGGTGAGAAACAGCGTATCTATGGGCGATGGAATTTACAAAAGCACCGATGGAGGAAATAATTGGAAATCAATGGGTTTGAAAAATTCAGAACGCATTGCCGGTATAAGAATCAACCCAAAGAACAATCAGGAAATTTACGTTGGAGTACTTGGAGCTTTGTGGAGTGACAGTGAGGAAAGAGGAGTGTATAAATCCACAGATGGGGGTGAAAACTGGGAAAAAATTCTTTATGTCAATGAAACCACTGGGGTTGCCGACATTGAAATGGATCCAATGAACCCTAATATTCTTTATGCGTCCATGTGGGAGTTCAGACGAACTCCATGGAGTTTTAATTCCGGGGGTATACATAGTGGATTATACAAAACTACAGATGGTGGAAAAAACTGGGAAAAAATTCACAATGGTTTTCCTTCCGGCAAATTGGGGAGAATTGCTTTAGCCATAGCTCCTTCTAATCCTAACATAATTTATGTGGTACTGGAAACGGAAAAAAAAGAAACCAATGGCTTATATCGTT
>JRYF01005558.1_pt1 | contig 22835 bp, 20 predicted proteins | sample 235331 | NCBI WGS metagenome assembly JRYF01 (sample SAMN03074217, study PRJNA261475) | activated sludge metagenome | biome: Wastewater Treatment Plant; feature: Wastewater; material: Activated sludge; isolation source: activated biomass of a wastewater treatment plant treating hydrocarbon... ...
ACTTGAGGGGTAACTGGAGGTAGTGTCTCTACTTTTAACTATAGCACACTTTAATATAAAATCAAGTCAAAATTTGACTTTTTGGGTGGGAGATGCTATCATAAAAATACCTTAAGATTCTGGTGTAGGGCTCTTGAGCGGCAAAGATAGCTACTCAATTCTTGTCTTTGGATTATTCCTGCACAGCCCGAGGGACACTATTCCCTCCCTAAAAGTAAAACTAATGTCATATCAAGATAGCCGACCAGCTCGGCCACAGCGTTTTAGTAGCCGCCCGCGGCGGACTTATTCTAGTTCTTCGGACCGTCCGCAAGGCGACCGACCACGCAGTTCACACACCCGCGGACCAGTCACCCACACGAACCCTTCCGGGAGTCGCTTTGTGTATGTCTCGGACACGCCGAAGCGGGAGTTTAATCGGGACGCCAGACCGAGCTTTAATCGTAGCGGCGGCCGCGGCGGATTTTCGCGTGGTGGTAGCCGCCAAGGTGGTGGCCGCGGCCGCCAGCGCTCTACCTTCGACGTCTCACAGTATATAAATAAAAACCCCGCCCCCCTCACCCTTGAGGCACCATATACGGCTACGCACACCTTCAAAGACTTTGGTCTAGAAGCAAAGCTCTCGGATGCAATCGAGGCTATGGGGCTCATCACGCCGAGTGCGATTCAAGACCAGGTGATCCCCCACATCATGAATGGTCATGATGTAGTCGGACTGGCTCAGACCGGTACTGGTAAAACGGCCGCTTTTCTGATTCCTCTAATCAACAAAACTCTTAAAGAACAGAGTCGACAAACTCTGGTCTTAACCCCGACCCGCGAGCTAGCCATCCAAATTGAACAAGAGCTCCGTCGCCTCACCCCAAAGATGTTCCTTTACAGCACCGTTTGTGTCGGCGGGATGAATATCCGTCCGCAGATTAGTGGTTTGAGGCGTAAGAATCATTTCATTATCGGTACTCCCGGTCGTGTTCAGGATCTACTCGATCGCGGACACATCAAGCCAGGTGCTATCCGGACCGTTGTCTTAGACGAAGCCGACCGCATGCTCGATATGGGCTTCATCCACGACATCAAACGTATCCTTAAGGATATTCCAGAGGAACGTGAGACCTTATTTTTCTCAGCGACCATGTCTAAGACCATCGAAGCCTTGGTCAAAGACTTCCTCCGTAATCCAATCACCGTCTCAGTCCGCAAGACTGATATCACCAACAGCATCACCCAAGATGTCGTACGCTACGAGCACCACAGCAAGTTCGATACTTTAGTCTTGTTGCTTTCAAAGCCAGAGTTTAAGCGCGTGATTATCTTCGGCGCGATGAAACATAGTGTCGAGAAGCTCTCACATGAGCTAGTGAAGGCCGGCATCAAGGCCGACGCGATTCATGGCAATAAGTCTCATGGTCAGCGCCAGCGTGCTCTCGGCAGCTTTAAGCAAGGTCGTGTCCAAGTCTTGGTGGCGACCGACGTCGCCGCTCGTGGCATCCATGTCGACAATGTGACCCACGTCATCAACTACGACCTCCCCGGCACCTACGAAGACTACGTGCACCGCATCGGCCGGACTGGTCGTGGTAGTGAACGGGGTATGGCTCTGACCTTCGTCCCAGCCTAGAGCATGCATCAAAATTATCCAATTTCTTCGTTGTCCTCTTAGCAAATGGTATAATACCCACATTATGCAATACGTGCTCTTAGCCATTGGTGGCTTTATCTTGCTACTCATCATAAACGCTTTCTTGGGCGGTAGCCCATTTGGTGACTAACGTGGAATACTTAATCAGTCTCATTCTAATTGGCTTTTCTGCTCTTTTTTCTGGCCTCACCTTAGGTTATTTTTCGCTCAACGTTAACACTCTTGAGCGAAGAGCTAAACTCGGGAACAAAGAAGCCATTGCCATCTACCCCCTTAGAAAACGAGGCAATCAACTCCTCACCACCCTCCTTCTCGGGAACGTCATGGTCAACACTGCCCTGTCTATCTACCTCGGCTCCATCGCGAGTGGGATTGTTGCTGGGTTTGCGGCGACCAGTCTGATCTTCGTCTTTGGTGAGATTGTGCCACAGGCAGTACTATCCAGACACGGGATGTGGTTCGGTAGTCGCCTGGCACCCCTGATGCGCATCATCATGATTATCCTTTCTCCCATTGCTTACCCAATCGCTCTTATCCTGGACAAGGTACTTGGCCAAGAGATGCCGACTCTCTACAGCAAACGCGAACTGATGCAGATTGTGTCAGACCTAGAAGATTCCGGACAAAGTGATATCGATGCTGACGAAGAGCGAATCGTACATGGCGCTCTACAATTCTCTCACACCACCGTGCGCGAGATCATGACCCCGAAAGAACGAGTAGTAAGCTTTGATGAAAATCGCCGCCTCGACCACGCCTTTATGGAGGAACTGGCTGAGCAGGCTTACTCCCGCTATCCAATCTACAGTGGCAACCAGAACAATATAGTCGGCATTCTATACACTCGTGATTTACTAACCGAGGATGACCACATCGCCATTAGGGACTGTGCAGATGCTTACGACACCAATCTCTTCATCATTCGTCCCGAGACCAAACTCGACGCTGTCTTGGCTCTCATGCTTAAGCGCCGCCAACACCTAGCTATTGTCAAAACGAAGAGTGAGCAATTCCTTGGTGTGGTTAGTTTGGAAGATATCATCGAAGAAATTATCCAGCTGGAAATTGAAGACGAGGACGAGCGAGATGAATTAATGAATAATGCCTAGCCTCCCCCCGTACGTTGTTTTATATAAAGAAGTCGGCGACACGCCACTTCGGTGTATCGAGCGGTGGCGAGCTACCAAATCAGAACTTACTGGTATCCCAATCGCCTACGCCGGCCGTCTCGACCCACTAGCCTCCGGTCTACTGCTTGTTCTGGTTGGTGAGGAGTGTAAACGGCAAGATGTATACCATGCGCTTGATAAGACTTACGAAGTCAGCATCCTGTTTGGCATTAACTCGGATTCGGGTGATGTTCTCGGCTTGGTCGAAGAAGTCGGTAACCGAATCGTCGATCAGACTGATTTACAATCTATACTTACCTCGCTCACTGGTGAGATCACTCTACCCTATCCGATCTTCTCTGCCCGGACTGTGCAGGGTAAGCCTCTCCATACCTGGGCGATGGAAGGACGCTTGGCTGAGATCGTTATTCCTAGCCAGACCTCAACCATCTACCAACTTGAGTTAAAGAATACCACTGAGCTCAGCCGCCAAGCGGTCGTAGAGAGCGCGCTCGAGAAAATTAATTCTATACCACCCGTGACTGACTTACGCAAGGCATTGGGGAATGACTTTAGACGTAGTGCGGTCAGGCCAGCCTGGCACAAGGTCGCTCAAGCTGGTCTACCGGATGACGTGTTCTTGATCGCGGAGATTGTCTGTACTTGTAGCAGTGGTACCTACATGCGCAGTCTCGCTTCACACATCGCCAAACATCTCGGCACTGCTGGTTTGGCTTTCAGTATCAACCGCACCGCCATCGGACATTTTGACCTCAGCCAAAATAAGTGGCCGACGTCTTTTATTCTAACTGAATAAGTATATTCGACCTCCTTATCTAGACCGGAGTGGATGGTAGTGCGATAATTACCAGGTATGAACTTTGGTCATGACCAAACCGATGACCTGGATGACTCCAGCGGTTTAGACCGTGCCTGGCTCGGTAACATGGTAGACGAAGCAATCAGGCGTCGAGCCAGTGATATTCATATTGACCCCGGACGATTGTCAGCCGCGGTCAGATTGCGAATCGACGGTATTTTGCAAGAACTAAACACCTACGAGCTAGAATTACACTCCCCGGTGGTGTCACAAATAAAAATCGCCTGCGACCTTGATATTGTCAATACCCGCCTACCGCAAGACGGTCAGTTTGAACACCAAAAAGACGGTCGCACCCACTACGTACGAGTATCAACTTTTCCTTCTATCTACGGCGAAGCGGTCGTAATGCGTATTTTGAATAACCAAAAATCATTTTTACCCTTAGAGGAACTGGGCTTAGACGAGCGCCAATTACAAGATTTGTATTCCATCATCAACAGCCCTTTCGGGATGGTGTTAGCAACCGGCCCAAGCGGGTCGGGCAAATCCACGCTTCTCAACTCCATTTTGTCTCACCTTAATAACCCACACAACAACATCGTCACCGTCGAGGATCCGGTAGAATTTCACATCGATGGAGTCCGTCAAGCCCAGGTTAATCAATACCATGCTTTTGACTTTACTACGGCTCTGCGCGCGATTTTGCGCCAGGACCCGGATGTTATGATGATCGGCGAAATTCGCGACCCGGAGACTGCTCGCATCGCGGTACAAGCCACCATGGCTGGTCGTCTATTCTTCTCCACCTTTCACACGCTTGATCTAGCCGCTATCGTCTCCCGTTTTATTGAGATGGAAATCCCCCGCTCAGTGGTCGCGCATGTCCTTGGTGGTATCATTTCGACCCGTTTGGTGCGTAAGATCTGTCCGCACTGTCGCGAGCTATATACCATGCAACCCTACGAAGAGTTTCTGCTTAGACCCTACATTCCGGCCGGCACCCCGCTCTATCACGGTACTGGCTGTGCTGAATGTGATCACTCTGGCTACCTGGGAACCATCGGCATCTATGAGGTAATTCGATTTGACCACGATTTGCGCACCGCCATTCTAGACGGCGCGAGTGCTCTGGATCTGAAAAAAATGCTCCGGGACAAGAATATCACCAGCCTCCTCGATAGCGTACTCGCTAAGGCTATCAGTGGCGTAACCACTCCCACCGAGGTTATCCGAGTTACCGGTGCTAAGGCTGACTAGGTACTCAATTGACCTAACAAACCTGTTAGAAGTCGGTACTGGAATTGTGAAGCAAATTATTTAGCCGACAAATCAGCCAGTTTTTTGAGATAAGCATCAACCGCGAGGACATACTCGGCGTGACTCCACACCAAGGGTGCGGTGGATAGATGGGCGCGAGTATACGGGTGCATCTGCTCGGCCAAGACACCGCCGGTCGTGGCGTGTGAGCAAGTCCACTCTAAGATACCTAAAGCGGCGGCCAGCTCCTTTCTGGTTTTAGCTTTTTTGATTTGGTAACGCGCCATCCAGAGGGTCGTGATAACCCAAGGATTGGGACTATCAGCATCGTGCATGCGATAGTAATTGTCGTTTTGATAGCGAATAAAACCCTGACTGGTTGAAGACACCAAAAGCGCCCGCTCCATAGTCATGGCGGCCGTCTTTACCCGATCATCATCAATATCAACCACATCGTAAAGAATCGGACCGTAGAAACTACTGGTATCAATCGTGCGGTCGTATTCCAAATCACCTGACTCCGTATGCAAGACATGCTTCACAAACATACCCAGATTCTGGTCATATAAGACTGCTAGGATAGCGGCCTGCATACGCTGAGCGACAGCCTGATATGTGCGCGCATCGTCATCTTTTCCTAAAAGCATGGCAAAGCGCGCAGCAGCTTCTAAACCAGCATACACAGCTGAAGACGTGTAGGTCGAGGTACCATACTTCTCTTCCCAGAGGTCATACGAAGCTTGCGGCAAGCCGGTGGTTGGCTCAATGTAATCACACATAAAGCGCGCTGCAGGTTCAATAAAAGGATTATAAAGTGATTCAATAAACTCGAGGTCGCGTACCAGCTCGTAGTGTTGCCACAATGCGTGTATCACAGCCGCCGTCTCATCTTCTTGAATTGGCAATTGTGCCTGACCGTGCCTAAGCCACGGGTGCCAAGAGCTACCCAGGACTGCGTCGGAGCGATATTTGTGCATCAAGTAGCCCGCAGGCTCGGCACAATTAGCTATAAATTTAAAGAAGCGCTTGGCGGTATCGTGGTAGCCACCAACATCTAGCGCATGAGCCACCACGGCCGCGTCGCGCGGCCAAACATAACTATACGTATCGCGTCCGTGGTGGAGCATATCAGTATCACTCGAAGCGATAATACCACCTCGGTTGTCAGCGTGAACACGCATAATGAGTAAAGAACGTTTATAGAGAGTAATCAGTGCTGGCGTTAGATCAGCTAAGTTTCGTGACTCTTTAGACAGCCACGCCTGCCAATAAGCTTCGGTTGAATAAATTAACCGCTCCGGCGTCTCCTTAATAACATGGGCATCTAACTGGTGCGCTTCGGGTATCGAAGGCGCGCAAGCGATCCAATAGAAGACATCGGCTGTATCATCAGTTTTTAAAGTTGTTGTTAGTCCGATAACTGAGTCAACCGAGCCATGTTCAATCGGGTTGTTCGACAATTGACCATCATCGGCATCCATATAGGTCCCTTCCCGGCCTTCGATTCCAAATAATCCGATATTAAATTCTGCAAATGGCTTGCCGTTAATTTGAGCGTTGACCAAAAAAACCACATTGCCTTTGTAGTGCACAATCGCGTTCACTCGCGGATCAAAGTAGGCCGTGTCCCCGCGTCTTGATTCGCCGATGCGAAATTGCTGAGCCAAAAATAACTTTACCACTCGCTCTCTAGTTGCGGTATTTGCAATCTTAAAAGAGCGGAGAAAAATGTTCTGTTCGTTATGAACTGCATCCTTACTCGACAGAGTTAGTTGGAGCTCGTCATTAACCGCAAAAAAATTACCGACCGCTGTGTCAGCATCAGCGCCAATTGTAATCTGCCAGCGCGGATCATCTAGCCAGGTCATCTGCCCATCGACAAAAACTCCAATCCGGTGGACAAAGTTACCACTCGCACCACTAACGTGATTAGGCTCCCCGACATACGGATAATACAAATCTCTCACCTGACCCCGATGATCAAGGCCGACGAGAAGATTACCATTACCGATGGTGACCGCTCGAGCCATGAACTAGAGAGCGTAAAACTTAAGGTGACGAGCGACGACAGTCTTGGCAGTCGCGGGAGTCCGGCAAGAACGGAGATCAGCCGCGCAGGCCTGATCCGCCAATACCGCCCCAACCCAATCGGCAAAATCATGTCGCTCCGCGCTCACGTGATAAGCGTAGACCAGCTTATCCATCGCTTTTAGTGCCTCGTGAAGCGCCACTAGACTATTTAACACTTGACCGTCAGTGGTCCAGAATGACTCGTGGTCTCCGGCGTATACTAGTACCTTCGGTGCAACTTTCTTGGTTGGCGACTTTTTGGCGGCCGTCTTCTTGGCTGTCGTTTTCTTGACCACGGCAGACTTGGTTGTCTTCGTTGGCTTGGTTTTAGCTGGCATACAAATTTAAGAACTTAAGAACTGTTAAGAAAAGAGGCGCTTCAGTTTGTCGACTACAGTCGACCAGACGCGCTTGGCTTTTTCCTCATAAATAACCCACCGTTTAGACTGACCAGGAGACGTGGTCGCAGGAGCCACACTAGATGACTCCTCCTTGGTCATCTCGAGCGATGTTGCCTGAGCAACTTCCGCGGCTTTGGCTTTTTCACGCTCTTTCTCCTTGGCCAATTTTTGGCTTACCCTTAATTGTAAATCACTTAAGGCATTCATGAAAGCGATATACGCATCATATGGGGATTCGTAGGGACTGAAGTAGGCGTGCACATCACCGTCGTTACTCCACTTCGTACACATGTAGTAGAAGTGATCGGAGGTTTGCAACTTGCGCCAGGTTTCGATGATATGTTTATCTTTAGTAGCTAAAACATCGGTCTCAAGAGCGTAAGTGGCATTAATCGAATCCCGCTGGATGTCGTTGCCAGTCCAGGCGGTTAGATCACGATCGGTGTCAGCCCAAGTCAGAATATCAGGCACATCAAGTTCGCCGACTGGGTCATAGTCAGAGACGGTCTCGGTTGGGGTTTTGAAAGTTGTATCGGGATGCTTTAAAAGATAATCGGGTAGAGCACGCAAAAAGTCGAAGATACCTGTATCCTCCCACTGGTGCTCGCCAAAAGTCTCATAATCCATGAAGAGATTGATGGTGTGCCCATCGCCATGATGGGCATGGATCCAGTTAGCATAAGTCTCGGCGTTTAATGGCCAACTTGCCCACGCCCGGTTACCAAACCGAAATGCTACGTCATCAGACAACTTATAGTTTTTGAGTAGTACCTTAATCTTGCTGCAACCGGCTGGTCGGTAGAGATAATTAGGACTGCGCCACCCGAGATACTTGTCCCAACCCTCCGCCATAATTCCAAGGTAACCATTATCTTCGCACCACTTAGCGAGGTCGTTACGGTATGACAACTCAGTGTTACGAAACACCCTTGGCTTCACCCCAAAAAGACTCTTGATCCGCTTCTCGTGTTGCTTCACTTGCCGCTCAAATTCCGGTACTGAATAGAAAAAAGCCAACGAGTGATGGTAAGTGTCAGCCAAAACCTCAACGCGACCAGTCGCGACTAATTTTTGAAATGACTCGAGTACGTCAGGTGCATAAGCCTCAAACTGATCCAGGGCAGTACCGGAAAACGAGAGGGCAAAGCGAAACTCCGGCTGTGTCTCTAAGAGATGAGACAAAACGGCATTAGTCGGACGGTAGGATTTATTGGCGACCTTCTCAATAATCCGCCGATTATTTAGGTCGGTTTGCGAATTATCATTAAAATACTCAGGATCATTTCCAATATCAAAAACTCGATATTTCTTGACTCGATACGGTTGGTGGACGTGAAAATAAGGACAAACCGTAAGCATAGACTAGGTGCTAAGGTATTGTAGCAGACGCCGGTATAAGGTGTACACTTTTTGCGCGGCTTCCCGCCACGACATTGATTGCAGTTGTTGTTTACCTTCACCCACCAACTGTTGCCTGAGGACCGGATACCGCAAAGCCGATAGAATTTTATTGGCCATCTCATCCACATCCCAAAAATCCACTTTAAGGACTGGTTTCAACACCTCGCCCACCCCCGACTGTTTGCTGATGAGAGACGGAGTGCCGTGCTGAAGCGCCTCGAGCGGTACCAGGCCGAACGGCTCCGAGACAGACGGCATGACGACCAAGTCCGCCGTCTGATACATCCGATCGCGTTCCTCTTCCCACAGCGCGCCAGCGAAGATAACGTGTCTCGATAGACCGAGTGCTCCCACCTGCTCAATAATCTGCCTGGTCATATCGCCTGACCCTGATATAACAAATACTACATTAGGATCAACCTGAATAATCCGCCGCGCGGCGCGCACAAAATAATCGACTCCCTTTTGAATCGTAATACGCCCATGATACAAAACAATTTTCTTGCCGGCGGCTTTCAGCTCCGCCAGAGTCGGCTCGTATCGAGGTGGCTCGTGAGTATCACAGCCATTATGTATCACTTCAATTTTATCAGCGGACACCCCATGACGGGTGATAATAATGTCGCGCGTGAAGTAACTTACAGTCACAATCTTATCGGCCACAGCAAAACTTTCGCACTCAATTTTATAAATATTCGGATCAACATTATTGCTAGCCGCTTGGTCAAAAGAAGTGGCATGGACATGCAAGATAAGTGGCTTACCACTCGCCTGCTTGGCCGCCACCCCAGCTAAGTAAGATGTCCAGTCATGGGCATGAATAATGTCGAAGTCTTCTTCTAAAGCAATCAGCGAAGCCTGGTGCGCAAAGGCGTGTGCTTCTTCAATAATTGTACGAGATTTTATTATTGGCTTACCAGCGCTATCGACTCCCGCTTCAAAATACACCAAGCTATCAGCCGCCTGGTACGGCACCAGGCTCGACTTCACCGGTTTAAACCTGATGCGACGTTCGTCGGTCGCAAAACGAAACTGCCCTCCCCCCACGACCTCCTGTCGCTTCGGCAAGACAAAAATAATTTCAGCGCCCTTGGCCAAAAGCTCCCTGGTTAGTCCAAAGCAAGCCACCCCTAAACCGCCATTTTTTGTAGGAGGGTAATCCCAGCCAAAAGTGAGGATTTTCATGCTAAAACGAACCACAAAGAGTGGTGCAGTTCTTAGCCATCATAGCACACGAGACAAGTATCCGTCTGATGAACTTTGTTGATAGGTGTACCCGATTGACATTTGGCGGTTTATTGATAGGATAGGCGCACTATGTCACAAGATTTGTTAGTTAAATTAGTTTCTGTCGGCGACAAAAAGGGTGTAGGCAAAGGTCATGTTTACTACACTCGTTATAACAACAAGAGCAAAAAAGACCCGAGCAAGAAATACGAGACCAAGAAGTTCAATCCGATTGCTAAGACACATACCGTTTACAAACAAAAGAAATAAACCAAAGCCGATCCGGAGCGGATCGGCTTTGGTTTATTAGACCTAGGAAGTAGGATATTTCAAAACGTGTACTGATACTGTAGTGCTATGCAGAATAATCTTCTATGTATCATTTATGATACATAGAAGTGAGTCACTGACTAAAAGATCAAATCTTCTTTACCAGCGAAAACTATAGCCGGTTAAAGACTTTTGCTCCGACTAATCCTATTATAGGTATCATAAATGATACATAGAAGTGACTTGATCCGCTTCGATTAGGTTACCTCGTGAGAGCAACCTAATTAATAGATCTTTCAATAATTCTGAAAACTAAGGAGTTACCCAACTTTTTAAGAAAGCTATTGAAAAAAGTTATTTTAGCTTAGTGTCCTTGGCCGGATCGTACTTACCTTGACTAGCTAAACTATTCATCTTGGCGGCGTGTAGGAGTATCTTCTGTGCCTCTGGGATATTATCCGGCTTACCTTGCCACGCCATCAAGACTGGCTCCTCCAGCGCGCGAGAGTAGGAGAAGGTAATCGGCCACGGCTGCTCTCCAAGCTTTGCGATGGCATTGAGGTTTTCAACCGAACGTTTAGGAGTCTGTCCACCAGATAGGAAAACGATGCCACCAACATCATGCGGTACCGACATATGAAAAGTACGCAAAGTAGCATTTGCCACCGCCTCAGGCGAGGTTTGCTCAGGATGCATGTCGCCTGCCAAGACCATCGATGATTTAAGAATCAAACCCGAGAGGTCAACTCGATAAGTCTGTAGCATTTGGAATAAGATTTGGAGAGTCTTGGTAGTGACCTGCTCAGCGCGCGCTAGAGAGTGGTCACCCGAGAAAATCACTTCCGGCTCAACCATCGGCACAATCCCCGCCGCCTGACAAATCTGTGCGTAGCGAGTCAAGAACATGGCGTTCATAGTAATCGATGCTTCAGTCGGCAGATCCTCGTCATCAATTGTGATGACCGCCCGCCATTTAGCAAAGCGAGCACCAAAGTCGTAGTATTCGGCCAGTCTTTCACCCAGCTTATCTAAGCCCTGTGTCACCACTTCACCCTTAAAGCCATGAAGTTCAACAGTACCAGTATCAACCTTGATACCAGGCACGATGCCCTTAGCCGTCAGAACGTCTGGAAACGGGATACCGTCATCGGTGAAATTACGAATTGAAGAGTCATACATGATGACACCAGACAGGTAGTTTTCAATCTCGGGTGCAGTGAAAAGAATCTCACGAAAGTCTTGGCGATTTTCTGGAGTATTGGGTAAATGAACCATTGCCAAACGCTTGCCCGCCGACTCATTACTCTCGTCAGCCGCAAGGATGCCTTTACCCGGCGCCATCAACGCCGCCACGGTCTCAAATAACTTGGTGTTCTTTTTCATACTATTTAGAAGTTTAGCAGAAAAACTACCCTACAACCGCCCTTAGCTGTGAGCAACTCCATAGTTGACAAGCCTAGCCCATTCCTAAATAGTAAGCGGGATGGAACAATTTGAACGCGAAGCAGCGTGGCTTCTCAAAGAAAAGTATCAAGGTATAGTCTGTGACAGCTATCACTACGACCTTAAGCGACTAAAAAATGTCGAGCCTCTCGCCTACCTAATTGGTTCTGTACCATTTCTTAATGTCACCATCGGACTCGCTAGCCAGCCCCTCATCCCCCGCCCTGAGACTGAATACTGGGTAGCGGAGGTGATTAGGACTTATCAAACTCAAGACAAAGTCCCTAATCGCATTCTAGACCTCTGCGCCGGTAGCGGCTGTATTGGGGTCGCGCTCGGCAAGGCTTTCTCGAAAGCAAGAGTGGATTTTGTGGAGATTGATACCAAACACCACCCCACTATTAAGGACAACTGTGCCAAAAATGAGGTAGAAAATCTAGGCCGCATCATGGGCGGCCACCTTTTCGAGCATATCCCCGCAGGCCGACGCTACGACCTAATCGTCAGCAACCCACCATACATCGACCAGAATCTTGGTCGAGTTGAAGACAGTGTGACTGAGTACGAGCCTGCCCTAGCGCTCTACGGGGGCGCGGAAGGATTAGAGCTGATTAGAGAAATAATTATTACAAGTCCAAGCTATCTCACTAAGGAAGGCTCGCTCTGGCTCGAGCACGAACCGGAGCAAGTCGAGACAATCACAAAAATTGGTATGGAACACAACTTCCTGGTAAATACCCATAAAGACCAATACCAAGTCCAACGCTTCTCAGAACTTCTGTTACAATAGACAGATGGAAAACTTGGCTGCAGATTTACCGTTAGAGTCAATTATTCAATTAGTTGCACTGATTTCGCTAGGTGGCTATATTCTCTTCTCCGCTGTCATGTACTACCACTGGGAGGCTTACTCGACCGACCAAGCGGTTACCAAAACGACTTACATCACTTACCTAGTGACTACCCTGCCTTTGATATTTACTTTACTGGTAGTGGCTTACTTTGGCTGGTGAAACAATTCTTATGCTTTACGAAAAAATTCAGTTAGAGGCCGATGAGAAAGTCTTAAAGACAGTCCGCAAGCATTGGTTTGTGATTGTGGCCGAATTATTTGGAATTGCCGCCATGTTGGCCTTACCATTCTTCTTGGCGACTTTCCTACTACTTTTCCCGGGATTCACTGTCGCCTTTGATTGGCTTGAATCATATGCCTCACTTTTAATTTTTGGTACAGCTTTTTGGCTCCTCATGAGTCTGCTAACAGGCTTCATGCTCTGGACCCACTTCTACCTCGACCTGTGGGTCATCACCGACCGGCGCATCATCGTGATTGATCAAATTCATTTCTTTAATCGTAAAGTCTCTAGTTTTCGCCTTGAGCGTTTGCAGGACATTAAGGTAACCATCAACGGCATCTTGCCCACCTTCCTCAACTTCGGGACCTTACGGGCCCAGACCGCCAGCGCCGCCGAGAGCAATTTTCAGACGGCTGGCCTGCCCGACCCCAAAGGCCTCCAAGCTCTCATTCAGCACGCCATGGACGAACGCTTGAAGACCATCCACGGCCAAACTCAGCACAAATTAGATATGTAGCTTGCCATTGAGACAGAACTTATCTAGAATCTCTACATTATGGAAAAAAACCTCACTACCGACCCCTACAAAGGCGTGCGCGACTTTTACCCTGAAGACATGGCCGTGCAGCGCTATATTTTTGATACCTGGGCGAAAACGGCCGAAAGCTTCGGCTTTGTGCGTTACGACGCCTCCCTACTCGAACCAGCCAATATCTATCGCAGTAAGGGCGCTGAGAATGAGGAAATGGTGAATGAGCAGACCTATACCTTCGTAGACCGCGGTGAACGGGAGGTCACTCTAAGGCCAGAGATGACCCCAACCGTGGCGCGCCTCATTGCTGGCCGCCGGCACGAGCTTAAGTTCCCAGTCAAATGGTACTCGATTCCCAACCTCTTCCGCTATGAGCGTCCGCAGCGCGGTCGCCTACGCGAGCACTGGCAACTCAACTGCGATATCTTTGGCACCGATTCTATCGCGGCTGACATAGAAATCATTAGCCTGGCCAATCAAGTCTTGCTCGACTTTGGCGCGACACCGGAGATGTTTGAGATTCGAGTTAATAGCCGGTCATTCATGGACGAGTGGTACTCGACCTTGGGAGTTGCAGAGGCTGGACTGCAGCAACAAATCACCAGGTTAAACGACCGCAAAAATAAAATCTCAGACGATGAATACGAATCAGAGTTAAAGAAAATTTTAGGAGAACCTTTTGACACTGCTAATCTTAAGGCTGGCCTTGAAGACTCAAGTATCACAACTCTAAAGCCCGAAACTCCGATTAGACAACTTATCGAAGCATTGGCGAAGCTAGGTATTACAAATGTAAAGTTCGATAAAACGATTGCGCGAGGCTTCAACTACTACACAGATACTGTCTTTGAAGTTTTTGATGTATCAGGTGAAAATAATCGGTCTCTAATGGGCGGAGGACGCTATGACAATTTAACTGCCCTCTTTAGCGACACCCCTATCACTGGCATCGGCTTTGGTATGGGTGACGTGACTATGCGCGACTTCCTTGAGACACATAAACTCCTACCGAGCAACCTAAATCTTCACCCTCACCTCACTATCATCCCGCTCGACGAGACGATTGTACCAGACGCCCTCAAAATCGCTCACGCCTTCCGCGAGCGCGATATCAACAAAGCCTTCCGCGTCAATGTCGACTATGGCACCGCCAAACTCGGCAAAAAAGTCGGTCATGCCAGCGATAACCAGTCGACCTATGTTTTAGTGGTCGGTAACGACGAACTAAGTCAGGGTGTCTTCACCATAAAAAAACTCGCTACTGGCGAGACATTATCAGGCACACTCGACGAGTTAATCATTCGAGTCCTAGCTGAAACTAAATAATGCGCTATATCGTCTTCGATTTAGAAACCCAAAATATTTTTAGCGATGTCGGCAGTAATGATCCGACAGCTTTGTCTATCTCAGTCGGCAGCTTCTTCGATAGCGAGACTGACCGCTACTACACCGTTACCGAAGACGAGCTACCCCAAGTCTGGCCTCTTCTCGAGCAGGCTGACGCGTTGGTCGGCTACAACAGCAACCACTTTGACATCCCGCTTCTCAACAAATACTACCCCGGCGACCTGACTCAAATTAAGAGTATCGATCTCCTTGAAGAAATTCGTAAATCACTCGGGCGTCGCCTACGTCTCGATAGCGTGGCCGAAGCCACGGTCGGTGCCAAGAAGTCCGGACACGGTCTCCAAGCCGTACGCTGGTGGCAAGAAGGTAAAATCGACGAAATCAAGCAGTACTGCGAGCAGGACGTAAAGGTGACCAAAAAGGTCTTTGATTATGCCCTCAAGAACGGTCACGTAAAATTCAAAGACGGCTCACGCAAGCGCGAAATACCACTCGATACTAGCCTATGGCGAGTACGCGAAGATACTGTACTCACTCACTCATTGCTCTTCTAACCTAATAGATAAAGACCGCTACGTAACCAACTATCAAAGACAAAATAATGCTGTACCAGATGAACGGCCATAGCGTGTAGCGACGGATGAAACCAAGAAATAGATGAATGACCGTCAATGCCACCACGAAGCTGACTACTGCTCCTATCGCTAGAGGACCCCATGCCACCGACTCCCCAATCATCACTAAATCAAAAAGTTTTTTTAACCCAACTCCTAGGATTATTGGGATGGCTAATAAAAATGAAAAGCGCGCTGATTCATGACGACTCAAGCCCAAGAGCATTCCGCCTACGATGGTTATACCAGACCGCGACACACCAGGAATAAGGGCAAAAATCTGCCAAATTCCAATCAATAATCCTCGACGTACAGTGAGTACCCCCTGGGGTGGATTTAAGTAGTAACGCCACTCGACATACATAAAGAAGACGGCCACGCCAAACAGAATGACCGCCACTGTAGCCGCGGTAGACAAATAGTCCTCAATCATGGACTCCAGGAAGAAGCCAACCGTAATGGCTGGTAATGTACCGATCAGGACGGCGTAAAGCAAAGTCAAATCGCGCTCATTGACCGGCAGGCGACTAAGCTTACGAATGGCTGTCTGAATCAGAGTCAAAACATCACGCCAAAAATAAATTACCACCGCGAGCCAGGTGGCTAAATGAAGCACCGCATCAACCGCCAGCCTATGCGTCTCGTCAACAGTTAGCAGTTCTCGTACCAACACTAAATGACCCGATGAAGACACTGGTAGAAATTCTGTAATCCCTTGCACCAAACCCAATACAACGGCTGCTAAACTATCCATGTCAACATCTTAGCACAGACTGCCACCTACTCGTGTTATAATTACGGTCGATAATATTAAAATTTATGAATCCAGACTCACAAACAAATTCTTGGGTAGTGCCAATCTCGATCATGATCGGTTTCGGCTTGATTGCCTTAGCTATATTCCTAAGCGGCGGCCGCTCCTCTAGCCAGTCCTTAACCGGCATCAGCAACACTACCGCAAGCCAAATTAGCCAGAACCGCATTCGTCCGGTCGACCAAACCGACTTTATCAAAGGTAACCCAAACGCCCCTATCTTGATTGTTGAATACTCTGACTATGACTGCCCATTCTGTAAGAATTTTCATGAAACCATGACCCGCTTTATGGATGAATACGGAGTCACTGGCAAGGTCGCTTGGGTCTATCGTCAATTCCCCTTGGTCGAATTACACCCCAACTCCGCCCGAATTTCTAAAAACGCCCTGTGTGTGGGAGAATTAGCTGGGACTGAAGCTTTCTGGCGTTTTAGTGACCTGATCTTCCAGGAGCGTAACATGAACGAACCAACCAATATCACCCGTCTGCCCGAATACGCCGAACGAGTCGGTGTGCCCCGAGACGAACTATTGCGTTGCCTACAAAGCGACCGGGTCGACGAAAGACTAGCAAGAGACGTGAGTGATGCAGTTCGAGTCGGTTTCCAGGCCACACCGCATTCCTTCGTCATCGTCGGCAACCAAATCGCCCCCATCGAAGGAGCCCAACCCTACGGCGTTATAAAAGGCATTGTTGACAACCTACTGATTCAGCTCGAAGGTGATCCGGTTCTTTAAATTTCCTAACTATCACTCTGGTCATTTATTAACCGACAAAAACGACAGACTTCTGGATCACACGGTTGCACGAGACAACTTCCGCTCATGACTTCAGCGGTCGCTTGTTTGATAACCATTTTCAGATGCTCAATCTGATCAGATTCGATCTGGAAAGTTTCAACTCGTTGTTTACCCTTCTCATCCGGCTCAAGATAAATTAAAGTACCTTGCGGGCAAACTAGTTTGGGTTCAGCTTGGAGTGATAAAAGCAAAGAGTAAAAAATCAACTGACGGTATTGATCGCCTGTACCGTTTTTGGTGTTGCCCATGATTTCACCTCGCGTCTTAGCCCTGCCGGTCTTATAATCAACCACCTGAATGATTCGGCCGGTGTCATTAATATCAACCCTATCAAACTTACCGGTCAGTCTAATCTGTGGACAATCGGACAAATCCAACCTTAGCTCGGCCTCGATCGAATACTCAACTTTAGTCATCGGCGTTATAGTAGATTTCAACTCAGGCAAATACCCCAACACGGCCGCCAGGGCCCGCTCCGTAAACTGCACCGCATCAGCTTGACCCAAACCAAGGCCGTCAACTTTTCGTCTAACTAAATTTACTATGTCACTGTCGGTATAAGCTTGACTATTTATTAAACGCCGCGTCACACTCTCGATGGTCTCATGCACCAGGGAACCAAACTCCAGAGTACGCGTCTTCGGTTCCGGATAACGAAGAACATTACGATAGACATACTCCCAGGGGCTCTTTAAGTAATTATTTAGACTAGTAGCCGACCAACCACGCTCTAGCAAATGGTCCTTCAAGAGCTCGCGACTAACTGTCAATCGCCGTGGTGGCGTAATGATAGCCACCGGATTAAAATCCGACTCCGGCATATCCATCGACTGACGCTCGAAATAAGGTGCCACATCAAGCATAAACCGCGCCGGGATTTGTTCTCGCCCATCCCTAGCGGTCGTAGAATAACTGACCAACAGCCGTCGCTTGGCTCTAGTGAAAGCGACATAAAGCAACCGACGCTCATCGTCTAAGGAAACATCTTTGGTAAGCTTAACTTGGCCAAGCGGAAGCGCAAAGATGCTACTCTGGCCACTGCGAGACCAACCTCGGTCAGTTAGATGTGGAATGAAGACGGTATCAAACTCCAAGCCTTTGGCTTGATGAGCGGTCATGATGGACACTCCCTGAGCTGTACCCACCATCGTAGTCGCACTGAGGCTAAGGCCGTGACGACGATAACGGTCAAACTCGGTCACGATGTCCGCGAGTTTTTGGACTCGACCGGTCTGCACCCAGCTAATACACTCATCATACAGACGACGTACAAAAGCCGCACCTGACACCGGATCTTGCTTAATAACCGCATCAGTGAAGCCGGTCTGACTAAGTAAGGAGGCCAGATGCTCAACTGGAGTTGTTGTCAAACCAAGTTTAGATACCTCTGTAATCGCCGTCATAAAAGCAATTAACTCGGCCACCTTCGCAACGCCAATTTGCTTTAAGATCTCTGACGAACTGCAAATTTGCCACAAAGTACCCGCCTCTCCGCGCGCCGACAAGATCAGACCGACGTCAGCTGGCGCTAGTCCGACGTACGGCATGTGCAAAACCGCCGCCAGTGCCGCCTCAGCTGTCGAATCAGTCGCGATTGTAATCAAATCCACTAATGCCAATAAAATGGGGTGTTCGAGCAAATTTTTCTCGCTACTCGCAAAGACCGGTAGATCTGCGCCACGAAACACTTCCGTCAGCTCAGCCACCTCTTGATTAGTGCGCACAATGACCACTATCTCGCTAAACGGCAAACCACTAGCCTTAAGACTCTTCACCTGCTCGGTCAGCCAATGATTTTCAAGATTCTCGTGAGCAAACTCATACCACCTCAACTCACCAGACTCTTTGGTGTGAGCATGAAGCGGTATACGCAGACTTTGTAACACCGGATCATCCGTCAAAACTAAAGCCTGAGCCGCGTCAAGCACCGCTTGAACCGAGCGGTAATTTTGTGTCAGAGGAATGACACTGGCCTCTGGGTGTTGTCTGGTAAAATACAAAAAATTATCCAACGAAGCTCCCTGGAAGCGATAGATTGCCTGCTTTTCATCTCCAACCACAAATAGATTTGGGTTGGGATGATAATTGGTAATTACTTCTAGTAGTTCATTTTGACTTTGGTTCACGTCCTGATGCTCATCAGCGAGGCAGTATAAGTACTGCTCCTGAACATCACGCAACATCGCCTCGTTAGTCTTAAGAGCATCGACCGTATCAATAATCATATCCTCAAAATCAAACCACTGCTTGGCTTTAAGTGACGCTTCGTAAGCCCGGTACAATGAGAGTAATTCCTGATTACGAAGCAAGGCTTTTTCGGCTTTGAGATAATCACTCCTAATTTTACCCTTATGAGCTCCTGTCTCATGATGTTTTGGTAACAGTGACATGTCCCTGACCTGCTCATCGACCAAGCCTGCCAAACGATCCGGTGAACAATACTCTTTTTTTAGATCGGCAATCGCCGCTAGGATTGCCTTAACGTGATAATTAGGCTCGCGGGGTGGCCTAAGCACGACATAACCACCGCTGTCTAAACAACTTTCAATCAACTCAATTTTCTCCACCGACGTTGCCGGTCGGCCGCCCACGATCTTTGGATATGAGTCTGGATAGCGTATGATCAACTGGGCGGCAAAACTATGAAAAGTGTTGATGGACACTCGGTAGGCGGCAGAACCAATGAAAGCGGTTAGGCGCGCGCGCATCGCGCGCGCGCCGCTATCGGTAAAAGTCAGAGCCAGAATTTGCTCGGGAGCAGTATCGGTCTGGCGCAAAATTTCAGCAATCCGTAGAGTCAGAATTTGTGTTTTTCCTGTCCCGGGCCCCGCGACTACCATGACTGGCCCTTCAATCGTAGTGACGGCCTTTTTTTGCGCTTGATTTAGCTTATCGACAGCCAACTCAAATTTATCCGTGTTTATCATGCTGTCTGATTATAGCACCCACAGCACAGTTAGGCGTTGATAAAGAAAGACCGTTACTAAAGTAACGGTCTTTCTTTGATATCAACTAAGCGTTCTTAAGTAACTTGGTCAAGATTGGTGGAGTAATCAAGGTGGTCAAAATCACCATAATCACTACTACCGAGAACACGCCATCGGTGATGACGCCGAGACCGAGACCAATCGTCGCAAAGATTAAGCCCACCTCTCCTCGTGGCACCATACCGAAACCAACCACCCACTTATTAACCCCTTTGCCAGCCAAGAAGCCGGCCGCCACCTTACCCAAGACCGCCGCCAAAGTCAGGCCAAGCGCCGTCAGAATGATAGCCTTATCAGCAAAAGTCGTTAGATCCACCATCATACCGGTAAAAACGAAGAAGATTGGAACAAAAATCTGACCGACTGGCTCAAGCAAGTCCTCGACATGCCGATGTTCATAATGATGCATGATATCGTCGATTTTCTTTTTCGAATCACCATCAACTTGACTTTTGATTTCTTCCAGGTCTTCACAGAAATCAGGCCGACGAAAACGCTTAAAGGTAACCTCATCAAGGATCAGTCCGCCAGCAAAGGCACCAATAATCGGCGCCAAACCAAGCTGGCTAGCTAGATAAGCCATCACCAGACCAAACGAGAAAGCCACCGCGAACTTCATACCAGCCCCGGTATGAATCCGAGAGAAGAAGTTACCGATATAACTCGCTGTCGCCTGACCAACCAAGACCGCCACACCCAAAAAGGCCACCGCTTTGACAATAATCAGAGCAATCGTACCGCCGGTCACTGTACCTGCCACTACAATGGCTGAGACCACCGCCAAGATTATGAGACCGAGCACGTCGTCAATAACGGCTGCTCCGAGCACAATCTGCGACTCTTTAATTTTTAGTTTTCCGAGATCCTTAAACACTCTAGCCGTGATACCAACCGAAGTGGCAGTTAAGGCAGCGCCTAAGAAAAGGTAGGTATTGGCTTCTAGACCTGGCATTAGGTATGGACCGACCACATAAGCACCGAGCACGAACGGCAACACCACGCCCATTACAGCTACCATTAGAGCCGGCAAGCCGACCTTAGTCATCTCTTTGATATTTGACTCAAGACCAATCTGGAACAACAAAATCACCACTCCCAGCTCAGCCAAGAAAATGATCACCGGGTCAATTGTAATCGGTTCAAAAATACTAATCCCCACCAGGCCCAAATTGCCTAGCGCCACACCGATCAAAAGTTCCCCCAAGACCGATGGTTGACCGAGCTTTTCAATCAAGCCTGATACCTTGGCCGCAATTAATAAAACCGCAATCCACAACAGCGTCAGAGCGTGAGCACCATGCGCGTCACCAGCCGCCTGTGAATACAGTAGCGGCACCATAAATACGAGTCCTCCCAGTAAAGCCGCCATCATTGTCGGTCGAGCTACCATCCTCAGCAACGATTTCATAAAATTAAATGTCTTAAAATAACGCTGAATACTAACGCCTTTACCGTAAAGCGTCAACTATCACTGTGAACAGCTAAAAGACCCCCGTATTTAAAAAGACTTTTGGCCTTAAGAGATTGTATCGTGTGGTCACAAAGAATAACTACCGAACCGATATAATATCCAGTCTCTGGATTTGCCTAATACTAATCTAGTAGGACTTCAAACGTCGGGCTTTTTCGTGTTGACGAATCTTCTCCAAAGCCTTGGCTTCAATCTGACGAATTCGCTCACGCGTTACACCGAACTCCTTCCCTACCTCCTCAAGAGTGTGGTAAGTACCATCCAGTAGACCGTGGCGCATCTCAAGAATCTTGCGCTCTTTTTCTGACAACGTATCGAGAATCTCAGTAATCTGATCAGTTAAAATACTGTGAGCTACTTCCTGATCGGGTGAAATGACTTTATCGTCAGAAATAAAGTCCGAGAGACGAGAACGATCATCGTCATCGCCTACCGGAAGTTCAAGTGAAATGGTGTCCTGACTAATCTTCTCAATCTGGTAGATTTTCTCTACCTCAACTCCCATCTCGGTGGCAATCTCTTCCGGCATTGGGTCACGACCAAGGTCTTGCGCCAAGCGCCGCGACACCTGCTTGTACTTCGCCATCGTTTCTACCATATGCACCGGAATACGAATCGTACGCGACTGGTCGGCCAAGGCACGAGTAATCGCTTGGCGAATCCACCACGTGGCATAAGTCGAAAACTTAAAGCCCTTGGTGAAATCAAACTTATCAACCGCCTTGAACAAACCGAGATTTCCTTCCTGAATCAAGTCGAGAAGAGTGAGGTCGGGTGAGCGGCCAACGTATTTTTTGGCGATCGACACCACGAGTCGCAGGTTGGCGCGAGCCAGTAGGTTGCGCGCCTCTTCGTCACCCTCAACAATGCGCTTGGCAAGTGCTCGCTCCTCAAAGGCACTAAGGAGTGGGTACTGCCCAATCTCCCTTAGATACATCTGAATGGAGTCATAGCTACTGTCGCTCCGCCGAAAAGCGGTCTTCTGCGCAATCACATCCGCACTAACATCATCGCCGAGCATGCCACCACTCTGTAAGACATCAATCCCGGCCACCGAAAACCGCTCGTAGAGATTATCCAAGAATCTAATATCCTTCTCGATTTCCGGGAACGAACGCAATAACTCGTCGTAAGTGACATAGCCACGCTCTCGACCCATCTGCATTAGCTCCGCCGCTTTAAGCTCAAGTACTTTTTCGGCTCGTGACAAAGTCTTCTTGACGGGTGGTCGGGGCTTCGCGACAGTCTTCCTGACGACTTTTTTAGGCACGACCTTAACCACCTTTCTCTTAGACGTCACTTTTTTCACGGGTTTAGTTTTGACTTTAACTTTGGCTTTTTTAGCTTTAGCGACAGGTCGTTTTGCTACCGTCTTTTTGGTAGCGACTGATCGAGTGACTGGTTTCTTAGTCGCTCGTTTTTTTGTTGGAACAGCCTTGCGAGCTGACTTTTTTACGGTTTTTTTACTGGCTTTTGGCTTCGCCATAATGTTTCGCTACTATACAGAAAAAATTAGAATTGTCTAGTCCTCCGTTGTCACTAATAATAAAC
>JRYF01001810.1_pt1 | contig 22816 bp, 17 predicted proteins | sample 235331 | NCBI WGS metagenome assembly JRYF01 (sample SAMN03074217, study PRJNA261475) | activated sludge metagenome | biome: Wastewater Treatment Plant; feature: Wastewater; material: Activated sludge; isolation source: activated biomass of a wastewater treatment plant treating hydrocarbon... ...
AAGTAGTTACAAAAAAACAACTTCCAAAAGTTTGCCGCCTCCGGTGGCAAACTTTAGGAAGTTTCTTGTGGTTGTGGCGGCGAAGCTGCCACAACCACAAGAAGTTATTTTTTAATCGTTACTAAAGCGCCCCCTTGTTTGCAACCTGACCGACACACTGCTCCAATAAATCGGGCCGTTCGTCGAAGTGTGGGCAACCCCGGCTTGCCCTTACTGTCGTTAACGCTGTACTTTGGTGAAAAAACAAATCCAAGTACAACATGAAAAAGAGAATGACCATCATCACGGCCCTGCTTGCAGTATGCGCAAGCCTGTTCGGCCAAAGAGACGAAACCGTGTTCGGTGAGGCGGGCCTTAAACTGACGGGGGCATGGGGCGGCACACTGGTAGGCATCACCGGTTTCAAAGGAGAAAATGCCTCGCTGCGGGGCGGTTTCGGCACATTGGAGTTCAACAAGACCTTGCTGTTGGGCTTCGGCGGTTACAATACGGATGCGGTGGCGGAGTTCCGGCGCGGAGAGCGGAGGCGTTTCGACCTTTCTTATGGAGGCCTGATGCTCGGCTACGTGCCCAATTCTCACAGGCCCATCCATCCTAAATTTTCTTTCACAATGGGAGGCGGCGAAATAAAGATAAAGGACGAAGACAAAGACAAGGTATTCGTCGTGCAACCCGGCGCAGGCATTGAGGCCAACTTGTTCCAATGGTTCAAACTCAGCCTCGAAGGCGGCTACCGGTTTCTTTCCGGTTCCAACCTTGCCTCACCTGCCAATGACAACCTGTCGGGATTTTTCGGTGAACTGAAATTCCGCTTCGGTTGGTCGTGGGGCAACCCGTAGCCGGACTTCACTCTGGGAATAGTTTTGTTTAGATAAGTAGTTACGCATGAAGCCGGGGCACCTGACATTTGCAGGCGGCCCCGGTCTTTTTTTTCAGAAAAACGGATTTATCAAAAATTTAACCGGGCATCTTTGTTCCAACATGAATAACCCGCCGTCTTAGGCGTTTAGAAATGCGAACAAAATAAGAAAAACATGAAGCAATTATTTTTCCTGACCCTGTTCCTCGTTTTCACGACAGGACTTTTTGCACAAGACTATACCAAACAGGGCGATTCCGACCCAAAGGCCAAGGCCGTGCTGGAAAAGATGCGCAAGCGGTATGAAGCCATGAAAACGCTGGAAGCCGACTTCACCCTGGTCGTAGAAGTGCCGGAACAGCCCGTGGAAACCCAAAAGGGCAAACTGATACAGCAGGGCGACAAATACCGCCTGAAATTGCAAGGCCGGACCTTGGTATCCGACGGCAAATCGGTCTGGCTTCACATTGAAAAAAACAAGGAGGTGCAGATCAACGATGTGGAAGAGGGCGGCAGCGGCGGCATTTCCTCCCCGAAAGACCTGCTGAAGGTCTATGAGTGGAACGACTACATCTACGTCCTTTCACAAGAATATGCCGAAAACAACAGGACTTTGCAGCAGATAGAATTCAAGCCTGCCTCCAAAGATTCCGACTACTCGAAAATCCGGGTCGCCGTTGACAAAAAAACCTCGGACGTGGTTAGCATCAAATCCTTTGGCAAAGACGGCTCCCGCTATACTATCACAGTTGATAAACTGACCCCCGACAAGCAGGTGCCTGCCTCGACTTTCACGTTCAGCAAAACCGAGTGCCCGAACTGCCACTACGAAGACCTGCGGCTGGACTGATGCCATGCCACTACTTGAAATGAGTCGCTAAGCGGCAAGGTAAACGTAGAGCCGAACCGAGTTTGGAAGTACGTCAATTTTATTCTTTCTTAGGGACGAGGCACCAATAAANNTTGATGCCTCGTCCCTTACCAAAATTGCGCACGGGGGTCTTGTGCCTCCGTGCGCAATTTTTTATCGAAAAAGAGAAAAAATCGGTAGGTGATTTTGGTACTTGATCGTTGTCAATACAATTCACGCTAAAAAATCACCCATGCGGACTTGTTTTACCATCCTTACGCTTTTTGTTGGCTTTCAACTCCTTGCACAACAGCCTGCCGGGCCACGTTGGTCTTCCACCCAAATCGGCATTACCCTCGGCGGCGATATTGAAATGCCGCACGGACTGGGCCACAGGTACCTGCTCAACACTGCCTGGAACCCGACCTTTGAGGGTGGCAGTCTTCCTTTCTCCGATGGCGAGTTGACGAATATGGAATGTGACAACCCCACCTTCCGGTTCACCCTCAGCCTCACCCCCGCCGCAAACCCGACCACGGTATGGCAATTTTCCCTCCTGTCCATTGACGGACGGATTGACAAGGTGCGCTACGGGATGAAGCATGACCCGGACGGGCCGCAGTTCCTCGAAGTGAGTGCCATCAACAAGGAAACTGCCGTTGAGGTGGTTTTTTTGAAAAAAAGCCAGGCCGGGAAGTCACTCGTTTTTTTTGCCGGAAGCGGCACGAACCTTGGCTTTTCACACGATGGGAAGGTGCATGTCAAAGGCTTCCTGCAAGACGGGGCCGTGACCGACGAACCTTCCGGCGGACGGGACATTGACCTAACCTTTAACCAGAAAAACAGCATCAACCAGCGGCTCTTCATTCAGGCAGGCATGGGGGTCGTTTTCTTGAAAAGGATGGAAGCAGGTTTCGACCTGCGTAAGGGAATAGGCTACCGGGCCACGCTCGACGGGCCTTTCAACTTTACATTTCTCAAGCGTTCCATCGGGCTGAATTTGCGGTACTGGCTCTGAAAGACTGTTAAAAAATCCCTTAGTGGTCTGTCAATCCATATTTGACAAGTTGTTTTGCAAAACGTCGGGGAGGTTCAAAACCTCCCCGACGTTAACCATCTATCAGAATTGACTTGACGGACCACTTAGAAGCAGTTTAAATTTTCCTATCTCCGGCAAGAAAATTGAAACAGCTTCTTACTGCCCAAATAACCCACCCAGCCCTGGAGGCATCATATTCGAAATCATCTTTTGTGCCTCGGCCTGCTCTTTTACGTGTGCTTTTTCAAGCGCCCCGTTGACGGCGGCGATGAGGAGGTCCTGCAATTCTTCCGTATCATCCAGATCGAGGATTTCCCGGTCAATGACGATGTCGAGGATTTCCCGGTTGGCATTGGCCTTGACCCTGATGGCCCCGCTGCCCGATTCTGCTTCAACGGTGATTTCGGCGAGTTTGCGCCTCATCTCCTCTTGTTGTTGCTCCAAGTTTCCGAACAAGTCTCCGAACATGATTTTTTATTTGATTGTGATGATGTGTGGCGTTCCTACGTATCGTGAAAGGGGGGCTTAAGTCTTTCTGCCCGTGCACCATCCCCGTAGAACAGATGTCAAAAGTACATTTCAGCTTGTAAAAATCGCTTGCGATGCTCAAAAAAACGAAACCGGGGGTATGTCCATCATGGTTTTCAGGCCGGGCATGGTGCGCAGCACTTGGGGAATGGCGTTCAGGGTGATGGCGCAAGTTGCCACGTCGCCGTTCACGCCGCCGGCTATTTTGGAGTGGATGTGGGGTGTGCCTTGTATAAGCACTTCGTCGTAGCTCTCCGGTTCTCCGACCGTTGCCTGAAAAACAAGCCTGATTTTTACCTCGTCGCCCTTGTAGCCGTAGCCCTCTTGCCTTACCCCGGCAGCATTGCCTTTGGGGATGCTCATGGCAGGTGTTTCAATATTTTTCTTCGCAACGACGGGGGTGATGATGTCTTCCGTCCGATCGAGTTTCCAGCCCATGCGGTGGGCGATGAGGTGGATGCTTTCCGTGAGGCCAACGTGCCGCAGCGATCCCGTTGCCTTCTTTTTTTCAAAATCCGAAAGCGAAAGCCCCGCCCCGATTTTTTGCTGAAAAGGGATGCGGCGATATTGGGCATTCTGGAAGCGGTTCACCGTAATGGTTTTCACGTCCTGGCAAACCGCCGTGAGAAAGGTGGGCAGGGCATCCATGAGGTAGCCGGGATTGACCCCGGTGCCCAGCACGGCCACATTGCTGGCGATGGATGCCAAATGGATGCGCCGCGCCAGCTTGGGGGAGGTTTTCCAGGGGAATACCAGTTCCTCGCAAGTCGTGACGACCGGGATACCGTGTGCCATGATTTCCTCGATCTGTGGGGCAATGCGTTTCATGTCCGAAACAGTGGTAAGGACGGCCACATCGGGCCTTTTCTTTTTCAGTGCTTCCGCAATGCTTCCCCTGACGATAATGCCGGAGGCCGGGCTGCCCGTCAGTTCACCGAGGTCCCTGCCGATGAGCGAGGGGCTTTTGTCAACAGCGGCAATCGTTTTAAGTCCTTCCCGCTTTGCAATGAACGTTGCCATCTTTAGCCCCAAAGGGCCGATTCCTACCTGGAGGACGTTGATGTTTTTCATTTTGAATCAAAAACAAAGTGAAAAAACGGTTATGCTATCAATTCTAATCAATCAAACCAAAACGCGGCTAAACCATAGGGCGATTTCCTGCATGAAGTTCTATCAATTCTAATCAATCAAACCAAAACCCGTGTAGGGTTGGAGGATGGCGGGAATCTTTATGCCATCCATCGTTTGGTTGTTCTCCAACAAAGCGGCCACGATGCGGGCGAGGGCGAGGGCACTGCCGTTGAGGGTATGTGCGAGCCGGGTTTGTTTGCCATCCTTGAAACGCACCTTTAGACGGTTGCTTTGATAAGTTTCAAAATTGGAAACGGAACTGACTTCCAGCCAGCGGGCCTGGGCAGCAGACCAGACTTCGAAATCGAAGGTAAGGGCAGAGGTGAAGCCCATGTCACCACCGCAGAGCCGGAGGATGCGGTAGGGCAGTTCCAGTTTGTCGAGCAGCGAGGAGACGTGTGCCAGCATTTCATCCAGCCGTTCGTAGGAGTTGTCGGGATGGGCGATTTGCACGATCTCCACCTTGTCGAACTGGTGTACCCGGTTCAGCCCGCGCACGTGTGCGCCGTAAGAGCCGGCTTCCCGGCGGAAGCAGGGCGTGTAGCCCGTGAGTTTGATGGGGAAGTCCTTTTCTTCGACAATGGCATCGCGGAAGAGGTTCGTCACCGGCACTTCGGCGGTGGGGATGAGGTAAAGATCATCCCGCTCGACGTAATACATTTGCCCTTCCTTGTCGGGCAATTGGCCGGTGGCCTTGGCGGTATCATGGTTGACCAACAGGGGAGGTGCGATTTCTTCATAACCGGCACGTGTGGCTTCGTCGAGGAAGAAATTGATGAGCGCCCTTTCGAGACGGGCACCTTTTCCTCTGTAAACCGGGAACCCCGATCCGGTGAGTTTCACGCCGAGGTCGAGGTCGAAGAGATTGTATTTTTTTGCCAATTCCCAATGCGGTAGCGCGTCTGGTCCCAATTCGGGCATGGGAAGTTCCCAAGCCTTGAACTCTTCGTTCTCGTCGGCTGATTTTCCGGGCGGCACGGAATGGTGGGGGATATTGGGCACGGTGAGCAGCAGCTCTTCGATTTGAGCAATGGCTTGTTTCATGCCCATTTCGAGTGTTTTGGCTTGCTCCTTTAAGGATGCCACCTTTTCTTTGATTGCCTGGGCTTCTGCATAATTACCCAGTTTCATCAAGCCGCCAATTTCGTTGGCCAGTCGTTTCGATTCGGCAAGGTTGTTGTCCAATTCGGTTTGATTAGCCCTCCTGGCTTCATCCAATGCGAGTACCTCGTCAATCACCTTCAAACCATCTTCCATGAAGTTGCGGATTTTCAACCCCTGAATGACACGTTCTTTGTTTGTCCTGATAAAACTTAATTCCAACATACTGATTAGTTAATTGAGTGAAAGCAGGTGCATGTTCATCGCAGTCTTTAGCGTTGCACAAGTAGTCGCACACAGTGCAACAATTTTGGCAAAATCGCTGTTAAAGGAAATGAAACTGAATGGCCATCCTTCTACCACCGTCCATTCGGAGCGCAGGGCCATTTTGGGTAATGTTTGCAAGCTGGCTGAACATAAATTTTTACAAATCAAACATTAACGAATAAAAAAATAACCTCAAAAAAAACTTTTTGGCAAAGGTAGTATTTGAAAATTGAAAGTTGTGCGTATTTTTGCCCCGCAACGTTCATCACGCCACTTGTTTTAGCTGCTGTTATCGAGGAACTTCAGAATTGCAACTCCATTCACATTTCCCTTTTTATTCAGAACATGTAAAACAATGTTGAGATCGAGATGATGTGAGGGCAGTTTGTAACGTGCGATAACTACCTTATCCGTCTTCCAAAAGCCCCTCCGGAGCATCCCTGAAAACGCCTAAACCGCCTTTCCCGCAGGGTATCTTTTTTAACCTGCTGGTCAGAACTTGTTTCCGTTTTTGCTTCCGGCGAAAACGCCACTTTTTTGATGACACTTCGTTGAATAAAGGGCCACTTAGCTTCGGCTATGCGCTTCTTTTTTCGCCTTGTCTCATCAAAAAATGGGTGCTTTTTTTACTCGAAATCCAAAACACAAACAGGTTCTAATATTTCGATACACATTCTTGTTGTAAACTAACCTTAATTCGTTAACACAGACAGTCACGTCACTCCGGTGGAGGAAATACTATCTCCGTAACGATTCCTTGATCGGGTGTCTTGCAGCAGATTGATTTGCAAAAACGCAAACGAGGGTCTTTAACGACCGACCCCAAATCTGCGTCTTTTGCACTTTCCTTAAACTTCTTTTTACAGACCATGTACGATATTTTGCAATTGAACGACATGCTTGTTCCCGAGCTGCGGGAAATAGCTGATCGCTTGGGCGTGAGCGGTTTCCGCCGCTTGGCCAAACAAGACCTCATCTATAAAATCCTTGACCAACAAGCTCTTGCGGGCAAGAAAACCCCTGCTTCCAGCAATGGTGGCAATGAAGATGAAGCACCTGCCATCGAAAGACGGGAACCCCAACGGAGCCCTGCCAATCGCACCGAAGACAGCGGGCCCCGGTCGGGCAGGAGAGAAATGGACCGCGACCGCGACAGGGGTAGGGACAGTCGAGACAGAGACAGAGACAGAGACAGAGACAGAGACCGGGATAGGGATAGAGACCGAGATGTACGAAGCCGCCCGAACAGGGATATCCCTCCTGCCAAAAAAGTGAAGCTGGAACCGCTCGAAGTAGAAGAATTTGACGACGAGGATGACGACATCCTGGATATACCCGCCCCGATAACCCCGGACAAGGAAATTCCGGACATTATTGTGGATGCTCCTTTCATCCCCGACGAAGACCTTCCGAGAGACGTGAAACCCATCGAAAAATTCGATATTGAGCTTGATGGGATCATCGAAGGAGAAGGCATCCTGGAAATGATGCCCGACGGGTACGGGTTCCTCCGTTCTTCCGACTACAACTACCTCACTTCACCGGACGACATCTATGTTTCGCCATCACAGATCAAGCTCTTTGGCCTGCGCACCGGCGACACGGTGAGAGGGGCCATCCGTCCGCCGAAAGAAGGGGAAAAATATTTTGCCCTCCTCAAGGTGTCCAAAATAAATGGCCTTGATCCCAAAGACATTCGCGACCGGGTTCCGTTCGACTATTTGACACCACTGTTCCCCAACGAGAAATACAGTCTCTGCATTTCGCCTACCGGAAGGGATTTCAGTACGCGGATCATTGACCTGTTCTCGCCCATCGGCAAGGGCCAGCGGGGCCTCATCGTCGCACAACCCAAAACGGGTAAAACCTTTTTGCTAAAAGACGTGGCCAATGCCATTTCCAAAAACCACCCTGATAGCTATATCATTGTGCTGCTAGTGGACGAACGACCGGAAGAGGTGACGGACTTCAAGCGGAGCGTGAACGCTGAGGTGGTTGCTTCCACGTTCGATGAGCCGGCAGAAAACCACGTGCGCGTGGCAGGGATCGTGCTGGAAAAGGCAAAGCGGCTCGTCGAGTGCGGGCACGATGTGGTCATCCTGCTCGATTCCATCACCCGCTTGGCAAGGGCCTACAATACCGTTGCACCTGCAAGCGGCAAAGTGTTGTCGGGTGGTGTCGAAGCCAATGCGCTCCACAAGCCCAAAAAATTCTTCGGCGCTGCCCGCAACATCGAGGGAGGCGGTTCGCTGACCATCCTCGCCACGGCGCTTATTGACACCGGCTCAAAAATGGATGGCGTTATCTTCGAGGAGTTCAAGGGCACGGGCAACATGGAATTGCAACTCGACCGCTCTTTGGCCAACAAGCGCCTCTACCCTGCGGTGGACCTCACCAAGTCCAGTACCCGCCGGGAAGATTTGCTGCTCGACAAAGATACCCTCCAACGGATGTTCATCCTGCGCAATCACCTCGCAGACATGAAGCCGGAAGAAGCCATGGAGTTCCTGCTCAAACACTTGCAGAACACGAGGAGCAACGACGAGTTCCTCGCTTCCATGAACGGTTAAGTGCTTGTAAACAAGCTATTCGTTCCACAGGCACTTCGCCGGGTGTTTATGATAAAACTTGATACATATATAGTAGAGCGGTTTTTGGCAGACTCGTCAAAAACCGCTCTTTTTTTGGCCATCTGAGGCCGCCATGCGAGATTTGCTCATCAGCACAAAAACCATCCAGGCACGAGGTATAAAGAGGTTGATCAAACCTCTTCTGGACATTTTGTTTTCCTTTGTACCACAACCAAATTTTCTGACATGACGAATCAACAAAAACTCGACTCGCTCCGCCATGCCATGCGCCAGCGCGGGCTTTCCGCCTACATCATCCCTTCCGCCGACCCGCACCAGAGCGAATACGTGGCCCCGCACTGGAAATCGAGGCAGTGGATTTCGGGATTCTCCGGATCGGCCGGCACGGCGGTCGTCACGATGGATCATGCCGGGCTATGGACGGACAGCCGCTATTTTCTCCAGGCAGAGGAACAATTGAAAGGGAGCGGGTTTACATTGCACAAACTCGGAACGCCCCACACTCCCGAACACCTCGATTGGCTGAAGGATAACCTGCCGCAGGGCAGCAAGGTGGGATTGGACGGAAGGATCTTCTCCGTTGGGCAGGTGAGGCATATCGCCAAACTTTTTTACGATAAAAAAATCGAACTGGACACCAACGTTGACCTGATCGCAGGGACATGGGAAGGTCGTCCCGCACTACCGGCCGATCCGGTTTTTGAACATGACCTGAAATACGCCGGGATTGACCGGACGGAGAAATTGAAGCAGCTGCGCGAAAAAATGGGCAACGCAGGCTACCACCTCATTTCCACGCTCGACGATATCGCCTGGCTCTTTAACCTGCGCGGCAGCGACGTGGAATGTAACCCGGTGTTCTATGCTTATGCCATCGTTGGCAAAACAGCGGCCTGGCTTTTTATCGAAAAAAACAAACTGCCCGAAGGGCTGGCGCAAAAACTGAACGATGACGGCATCATCGTCATGCCCTACGATCAGGTAGCGGATTTTTTGAAAAAGATAACTCCGAACGATAAGCTCCACTTGGACAAAAGCACCACGAGCAACCAGCTTTATAGCGCCGTGCCCCAAGATGCCATTGTGGAGGGTGAAAATATCGCAGCCCAATTGAAAGCCATCAAAAACGCAACGGAGGCTGAACACATACGCCAAGTCATGGTGCGCGACGGCGTAGCACTTCTGCGCCTTTTCCGTTGGCTGGATGCTGTCCTCGACGAACGCCCCGTGCCGGAAGCAGAAGTGGCCGACCAACTGGCGACTTTCCGCAAGCAACAGGAAAATTATTTTGGGGAAAGTTTCGATGCCATTGTCGGCTACAATGCCAACGGAGCCATTGTGCATTACAGGCCCGAATACGGACATTGCGCCAGCATCGAAAAAAAAGGCATCCTGCTGCTGGATTCCGGCGGGCAGTACCTGAACGGCACGACCGACATCACCCGCACGGTGGCTCTGTGCGAACCGACCGATGAGCAGGTGCGGGATTTCACCCTTGTACTTAAAGGGCATATTTCATTGGCCAGGGCAGTTTTTCCAAAAGGTACGACCGGTCTGCAACTGGATACACTTGCACGGGCCGCACTTTGGCAAAACCACCTGAACTATGGGCACGGGACGGGGCACGGCGTGGGATTTTTCCTTTGCGTGCATGAAGGGCCGCAGGGCATTTCACCGGTCAATTCCGCAAAAACCAACACGCCCATCGAACCAGGCATGCTCATTTCCAACGAACCGGGCCTCTACAAAGCCGGTAGTTATGGCATCCGCTGCGAAAACCTCGTCCTTTGTACCGAATGTACCGAAAACGACTTCGGCAAGTTTTATCAATTTGAAACCCTTTCCCTTTTCCCTTTTGATGTACGATTGGTGGACAGGAGCCTGCTGAGTGAGGAAGAGCGGCAGTGGCTCAACCACTACCAAGCAACAGTTTGGGATAAATTATCGCCCCATTTGACCCAAGCGGAAAAGGCTTGGCTGGAAGAAAAATGCCGACCTGTTTGACAAAATCAATGCACCACTTAACATCGCGCAAATGACATCAGCAGAATTATCATTTCCTATCGGAAGATTTGAGAAGCCGAAAGAAATCACGCCGGATATTTTGCGAAGCTATATATCCGACATTTCGACCTTTCCTGAACGTATCCGAAAAGCAGTTGAACATTTATCGGAAGAACAGTTGGATACACCCTATCGCCCGGATGGATGGACAATCCGGCAGGTTGTAAATCATTGTGCTGATAGCCACATGAACAGCCTTACAAGATTGAAACTTGCGCTGACGGAAGACAATCCGACCATAAAACCATATTACGAAGATCGCTGGGCAGCGCTACCGGACAGCAAGGATATGCCTATTGAACCTGCGTTGAAAATGCTGGAGGGCATACATGAACGCTGGACCGTATTATTGAACAGCATGACAAAAGTACAGCTCGAACGAACTTTCATCCACCCCGAACACGGAAAAGCGTTTCGCTTGGATGAAAATATAGGTTCGTATGCCTGGCATTGCAACCATCATTTGGCTCATATTACTACGCTCGAATCAAGAATGGGATGGGCATGAGAGCGGTGCAATCAATTGCTGAGTACACTCCGAAATGTCATTTCAAGTTGTAGTGCAGAGTGCTGACAGAAGAATATTTAGGCAGAGAATTTTAGCTGCATCATCCCCTTCACCCATTAAAACTGAGTATCTTTATCTCGACCCGCTGGTTTTTCTTTCTGCCTACGGCAGTCTTGTTGGTATCAACGGGGTTGCGCTTGCCATAGCCTTTATACTCCAGCCGGTTGCGGGGTATGCCTTTTTCGGTCAAATAATCCACAACAGCTTTGGCACGCTCGGTCGAGAGGCGGTCGCAGTATTCGTGGGAGGGGATGCCGTTGGTGTGTCCGCCTATTTCAACGACGACCTCCGGGTTGCTGGACAAGAATTGATATATTTCCTGCAATACCTCAAAGGAGCCGGGAGAAATGGCCGAACTGTCGGCTGCAAAATAAAGCTGGTCAATGCGGATGGTTTGCCCTACTTTGAGCTTTTCCCGTTGAAGTTCCTGTAAAATAACGGGTTTGGGAGGGGGCGTTTCTTCGACTTCGGCGGGCACTTCCACCAAGTCCGCTACCTCCGGTTCCTCGATTGTGCAGGGCACGGGTATGATGGCAGAAGCCTTGTCCAACAGGATATTGCCGTTGTAGTAAAACTGGGTCGGCGTGTTGAAGTAGGCCTCCAATACGATATAGTTGTGCGTTTTTTTAGGCTCAAAGCGGAAGTTGTATTCGAGCCAGCGGTAGCTCGTGACGAGGGCACTTTCGGCCAGCAGTTCCACCCTTCCGCAAAAACCCGCACCGCCCCAAATCCTCAATTTGGCCGGGGTGGTGTATTCCAGTTTTTCGTTTTCGTCGGCGGCGGAGGCGCTCAGATAGGTTTGCGAACGGCTGAGGCTGATGGAAAACTCGTAACACTTGCCCGCCAGCAAGGGGGATTCGAGCCTTTGGGAAATGGCTTCCCAGGTCTCGTCCTTCCGGACGACCATGCCCAGGAACGTGCGCCCGTCGGCTGCTGTTTGCACCACGCCGAACTGGCCGCCACCTGCCACGGGGTGAATATCGGGGGGTGTTTGGCCGATCGCTCCGCAGTCATTCCACCCTTTGAGTGAAAAGGCGGCATTCTTGCTGCCTTCCGCCGGGATGCCTTCAAAAGAAGGGTTTTGCAAAATAATGGGCACTGCTTCTTCCTGGGCTTGAGCCACATTTGCAAGAAAGCAGAGAAAAAGAAACCCTGATAAGGTATTCCGAATCATTTGTCGGTGCTGAAATTTCATCCGTTAAAACTTAAAATTTTGACTTCGACACGTTGGTTTTTCAATCGTCCCTCTTCTGTTGTGTTGGGTGCTATGGGCCTGCGCTTGCCATACCCCTTGTGTTCGAGTTGGGCGAGCGGAATGCCTTTGCGGTTCAGGTAGTCCACGACGGCTTTGGCCCGTTGTGCCGAGAGGTTGTCGCAATAGTCGTGTTCAGGCAAGCCGTTGGTGTGGCCTCCGATTTCGATTTTCACATCCTTGTTCTCAGTCAGGAACTCGAACAGTTCGTCGAGCACTTCAAAGGAGTTGATGAGGATCGTGGGGCTGTCGGCGATAAAATAAATCTGCTCGATTTTGATGACCTGGCCCTTGTGGATTTTGCTCCTGTCCAGTTCGGTTATGATGCGTTTTTTGGCTGGGTTCTCTTGCGGTTTGTTTTCGGCTTTGACAATTGGCTTCTCAATAGGCTTCTTCTGTTCGGGTACCGCCGCAATGGGCGGCGTTTCCTTGCACGGCACGGGCACTATGTCTGAAGCTTTGTCGAGCAGGATGTTCCCGTTGTAGGGGAAGGGCGTGGGTGTTTTGTAAAAAGCCTCGAACACGATGTAGTTGTGGGTCTGGGAGGGTTCGAATCGGAAATTGTATTCGAGCCAACGGGTGTTGGAGACAAGGGGGCTTTCTGCCAGGAGTTCGCTGCGTTCGCAGTAATTGGAGCCTCCCCAAATCCTGAGTTTTATCGGTGTGGTGTAGTTTTTCATTTCTCCGTCCAGCCTGCTGGGACTGACGTACAACTCGGAACGGCAGAGCCAGATGCTGAAAGTATAGCACTTGCCCGCCTCGATGGGTGCCCGCAGGTGTTGCGACATGCGTTCCCAGGTGTCGTTTTCCCTGACAACCATACCTATATAAGTGTTACCGTCGTGAGGCTCTTTGGTCACCCGGAATGCACCGCCTTCTTTAGGATGGACATCGGGGACTGTCTCGCCCGGAAAGCCACAGTCGTACCAACCGCGTGGCAAATTGCCATTGAGCGTTCCTTCTCCGGGGGTGCCTTCAAAGGAGGGGTTGATCAACACGATGGGGGCGTTTTCTTGACCAGCGGCGTGTTGGGTGGCAAAAAAGAACGGGAGCAGCAATAGCATTACGGAACTTCTCATTGTCCGACTTTTTGGAAAAAAACTAATAATGACTTGCCCAGGCTCCTGTTCACCGAACGAGTTTACGAAAGTTTTCGTGCATGACAGGATGCCTCGCAGATATAGGTTATGTCAGGAAAACCCGCTGAGAATTAATTCGTCCACTTCTGTGAAATGGGCTTTGTAACTATTCAGCATGGGGAGATGAAGAAGAAAAAATTGCATTTTTTCTTCTTCATCTCTCAGAGAGTAGTTTGTTTTTTGTGAAAAATTTTCAATTTTTCACAAAAAACAAACCTTGCTGAATAGTTACTGGGCTTATTTCAAAAAAGAAATCCAGCGATGCCCTTCCTGGCGATCCATGCGTTTTTTCTCAACTGCTTCTAACGTGTTGGTAGGGCGAATAGTTTGCTGTGGGTGTTAGCGTTGTGCTAAATGACAAGTTTTCCTGAATAAGGCGGCTCCTGTCATTTTGAAGTGTAGCCTGTGCTCCGGCCCATGCAAAAAACAGACCGGAGCGCAGGAAAAATCACGATCAGGAGAAGGCGTTGAATCCCGTAACGTCCATGCCCGTGATGAGGAGGTGTATGTCGTGTGTCCCTTCGTAGGTCAGCACTGTTTCCAGGTTCATCGCATGGCGCATGATGGGATACTCGTTGGTGATGCCCATGCCGCCCAGGATTTGCCTTGCTTCCCTGGCGATGGTCAGTGCGGTATGCACGTTGTTGCGTTTGGCCATCGAGATTTGGGCGGGAGTGGCCCTGCCCTCGTTCGCCAACGTACCCAATCGCCAGGTGAGCAGTTGGGCTTTTGTGATTTCGGTGATCATTTCGGCCAGTTTTTTCTGGGTCAATTGAAATGCCCCAATCGGCTTGCCAAACTGGATGCGCTCCTGCGAGTAGCGCAGTGCCGTGTCGTAGCAATCCAGCGCTGCGCCAATGGCCCCCCAAGCGATGCCATAGCGGGCCTTCGACAGGCAGGAAAGCGGGCCTTTGAGTCCCTGCACATTGGGGAGGACGTTCTTCTTTGGAACCCGTACATCTTCAAAAATCAATTCCCCGGTGATGGAGGCACGAAGCGACCATTTGCCGTGAATCTCAGGAGCGGAGAAACCTTTCATGCCTTTTTCGACGATCATGCCGATGATCTTGTCCACTTCGTTTTTTGCCCAAACCACGGCGATATCGGCAAGCGGCGAGTTGGTGATCCACATTTTGGCTCCGTTGAGGATGTAGGCATCGCCGTCGTCCTTCACGTTGGAAATCATGCCTGAGGGGTTGGAGCCATGATCGGGTTCCGTGAGGCCGAAGCAGCCTATCAGTTCCCCGCTGGCCAATTTGGGCAGGTAATGGCGCTTCTGTTCTTCAGAGCCGAATTTGAAAATGGGGTACATGACAAGAGAACCTTGCACGGAGGCCATCGAACGCACGCCCGAATCGCCGCGTTCCAGTTCCTGCATGATGATACCATAGGCTATTTCGTCCATGCCGCCGCATCCGTACTCCGCCGGAAGACTCGGCCCGAAAGCGCCTATTTCCGCCAGCCCTTTGAACAGATGGGTCGGACAATCGGCCCGTTCGGAATATTCTTCGATGATGGGGGATACTTCGGCCTTTACCCAAGCCCTTACCGCCTCGCGAGCCAGGAGATGCTCCTCGCTCAACAATTCGTCCATGAGGTAGTAATCGTGGTGCTGGAAGCGGTCTTCCCGTGCTTTTTTGGTTATAGTGGCCGAACCGTTTGTGCTTTGGTGCATGTGGATGAAATTATTTGCGTTAGGGTTTGATTTTTTGAAAAACCCTCCTTCGTTCGCAGCGCGCATGAAGGTTTCGGATTTTGCGGCGCAAAAGTACGAATAAGCCATTACACTTTTCTCAGTACCTTACCAGTCAAGTCTTTTGCATTTCTGCAAGAAGTTAAGGGGGAGATGGCTTAGATGGTTGAGGGGGTACGGCTCAACCATCTCAACCTTCTAAACTTTGGTTCCGGCTCTGCCAGAGGTTAAGGGGTCAGAACTTATAGTTCAAACCGATGCGGAAGACAAAAGGCAAATCAATGGTATTTTCCGGCGCGTTGACGTTGTAGAGGATGAGCAATTCCCAGCCCAACAGACCGCTGCTGCTGTTGTATCCTGCCCCGACATAGACATTGTCCCGAACTCTTTTGACCGTCACGACAGCATCATCCACTTGGTCGTAGAGGAGGAACCCCTGAACAGTGGGTATTTCCCGCGTATGCTGGTTTTCGTACTCCAGGTGGGCAAACAGCGAGCGGGTTGCCTTCGCCCTTGCAAAAGCCCCAACGGAATAGGAAAACGTATTGGCTTTTTTCGCAAGGGCATTGCCCCGTGCATCCCTGACTATCTGCCCGGTCTGTGCATTGACAGCAAAGCCTTTTACATAAAAATAATCAAGCGAAACCCGAGGCCCAACAGAAACGATGTCGCCCAAGACTTTGTAGCCGACCATGGGGGCCAGGCCGGTGGAAAAAACGCTGAACTCCCTGCCGCCAAAGAAACTGGGCAAGCCAATGGTGCCTCCGTACCAGAGTTTATTGGCAAACCCGCTGTCATCGAAGTATTGGTCTGTCCGGGAAGGCTTTTTCTTCTTCTTGCCCCGTGCCTGGGCATAAGCATCGTTTTGAAATGCGAGGGTAAAGATCATGGCCAACAGGCCTAAAAGAAATATTTTTTTCATAATTGTTCGATTTTCAAAAAAACATGATAGAGCAAACGATTGGCATTGGTCACAAGGGAATTAAACCTCATGGGTCAATGCCCCGCAAAAATGGTAAAAAATGCCGGGCTGTTTCGGGCATTATGCCCTGAACATGCCCACCATTTGCAATGGACAGTTAAAACGGGGAAAAAGTTTGAAAAAGTCTTGCGCTATTCTGCATTTTATACCCAATCAACGGTTCACCAACAACGGCCACCGCCTTTTAGAAGCTGTTTAAATTTTCTTGCGGGAGATAGAAAAGAGCCATTTTTTGTCCTGCGGTTATCAATTTTTGAGGGAATAGCAGCGCTATTGCCGAAAAAATTGATAACGGCAGGGCGGAAAAGGGCCTTTTATAGCCCGGTGAAGAGAATTTAAACAGCTTCTTACATTACCCTGCTCGACATCCATTACCCTCCTATGCCCACCCTTTCTTGCTGAATTTTCTTCATACCTTTGCGGCTCAAAAAAAGATCTGCTCACACATAAAATGACAAGTATGTCCGAAGTCCTCTTGCAGCCGCTTTCCCGGCTGGTAATGGAAATGAACGAAAGTGCCACCATCAAAATGGCACAAATGGGCCGCGACCTCAAGGCGCAAGGCCATGACGTTATCAACCTCAGCCTCGGCGAACCGGACTTCGACACCCCGGAACACATCAAGGATGCCGCAAAGAAAGCCCTCGACGAAGGTTTCACGAAATATACCCCCGTGCCGGGCCTGCCCGAACTGCGGGAAGCGGTGGTCAGGAAGTTCAAGCGCGACAATGGACTTGACTTCAAGGTGAACCAAATCGTCGTGTCGAACGGGGCCAAGCAGACCATCGCCAACCTTTGCCTGGCCCTCCTCAACGAGGGCGACGAGGTGATCCTGTTTGCCCCCTATTGGGTTTCTTATTTTGAAATCGTGAAAATGGCTGGCGGCATCCCGGTCGAGGTCTATGCCGGTGTGGAACAGGATTTCAAAGTAACTCCCGAACAGGTGGAGGCTGCCATCACGCCCCGAACGAAAGCGGTCATCTTCTCCTCGCCATGCAATCCCACCGGTTCGGTTTACAGCAAGGCCGAATTGGAGGCAATAGCCGAGGTCATCGCTCCGCACGAACAGATCATCGTCATTTCCGATGAAATATACGAGTACATCAACTTTACCGGCAGCCATGCGAGCATCGGGGCCGTGCCCGCCGTGCAGGATCGGACGGTCACCGTCAATGGCTTTGCGAAAGGTTACGCCATGACCGGCTGGCGGCTCGGTTACATGGGCGGGCCGAAATACCTGGCCGATGCCTGCGCAAAAATCCAGGGGCAATTCACCTCCGGGGCCAATGCTTTCAGCCAAAAGGCCGCCGCTCTTGCCCTCGATGCCGACTTGACTCCCACCTACCGGATGCGCGACGAGTTCAAAAAACGCAGGGACCTGCTCATCAGCCTGTTGGAAGACATTCCAGGTTTCAAGGTCAACCGGCCCGAAGGCGCTTTTTATATTTTTCCCGACATCAGCGCCTATTTTGGTAAAACGGACGGCAACATCACAATCCGTACCGCCGACGATTTCAGTGAATTTCTGTTGTTGAACGCCCACGTTGCAACTGTTGGCGGCGATGCTTTCGGCGCTCCGGACTGTTTCCGCATTTCCTACGCCGCCTCCGAAAGCGACATCCGCCAAGCAATGGGCCGAATTGCCGAAGCCGTGAAGAAGTTGCACTGACAGTGGAGCGTCCGGGGGTTGTTTTTTTTGAAAAATCCCCCCAAGCCCTATTGTTTGAGGAGTTTGAGGAGTTTGATGGGTTTGATGCGCATCAAACCCATCAAACCACCCACTGTCCCTTCGGGACGGCAAATGCAAAGTGTCGCTTTTCGTGCAAACAGGGAGAAAATACCCTCCAACTGCCGACTTTAACTTCTTACTTTTTGCTGCCGCAATCTATATTTCAGAAGAAATCATATCTTTCGGGCTTCCATTGAACAGCCCTAAAATTGTTTTAAAAATTTAAACATGAGATTGACAAAGACACTCTTATTCCCATTGGCTTTTTTGGTTGGCCTGGCAGTCAATGTGCAAGCGCAGGACCTCCACAATTCGCTGTTTTACATGAACCCGCTGCATATCAACCCGGCGTTCTCCGGGGCTTATGAGGGTACGTTCCGGCTTGGCGGCATTTATCGGGACCAAGCGAGGACGGTCGTGAAAAACGCTTACTCTACCCCGTCGTTTTACATTGACGCACCGGTAGTAATGATTGGCAAACGCCACTGGATCGGCGTGGGAGGTTTGATGTTCCAGGACCAGTCGGGCACGGGCCAGCTCCGCACCAGTTCCTTCCAACTCTCAGGGGCCTTCCACCTTGCGCTGGACAAAAAAAGTTCGAACGTGCTGACGCTCGGTGTCCAATGGGGCCGGGTGACGAGGACGATAAGAAATACGGCAGGTTTTGAGTTCGGCGATTTCCTGGCCAAGCGGCAGGTGCAGGCTGCCAACCCGTTGACGGAAGATACGGTGTTCGACCCCATGAGCATCAACCCGGAAAAAGGCTTTTCCGACGTGAACGCCGGGATGCTTTTCACCTCCAAAGTCAGCAAAACCACCAACTACAATATTGGCTTCTCCACAGGGCATATCACCCGTCCGAGAAACGAGTACAACTTCAGCGGCTCCCCGGTCAGGCTGCCCATGCGCCTTACGGCCCATGGACAACTGAACACGGACATGAACACAAAATGGACGCTCAACCCGGAACTTTACTTTTCCCGCGTTGGCCCTGCCACCCAAATCCAGCTCCATGCCTGGACAGGCTATAAAATCAAGCCACAGGACAATATCAAACTCAATTTCGGCTTGGGTTACAGGGTGGGCGATGCCGGTCAAGTACTGTTCGGTATTGACTATGGTGACATAAAGGCGGCACTTGCCTACGACATCACCCTCTCCCAACTCAGCGAGGCGAACAGCTATCAGGGTGGTTTTGAAATTGCCGTGTTCTACATTGGCAAGGTCTATAAGAAGCCGACCGTGAAACCCGTTATTATTGGGCCACACCTGTAATCCTCCGATCCCCTGGCAAGCCCGTTCATGTCAGGTTGATTGCGAGGCACACTTTGTGCGGAGTTGCTTTTGGGCATTTTAAAATGTAAAAACAACCAAAAACACTGCTGATTTGTATATTTTGAGTTTGCAGACCCCGATTTCATCAAAGTCATTTTTTTGCAATACCGGACGTTTTCATTTTTCATTGTTCAACCACGGAGTCATTGACCACACGAATTTTTGATTTACTTTTTGATAACCTTCGTGAAATTTTGCCTTGGTGGTTCTCCTGTCCGGTAGCGTGATTTTTTTAACAATAACAATCATGAAAAGAATCATATTCCTGTTGGCCTTTGCCTTCAACGCTGCAGCCCTGTTGGCGCAGCCACTCAACCGCCCTACCTACTCGCCATGATGATTTCCATGGCCGAGGAGCAAATGGAAAAACAAGACTACTACCGGGCACTCGAATGGTACGAGAAAGCCTACGAGGAGTCCAAAGACCGGGAACTGGCGCTCCTCATGGCCGATCTCAACTACATGCTCCGGGATTACCGGGATGCCGAACGCTGGTACGCCCGTGCCTTGCGGAAAACGAAAAAAGACAAGGACGTGCCGGAGGAAAAGCGCTTCGAGTACGCCCGTTCGTTGAAAATGCAGGGCAAATACGACGAGGCCATCGAAGAATTTGACCGCTACCTCAAAACCGGCACCGATCCTATAAAAAAAGAACTGGCCGAACTGGAAAAGGTCGGCTGTGAATTTGGCAAGGTGGCCCGCCCTCAAGAGGGCGTGAACGTACTTCATGCAGGCAAAGAGGTCAACACCAAGAACTCGGAATATTCCGCTTGGATCACCAACGACAACAAGGAGATGTACTTTGCCGGTTTCGGCACCGACGACCTCATCGTGATCGAGGACAGCAATGCCGACGAAGTGCCCACCAAAATCATGAAAGCAGCCCTCAGCGACAAGGGTTGGGGCAAACCCACCGCCTTCGACGAGGCCATCAACCGGCCCGGTTACCACAACGTGAACCCGGCCCTGTCCCCCGACGAAAAACGCATGTACTTCAACCGCCAATTGCTCAAGGGCAACGTACTGTCAGAAAGCAAGATATACATGTCCGAATCGAGCGGCGGCACCTGGAAACCTGCCAATGAAGTGACCACCCTGAGCGGCAACTACATTGCTAAGTCCCCTTGTGTCGGTGAACTTTTCGGCAACGAAGTCATCTTTTTTGCTTCCAACATGGAAGGCGGGCAAGGCGGATACGATATTTATTATGCAACATACAAGGGCAATGGCCAGTACGGAGACCCCGTGAACCTCGGCCCGAAAATCAACACCATCGGCGACGACGACATGCCTTTTTACAGGGATGGCATCCTCTATTTCAGTTCAAACGGGCATCCCGGACTTGGGGGCTACGATATCTTCATGAGCACGTGGAACGGAACCGTGTGGAGCAAGCCCCAAAACATGGGCTTACCCTACAACTCTCCCGCCGACGACCTTTCCTTCATGCTCGACAAGGAGGGCTACCATGGGTTCCTCACCTCCAACCGACCCTCCGAAGGCGCTCGTTCACTGAAAAGCAAGACTTCTACCGACGACATTTTTTATGTGGTTTTGAAAAAAATCACTGCCGACATCGCCGCACTTATCTATGACATGGAAACCAAAGAGCCGCTTACCGGCGTGACCGTCGAGTTGGTGGAACTGAAAGATGGCGTAGCAAAAACCATTGCTTCCACCACGAATGCCAACAGCAACAATTTCGATTTCCCGCTCGAACTCGACAGGTCTTACCTCCTTATCGCTACTACCGACAACTACGACAGCGACACGCTGGCGTTCAACACCGTCGGCTTGTACGACTCGAAAACGTTCAAGGAAAAACTGGAACTCAAACCGGGCCGCATCACCAAAAAAATCCAGCGGGACGAGCCTTTTGTCCTCGAAAACATCCTCTATGCTTTCGATGATGATAAAATATTGCCTCCCGCCGAGGGCGACCTCCAGGTTATTTTCGACCTGATGAACCAGTACCCCGACATGGTGATCGAACTTTCATCCCATACGGACGCACGTGGTGGCGAGGAGTACAACCGGCAACTTTCGCAGCGCCGCGCCGAATCGGCCCGCCGTTGGCTTACCCGCAAAGGCATTGAGCGGGCACGCATCGAGGCCAAAGGCTACGGCAAGGCACAGCCCAAAACGGTGGATGCCAAAACCAACCAAAAGTTCTCTTGGCTGGCCGTTGGTCAAGTGCTGACCGAGGAGTTCATCAATGGCTTGTTGCCTGATTCCGTCAAATTTGAGGATGCCCACCAACTCAACCGCCGTACTGAATTCAAGATCATTGCCGGCCCGACGAGCATCACCATCGAGGAAGAACAACTCATCCAGATCGGCAACCGCAAAGTGGACGGTTCAGAGCCACCCAAAGCACCGGCAACCACGCCCAAACAGGATGAAAAGAAACCCGTGCCCCCGCCGTCTCCTCGCCGGCAGCAGACACCTGAGCGCAAACGCAGTGGCGGAGGCAATGGCGCACCGCCTCAAATCATGCTTCCCGTCCTTGAATCCGCCGATACAACACCAAAGGACACCCTTGAAATTCATCCACTGTCCTCACTGTATGGCAAAAAAGACCTCAAGGGGCTGCCCGTTATGCAATTCGACGTGCGGGTGTTCGACATGGGCAAGGTGACAAAAGGTGAACTGCGGGAATACACCTTCACATATACCAACAAGGGCGATGCTGACCTGGAAATTGACCTTGTCTCCGTGTGCGAGTGTACCGAAAAGGAGTATTCGCCGAGTTTGGTGAAACCAGGCGGCAAGGGCTGGATCAAAATCATCTTTGACAGCAACAAAGCCGAGCCGGACAGCGATGGCAGCGACGTGGACATTTACCTGAAAAACATCGATCCTGAAATAGATGCCCCCGTTTTTGAGAGAGTTAGATATACTTACGAACTGGTGGATTGATTCACCTCGTTTCACCAATAGAGAAAAAAATACGGGGCTGCCTTCCCAACGAAGGCGGCCCTGTTTTTTTTGAAAACCTATAGTGGCATAGCCACAACCAAAGTCTATGAGGTGACATCTTTTTCCCTGTTCCACATTTCAATTTCCAGCAGCGTGGTCAAAGGGAAAAAGAGCCTGTCCCGATTTTTCGGGATGTCACCTTATCACTGTTGCAAATCCTTGACCTTCAATTTATTGAAAGAAAAAATTTGCTAAAAAAACAAACTTTCTGAAGTATGTAATACATGGGTATAGGCGGAGCAGGAATTGCAAAGGGAGCCGTTCTGTCAATTCATCTTAAAAGGAGGCAGGAGTTTGAACTCCGGTATGCGCACCTCGAAACGCGTCCCGTCGTCGGGCCGGAGCATGAGAAAGGTGCCGTACATTTTGCCGACATCGGTCATCAGGGGACACCATGACGAATACTGATAACCCTCGCCGGGAGCCAGCGTGGGCTGCTGACCAATGACCCCTTCCCCTTCCACCTCGCGACGGACACCGTTGGATTCCACGATGTGCCAATGACGGCGCAGCAATTGCACCGTATGGGCGCTGCGGTTGTTTATCGAAATTCGGTAGGCATAGACGAAGCGGTGGTTTATCGGCTCTGATTCGTCCGGCAGGAAGAAAGGTTCTACACTGATCTGTATACCTTTTGTCGTGAGGGTTTGCATGAAGGATCGAAGAAAAAGTAAATTGCAAGATTTATTTTTAGGGACGAGGCACCAAT
>JRYF01007907.1_pt1 | contig 22790 bp, 19 predicted proteins | sample 235331 | NCBI WGS metagenome assembly JRYF01 (sample SAMN03074217, study PRJNA261475) | activated sludge metagenome | biome: Wastewater Treatment Plant; feature: Wastewater; material: Activated sludge; isolation source: activated biomass of a wastewater treatment plant treating hydrocarbon... ...
AGTGTGATTTATTTCATTCAAAAGTCAACTTGGATTGCTGTTTGGTGGTAAGCCAGCAGGCAAATCGAGCTGCAATTTCGGCTTCGTCCTTGTACATACTTAAAAAAGCTTCAAGGGTAAAGTATTTCTGTACAAAGTGTGTATCCAAAACGCCTTCCACAAATGCCGGATGCCGCATGACAAAGTACCCAAAGGGTAGTGTAGATTGAATCCCCTTAATGATATAGTGATCTATAGCCCATTTCATTTTTTCAATGGCCGCATATCTATTGTTGCCATAAGTGATCAGCTTTGAAATCATGGGATCATAAAATATGGGTATTTCATCTCCTTCTACATATCCATTGTCCACCCTTACTCCCTGTCCTTCAGGAATTTCGTATTTTTCCAGCCTGGAAATGGAAGGAAGGAATTGATTGAACGGATCTTCTGCATAAATTCTCAATTCAATGGCATGTCCTTTGACTTCAAGTTCCTCTTGCCGGATGGAAAGTTTCTCACCACGCGCAATGAGAATTTGTTGTTCCACCAGATCAATTCCTGTGATCATTTCAGTGACAGGATGTTCTACCTGGAGGCGGGTATTCATTTCTAAAAAATAGAAATTCTTATTCTCATCCAGTATAAATTCAACAGTCCCGGCCCCTCTGTATTGACATGATTTAGCCACCATTACTGCGGCATCGCCCATGGTTTTTCTCAGATGGGAATCCAATGCCGGACTAGGTGCTTCTTCTATGACTTTCTGGTGTCTTCGTTGTATACTACACTCCCGATCAAACAAATGAATCGTATTGCCATAGGAATCTGCCAATATCTGAAATTCAATATGTCTTGGATTGGTTATATATTTTTCAATAAATACCGAACCATCTCCAAATGCCGATTTCGCTTCACTCATTGCAGCTTTCAGGCTCTCTTCTAGTAATAATGCATCATGGACAATTCTCATCCCTTTTCCGCCCCCTCCGGCAGACGCTTTTATCAATACGGGCAGCCCGGTATTTTCTATCACTTTTTGTGCTTCTCTAATATCCGGAATAGGGTAATCTGTACCTGGAACCAGGGGAACTTTGAATTTTTTTANNTTTTTACTGCCTCTTTGGCTGCCAATTTACTCCCCATGATTTCTATAGCCTCAGGAGTTGGACCTATCCAGGTCAACCCTGCCACCTCCACTTTCCTGGCAAATTGTGCATTTTCACTCAAAAATCCATAACCGGGATGAATGGCATCTGCACCAGATCGTATAGCACATTCAATCAACAGATCCATTTTTAAGTATGAATCACTGCTCGGTGAGGCTCCTAAATAAATAGCTTCATCCGCTAACTTTGTATGTAATGCATAGCGGTCAGCTTCACTGAATACAGCAACAGTGCCAATTCCCATTTTTTGTGCTGTACGGATAACCCTGCATGCAATCTCTCCCCTGTTAGCTATTAATATTTTTTTCAATGGATATATCTTTTAAAACTCTGACGTCATGCCGTAAAATTAAAAAATTGTCATTATGATCTATATTTTGATCCAATTATGATGTTTTCTGCTTTAATTGGTATTCAATTTTTATTATTTTAGAAAAAATGAAAAAGTATAATCAAAATCCTCTTTGGAATCCGGCAGATGACATGATACAGCAAAGTCATCTTTACCGCTTCAAAAAGTGGATTGAAAAAGAATATGAGGTACGATTTGCCGATTATGAAGATTTTTGGAAGTGGTCAGTTGATGATGTTTCCAGGTTCTGGTTATCCATTTGGAAGTACTACGATATCAAATATTCCGGAAAGATTGAGAATGTTCTCTCAGGATCTCAAATGCCTGATTATAGATGGTTTGAGGGANNTTCAGAACATTTATTTCAACATGCCAAAGATGATCATGCAGCTATTCTCTCCATCAATGAATCTGGTACTCACCATTCTTTGACATGGAAGGACTTAAGACGATCCGTCATTGCGTTTCAGCAGTTGTTAATAATCCATGGAGTGGGTGCTGGGGATCGGGTTGTGGCCTATCTGCCCAATATTCCTGAGGCGGTGATTGCTTGTATGGCGGCAACTTCCCTGGGAGCGGTCTGGTCTTCTTGTTCACCTGATTTTGGAGTGAATAGTGTGATTGACCGGTTTGCACAAATTGAACCGGTAGTTTTTATCGGAGTAAATGGGTATACCTATAATGGAAAAAATTTCGAGAAAATTAGTCATTCCATTGCTATTGCGAATAGTCTTCCAGGTCTGAAGTTAAAGGTTATGGTTCCATATTTGGAGGATCTGGATGTAAAAGATGATCAATATGTTCCCTGGCCAGATTACAATACCATCAATGAAAATGAAAATTTACATTTTACCAGACTGCCCTTTGATCACCCTCTTTGGATATTATATTCTTCAGGCACTACCGGAAAACCCAAAGCCATCACCCATTGCCATGGAGGTGTATTGCTGGAGTTGATGAAATATATCACTCTGCACAACGACTGCAAGCCGGGTGAAAATTTTTTCTGGTATACAACCACAGGTTGGATGATGTGGAATTATTTGTTCGGCGCTTTTCTTGCCGGTGGTACGGTGGTTCTTTATGATGGAAGTCCCGCCTATCCTGATTTGGGTAATTTGTGGAGATGTGCTGAAAAGTTACCCATCCACCATTTTGGAACCAGTGCTCCCTTTCTGATAACTTGCATGAAAGAGAAATTTTCAGCCACTAATATGAATTTAGCTCATTTAAGATCCATTGGTTCAACAGGCGCCCCCCTTCCCCCCGAAACTTTTGAATATGTGTATAAAAATATTAAATCTGATGTTTGGTTATGCAGCATGTCAGGAGGTACAGATGTGTGTACAGCATTTGCAGGAGGAAATATCATGAAACCAGTGTATGCAGGTAAGATTCAGTCAAGAGCTTTAGGTTGTGCTCTGCATGTATGGGATTCTAAAGGCAACCCGGTGGTCAACCAAATGGGAGAGATGGTCATTGAAAAACCTATGCCTTCTATGCCCGTATTTTTTTGGAATGATCCTGGTAAAAAGCGCTATTTGGAAAGTTATTTTGAAACTTTTCCAGGGGTGTGGAGACACGGGGATTGGATAAGCCTCGATGAAGATGGACAAATGACGATCTATGGCAGATCGGATGCCACACTCAACCGACAGGGTATACGCATAGGCACCAGTGAAATCTATTCTGCAGTCCACCGAATTGCTAAAGTGGAGGAATCCTTGATCGTAAACATTGAGAACAGCGATGGAAGTCATTTTATGCCACTTTTTATTAAAATGAAACCGGATGAAAAGTTTTCCAGTCAGGTGGTACAAGCCATCAACCAACGTCTGAGAGAAGATTATACTCCCCGACATGTGCCTGACATTATTTTAGAAGTGCCGGATATTCCATTTACCATCAGTGGAAAAAAATTGGAAGCTCCGGTTAAGCATATACTTTCAGGTAAAATTCCAGAAGAGATAGCCAATAAAGAAGCCTTACGAAACCCTAATGCACTGGATTACTTTATTACCCATAAAGATGCAATCCTGGAATATGCACGGAAATAAAGTTAGAAATGAAGATATTCTCAATTCTAGGACACTTTTGCAAAGGAATGGTTATAATGAAACACACGTATGATGTGTACTGGATGCCTGTAATACCCATGATATTTGTCGGAAGGTCTTTTACTATACTCTTGATATTCAATATTTTAATCTTCTCAAACTGCCGGAATATGGACAACAATAAGATAAGAAAAGCCAATCAACTGATAAATGAAACCAGTCCATACCTTATCCAACATGCATATAATCCTGTGGATTGGTATCCTTGGGGAGAGGAAGCACTACAAATAGCAGCGAATGAGAACAAAATGATCATCATCAGCATAGGATATGCAGCATGCCATTGGTGCCATGTAATGGAAAGGGAATCATTTGAAGATCAAGAGGTTGCAGAAATCATGAATAAGCATTTTATTTCTATAAAAGTGGACAGAGAAGAACGCCCGGATGTAGATGACATCTATATGACGGCTTGTCAATTGGCAACCGGTGGTGGTTGTGGTTGGCCCCTGAATGCATTTGCTTTATCTGACGGCCGCCCGGTTTGGGCAGGTACTTACTTTCCTAAAGACAACTGGAAAGATGTATTAGAGCATTTTATTCAACTAAAATCAAATGAACCAGACCGGTTATTAACAACTGCTGAACGTTTAACCCAGGGCATCAGCCAGTTTGGAAGAATTGACCCACCTCAGCATCAATCCATCATTAATAAAGAGCATTTAGATACCATAACCCAGAGAATGCTTCAACATGTAGATTATCAATATGGTGGGAATAAAGGAGCCCCCAAATTTCCAATGCCCAATATACTGGAATACTTTTTAAAGGTTCATTACCACCATCAGGATCCGAGGGTAAAAGATGCATTGGAGGTCAGTTTGAACCAGATGGCTGCCGGAGGTATTTTTGATCATATAGGAGGAGGCTTTGCCCGATATTCAGTGGATCCGTATTGGAAGGTACCCCATTTCGAAAAAATGCTATACGATAATGCACAATTGCTGAGTTTGTATGCCCAGGCTTACGGACTTTTCAAAAAGCCGGAATGGGCAGAGGTTGTACATAAAACGGCACAGTTTATCATTCGGGAGTGGACCGATCAGAGTGGTGGATTCTTCTCTTCTTATGATGCGGATTCTGAAGGAGAAGAGGGCCGGTTCTATGTGTGGGATGCCACTGTAATGAAATCGATACTGATGAATGATTATCCGGTAGTTGCTGCTTTTTACAGTGTAGTACCGGAGGGGAACTGGGAAGGGAAAAATATTTTACATAAAAATACACCTCCTGAACAAATCATCGATTCGTTTCTTTTGGAAAATCAAGCTGCGCTCCATAAGATCATAGATGACGCCAATAAAAAGCTTTTTTTGGAAAGAGAAAAGCGCACTAAACCCGCTTTGGATAATAAGATTTTAGCTTCATGGAATGGATTGGCGGTTAGAGGGCTTGTAGAAGCATACAAATATACCGGCCATACCGAGTACTTAGAAGCAGCATTACAGGCAGCCCGATTTATCCGAAAGGAATTGATTAAGAGAGGCAATAGAATGGATCGAAATTTTACCCGGGGAAAATCGTCTATCAATGCTTTTCTTGAAGATTATGCAACTGTAATACAGGCATTTATTCATATCTATGAAGTGACTTTGGATCATGAATGGCTGGTAATTTCCAAAGGACTTTTAGAATACAGTATTGAACATTTTTATGATGAAGCTGAAAATTTATTTCGATTGACGAATAAGAATGACCCTCCTTTGGTTGCTTCCAGAATCGATGTATATGACAATGTCATTCCGTCATATAATTCTATGATGGCGCACAACCTTTTCATGATGGGAACGCTATTTGACCAAAAAGGATGGTTAAGTATGTCAGAAGTTATGATGGACAAAGTATTGAATCTCATATTAAATTCAAGACAACCATCCTATCTCTCTAATTGGTGTCAGTATCTTATAGATCAGGTTTATTCTCCTTTTGAAGTGGTCATCACGGGGGATAATGCCAGGGACATGCTGGCAGACATGCAATCAATTTTCACCCCGGATGTCATATTTTCGGGGGGGTCAGATGAAAAGCTGCCATTACACCAATATAAAAAAGTTGAAGGCGAAACTACCATATATGTATGTGTAAATAAGACATGTAAATTTCCCGTAAGGGAAGTTGAAAAGGCCAGGAAACTGATGGTCAGGTGAGGGATGATTACTTAACCTCAACGAGATTTTTATCTTTGCATTGAAATGTTCTGGCCGGAAATTTATCTAGTATTCGTTGATCATGCGTAGCAAAGAGAACCCCCATCTTGTTTTGTGCAGCAAGCTCCGACATTAAATNNGACCATGTCTGGTCAATATCAACACATGATCCGCAGTTGCCGCTGCTACTCTGGAATGCGTCACTAAAATGCCGGATGCACCATTTTTCTTGATTTCGCGGCGTATCAACTGCAGAATTCCGTGGGCAGTATCCGGATCCAGATTTCCGGTGGGTTCGTCAGCAATCAATAATTTCGGATGATTTAAAATGGCTCTTGCAAGTCCCAATCTTTGTTGCTCCCCTCCGGAAAGCGCATATGCCCTGCTTTCTATTTTGTGCATCAGCCCTACTTTCTGGAGTACCTCATGTATCCTTTGCTGGCGGCTATGAAGTTCTTTCCAATCGGTTGCTCTCAATACAAAATCAAGATTTTCGAAGACAGTCCAGTTGAGAAATAAATTAAAGTCTTGAAATACCATTCCAATCTTCCTTCTTAAAAAGGGAACATCTTTGGGTCTGATTTTCAAAAGATCTGTTCCCAGGACAATGGCATGACCTGAATGGATAGGAATTTCACCATACAAGCTTTTTAGGAGCGTTGATTTACCACTGCCCGATTTTCCGACCACATAACAAAACTCCGCTTCAATCAACTCGAAGTGAAGTTTGTTGAAGATTTCATTATTTTCATTAAAAATTGTAACTCCGCGAAGTTCTACAATTTTCTTTTTTCCCAGCATCAGGTGGATTTGGCAAGTTGTAAATGAAGATTCTCTTTTCTTTGTAATAAAACTTCCTCAGACTCTCTGCGATCAGGATCCGGGACACAGCAGTCAACCGGACAAACCGCTGCGCATTGAGGTTCTTCATGGAAACCAACACATTCAGTACACTTGTCGGGGACTATATAATAGTATTCGTCTGATACAGGCGACATTGAATCATTGACATTGACTATGGTTCCATCCTCCAATGTATAGGTTCCGGTTAAAGAAGTTCCGTCTTTCATAGCCCATTCAATCCCACCTTCATAGATGGCATTATTGGGGCATTCCGGTTCGCAAGCTCCGCAATTGATACATTCATCTGTGATTATAATAGCCATAGATTTTACTTTCAGCTTCTATTAATGTAGAACGACTCCATATTTTTAAAGTTCAAAAATAATAAACTGTTCAGGAAGATCGTCTTTTTTTCATCATATATCTGCTGCAAGACAGTATGATGTAGGCTCCAATCATAATGGAAAGTGCAAATCCATTTCTCAATATCCATACGGATAAAAAGAAAGTGATCAGCAGGAAAACAATGATCACCCTGTCTGTTTTCTTCTTCATTCCTTTCTTTAAAGAAATCATAGTTACCGGACAGATCATGAGCGCAGCCAATACCACTGCAATCAGAGAGTAGATGACAGGATTACTGACCCAGGATACAACCATTTCAAGTTGTGCATGGTGGCCAAAAAACAAACCGGCCAAAAACATAGCTGTGGCTGGGGTAGGCAATCCTTGAAAATGTCCGGAAGTGTCAGACAAGGTGTTGAATTTTGCCAGCCTCAAAGCGCTGGCCAATACTATAAGGCATGGAAAAAAATATGCAATGAATCCCTCTATCGGGCTCATTAAAAAAAATATATAGGAAGGCAAAGCACCAAAACTGATTAAATCAGCTAAGGAATCCATTTGTTTACCGATTTCACTTTGCATATTCAGTGTGCGGGCAATTCTCCCATCCAACCCGTCCAAAACTACGCAGGCCAGGATGATTACACCTGCTGCTTGTATCTGACCTAACATGATTCCCCAAAAACCTAACAGCAGGTTTAAAGAAGTAATGATAGTTGGAGCAATTTTTTTCATGATTGATGAGATAAATAAAACCAGCTTAAAATATAAGGCGCCTCATTAAATAGTGGTCAAATATAGAATATAATTGTCAAAGATATGACGCCATTAATTTTCCCTCTTAGGGCGGGTTTTGGGGTTAAATTGTTTGTTTGTTGGCTCTTACTCTATCCATAGCCTGGATGATAATGTGAAGTAATTGGTGAACATGCTTTTCCTGGATATAGGTTTGACCTAAAACGACTCGTATTGCAAATCGTCCATTGACTTTGGTATGACTTAAATATGCCTTACCACTCTGATTGATATGATCCAGTAAAATTTTATTCCAATGATCCACATCTTCCTCATTTTTACATTCTGCCGGACTCCAACGGATGCACGAAAAGTTTAGAAAAGGAGGAGTAACATGATCCCATTCCCTCATATTGTCAATTTTCTCCGCAAAAATGGTATTGAATCGTATATGACTTCTTAATTTTTGCCTGATGCCTTCTACTCCATAGCTGCAAATGACCCACCAGAGCTTGAGCGCCCGGAATCTCCTTCCCAAAGGAATTCCCCAGTCCCTGTAGTCATTAACCAATCCACGCGTAGAAGTATTTAAGTACTCAGGATTCACTTCAAAACATCGGATCAATTCATCTGCATTTCTGACAAATAGCACTGAACAATCAAATTGCGTAAACATCCACTTATGGGGATTAAATACAAAGCTGTCAGCGTATTGCATCCCTTCGATCATCCAATGATATTCTGGAAGGATGACTGCAGTTCCCGCATAGGCTCCATCGATATGCAACCATATACCATATTTCGAAGCAAATTTGCCAATGGGTAGGATGGGATCGATACCCATAGTGCCGGTTGTTCCTATCGTTGCAATAATACAACAAGGACGGTATCCATCTTTGATATCCTGAATAATTTGCGATTCCAGGTAGATAGGATCCAATGCCATATTTTTGTCAACGGCAATTTTGACCATATTCGATGTCCCGATTCCACTGATGGCAACCGCCTTTTCTATGGATGAATGGGCTTCTGCCGACGTGTATATACGCAGATTACCTGGAACTCCTGTTTTGTTCGATTGAAAATTAGTGATCCGTTCACGTGCTGTAAGAATGGATGCCAAAGTGGCCGTGGAAGCGGTGTCCTGAATGACTCCTTCCATACCCTTGGGCAATGATAGCATGGATGCCAACCACTCCGTAACAAGTTGTTCAAGTTCGGCAGCAGAAGGAGAAGTCTCCCAAATCATACATTGGGCGGCCATCGCTGAAGTAACCATTTCTGCTAATAAAGATTCGGTAGATGCATTACCGGGAAAGTATGCATGGAAATGGGGATGTTGCCAGTGTGTCATCCCCGGAAGGATCTTGTCATTGACTTGTCGGAGAATTTCATCGGTTGAAATACCGGTTATAGGGGGTTCCTTAGGGAATAGCTTGTAAATATCCCCCGGCTTAACCTTTGATTTTACAGGCAGAGATTCGATATTTTTGAAGTAATTATTGATCCATTGTATGATGGCCTCACTATGAGATTTGAAATCTTCCCTTTCCAGCATAACATTTGATTATTTATCGTTTTCAAAAATATTCGGACACGGCCAAACTAAGAATTTAATCCTAACACAAGTAAATATCTAAAATCATTTTTGTGAAAAATCATTGGTAAAGATGTGTTGAATGATTAATATTATGAGTTTTACTTCTACTTTTCATAAGCCGTTACTTATACATAGAAATATTCCTTTCTCCACGGAAACCTTTTTTATACTTTTTTGTATATTTTAATGTATACTTTTTTGTATAAATAAATGTCTTTTCTATTTTTGCATTTCTATTTAGATTAAATATAAACAAGTATGAGTGAGTCGATGGATATGTTGGAATTGCATACACGCAGTGAATATAAGCATGGATGGACTTCCAATATTGATATGGAGACTTTGCCTAAAGGTCTTAATGAAAACACTGTTCGTTGGATTTCGGCAAAAAAGAATGAACCGGAGTGGATGCTGGAATGGAGGCTTAAGGCATACTATCAGTGGTTACAGATGAAAGAGCCAAGGTGGCCGAATGTTACCTATAACCATATTGATTATCAGGATATTATTTATTATGCAGCCCCCAAGAAGCTATTAAACAGCCTGGATGAAGTGGATCCTGAATTGTTGGCTACTTTTGAAAAACTGGGTGTACCCCTAGAAGAGCGCAAAGCATTGGCTGGCGTTGCTGTCGATGCAGTAATTGATAGTGTCTCCGTTGCCACTACGTTTAAGGAAGCCTTGGCTGAACTGGGAATTATTTTTTGTTCATTTAGTGAAGCGCTCCAAAACCATTCTGAATTAGTAAAAAAATACATTGGAAGTGTAGTGCCGGCCAATGATAATTATTTCGCAGCTTTAAATTCTGCGGTATTCAGTGATGGTTCCTTTTGCTATATCCCCAAAGGAGTAAGATGTCCAATGGAGCTCAGTACTTATTTCAGAATCAATGCCGCCAATACAGGGCAGTTTGAAAGAACTTTGATTGTAGCCGAAGAAGGCAGCTATGTCAGCTATCTCGAAGGTTGTACAGCGCCCATGCGTGATGAAAATCAACTCCATGCCGCGGTGGTAGAAATCGTCGCCATGGAAAAAGCACATGTAAAATACAGCACAGTTCAGAATTGGTATCCGGGCGATAAAGATGGCAAGGGAGGAATATATAATTTTGTTACCAAAAGAGGAATCTGCAAAGGTAATCACTCTAAAATCAGTTGGACGCAGGTTGAAACCGGTTCAGCTATAACTTGGAAGTATCCCAGTGTAATTCTTAAAGGAGATCATTCCGTAGGAGTATTCTATTCCATTGCCGTGACTAATAATAAGCAACAAGCAGATACAGGTACAAAAATGATCCATCTTGGAAAAAACACAAGCAGTACCATTATATCCAAAGGAATTTCAGCAGGCTTGAGTCATAATTCATACAGAGGGTTGGTAAAGGTTGGAAGAAGAGCCATCAATGCCAGGAATTTTTCACAATGTGACTCTTTGCTGATGGGTGACCAATGCGGAGCACATACTTTCCCTTATATCGAAGTAGAGCATCCTTCAGCAAAAATTGAACATGAAGCCACAACATCAAAAATTGGTGAGGATCAATTGTTTTACTGTAAGCAAAGAGGTTTGAGTGAAGAAGATGCTGTAAATCTAATAGTGAATGGTTATTGTAAAGAGGTTTTTAATGAGTTGCCTATGGAATTTGCCGTAGAAGCTCAAAAGCTTTTATCCATAAGCCTTGAAGGAAGTGTAGGTTAATATTTTTAATGGTTTAAACAAATTGATAAATGTTAATAATAAAAGACTTGATTGTTAAAATTGGTAAGAAGGAAATACTGAAAGGTATCAATCTGACCGTCAGACCGGGTGAAATCCATGCCATTATGGGCCCCAATGGTTCTGGGAAAAGTACATTAGGAAATGTCATTGCTGGAAGGGAGGAGTTTGAAGTGGTATCAGGATCCATTGATTATTTAGGTGAAGATCTACTTGAATTTGAAGTGGATGAAAGAGCGCAAAAGGGAATATTCCTCAGCTTTCAATATCCTATTGAAATTCCCGGGGTTTCCACTTCCAGCTTTTTAAAGCAAATCGTAAACTCCATGCGTAAAAATAAAGGTCTGGAGGAGCTAAGTCCCTTAGAAATGCTGAAATTCTTACGTGAGAAGGTAAAGCAAATCGGGATGGATGAACAAATGCTGAAAAGATCTTTGAATGAAGGATTTTCAGGAGGGGAGAAAAAGCGAAATGAAATTTTACAACTTTCTGTATTGGAGCCTCAGCTAGCTATTCTGGATGAAACGGATTCAGGCCTGGATATCGATGCACTAAAAGTGATCGCAGAAGGAGTAAATTCCATGAGGGACGGAAAGAGAGCTTTTATCATCATTACCCATTATCAACGTCTCTTAAATTATATAGTACCCGATTATGTTCATGTGTTGCACGATGGAAAAATAGCCAGATCCGGAGATAAAAATCTGGCATTGGAACTGGAGGAAAAAGGGTATGATTGGATCAAATATGATGCATCTGTAGAGGTATAAGGATATTTAATCCGGTGAAGAAAGTGCTGTTTTCTTTGATCCGAATTAAGCGTAAGGAAATAAAAACAAAATGACCAGTAAAATAGCAGATATACAGTCCGAAGCGAGAAACAGATTCATAGCTTTATATAGCACATTTGAGTCTTCGTTGAACGGGCAGAAAAATCATCCATTTCATCAAATCAGGAAAATGGCAGCTCAAAATTTAGAGAGATTGTCTTTTCCCACACTCAGGGATGAAAACTGGAAATATACCAGTGTATCCAGATTGTTGCAGCCAAAATACCATCTGCCACAGGTAGCCGATGAAAAGTTAGTCAATGTACCTGCTTTTATTGCAAAAAAAAATGAATGCATCCTGGTATGTGTAAATGGAGAATTTCAGCCCTGCCTGAGCAATATCGAAAATTTGGAACAGGGCCTCACCATTTTGCCTACTCCTAAAGCCCTGGAAGATGATAGGTTTCATCCTGTTTTCAAGGACCATTTTATTTCTGGATCCCAACATTCTGATGATATTTTTGCTCAGCTTTCTTTAGCTTTTTCCAATGGAGGAATTTTTATTCATGTGGAAAACAATACAAGGATCGAAAAGCCGGTACACATAGTCAATATTTACCATTCTCCTGAAGAGACTACATTATCTTCTCCAATATTGTTTACCTATGTTTCTCGCGGCGCATCACTGAATATTGTTGAAAGTCATGTTGGAAATCCATCGGCTGATTCCCAATCAGAGTCTTTGCATTGCTGCTATAATCATATGATTTTAAAAGAGAATGCTTCATTGGGGTTCTTCAAAATTCAGGAGCTTCCTGAAAATCAGTATATGGTACACAATGGAATGGTTGAACAATGGCGAGATTCTGTTTTCACTGCATTTACTTTGGATACCGGGGGTAGAATGGTGAGAAACAACCTTAGTGTTGTACACAAAGGGCAGAATGCCACCAGCAATTTGTATGGAATCAATATAGGGAAAGGCGAGCAGCATACAGATAATCAAACTTTGATGGACCATGCCATTCCCCACTGTCAATCCAATGAATGGTATAAGTCAATATTAAACGATTCAGCCAGAGGGGTTTTTAATGGAAAAGTTTTGGTGCGGAAGGATGCTCAAAAAACCAATGCTTTTCAACAGAATAATACCATATTACTCTCTGAGAAAGCCCGCATGGACACCAAACCACAACTTGAAATTTTTGCAGACGATGTAAGATGCAGTCATGGCGCAACCATTGGGCAGTTGGATGAAGAGGCAATTTTTTACCTTCGAAGCCGGGGATTGAGCAGAGAGGAAGCCAGGAATTTATTGCAATTGGCGTTCCTTGAAGAAATAGCAGGTTTCATTTCAAAGGATGAAATAAGAGAATTGATATTAGAAAGAGTTCGGCATCAGTTTGAAAATCATTAATTATGGCGATTGGACTTAAAGAGTTGGGAGTGAATAGCTTAGATATTGAGAAAGTAAGAAGTGACTTTCCCATTCTGAGCAGGAAAATGAATGGGCAACCTCTTGTTTTCCTTGACAGTGCTGCTTCAAGCCAAAAGCCGGTTCAGGTTATTGATGCCATTTCCAATTACTATATGCGTTCCCACGCCAATGTACATCGAGGAGTATATCAACTGAGCCAGGAAGCTACCGAAGCATTTGAGGCAACCCGGCGAGCGGTGCGGGATTTTATTCAGGCAAGATCGGAAGTTGAAATAATATTTGTTCGGGGATGCACAGAGGGAATTAATCTCGTGGCGCACTCTTTTGGGAAATCGGAAGTCCACCCGGGCGATGAAATACTCATCAGTGGCATGGAGCACCATAGCAATATTGTGCCCTGGCAAATGTTGTGTGAAGAAAGAGGCGCTCATTTGCGTGTGATTCCGGTACTGGACAATGGAGAGTTAGATATGGAAGCATACCGGTCACTGCTTAATGAAAAAGTAAAACTGGTTGCTGTTAACCACGTTTCCAATTCTTTAGGTACGGTCAATCCCATACAGAAAATGATTGCTATGGCGCATCATTGGAATATACCGGTACTGGTGGATGGCGCCCAGGCTGTGCCCCATGAAAAAGTAAATGTTACGGACTTGGATGCGGATTTTTATGTTTTTTCAGGACATAAAATGTATGGACCCACAGGTATTGGCATCTTATACGGCAAGGAAAAGTGGCTTGAGAAATTGCCACCCTATCAAGGGGGTGGTGAAATGATCAGTACGGTAACTTTTGAAAAAACGACCTACAATGAATTACCCTTTAAGTTTGAAGCCGGCACTCCGGATATTGCGGGTGGAATAGGGTTGCATGCAGCCATTCAATATCTGGATCATTTGGGAATGGAAGCCATCAAAAACCATGAATTGGAATTATTGACGTATGGTACGGAACAGCTTACCGCTCTGAATGGCCTTCAATTGATAGGTACAGCATCCCAAAAAACAGGTGTCTTTTCATTTGTAGTTGATGGGATGCATCCTTATGACATTGGTTCCATTCTGGACAAACAGGGGATTGCGGTTCGCACCGGACATCATTGTACCCAGCCTTTAATGGATCGATTCAAAGTCCCTGGTACAGTGAGGGCCTCTTTGGGATTATATAATAATGCAGAAGATATTGACAGGCTTGTTGAAGGATTAGACCGGGCAATGACTATGTTAAAATAAATAATCAGATGGGTAGTGACATCAATGCAAGACAGGACCTTTTAATTGAAGAGTTTAGCTTTTTTTCCGATTGGATGGAAAAGTATGAATACATCATTGCACTGGGTAAGTCAATTCCTGTAATCGATGATAATTACAAAACAAATGATTATCTGATCAAAGGATGTCAGAGTCAGGTATGGTTGCATGCTGAAGTCAAAGATGGGAAGGTATACTTTAGTGCGGATAGTGATGCGCTGATTACAAAAGGAATTATAGCATTGTTAATTAAAGTGCTCTCTGATCAGGATGCAGATGAAATAGCTGGTGCCGATCTGTACTTTATCGATCGTATTGGATTGAAAGAGCATTTATCTCCTACACGATCCAATGGGTTGCTCCATATGATCAGGCAAATGAAAATGTATGGTTTGGCTGCAACCGCCAAATTAGAAAAATGAAATGAATACAATGAAACTCGAAGCGCGGGTGATTGAAGAAATAAAAACAATTTTTGATCCGGAAATTCCTGTAGATATATGGGAATTGGGGCTGATTTATAATATCGATATAGAAGCTGAAGGAAAAGTGAAAGTGGTGATGACGCTGACTTCCCCGGCATGTCCGGTGGCAGAGTCTTTACCTATGGAAGTGCAACAGAAGATTATGGAAATTGAGGAAGTAAAAGATGTCGATCTTCAGGTGGTTTTTAGTCCACCCTGGACAAAAGATCGCATGAGTGAGGAGGCTAGATTTGCCTTGGACATGTTTTGAAATATTTACAATTTGCTCTCATTACGGTCATATGATCGTTGATGATTGTTCAAAAAAGCATTTAATGATTCGTATAATTAAGTACATTTTTAAAATACCAGGAAGCCTGAAGATCCCAGGATAAAACCTTATCATTATGAAAATCAATGCAATAGATGAATATGGTATGCGAATACTCATTCGGTTGGCTAAAGAAGGCCGGCAAGAGGGACTAAGTATTTCACAATTGAGTGAGTTGGAAGGTTTGTCCAGTGCTTATGTAGCAAAATTAACCAGGATGTTGCGCGCAGGTGGCCTGATCAATAGCAACCGGGGAAATAAGGGGGGCTATGTTCTGGCAATGAATCCAAAGGAAATTACTGTTAGTATGGCGCTGCAGGCATTGGGAGGGGCGCTTTTTGAACCAGGATTTTGTGCCAGCCATGCCGGGAATAATAAATTCTGTACCCATTCTGTTGACTGTTCTGTCCGGTCATTGTGGAGGATGGTCCAAACTTCCATGGATCATTTACTCAACCAAATTACTATTTATGATTTATTAGGTTCTGAAAAACATTCCAGAGAAAAACTACAATTCATTTTTGATCAGACTGTCTCCATGAAAGAAAGTCCCATCATGGAATTTACAGAGCGTTAAGAGATTTGTCCACATCATTTATTATATCTTCTATTCTTTCTATACCTACTGATAAGCGTACTAAGTTGTCTGTTATTCCATATTTTTCGCGGAGATCTTTAGAAATGTTTAAATGTGAACTGGTTGCCGGGTGGAGTACCAATGTGTCTACATCTCCCAAAGTGGGTGCCATGGTAATCATCTTCAGCCCATTGATGAATCGAATCGCCTGATCTTTATTTCCATCCACTGCAAAACTAAGCATTCCACCATAGCCTGTCATTTGCCGGCTGGCCAACAAGTGGTGTGGGTGATCCTTTAATCCTACATAATTTACTATCTCCACCTTTTTATTTTCAGAGAGAAATGTGGCTAATGCCATAGCATTTTCACAATGTTTATCCATGCGCAGGGGTAACGTTTTGAGGCCATTGTTGAGCAACCATGCTTCCCATGGACTGCAATGGGTACCTGCCAATTTGATAACTTCCCAGATTCTCTTTCTGTATTCTTCTTTCCAGCCGACTATAACACCAGATATAGAGGTGCCATGACCATTCAGATATTTTGTAGAGGAGTGAATAATAAAATCCACATCATAAAGAAATGGACGTTGCAGGTAAGGCGTTGGGAATGTATTGTCAATAACGGTGAGAATATCGTAGGATCTTGCTAATGAAGTTAAGGATTTTAAATCAACACAGGATAGGGTAGGATTGGCCGGCGACTCCAGATAAATCATATTAATCGATGGATTTTCAGTGATAAGACGCTCAACTTCATCTAAATCCGTAAAATCTGCAAAAAAAGTACGTATATTCCACTGTGAAAACAGCTTTTGAAATAGTTCTGTAGTGCCTCCATAAAGATTTCCCTGCGTCAAAATACTGTCTCCATCTTTCAACAGAGCCATCCCAATACTGCTGATGGCCGACATACCAGAACTGGTGAGAAAGGCATAAGCTTCTTTAGATGTGCCAAAAGATTCCAATTGTGCAATTTTATTGGCTACACTGTCGGTGGTTGGATTAGCATATCTCGAATATACATGACCTTGTTTTTTTCCTGTGAATACATCGATACTGTCCTCTACCTGTTCAAATGAAAATGAAGAAGTAGCATACAGAGGCAACTGATGGGGCGGAGTACTTCGGTTCTCTTTGACACCCTGAACACATAGGGACTCAAAGGACAGTGGATTTTCTTTGCTATTTTGCATTATGTTTTATATTAAAAGTACGTCAATCATGGATAAGAAAATAGAGATTAATTAAACTAATTTTTCATATAGAAAATGAACAACCATTCAATGGGAACATTTCAATCACAATTTAAAATTGCATTTTATTCATAAAAGCTTAAGCATTATTCACATTAGAAAATCAAAAAAAAAGTAAAAATATGAGTACAATACTAACTTTATTTTCAAACCTTCATTTGAAACGTATTCTATGATCATAGTTTTCATAATCAGTGGATTGTACTGATTTTAGACTCCATGATTACCTATTAACTCTGAAACTTTTAAAATCTTCAGGAACATTATAGTTCATTAATTTAAAAAGATCATTTTTAGAAAAATCAAAAATAGTTTAATTTAAAGGCAGCTGTCTTTCTTTTATGCGCAAAATATTAAAAATATTCTTCTGGTTAACACACATTAATGCAAGTGTATGCCAATCCATTGGGCTTATATTGTTCTCGTTTTTTTGCAATCATTGGATGACCGCACAATCCTGGGATCTGCCCCCAAAGCGCTTGAATATCACAGATTTTGGATTTAATTACGGAATACCTACTGGAGTGTATCGCAACAATGTGCAAAGGAATGTTTATGGGTTCTATGCAGGTACTTATTTTCAGAGGAGGCCCAATGATCCCTATGCGATGGGGCTACACATTTTTTATAATGGTATGGGATGCCATCAGGTTTCATTTTTGAATCAATCTTTCGGGGGTTTAGAACTTTTTGAAAATGTTTCGTCGCATAATTTGGGTACCATGCTAGCTTTTCGTTTTTATCCTGACTGGAATCCAATGAAATTTAAAATGTATATGCATTTCCTTTTGGGAGCCAAAATTCTTTTTGCCACCAGAACTTTATATGATATTAACAGAGAATTTTTTGATGAATTTGAGTTCCTGCAAGGCGCTGTCTCTTTTTCTTATGGGGGTGGAATCGGCGTCAATTATTCTTTATCTTCCTGGTTGTATCTCAATCTTCGTTGTGATTTCATCCCGGGGATATCTGCCGGCTATTATCGAAAGTTAAAAGAATTTCCTTCTACGGATTTTGCTATTGACGCCTTTGATGAGAAAAACAGTGCGACAGATATAATGAATATCAGTTTGGGGATTAGTTTTTTCTTTTAGATGTATTTTTATTCATATAGAAGTAAATACATAGCCATTACATAAATCCTTTCTATTTTCCCTCATCCTAAAGGGAGACGAAACAACTTTCGGCCTTTTACACTCTTCAGGGAATGGGAAGCCATAATGGCGAAAAAAGACCGTTGAGGTGAATGGCGGTGGTTTTACTTAATGTTCTATTTTCCTTTTCACCATTAGTCCATAAAGGAAATGATTTAGCAACAATTTATTTTGGATGAGGAGCAGTATTTTAAAATGTGCATTCATTTATATTACTGCCTCAAATATTCCAAAGAGGAGTTTTCCACAGCCCTCATATTTGGAATTTTTATATAAATAAAAATACTAACTTTACCTGCAAGAATTAGAGTGGATTGCATGGATGGCAAATTCTGGTTTTAACCCTAAGGTATCACTAAAACCTAAAATCCCGGCAACCGGAATGCATTGTTGAGATGTTAAAAACAGGTAAGCATCAATGAAATTAAAGAGCCTTCATTTGAAGGGATTTAAGAGTTTTCCATTGGATACTGTTATTCATTTTGAAGACAAAGTCACCGGTATTGTAGGTCCTAATGGATCAGGAAAATCCAATATTGTTGATGCTATACGATGGGTATTGGGTGAGCAGAGTAATCGGGAACTCAGGCTTGAGTCTATGGGTGATATCATTTTCAATGGAACCAAAACAAGAAAAGAGTCCGGACTGGCCCAGGTTTCTCTTACTTTCGACAATACCAAAAATTTAATTCCCACCGAATACCAGTCAGTCACCATTTCGCGACTGCTCTACCGTAGTGGTGAAAGTGAATACCGAATCAATAATACTCCATGCAGACTGAAGGATGTGCGATCATTATTTATTGATACGGGCATCGGATCCAATTCCTATGCAATCATAGCATTAGGAATGGTAGATGATATTCTGGAAAATAAGGAAAACGCCCGAAGAAGGATGTTTGAACAAGCGGCGGGGATTTCAAAATTTAAAATCAGAAAGAGAGAAACACATAATAAATTGAAGCTGACGGATGCTGATCTGGAAAGGATCCAGGATCTGCTTTTTGAGATAGAATCCAACATGAACAGTCTTGAAAAGCAAGCCAACAGAACAAAAAAGTATTTTGCATTAAAAGAAAAGTACAAAGAACTCAGTATTCAATATGCATTAAAGTCCGTGTATACTTTAAAGGAAAGGTATCAGGAAAAGGGAAGTGTTTTAGCACACGAAGAAAATCTGTACAGAGAGAAGATGGCTGAAATTCATTCATTGGAAGCAGCCCTGCAAAAGGAGAAATCCCAAAATCTATCCAATGAGCAATATGTTTCTGAACGCCAGCGCGCTTATAATGAAATTGTCAATCAAATCCGGATCATTGAAAATGATAAAAATCTTAAGGAGCAAAAGCTAGGCTTCAATAAAAAGGAAAAGGTGAATACGGTTCATCGACTGGAAAACAGTGCATCAATGCAAAAAGGATTGTCTGTCGAGATTGAAAATTTCCGGAAAAGGATTTCCAGAGAAAAAGAAGTTTTCCAAAGCATTAATATCGAGAAAGAGAAAGCAGAAACGGCATATCAAGAAATCAAAACATCATTTTCAAAAGTAAAAACGGAAATAGATGTATATACGAAGGAGAAGAATCGTTTGAAGGAAGAACTTTTCGAAATCGATAAAAATATTGCAGTATATGAAAACTCCATGGTTACAATACAGGAGGAATTGAAAACCTTTCAAGAGCGCCATGCTGCGATGGAAACCGATAAAACATCTATATCCAGACAATCCAAAACCCTTGAACAAGAACTGGAAATACTACAAAAAGAAAGAGATGATCTTGAATTCATTCGTAAAAGTAAGAATGAAGATATAGCAAAGATACAAGCCGAAAGACAAAAAGTCAGGGAAAATCTGGATGCCTTGCTGCGCAAAAAAGATGCGGCTGAAAATGAAATTCGGTTGGTTAGAAGTATGATAGAGGGATTCGAAGGATTCCCCGGATCTATCAAGTTTTTGCACGAGGAATGGAACCGGAATGCCGTTTTGTTTTCTGATGTTGTAGAGGTTGATGACCGTTTTAAGTCAGTGGTAGAGCAATACCTTGAACCCTATTTAAACTATTTCATTGCTAATGATGAAGCAGAAGCATTTCAGGCGATTCAAAAGCTGGCTTTGTCACAACAAGGAAGGGCAAGTTTTTTCTTATTGAACCGGTTTGCAACTGCGAAACCACATAATCCGACACCCTATCCTGATTTAATTCCCGCCGCATCTGTTGTCAATACAGCTGCACCCTACCAAAAACTCATTGATGCACTTTTAAATGAGGTATACATATATATTGGGTCTGATTCTTTTCAAAAGGCGCTGAATCCTGAAGGAGTAAATACAGTGATCAGCCAGGATGGATCTTTCATCTGGCAGAAGCGGTCGGTTTCAGGGGGGTCTATTGGTCTTTTTGATGGGAAAAGAATCGGCCGTAAAGCCAATCTGGAAAAGTTGGAAGCTAAAGTAGATAGCTGGAATAAGGAAATTGAATCGACATCACAAAGATTAGATCAGTTGACTAAAAGTGCAGGTGATCATTCGTTGGATGCCATTAATGCTCAAATAGAAAAAGCCAGGAAAGTATTTGATTCAACAAAGGAGCGATATAATCAGATGAAGTTTGCTGGCGAAAGCATGCTGAAGCGTATCAATGAATTAAACCAGCAGATTCAAAGTACTGAAGCAAAATGGACCGCTACACAATCAAATCTTGAAAAAATCAAACTGGCTAAAAAGCAAACAGAAAATGAGCTTGAGCAATTTTCAGGAAAAGATTTGTTTACCAATGAGGAAGTTGAACGACTTTCAGAAACCGTTAATCATGCCAAAGAAGAATTCAATAAACTTCACATTGAAACCATACGCCAGCAAAATCTGGTCAATACCATTGATAAGGATTTAGGTTTTAAAGAGGACAGATGGAATGAATTGAACCAGGCCAGTGATAAAGATCAAAGAGCCATCGATGAGTTGGACAAGGAAATATTGCAACTGGAAGAAGAATTATCAAATCTTTCTGTGGCTTTGGATGGGCTGTATAACGAAAAAAAGCAAAATAGCCTCGATCTCAATGAATTGGAGCAAAGTTATTTTGCGATTAAAAATGAAATTTTCCAAAAGGAGGAAGAAGTCAAACGAATGCAGAGGGAATTGAACCAATTGCAGAGTAACATCAATAGGATCAAAGAGGAGTACCAGGATATCCGGTTTAAATTGTCAGGCATTGGTGAACGGCTGAAAATTGAATTTAACGTAACCTTGAACGATATCATAGATAAACAAGCCGATGATACGATCTCCTATGAAGATTTGACCGAATCATTGGAAAAGCTCCGGTTGAAAGTTCAAAATTTTGGTGAGATCAATCCAATGGCAGTAACGGCTTACGAAGAGATGAAAGATAGGTATGACAATATTTTTACACAGAGAAATGATATTTTGCAAGCCAGAGAAACGCTTTTAGAGACTATTAAAGAAATAGAAGAAACAGCCACCGCTCAATTCATGCATGCCTTTAAGGAAGTGCGTACCCATTTTATTGAAGTATTCCGAAGCTTATTCACAGAAGATGATCGATGTGATCTGATACTCCTCAACGAAAATCAACCTTTGGAATCGGAAATCGAGATCATTGCTCAGCCGAAAGGAAAAAAACCTCGATCACTGAGTCAACTCTCAGGGGGTGAAAAGACACTCACTGCTACGGCATTATTATTTGCTTTATACTTATTAAAACCTGCTCCTTTTTGCATTTTTGATGAAGTGGATGCTCCGCTTGATGACGGCAATATTCAAAAGTTTAATAAGATCATTCAGAAGTTTTCTCATGATTCTCAGTTTATTATTGTTACCCATAATAAATCCACTATGGCAGAAGTCGATGTATTGTATGGTGTATTTATGGAGGAACCCGGCGTGTCAGGATTAACACAAGTAGATTTTCGTTCGTATGAGCACAGACCTATTGTGGATATTGTCTGAAGTAGGATATGACATTTTAGACAAATATTTTTTTTGTCCTTCATTTCTTTTAATATTTCAAAAGTTTTGAGAATTTGGCACAGAGTCAATAAATTACGGTGGTTTTACTCACACAGATTAAAATAACATCAACAACAACTTATGAACAAGTTTATTTTACTGATTTGCTTGCTTGCTTCGCAATTACTGATTGCTCAAAATGAAGTAGATCTTCAGCTTGAAAAATACAAAATGGAGATATCCAAAGCCATTGAAGCCAATGCTAAATTGGCACAGGTAATGGTAGACAAAGTTTTCAGTTTTGCTGAACTCGGTTTTCAGGAAATTGAAACCTCCAGGTACCTCACCGGTATATTGAGGGACAATGGATTTGAAATTATTGAAGGGATATCTGGTGTACCCACAGCATGGTGGGCTACATGGGGAAGCGGTAAACCTGTCATTGCATTAGGGAGCGACCTGGATTGTATACCCAAAGCATCTCAAAAGCCGGGTGTCGCTTACCATGACCCTATAGTGGAAGGTGCACCCGGGCATGGAGAAGGACATAATTCGGGAATTCCTTTAAATATTTT
>JRYF01003056.1_pt1 | contig 22767 bp, 16 predicted proteins | sample 235331 | NCBI WGS metagenome assembly JRYF01 (sample SAMN03074217, study PRJNA261475) | activated sludge metagenome | biome: Wastewater Treatment Plant; feature: Wastewater; material: Activated sludge; isolation source: activated biomass of a wastewater treatment plant treating hydrocarbon... ...
ATTGGTGTCTCGTCCCTTAAAACAAGAAGATGGAAAAACAGCCGCCACGGCAGTTGATTTTTCCCCCTTCGCATATTCACTTTACCCTTTTTCTATCAATGTATTTGATCATGAAAAATCCCATTTTCTTATCCTTGTTACTAATCGTCTTGTCGGTCTTCCAAACGCAGGCACAACAAGACAAACTGAGCTGGCGCAAACACGTCAAACTCGCCGATGAACTTTATGCCAAAGCCCAGTACGCCGATGCCGGCGAACACTACCGGGCCGCTTTCAAACAAAAGACGAAAAAGAAAGAACTGGCCTACAAGGCCGGAGAATGTTTTGCCATTATCCGCGATTACCGGAACGCCGCCGATGCCTGGAGGCACGTGAAAGACGACAACGCTACCTGGCCCCTTATCGGGCTGCGCTATGCACGCTGCCTCAAGCAAAACGGAGAATACGAAGCCGCCAGCAGCGAACTTGTCAGCTTCCTGGGGCATTACCAGGGCACCGACAAGGCAAAAGTGTCGGTCATCGTGCAGAACGAACTGCGGGGCTGCGAACTGGCTGCCCAACTGGCCGTGAAAGGTGCCGATCCCGGCGTACATATCGAACTGATGAGCAGCAACATCAATACGCCCGAGACGGAATTTGCGCCCTTCCCTTTCAGCGACGAGGCGCTTTATTTCTCGTCCACCATGGCCAAACGGGCGGAGATTTACCGTTCCATCAAATCGAAAGGCACTTGGGGCAAGGCAACGCCCATCGAAAATTTCCCCGTTATCGAAAATGATCACTTCTGCAACGGAACCCTCACGCCCGATGCCAGCCGCTTTTATTTCACCATCTGCAAATCGGTGGAAAAATGGGGCGGCCTCACCACCCACTGCGAAATCTACGTGACCCGCCGGGTGGGCAAGACCTGGACAACCCCGGAGCGCCTGCCGGAGTACATCAACGAAAAAGGTGTTTCCACTACGCACCCCTACGTCGTTCACAACGACAATACCGAGATATTGTACTTCTCGTCCACTCGCGGCGGGGGCATGGGCGGCATGGACATCTGGTACACCACGCGCGAGATCAGCAGCACGGCCAATGATTTTACCTTGCCCATCAACTGCGGCTCGCGCATCAATACGGCCGGCGACGAAATCACCCCCTACTACGATAAATTCGAAAACACGCTGTTTTTTGCATCCAACGGGCACGCCTCCATCGGCGGGTTCGATATTTTCAAATCAAGCGGCACAAGGTCGCAGTGGCAGGCTGCCGAAAATGTGGGCCTGCCCTTCAACTCGCCTGCCGACGACTTTTTCTTTGTGAAAACACCTTCCGGCAAGGGCGGCTTCCTCGTCTCGAACCGCACCTACGGCATGGAAAAAGTCACGACCACGCACGAGGACATTTTTGAGTTCCAGTTCCTCAATCCGGTCATCCAGTGGGTAGCCAGGGGAGAAGTTTACAGCAAGGTGTCCCGCGAAATGCTCGACGACGTGGAGGTGGCCCTCTACGAAATTACGGATGGCGGCCAACGCCGCTTCCTGAACAAAATCGTATCGTCCAACGGCTTCTACGAGTTCGCACTGGAGCCTTCCCGTAAATATTACCTCGAAGCCCTGAAAACAGGCTTCTTCCCCAGCACGTATGAGTTCGACACGCGGGACTACGACAAATACAACGACTTCGGCGCTCCGCTCTTCCTGGAACCCTACGGCGGCGTTGGCGGCGAAGAGCCGGTGACGGTCAAAGAAGATGATCCGAGCATGAGGAAGCCCGTCAAAGAAACTGCACCCGAACCCGTGGTGAAAGCAGAAGTGACAACCACTGTGCCGGCCACCAAGCCAAAGGCCGAACCCACCAAAGCACCTGCCAAAGCGCCCCGGATGGAAGGCACTTACTACAAAATACAGATCATCGCCGTTTCAAAAAACAACTCCAGCCTCGACCATGCTCGCTACAATCAGGTGAAAAAGATAGGTCGCCTGGAAACAGAACACTTCACAGAGCGGAACCTCTACCGGGTGCTGCTTTCCGACTACGGCTCCGTGGAAGAAGCCATGAACGACCTTAAAAAGGTGCGTGAAATGAAGGACTTCCAAGGCGCTTTCATCGTGGAGTACAAAGACGGTGAAAGGATCAACACCATCAACTGACGGTGGCCCGGCCCTTGTACCGAATGTTTTTTTCGATAAAAAAAGCCGGAGCAGTCATTACTGTTCCGGCTTTTTTTGTAAGAGAAAACAACTCTGGCAACACACATCAATATCTACGTCTCTGTCTTCTTTTGGTCGCTGAAATAAATACTTGAAAGTGTTCGATTTAGAGCCTATCCAGAAACCACCTTTTACCATGAACAGCGCCTTTTGAATTTCCTGAAAAATCGGGAAGTTCAAAATTCATCTTTTTCCTACTCCGAGGAGGTTCTCCGATAGGCTCTTAGAATCCAAACAAAACCAATCCATAAGCCATGACGAAAATCATGGGCATCATCACGGCTATTGCTATCAGCCCGAACCCATCGGTCAGGGGATTCCGGCCCCTGATGGTGGACGCAAGGCCCACACCAAGGGCCGCCACCAACGGCACCGTGATGGTGGAAGTGGCCACCCCGCCCGTATCATAGGCCAGGCCCACAATCTCTTCCGGTGCCAGCAAGGTCATCAACATGACGACCACGTAACCACCTATAATAATATAGTACAAAGGCCAACCCTTGAGGATGCGCAGCACGCCGATCAGGATGGCCAAACCTACGGAGAAGGCCACCGAAAGCCGAAGCCCCAGTGCATAAGAGGACTTGGCGGCTTGGTCAGAGGCTATGAGTCCACTTTCTGCGGCGACCCTGGCCGCTTCTTGCGAAACGGCGATCAGGGCCGGCTCGGCCACTGTGGTCGAAAATCCCAGCAAAAACGAAAATGTCAGCAACCAAAAAAGGCTGCCTTTGCGCGCAAGGGCATGGGCAAGGTTCTCCCCGATGGGGAAAAGCCCCATTTCCAAGCCTTCCACAAAAAGCATCAGGCCCACCACAACCAACAAGCCGCCAAAAACAACTTCCCCCAACTGTGGAAAAGGCTGCCGGAGTACGACCGCCTGAAAAAACACCACGACGACGATAATGGGAACCAGGTCTTTCAGCGCCTCCCAGAGTTTTTTTAAAATGACCGAGAAATAAGACACGCCTGAGCGGTAGTGTTCTTTTGATGGCATAAAATCACGAAGTGGTTCGGTTGCATCGCCGTGTATGGATTGCGGGCGGCAAATTGCGGGGGCAAAGGTAATAGTTTGAAGTACTCCCCAAAACTGGACAGGTGAATAGGCTATAAAAGACCAATTCTGTACGGACGACTACCGTTTCAAAGTACATCGTCGCAACCTTGAAGGACAGGGCATCAGCCGAAAGTACCAGAAGCGGATGCTGTATGGCTTGGCCAAAAAGTACGGCATCAAGGTTGTCGGCTCCAACGGCTGTTTCTTTATTATGATGGAGCCAGGTTGGTCGCTTTGGCAAATTTTAAAGCGTCTTTTACCCATTTTTTTACCTGTTCCTCAACGGCTCCCCCTCTGTCTGGAGGTAAAAAGTCCATAATTCTGAAGCGATCAAATATTATTCCTGCACTTCTTGCTTTGGAGTACCAACTGTTTATCGGGAATGTATCCGCAATGAAAAACAACCTGACAGGTTTTACTATTGGTTGATCTTCGAACCAACAGTCGCAAAACACATCAGGTTGTAATTGAGACAATGTGTCTTCCCAACTGGTGCCCGTTTTGCATTGCCCAAAACCTATCAATTTTGCTGGATTATTATCGCTGAAATTTTTCCAAACTACCACGTCCAATTTGTCGTCTTTTGCTGTTGGGCGGGCTTTGTTTCTATTTTTAAAACCATGTCCCTCCCCAATTTTTTTACACAAATCAGAGATTTTGGATGGGAAATCAGTGTCTGCAGCAGCCGTGCCAAACACCATGCCGTCGGTTCTGGATCCCCAATAATTTTCTGCAACCAGAACCGAAAATCTTTCAAAAAGAAGTGTCCCATCTATCTCTGCATGAACTCTGTTTTTTTGCATGTTCAGACGAGTAGCAAAAAGCAAATAGATGTAAACAATAGTAGCCCAATCGTCTTCGTGAGAATTTAATGTTAATTTTCGACCTCTTTCTTCAAGTCGGAATGGATAATTTCCATTACAAGCCTGCTCTCTTCGGCTGATTTCTTTACAGACTTCATCAAGCCTCTCTCCGTTAAATTCATCATCTTCATCTTCGATTCCATTGGCTTTCAACTCATCATCTGCAATTGATGCCGCACGAAAAACCTTGTGGAAAGGTGTACTTCCATCTTTGCTTAAAATACAATTGCACTCATAGGAATCTGCTATTTCATAAACGTCATCCTTCGAAGTTGGAAATTTGTCTGGTAGCTTGAACATTAGTCAATCGTTCTGGTTTTGGATTGTCTTGGAGCGTTTTTATCAAATTCTTTTTTCATGGTCTCAAATACCAAGTCTGCCATTTCCGCAATTGAAAGTGCGGTCTGTACTTGCTCTCTGTTCCTGCCATCAAATCCTGTGGCAAGGTATTTCTGTACGTCGTACAGTGCCCTTTTCGCTTCGTTAAGACTTTGCTCAAACTTCTCAGGGTCAGGGCGGCTTATCTCATAAGCAATGGATAAAGGTTGACCTGCTCTCAATGCAGCAATTGACTCTCCGTTGCCCAATGCTTTGCTCAAGTGCTTCAGATCAGGGTTTTGACTTACAATTAGCGGCTTGGCTTTGTTTTTTTCACTCCCAAACATCCAGACAAGCAGTTCTCCAAGTTCCTTTAACTTGTTTGAAGGCACTAACTCTTTCTCATTTTCACTGAATTCCTTCAACCCAATAAACACTTGGATGTTCCCATGATTTAGACCGTTATAGAGATGAGAAAAATAAAGTCGGTCGGCTGGAATGTCATCACGATCAAAAACTTTTGCACGTTCTGCTTGCTCGATAACCATAAATGCTTGGTACAACTTAGATGCTATTTTGGTGGTATCCCCGATTTGCTTTGCGATTTCTTCAATAGATAAGCCATATTCATTCTTGACTTGTGCAATAAATTTAGCCTTGGCATAGCCTCCCCACTTCAAAGCACCATTGACATGCTTAAAGCCTATAAACCTCCAGGCATCCTGTCTTGACATCTCAAGGCATGGAATGGCTTTCAGGCTTGCCTTTATGGCAGGGCTGATTGATGGCAAGTTAGCGGAACCGTGTTCTTCAAGAAAGTTTGGGGTCGTTATCGCTTTTATTGCAGCCAATCGGCGATTACCTTCAATGACCGTGAACTTATCGCCTTTTGGACTATTGATGACTATTAACGGCTCGTGTTCGAAGAAACCACTTGCTGCTATTGAGTAGTAAATTTCCTCAGCACCCATTATACCCCATAATTTTTCCAAGATTTCATCTTGGGGGGTTTTCGCATTGATACCGAACTCGATCAACCGGGGGTTTTGGTAATCAAAAAGTAAATCCTCAACAGGTATTTGTCTGATTTCTGATATTGCTCCGATTGTCATGACTAACTGGTTTAAGTGCCGAATGATAAAAAAAGCCAACCCTTATGATGAGGTGGGCCGTCTTAGATGTTTCTCGAAAACTCACTCGAAAGTCCTAACTTTGCCACATCCAGAGGCTAAGGTCTGAAAAAATTCAAAACTCGCAATTCTTGATGCAAACGCTTGATGAGATTGGCAACTTGAAAGGGCACAGTACCGCAGAGGCTCGCTGGGCAACCTTCGGCCCCTACTATGCCATGTTCCCGATAGCATTTGCGTTCGATGTGGTAAACAAGTTTTCCTCCAAAGGAGACGCCGTGCTCGACCCCTTTGCAGGAAGATGTTCCAGCATTTATGCCGCATCCGTTTTGGGCAGGAAAGGAGTTGGGATAGAGATTAACCCAGTTGGGTGGATTTATGGGAAAGTCAAGTTGAGCCCAGCCCCCATTGCCTTGGTAGAGGAAAGGCTCCGTCAAATTTGTGAACGAAGCGTCGAATATTCATGCCAAGCGAAAAACTTGCCCCCGTTTTTTCAATTTTGTTACTGCGAGGAAGTACTACTGTTCCTGTTGGCTTGCCGTTCTGAATTGGATTGGGAAAACAGCCCTGTTGACGCAACTTTGATGGCCATAGTGTTGGTCTTCCTGCATGGAAAGCTGGGAGAAGGGCTTTCAAACCAAATGCGCCAGACCAAGGCAATGGGGCCTGAATACTCGATAAACTGGTGGCGGGAAAAAGAAATGGATAACCCACCGAAAATTGACCCTTATAATTTCATCCTGAGCAAAATCAAGTGGCGTTATGAAAAGGGAGTGCCCCATGGAGAAGTCAGCAGGATTATCTTTGGGGACAGCACGGTTGAACTTCCAAGGTTGAAAGCATCCTCCACTGCCGAAATCTCTAGCTTTTCCCTTCTGTTTACCTCGCCGCCCTACTATTCTGTTACCAATTACCACGCCGACCAATGGCTTCGGCTTTGGATGCTGGGCGGAACACCTTCTCCTTCCTATGACGGCCACAAGCATAAAGGCAGGTTCATGTCCAAGGAAAAATACAAAGCATTATTGGAAAGCGTTTTCTCCCAATCTGCGAGCATGATGAGGGAAACTTCCACAATTTACGTCAGAACGGATGCCCGTCAGTTTACACTTGAAACAACCAAAGAAGTGCTTCGGAAATGTTTCCCTCACCATAAAATGGAAGAACATCCCAAGCCCTTCCATTCTAAAACACAAACAGAATTATTTGGAGACAAGTCGAAAAAGCCAGGGGAGATGGATATCATTCTTTCAAATTGAGTTTAGCCTGAACCGGCAATCCTTTCCGCATTGGATTCGTCTTCTTTTATTGTGGAAAACTTCCCCTTTCCGCTCACCTCCCCCTCCCCCATTTTGTTCTACCTTCGCATAAAAACGCAACCCATGCCTTCATTTGCCCATCTCCACTGCCACACGCAATATTCGCTGCTCGACGGCGCTTCCGACATCGCCAAAATGATGGACAAAGCCCTGGCTGATGGCCAGAAGGGCGTGGCACTGACCGATCACGGCAATATGTTCGGGGCCTTTCAGTTTGTCAATGAAGCCAACAAACGGGGGCTGAAACCCATCGTCGGTTGCGAGTTCTACCTCGTGGACGACCGCCACAAGAAGCAGTTCCTCCGCTCCCGCAACGAAAACGACAACCGCTACCACCAGCTCATGCTGGCCAAAAATGCCAAAGGCTACGAGAACCTCTCCAAACTCTGCTCGCTGGGATACATCGAGGGGCTGTACGGCAAGTACCCCCGCATTGACAAGGAACTTATCGAAAAATACCACGAGGGCCTCATCGCCACCAGTTGCTGCATCGGGGCCGAAATACCCCAGACCATTCTGAAAGGAAACATCGAAAAAGCGGAAGAACTGCTGCGCTGGTGGCTCAACATCTTCGGAGAGGACTACTACATTGAACTCCAGCGGCACCGCAACATGGACAACATTGACGGCACGGGGGTGAGCCAAGAGGACGTGAACCAGGTGCTGCTCGGCTTCGCCAAAAAGTACAACGTCAAGGTCATTTGTACCAACGACAGCCACTATGTGGAAGAAGAAGACTACCAGCCGCACGACATCCTGCTCTGCGTGAACACCAACAGCCTGCTGGAAGACGAAACCCGCTTCCGCTTCCCATCCAGCGATTTTTATTTCAAAACCCAGGATGAAATGAACCGCCTGTTCGGCGATGTGCCGCAGGCGGTGGATTTCACCCAGGAAATAATGGACAAGGTGGAGCCGCTGAAACTGGTGCGCGACGTGCTGCTGCCTGCCTTCCCCCTGCCCCCGGGTTTCGAGACCCAGGACGACTACCTGCGCCACCTCACTTTCGAAGGGGCCAAACGGCGCTACGGCCACATCACCCCGGACATCGAAGAACGCCTGAACTTCGAGCTGAACGTCATTAAAAATTCCGGCTACCCCGGCTATTTCCTCATCGTCCAGGACTTTACCACCACCGCCCGCCAAATGGATGTGTGGGTGGGGCCGGGACGGGGTTCGGCAGCCGGCTCGGCGGTGGCCTACTGCATCGGCATCACCAACGTGGACCCGATCAAGTACGACCTGCTGTTCGAGCGATTCCTCAACCCGGAACGGGTGAGCATGCCCGATATTGACATTGACTTCGACGACCGGGGCCGCGACCAGGTGATCAATTACGTCCTTGAAAAATATGGCCGCAACCAAGTGGCCCAGATAGTGACCTACGGCACCATGGCCGCCAAATCCTCCCTGCGCGACGTGGGCCGCGTGATGAACGTACCGCTCCCGGAAGTGGACCGGGTGGCGAAGACCTTCCCCCACCAACTCGGAGCCACCCTGGCGGATGTGCTGGCCGAACCCGACATCGCCCCCAAGCTCAAGGAAAAACTAAATGCCGAGGATGTCGAGCGTGCCCATAAGTTCCGTGCCCTGGCCGCAGGCAACGACGACATTGCCCACATGATAAAAACCGCCCGGAAACTGGAAGGCTCCATCCGCAATACCGGCATCCACGCCTGCGGGGTCGTTATCACACCCGACGACATCACGAAGTACGTCCCCGTGACGGTAGCGAAGGACAACGACCTGCTGGTAAGCCAGTTCGACAACAGTGTGGCGGAGAGCGCCGGTCTGTTGAAGATGGACTTCCTCGGCCTGAAAACCCTCACCATCATCAAAGATGCCGTCAAAATCGTCGAACAGGTGAAGGGCATCAAAATCAACCCCGACGAGATACCGCTCGACGATCCCAAAACCTACGAACTTTTCCAGCGGGGCGAAACGGTCGCCATTTTCCAGTACGAAAGCGAGGGAATGCAAAAGCACATGAAAGACCTCAAACCGACCACGTTCGAGGACCTCATCGCCATGAATGCCCTCTACCGACCGGGGCCGCTGGCATATATTCCCGATTTCATAGCAAGAAAACACGGCAGGCAGCATATCACTTATGACCTGCCTGCGATGGAGGAGTACCTGAAAGAAACTTACGGGATCACGGTCTATCAAGAGCAAGTCATGTTGCTCTCGCAAAAACTGGCCAATTTCACCAAAGGCGAAGCGGACGTATTGAGGAAGGCGATGGGAAAAAAACAGAAGGCCGTCCTCGATAAAATGTTCCCCAAATTCATGGAGGGCTGCGCCAAAAACGGCCACCCGCAGGACGTTTGCGAAAAAATCTGGAAAGACTGGGAAGCCTTCGCCAGTTACGCCTTCAACAAGTCGCACTCCACTTGCTACGCCTACGTGGCCTTCCATACGGCCTACCTCAAGGCCAACTATCCGGCGGAGTTCATGGCTTCCGTACTGTCGAACAACAAGGACAACATCACCGACCTGACGAAATTCCTGCGGGAATGTCGGCGCATGAACGTCACCGTGCTCGGCCCCGACATCAACGAATCCGTCTCCGATTTCACCGTGAACAAACAAGGGCAAATCCGCTTCGGCCTCTCGGCACTCAAGGGCGTGGGCGAAGGCCCCGTGGAGGACATCCTCGCCGAACGGGACAAGAACGGCTCCTTCCGCGATGTTTTCGATCTATTGAAACGACTCGACTCGAAGGCCGCCAACAAGAAAGTGCTTGAAAGCCTGGTGCTTGGCGGAGCGCTGGACGGCTTTGAGGACATCCACCGGGCGCAATATTTTGCTCCGACCGGCAAGTTCGACTCCTTTATCGAAGAACTCATCCAGTACGGCAACAAGTCGAAAACGGAAGCCAACACCCTGACGCTTTTCACCGACGATGCCGCCGCCGAAGTACAGCAACCGGAGCCGCCCAAAACGCAGCACTGGAGCCTCATCGAAAAACTGGAACGGGAAAAGGAAGTCACCGGCATTTACATCTCCGGCCACCCGCTCGACGACTACCGGCTGGAGGTGGAAAGTTTCACCACCTGCACCCTGGAAGAACTGGACAGCAGGAAGGGGCAGCCCGTGAAAATCGCAGGCATCGTCACGGGTGTTTCCCATCGCATCAGCAAAAAAGGCACGGGCTGGGGCGTGTTCACCATCCAGGATTTCAACTGCTCGCTCGAAATCCCGCTGTTCAGCGACGACTACATGAAATTCAAGGGCTTCTTCGAGCAGGGCAACTGCGTCTTCATCACCGGCACCTACGAAGCCCGCTGGGGCAAGGACGACGAGTTCCAACTTCGCATCAAGGAAGTCACCCTGCTGGAAAACGTCGGGAAGAACCTGGCAAGCAACATCACGCTGAAACTCCCCGTCGAGGCCATCAGCGTGGACATGCTCGACCGGCTGGAGGCTTTGTTCAATAAACATAAAGGCCAGCACCAACTCCGCATCACACTGCTCGATTACACGAACAAGACGAGCCTGCCGTTCATTTCTGCCAGCCGAAAGGTGAACGTGGAGAATGATTTCGTAAAAGCGCTGGAGGGGTTGGGGGTGGAGTATGTGGTGGGGTGAACGTAGCCCGGATTTCCTAATCCGGGAAAAGACAAATTTTACAGAAAAATACTCAAAGCATTGAGTAAAATTACTCAATGCTTTGAGTAAAAACGAGCTACGAAATTTGCGACATTTGTACTCTAAATTTATTTCCTGTGCAAAAACTTATTGTCAGAAACTTCGGGCCAATTAAAGAGCTTGATTTGGAAATCAAGGACTTGATGCTTTTTATCGGAGAGCAGGCAACTGGGAAAAGCACGGTGGCGAAGCTGGTTTATTTTTTTAAATCTCTTAGAGATGACTTAGCTGCATACATGTATGAAAGCGAAATAGAAACATCTGAAATTCTAAGAACAAATTATCTGAAAAATATTAAATCTAAATTTTCACCACGATTTTTTGGTTCAACCAAGCACCTGCCTGCATTTCATCTAATGTTCAAGTACAAAGAGGGTAGCTACCTTCAAATAAGGATGAATGACCGCAAATACATTAATGTTACGTTTACAGATTCAGAGAATGGTACCAGCGGAGTAAATACATTCGGAGAGCTTGACCGTATTTGCTGGCAAATAAATGATTTCAGGAATCATTTCCTCGGTAGGAATGCATCTTTTTTAAGCGGATCTCAATACAAGCAATTTGAATCGGAGAAGAAACGGCGACAAATTGAAATTGAGAGTTTAATCAATAATTTTTTTGGAGATGAACGAGATACCCTTTTCATCCCTGCAGGAAGAAGTTTGCTTTCTACTCTTTCAGAACAATTACAAACATTGGATACTTACAACCTAGATTTTTTAATGAAGGCATTTCTTGAAAGGATAAATAGGTTAAAACCAGCTTTTAATCTGTCCTTTTCTGAGATAGTAGAAGATAGGATGTTTCATGGTAACCATTTACCAGAAAATTCAAAAATTGAAACTGCCATTCAAAAGATTAAAGAAATTTTGAAAGGAGAATACCAGATTGACCGTTTCGGAGAGAAAATATTTTTTGATCAGGAAAACTATGTCAAATTATCTATGGCATCCTCTGGACAACAAGAAGCTGTTTGGATACTCCTTCAATTGTTCATTTTACTTATTAACAGGGAAAAAATTTTCCTGGTAATCGAAGAACCAGAAGCACACTTGTTCCCTAAAGCCCAAAAATCACTCGTCGAATTAATCACTTTACTTTTTAACGAAAATAATAGCCAAGTCCTCATCACCACCCACAGCCCCTACATCCTCACCGCTTTCAACAACCTGATTTATGCAGGGAACGTCGGGCGGGAACATGGAGAGGCAGGCGAGGTAATCCCAAAACTACTCTGGATCAACCACGAAGAAGCAGGCACTTACCGGCTTCAAGATGGTGTTGCGGAAGACTTGATGGACGAAGAAACCCACCTGATTCGTGTCGAAGAAATTGACACTGTCTCACAAAGCATCAACCAGGATTTCGATACACTCCTCAACCTCGAATTGCAATGAGTTGTCAGCACTTCCGGGAAAACCATCCAGCCTGCACTGACTGCAACTGGCACCCTATTGTTACAGCCCAGGAAAACAAGAGCAAATATGTTCTGAAAAATCCTCATCACATTGAAGTTTGTAAAATTCAGGTGGATGATTGCGTGATAACCTCCAATGCCGAAAACAAATGCGACTTTCTTTTTCTTACTTGTGAAACTGACAAGGCATTTTTTGTCGAACTGAAAGGTCGAGACCTATCCCATGCGATTGATCAAATTGACCACAGCATCAATGTGCTGATAAATCAGCCTGAAAAATACGCAATCAATGCCAGGGTTGTCCTTTCAAAAGCACAAACGCCAGATTTGCGCACATTGAAATACAAGAAATTTAAAGAGAAGATGAGGAGATTGGGTGGGACATTTGTGCATAAAAACAAAATAATGGAAGAAACACTATAGGGGTATATACTCAACCTCAATAGGTTTTGTGCAAATGGGGAACAATGGAGGGCGGAATTCATTCCGCCTCGCATGACACGGCGGAATGAATTCCGCCCTCCATTTGCACAAAACCTAATGGCGTGATGTATAAAAACCAAAACCAACGATCATCCATGAAAATCGTCATCACAGGCGCTACCAAAGGCATCGGCAGGGCCATTGCCGAAAAATTTGCTGCCGAGGGCTTTGATGTGGCAATATGCGCCCGCACGGAAGCTGACCTTGTTCATTTGAAAAAAGAAATAGAAGAAAAGCATGGCGTGGAGGTACTCGTCCGGGCGACTGATATGCGGGACAAGGCCGACGTGGTTGCCTTTGCCGGATTTGTGAAAAAACACTGGGGGGAAGTGGATGTGCTCGTCAACAACGCCGGCATTTTCATTCCCGGTGAAATCCACCTCGAAGCCGATGGTGCTTTGGAAAACATGATCGAGACCAACCTGTACAGTGCCTATCACTTCACCCGGGCCATGTTGCCCGTCATGCTGGAAAAGGGCAGCGGCCACCTATTTAATATGTGCTCCATCGCCAGCATCGTGGCTTATCCGAATGGTGGGTCATACAGCATCTCCAAGTTTGCCCTGCTGGGTTTTTCAAAAGTGCTTCGGGAGGAGTTGAAAGCAAAAGGCATAAAAGTCACGGCAGTCATGCCGGGGGCCACGTGGTCGGACAGTTGGGCGGGAGCGGACTTTCCCGAACATCGCCTGATGCAGCCCGAAGACGTTGCCATTGCTGTCTGGAGTGCCTGGCAGATGAGCCGATCGGCGGTGGTGGAAGAAATCGTGTTGCGCCCACAGTTAGGCGATCTGTGAGCTGCAGGTCACGCCATTACCAAGTCCTTCCCTTGCCGAAATGCCTTGTAGCTTCCCTTGCTGAATTTAGAGCCATTGAACACCTCCGTTTTCCGCAACACCTGCTGTTCGGTTTCCGGCAACTGCGTGAAATCGGCGCATTTCGCAGAGCAGCATTTGCTGTATTTTTCGGCGCAGGCATGGCATTGGATAAAGAGCAAGTGGCAGGCATCGTTGGCGCAGTTCACGTGGGTATCGCAGGGTTGGCCGCATTGGTGGCAGCGGGCGACCACCGCTTCGCTGATGCGTTCGCCGAGGCGCTCATCGAAGACGAAATTCTTGCCGATGAATTTGTTGGGAAGGCCCAATTCCCTGCACTGCCGGGTATATTCGATGATGCCGCCATCCACCATGAACACGTTCTTGAATCCCCGGTGGAGATAGTAGGCGCTCGCCTTTTCGCAACGGATGCCTCCCGTGCAGTACATGATGATGTTGCGGTCTTTTTTGTCGGCCAACATTTCCTCCACCATGGGCAAGGCTTCCCGGAAGGTGACAGCCTCCGGGCGGATGGCGTTTTCAAAATAACCCACCTCGCTCTCGTAGTGGTTGCGCATGTCCACGACAATGGTGTCGGGGTCATCGGTCAGGGCGTTGTAGGAGCGGGCATCGAGGTGGCGGCCCCGCTTCGTCACGTCGAAGGTCTTGTCGTCCAGCCCGTCGGCCACGATTTTGTTCCTGACCTTTATTTTGAGTTTGTAAAACGATTTGCCATCGTCTTCCACCGCCAGGTTCAGGCGGCAACCATCGAGGAAAGGCACGGAATACAACCTGGCCTTAAATTCCCCGAACTGGGTCTCCGGCACGGAAATCTGGCCGTTCACGCCCTCGCCCGACACGTATATCCTTCCGAAAACGCCCACGCCATCGAGCAGTTGATAAAATTCGTTGCGGAACCGTTCCGGGTTTTCGATATGCGCATATTTGTAGAAAGACAGTGTTGTGCGCTGCTCGCCGTTGTCCAGCATCCGCTGTTTCAGCTCGTCGTTGTTGATCTTATTGAAAAGTGATTTGCCCATGATCCATCATTATGCGTCCATTGTTGCCGGTCAATCGGCCGATCTTTTGCCAATCGAAATCATATTGGCAAACAGCCGAAAAGCCCCCGGCACCCCGGCGGGCAGTTCCCGGAAAAAGGAAAGACCGGTGTAAATATAGTGCCCTTTGCCGTATTGCGCCACGAGCAGGCTGCCGTCGCGGGCAGGTTCGCCGGGGTCGTTGCAGGACAGCACGGCCGTAAATTCCGGCCCCCATTCATTGGGAAAGTATAGGCCACGTTCCTGCACCCAGCCTTCAAAATCTTTGGCCGTTATTTTATTGGGAAAATTCAGCACCGGATGGTCGGGGGCAAGGAAACGCACCTCGGCATCCTCCACCGTCACCCGGTCGCGGGAAATTTTCAGGGGAAAGGGGGCCACTTCCTCGGCGGGCAGCACGAGCGAGTGGTTGGTGTTGTACTGCACGATGAGGGTGCCGCCCTGTTTCACGTATTCGAGCAACTTGGGCTGGTGGAATTTCAGCCGTTCCACCGTGTTGTAGGCCCTGATGCCGAGTATAACGGCATCGTATTTTTTCAGGTTGTCGGGGTGGATGTCGCGGTCTTCGAGCAAGTCCACCGTATAGCCGGTCTGACGGAGGCTTTCGGGCACTTTGTCGCCGGCCCCCATGATGTAGGCCACGCGGTTGCCGGTCTTTTGCAGGTCAATGCGGGCGACCTTTGCCCTTGCGTTCAGCAGCACGGTTTGGGCGGGGATGTGTTCGTATTCAATGGAAACGAGCGACTTGGCGTAGCCCTTGCCGCCGACCGTTGCCACAGGCGACACGTAACCTTCTGCAACCCCGGCAGGTGGGTGCAACCGGAAAGACAGGGTTTGTTCCTCGCCCTTCAGTTTCAGGTGAAATGCGGCGGCGGCAGGTTCGGAACGCCATCCCTTCGGGCAGTTCAAGCTAAGTTGCCCGCCAACATCGGCAGCGCCCGATTTCACCCTGACGTGGACTTGCCGTGCTTCCGGGCCGGTGAACAGCATTACCTCGTCTTCAAGATTGACGAACACCGGCGGCACGACCTCGAAAGGGCGATAGACCTCCCCCTTCACGTCGTCATCTTTTTTGAAAACAACGTCCCGCTCGTAGGTGACCGGCTTTCCGTCAATCAAAAAGCGGAAGAACACCCGGAATTGCCGGGGTGTTTCCGGCAAGCCCCGCAGCGCCTGATCCTCGACGCTGAACATGCCCAGTTCCCAGTTTTCATTTAACCAATAAGAATTGGTGAAAGGCAGGCTGGCCGGCAGGGCCAATGTTTTCTTCCAGGTCAGCACTTTGTTGTTTTCCAAACGGACATTCAACACCGTGTCGAGCGGCGTGGGGATGTAAGTGGCGGAGAGCAGCACACAGGGCACTGATGATCGGTTGATGGCTTCCAATGCCAGTTCCACTTCTTCGCCCGGCGTGGCGGAATAATCGTCGGCCACTGCTTCGATGAAAAGCCCCATGCAGGCAGCAATCACCCGTTTAACCTCTGCGGCCTTCACCCTTTTCCAGTAGCCGTCGGGAAGGGCCTCGATCAGGTCGAGCGCCTTGAGCAGCGAGGACACACTGGCGGAGGGGTCATCGTGGCGGTAGTCCCTTTCGACCTGTCTGAGCAACTCACCGATGGGCGCTCCGCCCGGCACCCGCGTCCAGGTGGTATTGATGCCGGCAAAGAGATCGGAGGCATCGGCGGGCATGTCGCCTTTGAGCAGGTCGAGGTATTCGGGTTGCTCACCCCGGTTGCCCACCGAGCCGAATCCCTGGGACTTGTGCATGGAGCGGCTCTCGGCGGCTATTTCACCATTGGATTTTCCCTTCAAGGAGAAATACGTACCCGCATCCAGCCTGACCATGCGCGATTTGTCGGCCTCGTCGAATGCCTTCTGGCTGCCGTAAAACCACCAGGAAGTATTGAAAAACAAACGGCGGGGCTGCCACGGAGCCACCAGTTTCAACTGCTCCGGGTAAGCGTTTCTGTCCACTGCCATTTCAAAGGCATCATAAGCGAGCATGGCCGATGCCGTGTGGTGGCCATGTGTACGGCCATGTGAGTTGTGGTCGAAGCGGTTGATGATCACGTCGGGCTGCCATTTGCGGATGGCCCAGACGACATCTGAAAGGACTTCATCCCTGTTCCAGATTTCGAGGGTTTCGTCGGGGTGTTTGGAGAAGCCGAAGTCATTGGCCCGGCTGAACATCTGGCTGCCCCCGTCAATGCGGCGGGCAGCGAGCAGTTCCTGTGTGCGGATGACACCGAGCAGAGCTTCCATCTCCGTGCCGATGAGGTTTTGCCCCCCGTCGCCCCGCGTGAGGGACAGGTAGGCCGTATGGATGTGCCGGTCATTGACCAGCCAGGATATGAGGCGGGTATTTTCGTCGTCGGGGTGGGCCGCCACGTAGAGTGCCGAACCAAGCACATTGAGTTTTTGAATGGCCTGGTAAATCTCCGAGGAACTCAATCTTTCGGGCCGCTGCGCCTGTGCGCACAGTACCGTGAAAACAAAAGAAATCGCAAACAAAAAACGGGTGTATCTATTTTTCATCGAAACGCATTTTTTCAAAAAGGGCGATAAAAAAAACGGGACGCAAATATCACGAAAACATACCGTTTTTGACAGTAATCACGAAACAAGTTCGCTGCTTGTCAACGAGGAACCGGCATTGTCAATGCGGTTATTTTTTGAACGCAAACAAGTTTGAAATAGCCCAACCGATTGCAAACTTTTCTGTTTCATCTAAAAAAAACCTCCATAAATAGAATTAAAGCAATCTTTCGTAAGCCATTTGGGCTATTTTGACCCGGTGTTTCAAAAGTGCTTAGCCTCTAAAAATGTGCTTTTGCAGCGTACATCCCCAAAGAATCAGGGGAAATGGTCTTTTTTGAAAAATGAATTGCAAGGTTTTTTTTCTTTTGATTCCTAAACGAAAATCATGAGTATCCTCCGTTTGGAAAAGGTCGTGAAGACCTATGGTGATTTCACGGCCGTTGATCACGTCAGTTTTGAGATTCCCAAAGGCGTTGTTTTCGGGATGTTGGGGCCGAACGGCGCTGGCAAAACTTCCCTCATCCGCATCATCACCACCATTACAAGAGCCGACAGCGGCAAGGTGTGGCTCGACGGTGAGCCGCTGAACAACCGCCACCCGGAAGCTATTGGCTACATGCCGGAAGAGCGGGGGCTTTACAAAAAAATGAAAGTAGGGGAGCAACTCACCTACTTGGCACGGCTCAAGGGACTCTCCGCCGACGAAACGAAACAGGAACTGAAGTACTGGTTCGAGCGCTTCGACATACGGGACTGGTGGGGCAAAAAAATTGACGAACTTTCCAAAGGAATGCAGCAAAAGGTTCAGTTCATCGCCACCGTGCTGCACAAACCCAAGCTGCTCATCCTCGACGAGCCGTTCAGCGGCCTCGATCCCATCAACGCCAACCTCATCAAAGACGAAATCAAGGAACTGAACCGAAAGGGCACGAGCATCATTTTCAGCACCCACCGCATGGAGCAGGTGGAGGAAATGTGCGAGCATATTGTTCTGATAAACAAAGGGAAAAACGTGCTCGAAGGCCGTGTCCAGGACGTGAAGCAGCGTTTCAAGGAAAACCTCTTCAAGATAGAGTACGATGGGAACCTGCCCGCTGGACTAAGGGCTGCCGATGAGGCCAATACTTCTTTCAACATCCAATCGGAAAGGGACCACACCCTCACCGTGCAGGTGAACGACGGTGGAGATTCCAACGAGATACTGCGCTACCTCATCGGCCAGGGTGTTCACATCCGCTCCTTCAACGAAATATTGCCGAGCATCAATGAAATCTTCATCCGGCAGGTGAAAGAAGGTAACAGGTCTTGATCGTGGTTATTATTGAAAAATTGGCTCATTCCAAAACACCTCAACTTTTCAATGCAATGAATAAACTTTGGTTGATCGTCGAACGGGAATACCTGACCAGGGTAAAAAAGAAAAGTTTCATCCTCGTCACGCTCTTGTCGCCGCTTTTGTTTGTGGCGATATTCACTGTGCCTGCCCTTATTGCGGTATTTGCGGGCAAGGAACAACGTACCGTGGCAGTGGTGGACGATTCCGGCACGTTTGCCATGCCTTCCGATACGTCTTCCCGCGTCCTTTTCAGCCTGCTCGATGAGCCGCTCGATGTGCTGAAAACGACCTACAAAGGCAGGGGTTTCGATGGTGTACTGCATATCCCGGCATTTGAGGATACCATTAAAAGGTTGAAAATCAGCTACTTTTCGGAAGGGCAGCTTTCGATTGGCACAAAAAGCTACATAGAGGACATCGTAGCATCGGGGGCAGAAGAATTTAAAATCAAAAAAGCAGGTTACAGCGAGGAAATCATGCAGGGTTTCAAAACAAGGGTCTCGCTCGATCAAAAGGAAACCGCCCTCAACGAAGCAGGCGAGCTGGTGGAAAAGGACAAAAAGAACAGTGCCGTCATCGCCACTGTCATCGGGTTTGTGGCAGGGTTCCTCATTTACATCATTCTCATCGTTTACGGCACCATGATCATGCGCTCGGTGATGGAGGAAAAAACGAGCCGCATTGTTGAAGTCATTATTTCCTCCGTCAAACCTTTCCAGTTGATGATGGGCAAGATCATCGGCGTAAGTGCTGTTGGCCTCACGCAAATGGTGATATGGATAGCGCTGACCGTAGCGCTGACTTCTTTGGCAGGCATCTTCCTGAACGTGGACCCGGCCGCAGCGCAAAACGCCATGAACCCCATGGGGCAGCCGGAGCAGCAAGCGGAAATGCTGAACCAGTCATCTGAAATTTTTTCCACGATTACCGGCCAGAACTGGGGCTATATCATACCGCTGTTCCTGATTTATTTCCTGGGCGGGTATTTCATCTACTCCTCGTTGTTTGCTGCTGTCGGTTCGGCGATGGGCGATGACATGGGCGAGAGCCAATCCCTTTCCCTTGTTGCGATGGCTCCCATTATTCTCTCCATCATACTGCTCAGCCCCGTGATAGAAAACCCGACCAGTTCACTGGCTACCTGGATGTCCATTATCCCCTTGTTTTCGCCGGTCATCATGTCGGCAAGGCTGGCATTCGAGCCGCCGCTGTGGGAACTTGCGCTTTCCATAACACTGCTCATTGCTTCCGCCGTGTTTTTTGTCTGGTTGTCGGGTCGGATTTACCGGGTAGGCATTTTGTTGTACGGTAAAAAAGCAACCTTTAAGGAACTGGTCAAATGGACGTTTTCCAATGAGTAGGCACAAACAAGCGCTTATGCGCCAGCACTACTTGGCTTTTATTTTCCTGACCAGTTCCTCCGTTACCGAATAGTCGTCACCGGAGGCTTTGGCCAACTCGATGGCTTTTTGGGCGGTTTTGAGCGCTTTGCCCTTTTTGCCCAGTTTATATTGGAGGGAGGCCATAGTATCCATGTTGTAGTAGTTTCTTTCCATCTTCACGGATTGCCCGGCCCATTTCAAGGCAGTTTGCAGTGCTTTTTTATCGTTTACTTCCTCGAAAAAAATCCAAGCGATTTCGTTCAGTTCGTCCCAGCTTTTGGCGGGGTATTTTTTGTAAAACGCATCGGCGGTTTTGGCGAAGTTGCTCCAATCTTCCCTTTGGGCATGGTAGCCCATGCGCAGGCGGCCCGCCATTTCATCGGCTTGGCCGGGATATAGTTTGACGTACAATTGTTCAACCTTTTGGAGGTCGTTCTCGCTTGCGGCGTTGGAAATAGTATTCTGCACCAGTTCGTTGATCTTGCCGTTCACGGCCCGCTCGCCGAACTTGGCTTCAAAAGCCAACTTGTTGCCCAGCATGAAGTCGGCCATTTTGGAATTGAGGTCGTTCACCATCCTGAAAATGAACTCCACGTTCTCGTCCGTACTCCAATCTTTTTGGGTGTCCAGGTATTCCGTTGCGGTGGAAACATAGCTGCCGTCCATGGCATCCTGCTGGGCAATGGCAAGGTTGCGCAGGAGGCCGGGCGAACGGTCGCCTCGCTCGTATTTGGCACTGATCCCACTCATGTTGCGGGCAGGATCGAGGGCGGCCTGGCCGAGATCGATCAAAAGGTCGGATGTGTGATACCCAACGGCCCGGTGTACCACGTTGCCGTCCGATCCGATGAACAGCAGGGTCGGGTAGGCCATGATGCCGAAGTTCCTCGACAGGCCAACGCCCTCTCCTTTCTCCATGTCCATCTTCACGTTGACGAATTTGTCGTTGAAATATTTGCCCACCGCCTCTTGGGTGAACACGTCGCGGGCCATCATCTTGCAGGGGCCGCACCATTCAGCGTAGGCATCCATGAAGATGAGTTTATTTTCCTTTTCGGCTTTCGCCAGCAGTTCCTTCCAGGTTCCCTGCGTGAACTGTATGCCGCTCTGGGCAAAGGTGTTGCTCCCCATGAGGAAAGCGAAACTGAACACAATGAGCCACTTTTTCATTGAAATTTGATTGATGGGACTGTCCGGCCATACAGCCGCCGATGTGCCGAAGATGGGGCCACCGGTCGGTATGACAAGCCTGGTATTGTCCGTGAATTAACTTTCCAATTTTTTGATGTATTGCATGATTTGCCGTTCTGCGGGGTCGCTGGAATCTTTGGCCAGTTCGAGGGCATCTTTTGCGGCCTGTAGTGCCTGCTTTTTCTTGCCGTTCCTCAGGAGGATTTCAGAGTAGGTCAGGAAATACTCGACGGATTTGCCTTTTTCAGCAGCATCTTTTGCGTATTTCTCCGCTGCCTTCATGCACTTTTCGTCGTCGTTGAAATAGGCGAGAATTTCGGATGCCAGTTTGTGGTATTCTTTCGGGTCGCCTTTTGCGATTTCCTTTTCGTAGGCGGCGCAGGCTTTGAGGTAGCCCTTTGCATCGTGCGTGGTTTTGCAGTAGAGCAAGTCGGCCTTGGCGGCGAACGAGGCGGCCCTTTCCGGGTAATTTGATTTCATTTTCGCCTTGGCCTCCTCCAGCAATTCGGCGTTTTGGAACTCGGCTGCCTTTTTGGCCGTGTTGTCGCAGGCCAGTTCGATGCGGTCGCGCAGGGCTTGCAGGCCAGCCAACATGCCGATTTGCTTTTGGTGTTTCACCAACAAGCCGAAAATGCGGGAATCGGCCTCTACGGCAGCCTCCAGCATGAAGCGGAGATTGAATTCGGTGGTCAGGTCTTCCTGCGTGCGCAGGTATTCGTTGGAGATGCCGAGGCTGGGTTTCCCGGATTTGTTCAGTGCTTTCACGTAGTTGAAAATCAGCTCCGGCTCGCGGTTGCCCTTCTCGTATTCGGCGGCAAAGTCCCTGCTGTAGTCCACCTTGCCAACGGCAAATTCGCCCAATTGCATGAGGCCCTTCACGTCTTGGGCACCGACGGCTTTGTGGAGCACCTCTCCCGTTTCATCAATGAAAAACAGGGTGGGGAAAGCACCTACGGGGTACTTTTTGCGAAAGGTAAGCCCTTCTCCCTCCTCCATGTCAATTTTCATGTTGATGAAATGCTTGTTGAAATACGCCCCCACTTTCTCATCCACAAAAGTAGTGGCCGCCATGCGTTTGCAGGGGCCGCACCATTTGGCGTAAGCATCCACGAAAATGGGTTTCCCTTGTTTTTTGGCTTCTTCGAGGGCATCCTTCCAAGTGCCTTTAAAAAACTCGATACCCTGGGCGTTGGCTTGGAGCAAAGCAAAAAAGGCAATGAATACAGTAATAGTTATGCGCATGGTGGCAACATGTTTTTGAAATGAGGTGTGAAATGCGGGGCAATCATTCATTTTCGGGTTCGACGGGCGATTGTTTTTCAAACTGCTTGACCAAATCTTCCGGGCTTACCGCAACGACTGCCAGTAACTGGGTCACTTGATCTGCCAATGGATCGTCGGGATAGTGGGTCAGAAAGTCCTGGTAGTATTGGGTAGCCATCTTTGCGTCCCGCAAATCGCTATCGAACGTAAAACCTTGCAGAAAAAGTGCCATGGGAGCTTGGGGATGTTCGCCATAATTGCGCCACACTTGGCCCCAAAGGTAAATGGCCTTGCCGTACTCGGCAGCGCCCCTTGCTGCATCGGCAGCTTTGAAAAGCAGGACAGGTGTCTGCGGGTCCTGTGGGTTGTGCTTGGCGAATTGCTTTGTTTTTTCAATCAGGAGCAGCGCGGTTTGCTTGTCTTTACTGGCATCGCCGGTTTCGAGCAGTTTTTTTTCGAGCGCTGCAATTTCATTTTTCAGCAGTTCAGCGTCCGTATATCTTGACTGCTGGCAAGCGCTGAAAGCGGCAATCAAGGCCAGCAAGAAAACGATTTTTTTCATGGTAAAAAACAATTTTAGAGTGCAAAATTAACGGACTGTGGGCCAATGGTACAAGTTATGGGGCATTTTACTTTGGCAAGGAGGGAGACGATGTTCGTTGTTCGTTGTTTGTTGTCAGTTGTTCGTTGGACCATAGCCTCCAAGCACTTTTGAGTTTGAAGGTAGCCTGACTTGTCCTGAAATACG
>JRYF01004183.1_pt1 | contig 22750 bp, 18 predicted proteins | sample 235331 | NCBI WGS metagenome assembly JRYF01 (sample SAMN03074217, study PRJNA261475) | activated sludge metagenome | biome: Wastewater Treatment Plant; feature: Wastewater; material: Activated sludge; isolation source: activated biomass of a wastewater treatment plant treating hydrocarbon... ...
CGCGCTCTTTGCTCGCGTGGGCGGCGGCATTTATACGAAAGCCGCGGACGTGGGCGCCGACTTGGTAGGCAAAGTGGAAGCCGGCATCCCGGAAGACCACCCGCGCAACCCCGCCACCATCGCCGACAACGTGGGCGACAACGTGGGCGACGTGGCCGGCATGGGTGCCGACCTTTTCGAGAGTTATGTAGGTTCCATCATTTCGACGATGGTGCTGGGAGCCGTCTTCATGACCAGCACCTCCTTTTCCGATAGCTTCAATGGGCTTTCTGCCGTGTTGCTGCCGCTGGTACTGGCCGGGGTCGGCATTATCACTTCCATTATAGGTACCTTTTTCGTCAAGGTAAAAGAAGGCGGCAACCCGCAAAAAGCACTCAACATCGGCGAATTCGGTTCGTCGGCGGTGATGCTCGTCGCCTCCTGGTTTATCATCAAAGGCCTGCTCCCGGAAACCTGGTCATTTGACGACAAACTCTACGGGCAAGTGCGCGAGATGAGTTCGACCAACGTATTTCTGGCCACCATCATCGGCCTCATTTCAGGTCTTTTGGTGGGCCTCGTCACGGAATACTACACCGGCACGGGCAAGCGTCCCGTATTGGGCATCGTGCGCCAATCCTCCACCGGGGCAGCGACCAACATCATCGCCGGTTTGAGCGTAGGCATGATCTCCACCGCCATTCCCATCATTATCATTGCCATCGCCATCATCTTTTCGTTCCACTTGGCTGGCTTGTACGGCATTGCCATCGCTGCCGTGGGTATGCTCTCCAACCTCGGAATCCAATTGGCAGTGGATGCTTATGGCCCCATCTCCGACAATGCGGGTGGTATTGCCGAAATGAGCGAACTGCCGAAAGAAGTGCGCCAACGCACCGACAAGCTCGATGCCGTAGGCAACACAACTGCCGCCATTGGCAAAGGTTTCGCCATCGCATCGGCAGCACTGACGGCCCTGGCGCTCTTTGGAGCCTACATGACTTCGGCCAATATCTCCAGCATAGACATTTCAAAAGCCACCGTCATGGCAGGACTGCTGCTGGGCGGCATGTTGCCATTCGTGTTCTCGGCCTTGGCCATGAAGGCAGTAGGGCGGGCGGCCATGTCCATGATCGAAGAAGTGCGCCGCCAGTTCAGCGACATACCTGCCCTGAAAGCTGCCCTCGAGGTAATGCGCAAAAACGGAAACAAGGAAATGAGCGCCTGGAGCAATGAAGACCGCAAAACCTTTGAGGCCGCCAACGGCAAGGCCGAATATGGGAAATGCGTGGAAATCTCCACACAGGCAGCTATCCGTGAAATGGTATTGCCCGGTTTGCTGGCGGTATCGGCTCCGGTGCTGATCGGTTTTGCCGGTGGAGCAGAGATGCTCGGCGGCTTGCTGGCAGGTGTCACCGTTTCGGGTGTATTGATGGCCATTTTCCAATCCAACGCAGGCGGTGCTTGGGACAACGCCAAGAAAATGTTTGAGGAAGGCGTGGAAATCAAGGGCAAGAAGTATTACAAAGGCTCCGACCCGCACAAAGCCGCCGTCGTTGGCGACACCGTTGGCGACCCCTTCAAGGACACCTCCGGCCCCTCGCTGAACATCCTCCTGAAGCTCATGTCGGTGGTGGCACTGGTCATTGCCCCGCTGATCTGACCTGAGAAACTGTGATAAACAGTATCGGACAACTTCTTTTTTTTTCTGAGAAAAGCCCCGGCACACCCCGTTGCCGGGGCTTTTTTTATTGAAATTTAATTTCGTTTAAACACAACATCATTTGGTCCGCCCTTTTTCCTGCCTTCCCATTAAAAAGCACCTCATTGGCCAATCGGCCTTCCCGCCTTTTACTTTAATAGCTGTTTAATTCCTGATTAATCGCTGTTTAAAACCCTCCTACCCAACTTTGTTCCGACAAAACAATCCCGTTAACATCAAAACATTTCAGTAAAATGGCAGTACAGAAAAAAGTCAAATTGTTTGCAGCAGCAGCGACCATGCTGCTCTTGACCTCCATCGCAACAAGCGGCTACCTCTGGAAAGTATCAACCCAGAGAGAACTGAAAATGAACGGCATAGAGATGGAGAAGGAATCCCTGCTGGTGGAAAAAGGCCTGCTCACAGCACAACTGGATCAACTGAAGGCCAACTACGATGCGGCAATGGCCGAAAACGGCCAACTGAAAGGTTCCGTTGAAACACACGAAAAAGCCATTGCCGAAAAAAGCGAAGCCCTTGCCAAGTTGAAAAAACAGCAAAGCTCCGACCGCAGAAACATGGAAAGCCTCAAACAGGATGTCCAGCTGTTGCGGTCAGCCAAAAAGATGCTTGAAGAGGAAGTAGCCACCCTGCAATCGGAAAATCAGGCCTTGAGACTTGAGAATGAGCGACTGGGCCATGAATTGCGCAAGGCAAAAAACGAAAACCAAAACCTGGGTTTCAAAATAGAGGAACTCACAGAGCAGAACCATAGCCTGAGAGCCGCCAATGAAGCCGTCGCTCCTGCCGGCCTGCGCGCAAGCGCCTTCCGCGTGGAAGTGGAAAGACGCAACGACAAACTCACGGTGAAAGGCAGCAGGGCCAGGGAACTCAACATCAGTTTCGACCTGCTCGAAGTCCCCTACAAACAACAGGGTGTGCATCGAGTTTACCTCTCCATATCGGACAACAGGGGCACCCCCCTTCCCGGCAAAAACAACAAGACGGTAAAAGTCGGCACGGCAGACAAGCAAATGGAACTTATCTGTCATCAACTAAAAGAAGTCAATATCACGGGCAACCAAAGACTTGCCTTTGTTTTCCCCCTCGATCACAAACTGGCTCCGGGCTACTATCGGGCCGCCATTTATACCGATGAAGGTTGGATCGGATCCGTTGGTTTCAGGGTCAGTTAACAACACTCCCCGCCCCTTTCCCAAAACCGATTTTTTTTCAAAACCGTTTTCTTTTTCAATGAGATTGTAACGTTCCCCCAAAACCATTTCCCAAACCGATTTTTTTTTCAAAACCGTTTTCTTTTTCAATGAGATTTTAAGATTCCCGCTAAACCGATTCCCAAACCGATTTTTTCTCCGACAAGTAGTTAAATCTTTTCATAGTTCTCGGGTTTTTTATCACAGCGGCCGGATGAGGGTGAAATGCCCCTTTCCGGTCGTTTTTTTTTTAAATATCGTACAAATCGGCTCGACTTTATGCGGTTAAATTTGTTTGTCCCGAAGTTTGCGCAAGCAAAATGGAAAAACGCACGAACGATGACAGGCATGAGGTTACTTATATTGCTGAACTTGATTTTTCCGATAGCCCTCGCCGCACAAGAAGGCAGGGAACTGCTTACCCCGGAGGCTTTCCTGCACAGGGTGCGGGAACAACACCCCGAAGCAAAGCAGGCAGGTATCTTGAACGACCAAGCCTCGGCAGCGCTGTTGGCTGCCCGTGGTGGCTTCGACCCCAAATTATACGGCGATTGGGAACGCAAATCGTTCGGCGGGCAAACCTATTTCAACATCGGGGAGGGAGGCGTGAAAATCCCGACCTGGTACGGCGTGGAAGGCAAGTTGGCCTACAATTGGGCAAGTGGCGTTTTTGTGAACCCCGAAAAAAAACTCCCCGCCAACGGGCAGGCCATTGCGGGCATCACCCTCCCTTTGGGGCAGGGATTGATGATTGACCAGCGCCGGGCCGATTTGTTTCAAGCCAAAATCCTGCGGGAAGCCAATGAGGCCGAGCAGCGCCTCATCCGCAACGACCTTTTTTTCGACGCACTCAAAGCCTATTGGGACTGGGCACTCGCCAACGCCTGGCTGCTGACTTACGAACAGGCCGTGCAGGTGGCACAAATCCGCTTCGAAGGCATCCGTGAAAGCTACCTGGCCGGCGACAAACCCGCCATTGATACCCTCGAATCGCTCATTCTCGTGCAGGATCGCACCCTGCAACGGAACGAAGCCCAGTTGTCCCTCCAAAACGTCCTGCTCGACCTGCGCAACTACCTGTGGGAAAACGACCGGCCCGTCGTCCCCGACACCATGCTGCGGCCCGTCCCCCCGGCCATGCCCTCGGCCATGCCTGCCCTGCTCGGCGCACAGCCCGACGACCTGGCCGCCCAACATCCCGCCGTCCAGTGGTACGACTTCAAACTCCGGCAACTCGACGTGGAGCGCCGCCTCAAAACCGAACAACTCAAGCCCCGCCTGGACTTCAGCTACAACCTGCTCGGCAATGGCCTCGACCTGCAACCCGGCAGCGATGGCAATTTCACCGACCTCTTCCGTGAGAACTACAAGTGGGGTATCTATGCCGGATTCCCTATTTTGCTTCGCAAAGAACGTGGCAACCTCCAACTCACCGACCTTAAAATCCTCGACACCAGCTATGAACTCCTGCTGAAACGCCAGGACATCAGGAACAAAATCGCCGCCTACCAAAACGACCTCCGCACCCTCCAGCAGCAGATCGCCATTGCCGCCGATATGCGGGACAACTACGCTCGCCTGCTGGCTGCCGAAAACGAAAAGTTCGCCATCGGCGAAAGCTCCGTTTTCCTGATCAATGCACGGGAGGTCAAATTGATAGAAGCCGACCTGAAACTCGCCAAACTCCAGGCCGATTGGATGAAAACGGAGGCTGGCCTAAGGTGGTCGGCAGGCGTGTTGGAGTGATCGGGGCTTGGGCTTTTTTTGTAATTTTGTGCGCTCCTTCAAGCCATTTCCTCCCAAATTTGTATTTGAAACAGAAAGTCCAAACGTAACTACTTAGCAGGGGGTGTTTTTGGGGAAAAATTGAAATTTTTCCCCAAAAACACCCCAAAATGCGGGAGGGGAGAGAAAAAATTTCATTTTTTCTCTCCCCTCCAACACCCTCCTAAACAGTTACGTCCAAACGATTATTCTCGGTAGAAAATCGAAAAAAAATAAGCCTAACCAAATTAGCATCATGCAACAAGTTCAGCCCTACCACCCCCACCACAAAATCCGCATCGTCACTGCCGCCAGTCTTTTCGACGGGCACGATGCCGCCATCAACATCATGCGCCGCATCATGCAGGCGAGTGGGGCGGAGGTCATCCACCTCGGCCACAATCGCTCCGTGCAGGAGATCGTCAGCACCGCCATCCAGGAGGACGTGCAGGGCATAGCCATCACCTCCTATCAGGGCGGCCACAACGAGTTTTTTAAATACATGTACGACCTGCTCCGGGAGCAGGGTGCCGGCCACATCAAAATCTTCGGCGGTGGCGGCGGCACCATCCTGCCCTCCGAAATCGAGGAACTGCACCGCTACGGCATCGCCCGCATCTACTCCCCCGACGACGGGCGGCAGATGGGCCTCCAGGGCATGATAAACGACCTGCTCCGGCAGTGCGACTTCCCCGTCGGCGTGAACCTGAACGGCGAGGTGAGCAAGGTGACAAGTGCTGGCTCAGACTTCCGAAGTTTTAAAAACTTCGGAAGTCTTGTCGTGCCAATCGCCCGCCTCATCTCGGCTGCGGAGAACGACCCGGAGCATTTTGAAAAGGCCATCCGCCCGCAGTTGCAGGCCGTTTTTTCAAAAAAACCGGAACTGAAAAAAACGCCCGTACTCGGCATAACGGGCACGGGGGGCGCTGGCAAATCCAGCCTCGTGGACGAAATCCTGCGGCGCTTTCTCATTGATTTTCAGGACAAAACCATCGCCATCATTTCCGTGGACCCCTCGAAACGCAAGAGCGGGGGCGCCCTGCTCGGCGACCGCATCCGCATGAATGCCGTGACCAATGACCGGGTCTTCATGCGCTCCCTGGCTACCCGCCAGAGCAACCTGGCCCTGTCCAGGCACGTCTCGTCGGCGGTCGAGATACTGAAAGCCGCCGGCTTCGACCTCATCTTGCTCGAAACGAGCGGCATAGGCCAGTCGGACACGGAAATCGTGGACCACTCCGACCTTTCGCTCTATGTGATGACGCCCGAATTTGGTGCTGCCTCGCAATTGGAGAAGATTGACATGATTGACTTTGCCGACATCATCGCCATCAACAAATTCGACAAGCGGGGCGCACAGGATGCCCTGCGGGATGTGCGCAAGCAGTACCAACGGGCACACCAGCTTTTTTCAAAAAACGTGGACGAAATGCCGGTGCTGGGTACGATTGCCTCGCAGTTCAACGACCCTGGTACCAACCTGCTCTACGCCCGTTTGATGAAAATGCTGGTGGAAAAAACAGGCGCTGACCTACACTCCGACTTCCACGCACCGGAGGAGATGAGCGAGAAAATCTTCATCATACCACCACACCGGGTGCGCTACCTCTCTGAAATTTCAGAAAACAACCGCCGCTACGACGAGTGGGCACGAAAGCAGGAGGAAGTGGCGAGGGAGCTTTTCGGCCTGCACGAGGCCATCAAATCCGTAGAAAAATCGAAGTTGCCCAACAAGGACGAGATGCTGACTGCTTTGAAAAATACCCGCGCCGAAGTAGAAATGGGCCTCGACCGGGAAGTCCGTCACCTCTTGGAAAACTGGGAGGCGAAAAAGGCCAACTATGCCTCCGACGAGTTCGTGTACCATGTGCGGGGCAAGGAAATACGGGTGCCTACAAAAACAAAATCCCTGGCGGGCACGAAAGTGCCGAAGGTCATTTTACCCAAATTCAAGGACTGGGGCGAGGTCGTGCGGTGGTGCCTACAGGAAAACGTGCCGGGTGAATTTCCCTATACGGCGGGCGTTTTCCCCTTTAAAAGAAAAGGCGAAGACCCTACCCGCATGTTCGCCGGGGAAGGTGGGCCGGAGCGCACCAACCGCCGTTTTCACTACCTCAGCCACGGGATGCCCGCCAACCGCCTTTCGACAGCCTTCGACAGTGTGACGCTCTATGGCGAAGACCCCGGCCACCGGCCCGACATCTATGGCAAAATCGGCAACTCTGGCGTGAGCATCTGCTGCCTCGACGATGCCAAGAAACTGTACTCCGGCTTCGACCTGTGCGACCCCAAAACCTCGGTGACCATGACCATCAACGGCCCGGCAGCCACGCTCTGTGCTTTTTTTATGAACGCCGCCATTGACCAGCAGTGCGAAAAATTCATCCGGGAGCAGAAACTGGAGCATCTGGTGGAAGCCAAATTGGTGGAACTGTACGACAACCAGGGCCTGCCCCGCCCTGCCTATCAGGGCGAACTGCCGGAAGGCAACAATGGCCTGGGCCTGCTGCTGCTCGGCGTGACGGGCGACCAGGTGTTGCCCGCCGATGTTTACAATGAGCTGAAGGCCAGGGCTTTGTCGGCAGTGCGGGGCACGGTGCAGGCGGATATTTTAAAAGAAGACCAAGCGCAGAACACCTGCATTTTCAGCACCGAATTTTCACTCAAACTCATGGGCGACGTGCAGCAGTATTTTATCGAAAACAGGGTGCGGAATTTTTACTCCGTTTCCATTTCCGGCTACCACATTGCCGAGGCGGGGGCCAACCCGATTACGCAAGTGGCGTTTACACTGGCCAACGGCTTTACTTTCGTGGAGTATTACCTCAGCCGGGGGATGCACATTGACGACTTCGCACCCAATCTTTCTTTCTTTTTTTCAAATGGCGTGGACCCTGAGTACGCCGTCATCGGCAGGGTGGCCCGGCGGATATGGGCCAAGGCGATGAAAGAGAAATACGGCGCCAACGAGCGCAGCCAGATGTTGAAATACCACATCCAGACTTCGGGCCGCTCCCTGCACGCCCAGGAGATTGATTTCAACGACATCCGCACCACNNACCAACGCCTACGACGAGGCCATCACCACGCCGACGGAGGAGAGTGTGCGCAGGGCCGTCGCTATTCAGCTCATCATCAACCACGAGTTGGGGTTGGCAAAAAATGAAAACCCGCTACAAGGTGCTTTCATCATAGAGGAACTGACCGACCTGGTGGAGGAGGCCGTGCTCGCCGAGTTCGACCGCCTCACGGAGCGGGGCGGTGTGCTGGGGGCGATGGAGACCATGTACCAGCGCGGGAAGATTCAGGAAGAGAGCCTGTACTACGAGCACCAGAAGCACACGGGCGAGTTCCCGATTATCGGCGTGAACACTTTCCTGTCGAGTACTGGCTCGCCGACCATCCTGCCCCGTGAGGTCATCCGCTCGACGGAGGAGGAGAAGCTGGCGCAAATCGCCACGGTGGAGAACCTGAAAAAAGCCAATGCCGGCAAGGGTTCTGAAGCCTTGAAAAAACTGCAACTATCGGCACTGCACAATGAGAACATCTTTGCGGCGCTGATGGAGGCGGTGAAGGCCTGTTCGCTGGGGCAGATTACGAATGCGCTGTATGAGGTGGGGGGGCAGTATAGGAGGAATATGTAACTTTACACCATGATTACGAAAATCACACTCCACAACTGGAAGAGCTTCAAAGAGGCAAGCCTTTACATTGACCCGCTGACGGTGCTCATCGGGCTGAATGCCAGTGGCAAATCGAACCTCGTGGATGCCTTGCGGTTTTTGCAACGCAGCGTTTCTATGCCGCTGACGACGGCGATTACGGGGACGGGGGGGGATGCGCAGATTTCGGAGATACGAGGGGGGTTGGATTGGGTAACCTTGAAGGGTGAGCATAGCTTTACAATAGAATTGACCCTATCACTTGAAAAGGATTGTGATTTAACATACACCTTATCTGCTAGCACTTTTAAAGGATTTTACCATCCTGTAAAAGGGCTTTTATTAAAGGAAGACTTAACAATAAAACATCCATTAATCGATGGAGGAAAAGAACGGATAGTATTTAAGACAGAGAAATATGATAAGATAGTCAGCGAATTAATATCAGTTCATGTTTCAATAATCGGCAGTAAAAATCCAATTGACTTAAATCGCCAATATTCTGTTTTAAATCAAATTCAGAATAACGCTAACCTGTCTTCATCCGATAAGCAACTTATTACTGATTTAGTTGAAGCAATTCAAAATATCTTCATTCTCGAACCCATCCCCTCCAACATGCGTGACTATTGTCGACTCAGCGACACTCTCTTGCCTGATGGCTCCAATGTCGCAGGTGTAATCGCCGCATTGCCGGAGGCAGACAAAGCAAGAATTGAAAACTTGCTCACAAAATATGTGGGCCAACTCCCCGACAACCCCTTCAAAAAAATATACGTCGAACTGGTAGGCAAATTCGGACAAGACGCCATGCTTTACGGCACGGAAGTATTGCCGGGCGGCGAAGAAATAGACATAGACGCCCGCTCCATGTCCGATGGCACTTTGCGGGCAATCGCATTATTGACGGCCATTTTAACAAGAGAAAAAGGCAGCCTGTTGGTCATCGAGGAAGTGGACAATGGCTTGCACCCTTCCAAAGCTGGGCTTCTATTGAATTTCATGCTGGAATTGGGCAAACAGCAAGGTGTGGATATATTAATTACCACCCATAATCCGGCATTGATGGACGCTCTGGAAAAAGACCTTTTGCCATTTATTTCTGTGTGTTATCGGGAGGAAGAAACGGGTTACAGCGTTATTGGCTTGCTGGAAGAATTTTACAAATTGCCCAAATACCTTGCGCATGGTTCATTGGGCAAAGTTATTTCCGAAGGACTTATCAATAAAGTCGAAACCCCTGCCGAATGAAGCCGAAGCTCCTCATCCTCGACACCTCCGTACTCTGTGTTTACCTGAATATTCCAGGCAAAGAAACCTGCGACGGTGAAATCCAATTGACGCACGAATCGGCGATAGCGATAATTCAAGAAAAGCAGCAAGCGGGCTGGCAATTCGTGCTGCCCGTTGCTTGTGCCATTGAAACAGGGAATCATATTGCCCAATGCGGTGGAAACAGGTACGATTTAGCCACTCAATTGGTCAGTTTAATCAAACAAGCCATCGCTGGGGAAAGCCCTTGGATTATTTTCTCTGCCAATTTGGACATCTGGAAGCCAGATAATTTGGGATGGCTGGACGATTGGGCCTCACATGCAGCCGCTAAGCTATCTATTGCCGACAGGACTATTTCCTTCATTGCAGATGATTACTCGACCAAAGGCTATGAAGTTGAAATATTTACCTGTGATGAACAATTGAAAGCACACCAACCGGCCCAACCTAAATTGCCTCTTCCAAGGCGGAGGAGGTGAAAAGTTGCTCGCTGGGACAGATAACGAATGTACGATAAGAGTTGAAGGGCAGTATCGAAGGAATATCCATCCCTTCACGACCACTGCAGCAAACTCAACGACGCAACTCAGTAACATTCCATGAACACCTTATCAGCAAGTTCAGTCTTTTTCACGTAATAGGCTGAAGTATAGCCCTTTTCATTTTTTTCTTTCCTGATTTCGGCCAAGCCAAAATAATCGCAGAATGTTGCGAAAAAACGGAAGTTAAAGCAGTGTTGAAATTGACTGTTGCTGTCAAAGTAGGGGCTTTCCCGAAACATTTTGGGTAGGTCAGGCGAAATTAGTTTGTATTGATCGGCATAAAACGAAGTCTCCCTTTCCTTGTCGCCATAAGCCAGGAAAAGCAACATGGAATATGCCCAGCCCCATTGGGCGACATTCTCCGCGTCATTGTCTATATAGGCCCAGTTCAACTTCGAGGTATAGATGTTCAGCAACGTGGTATAGAGGGCGGCATCGTCTTCGAGCATTTTTTCGCCCGTCTTTGTAAGGGACAGCTTGTTGTTCCGCTTTTTCACGAGGCTGGCCATTTTGGACAGCACGTGTGCCAAGTGAATGGGGGTAAAATCAAGTTCACCGAGCAGTTTGATCGTTCCGTTGTCCACGTAATCGCTGGTGAAGATGCGGCAGTCGTAAAGTTTCCTCACAACGGTTCGGGGCAGGTTCCCTTTCTGTGTCAGTTTTAGGGGCTGTGCTTCCTTGATTTCGAGCAATAAATGGCGAACGAGCCGCAGGAACCTGGCATCCTTCACATCTTCGGGCTTTAGGCCCGGACGGAGTTGCAGCAGAGAGGCCGGGGTCAATGGGTTGAATACTGTTTCCCGAACACCGGAAGGTGACAGGTAGCTGAAAAGCGCTTCGCCGGGTTTCACTTCGGCAGGCAGCAAAGGTTTCGCCGGGCTTAATTTTTCCAAGTTTGGCTTCTCGATGGCCCATCTCCTTTCGAGCCAATCCAGTGCTTCTTTTGATGCATGCCAAGCTTTTCCGGCAAATTGGGTGTAAATAATAGCCTCTTCCCTGCTGTTCAAGGTATAGGAATCGGGCGAGAAATTGGAAGGGGCAGGGGCCAGTATCAGGTCGGGCACGTACTTGTTGCTTGCAAAAGCTGCAAACAGCAGGGGGTTGGCATCACCGGTTTCTCCTGTTTCCAAAAATGCTACAAGGGCATCGTTGTAATACATCATCGCCCCGTCCTCATCATACTCTTTGCGGTACTCGTGGTACTTCTCAAAGTCGCCAACGAACAACAGGTTCGACATATAGGGATAACGCATGCCCTGGTTGTCGTTGGTGTTGAGGGACAGCATTTCCTCCTGTACATTTATGGCCTCCTTTATTTGACCAACCGCTTCATAACATTCGGCGATACCGGCCAGGCAGCGCATATAGGGCCGGGTTTCGGTGATTCCCCAAAAGTGGCCATCGTTCGCTTCAAGGAATTCGCCCCCAAATAACCGCTGTCCGATTTTAACGCCTTCAATCAGGTAATCAAAACGTTTCTGTACGTCGGTCTCTGAAAAGGCGAAGTATTCATAGGCCTCAATGCAATCAGGATCTGTTTCAAGGGCGAGTTGCACAAGTCTCTTCCCTTCTTCTTCCGGCATTTCCTGCGCTTTCCATACCATTTCCCTTGCATGATCCTGTGGAGTAAGCGATTCGGACGGCAGCACAAGGTCGTCTATCCTCATGCCAGTTATCGAGTCCAGTAATTTCTCCATTTCTTCCAGTGACTGGGGGTTTTGCTGTTCGATCAGTTTCTGTATGTAGTGGTGAAATTTATCAGGTATTGGCATGATGCATTGCTTTTTGTTGTGATTAGCGAATGTAAGACAATTTCAGCAAAGCTATAGATAAACTGGGTTTATTTCAAAAAAACAGGGCTGGCAAGCAGGTTGGTCCAAGCCTGAAACCCCTGCCAACGGGGCATCTGCAAGAGAGTGTTTTAAAAAAAAAGAAAAAAACAGTCACTTTTCATGTCACGTTATGTTGTTTAAAAATTCTTTTAAAAAAAGACTATTTTGCAAAAATTTTAAAATTAAAATGTCACATTTATCAAAAAACAACCCTCAACAAGGGCGTTTTGCGACCCCATATTTGTTCCATCAAACAGCAAAAACGGTCTCACTTACTTTTTTAAATACAAGAATTATGAACACTCTTCTTACACTCAGCTTCGCCATCCTGGCCTTCTTCGCAACGACCGGCGCAACTGCCCAGGCTTCCGCTCACATCCAGAGCCTCGAATTCAAACTTCAATTGATGGCTGACGGCAAGACGTGGGGTGTTTATGTAAAACCCGACAACACGATTACGCCGAGTGGCAACACGATGACCGGTTCCGGTCAAGTGACCTTGGTAGTTCCTTCCAATTTCAAATATGCCAAATTCAAAAACCACGGCGGCACTTGGGGAGAAAATGCACGGGTTGACAACCCCATCGAAGCACCCGGCAAATCGTACGTATCCTTCGGCTTCGTGACCGACGAACCCCGCATCTTCTTGTTCCCAAACGAAGAAACCCTGCTCTTCACTTTCACTTGCGACGCTTCTTTCCGTGGTCAAATCGCTTTGATTGACAACGAAGACGACCCGTTCGCAGCACCGAACTCCTACGGCTCCAACCCCGGCAATGACCTCGGCATGATAGACGTGGGCCACCCGAACGGCCTGCTCCACTATGTCTATGCCCGCAACTTCGGCGAAATGCAGGGCACGTACAATCTCGAAATACTGGCTTCCAAAAACGACTAAACTTATCCGAAACAATACTGGTCTCAAATAAAATCACGGGGGCTAAAATGCGGAATGGCATTTTAGCCCTTCGCTTTTTTGTGCCTGGCGGCAATTTTCTGGTGGCAATGTTCACAACTTTTCAAAACTTGCAGGCAAAAGAAAAAATGCAACGCCATGGCCGAAACAACGAAAGGATGGACAACCCAAATCAACGAAATAACTGGATTGTACCAAGGTGCTTTTGCCGACCTCACGCCTGAACAGATCAACTGGAAACCCAACCCTGCCAAGTGGAGCATCGGGCAGGTGATCGATCACGTGATCACCCTCAACGAAACGTATTACCCCATCGTGGAACAGTTGAAGGCAGGGACATACCGCAAGCACTGGCTTTCCCGGCTGCCGTTCCTGGTGCGCTGGTTCGGCAAATTCATCCTCGACGGCGTGGAACCTCAGCGCAAACGGAAAATGAAAACCTTTCCCCTCTGGGAGCCTGCCCAAAGCAATGTGCCTGGCGACATCGTCGCCCGTTTTGCGGAGCATCAAAAACAACTGGGCAAAATGATGGCCGACTGCTCGCCGTTCGTGCTGTCGGGGGCTGTCATCTCCTCACCTGCCAACAGAAACATCGTTTACAAGTTGGGAACTGCCTTCGACATCATCCTGGCCCACGAGCGGCGCCACCTGAACCAAGCACTTGAGGTGCTGGAATGGATGAAAAACAAGGGTTGAGATGGTTGGATGGTTGGATGGTTGGATGGTTGGATGGTTGGATGGCTGAGCAGCAAACCTCGACCATTTCAGATTAATAATGCGAATAACGGGTTCAATTTCCAGAAGCCTGATTTACAATGAGTTAAAACACACGTTTACTAAACTTTAAAAGTTTAGTAAACGTAACCCCCTCAAAATCAACGGTTGATTTTGACCCGTTATTTGCATTAATAGCAAATGCCTAATTGCTCATGCAGCATTTCTTGTATTTCTTTCCGCTGCTACAGGGACAGGGGTCATTGCGGCCAACTTTGGGAGCTTCCCGTTTCACCTGTTTGGGAGGTGTGTAAAACGACGGCTCACCGGGTTCTTCGTCGTCGTACACCGGGTGGCTGTCAGCACTGCTTTTTGATTTTATTTTACGAAAACCCATCAGTTCCGCCCAGTGGTTGTTGACCATCTGCTCAGCTTCGGTTTCAAATAAATTTATCAATTTATCAAGTTCCTGCTGTTGCTTTTCAGGCATCGGTGCTCTTCGTTCACTGTATTCTTCGGAATAATACTCGTGAATATTCTCCGGCAGGGGCTGCTTATAATACTCGCTGAGTGGCTCGTTCAGGTCTTTGATGATGGATTCCAGGTTGCCTGCGATGGAGGGAATTATCAGCTTTTTATTCCACAGTTTTTCGATGAGTGGCAGAAGTTCCAGCCCATTGAAATGTATAACTTCCGCTACGGAAAAACCGATGAAATTGGTGTCCATGAGCCGGTCGTCGTCCTCATGATCCATCAGGTAGTTAAAAACCGATTCGAACCAACCGACCACCTCGGCCCTGCGTTCAGGATGGTGAAGTGCTACCTGGGCAACCGCCTTTGACACCTGCAGCCGGTTAAAATCATCGAGATCAGGTTCGAGCACAAAATTTTTCAGTTGTTCCAACTGGTTTTTCCCCAACTCGAAAAGCGTTGGGAGCATAATAAAATCAATGCTGTCGCCAAACCAATAATCCGTGAATTCACTGTCCATGCGCAGCAGGTCAAGGACTTTTTGCAGGCTTTCCTCAGCTTTCAGGGCACCGAGGAAGTACAGGGCGTGAACTGGAAACGAATGGGTATCGTCATCATAGTCATCTGCTTCCGCAAAATAATCCCACAGGCGGATGCTGTCCTCCAGCACACGTTCCAGGTCACGGATGAGCGCCGCCCGTGGCAGTTGCATCAGTCTTGCAACCGTCTCCTGATCAATGTTTTTCAGGGAGTGGGAGTAAAAAATTTCCAGTTCCTGACATTCGAGCAAAGGTGGCTCTTCGGTAGGTTCAAATTCAACTTTGGAAACGCTTTCGACCTCCCGGCTGTATTTTTTTTCTTCGGAATGCCTGTCCATAAAGGAAATAACACGGGCAGTTGCGATATGCCTTGCTACATCCTCCAGTTTTTCCTGTTCCACGTCGAGTTCAATCAGGGTTTGGAGGCGTTTGACGGCGCTTTCATGGTCGCCGGTAAAAGCTTCGTAATGTGCGGCAGCGCTTTCATAAGCAGCAAATGCGGAAATGTGATAGACTTTTTCGTTCGGTTGAATGGTTCTGATATCCCGTGGAATACCAAGCAGGTGGCCGTATTTTTCCAGTTCCTCTTTGGATTTCAGGCTTAAAATTTTAGGTACAATAGCGAACAGGTAGTCCGGGTGCTCCTGGAGCGTGCGCTCCAGCATGGCTTTCGCTTTTTCATCTTGTCCGCTGTTATGATAGCTGATGTAAAGAAAGTTCTTGATGGCCGGCACATTCGGATACCGTTCCAGCAGCCGCTCCAGGCGGGGAATGGCTTTATGTGGCTTCTCCCGGGAAAGATGGTACAACTCGTCCATTTCATCTTCAATTGCCCTGGGATATTTGCCCAACGGCTCATTCGTCAGCCGGATACCGGTTTTTTCGTAAAATTCACTGAAAGTTAGCTTCTTGCTTTTTTTTGAATTGAAAAATGTCATAAAGTCATTTTTTTTGAGCAACGAAAGTAGAAAACAATCAGCGAATTCAGCATCCTATCCCGTCCCTCGTTTCCTACCTTTGCCTTTCTTTTGATGAATGGGTGAATTAGTAAATTGGTAAATTAGGCCGGGCCACCCAACCTAATTCACCAATTCACCAATTCACCAATTCACTAATCATCAAACAACATGTCCAAAGTCCTCATCATCGGCGCAGGCGGCGTGGGAAGGGTCGTCGTTTTCAAATGCGCCCAGCACCCTGAAGTTTTCTCTGAAATCATGCTGGCCAGCCGCACCAAAAGCAAGTGCGATATCATCGCCCGTGACGCTATGGCTGCCACCGGCCACCAACACATCACCACCGCCGCCATTGATGCCGAAGACGTACCGGCGCTGTCGGCACTCATCCGTGAATTTCAACCCAAAATGGTCCTCAATGTAGCCCTGCCCTACCAGGACCTGACCATCATGGATGCCTGCCTCGCCACAGGGGTACACTACCTCGACACCGCCAACTACGAACCGAAAGACGTGGCCAAGTTTGAGTACAGTTGGCAGTGGGCCTACCACGACCGTTTCAAAGCGGCCGGCCTGCTGGCCGTGCTCGGCTGCGGCTTCGACCCCGGGGTCACTGGCGTATTTACGGCCCGCGCCGCCAAACATCATTTCGATGAAATCCACTACCTCGACATCGTGGATGCCAACGCAGGCTCTCACGGCAAGGCTTTCGCCACTAATTTCAACCCCGAAATCAACATCCGGGAGATCACGCAGAAAGGAAAATACTACGAAGACGGCCAGTGGATCGAAACCGAACCGCACGCCATCCGCAAGGACATCAACTACCCCGACATCGGCCCGAAGGCGAGTTACCTGATCTTTCACGAGGAACTGGAGAGCCTGGTAAAAAACTTCCCCACCATCAAACGTGCCCGCTTCTGGATGACTTTCGGCGACGAATACCTCACCCACCTGCGGGTGATCCAGAACATCGGAATGGCCAGCATCGAACCGGTCAAATTCAAGGGCGTTGACATCGTACCGCTCGAATTCCTCAAGGCCGTGCTGCCCGATCCCGGCGAACTCGGTGAAAACTACACCGGCCAGACCTCCATCGGCTGCCGCATCCGGGGCATCAAGGACGGCAGGGAGCGCACCTACTACATCTGGAACAACTGCCACCATGCCGAGGCTTACCGGGAAACCGGCGCACAGGGTGTGAGCTACACGACCGGTGTCCCCGCCATGCTCGGAGCCATGATGATGCTGACGGGCCAGTGGAGCGGCAAGGGCGTGTTCAACGTGGAAGAATTCAACCCCGATCCGTTCCTCGACAAGTTAGGGGAAGTGGGGCTGCCCTGGCACGAGGTGTTCGATGTGGATTTGGAGTTGTGAAAAGAAGTTTTCGGAAACGAGGCGAACTTCAAAGATTGGTTAGACAACCGGATAGGAGCTTTTTGGGGTAAAAAACCAATCGAATTTATCAATTCTGTAACCGGCATAGATTTTATCCTGGATGAACTCGGCAGAATTGAGTACGGTGTTCATAGCTGATGAAAATATACAGACTCGGGAAAACCCAGTACATCCACGACCTTTCGGGGAAGGGGGCCTTTCTCTTCGGCGGAAGATGGAATTTTAAAGGCTATCCCGTGACCTCTGGGGCGCAGAGCAGAATCATTTCAAAGCATGGCTGCAAAGTGAAGTGCCAGCCCTCGGCAGCAAGCGGCCCTCAGAAGTACTTGACACGATTCTCGGCATCGAAATGGTGATTGCCATTATCGGCCGGGTTGAACATGGCGTGCATTCCCGATGATTGTCCATCGAATTACCTCTCCGAATGGAATTTTCTCTTCAATCCAAAACACCCCGATTTTACAAGGGTGGAAATTGTCAAAATTGAACCGTTTGAATTTGACCCAAAGGCCATCAAGTAACATGTTTATGAAACCAGATTTCACCAAAACTCCTTCCCCCGCCTTCATCCTCGAAGAGCGCCTCCTCCGCCAAAATCTCGAACTCATCGCCTCCGTGCGGCAGGAAGCAGGCATCGAAATCATCCTGGCACTGAAGGGTTTTGCTTTGTGGCGTGTTTTCCCGTTTGTAAAAAAATACCTCGGCGGAGCGACTGCCAGTTCGCTCAACGAAGCCAGGTTGATCTTCGAGGAGATGGGCTGCAAGGCACACACCTACTGCGTGGCCTACATGCCCGACGAATTTGCCGAAATCATGCGGTACAGTTCGCACCTCGTGTTCAACTCACTGGCGCAGTACCACCGCTACCAGCCACAAATAGAAAGAGCTGTTAGCACTTCAAGTGCTAACAACTCTGAGCGTATCTCCTGCGGCATCCGCGTAAACCCGGAATTTTCGGAGGTGGAAACGGCCCTGTACAACCCCGCCGCTCCCGGCTCCCGCCTCGGCGAAGTAGCGCCTGCTTTTGCTGGTGGCCTCCCCGAAGGCATCGAGGGTCTGCACTTCCACACCCTCTGCGAATCAACGAGTTACGACCTGGAAAAAACCCTCGAAGCGTTTGAAAAAAACTTTGGCCACCTCATCCCCCAAGTGAAATGGGTAAATATGGGCGGTGGCCACCTGATGACCCGCAAAGGCTACGACACGGCGCACCTCGTCCGGCTCCTGAAAAATTTCAGGGATAAATGGGGTGTGGAGGTCATACTCGAACCTGGCAGCGCCATTGCATGGGAAACGGGTGTGCTTGTTACCACCGTCCTCGACATTCACGAGAGCAGGGGCGTGAAAACGGCCATCATAGATGCATCTTTCACTGCCCACATGCCCGACACCCTCGAAATGCCCTACAAACCCCGCATCGTCGGCGCATCCTCCGAGCCGGAACCGGGAAAACCTGCCTACCGCATCGGTGGCGTGAGTTGCCTCTCCGGCGACTACATGAGCGAATATTCTTTTGATAAGGAATTGCAGGTGGGCGACCGCCTCGTTTTCGAGGACATGATCCATTATACTATGGTGAAAACGACCACTTTCAACGGCGTGCGCCACCCCGACATCTGCATTTTGCATGAAAACGGCGAACTGGAACAGGTGCGGCGCTTTGGTTACGAAGATTACAGGAACAGATTGTCGTAGTTTTGTGTGCCTATGCTGGCAGAGTTTGTTTGCTTTGTATTTGCAACCGGCCCGTCGGTCAAAAATTAATGCACATCGTACTTAGGGACGAGGCATCAANNCAAGATGTACATTTTATTGGTGCCTCGTCCCTTACGCTGTGTCCCCTCCGAAAAGTAATTTCAAGCTGTATTACACAGCACAGACAGAAGAATACTTAGGGAGAGAATCTTATTTGAAAGAAAATTCTCTCCCTGTTTGTTTTTTTCTCTTGTGCTGACTTTTCGGAGATGACTCAATTCTCAAACCGTCCATTCCATGAAAACGGCCCTTCAAGGCACCCTCATCCTGGCCGCCCTTCTGGTCATCGTCGCATGGACAGGCTGCAAGAAAAAGCCGCCGACCAAAACAAAAGAGGAGGTCATACTCGAAAAAGTGGAGGAACGATTCCTGCTTTGGAAAGCCGATCTGGAAAAGCGCTGCATGGAGCAGGCCATGGACAAGGCCATTGCTATCGTGGATTCGGTCATCATTGCCGATGCACGCCAGGGTCGGGACACCCTCTGGAAACCCGACATTCCGGGACGGCCCTACAGGCCCGAATTTACCGTGCCGGAAGACACGATCCCCATCGCCCCCCTACTCCAGTTCCAACCCGACACAAACCAGTAGTATCATCGCAGGTCATTATCCATTAACCATTATGCATTAACCATTATGCATTAACCATTACGCATTATCCATTATTTCTTTGCCGGAATTTTTTCAGGCGACCGTTCCAATTGTTTATTAAAATGGAGAAGTAGCGGTCTTGCTTTTTTCTGCTGAAAGCCATCAATGGGGTATTGTTGCGCTGGGGGCCTTCTGGCAGGTTGTAGGCCTGGCGGCCAAAGCCAGGTTTCACCGGCACGGGAAATGGCCTTTCCACCCGTTGGAATTCCGGGTCCTGCAAGATGAACAGCACCGGGGATTCCCTTCGGAGGTGAATCATCAACCAGCGGTCGGAGGGAAGCACGATGGCGGGGTCGGGTTCCAACTGTTCGTTCAGGAAATAGCCGCTTTTCATCCCTGATTTAATAAAATGAACGGCAGTATCGTACATGAACAGCACTTGGGAAAAGTCGTAGTTCAGGCGGAAAGCGTCTATGATGTCCCTGTTTTCTTCCCTGTTTTCCGCAATCGTTTCATCCAGCATGACCTGGATCCGCTTCCTCGCTTTTTCGTCCGTTCCGGGAGCATTTCGGAGCCGGGTCAGTTCCTCGATTTTCCGGCGGTCGGAGTGCAGGCGCACGATGAGCACGCCCTCGGTCAGGTTGGTAAGGAGGGTCTCCGCCCGCTCCTTTTCACTGCCCGATGAAATATAAACGCCGGGGTTTTGGCTCAGGCCGGCACACAAAACCGCCGCACAGAGCAGCCCTGCCAACAGTAACCTTCGGGTCAAATATTTATCCATCCATTGAAGATTTTTTCCAAGATACCATGATTTCTGCTTGAAATTTCAACTGCACAAGAAACCTGCACAAGCCTCCCAAATCGGCCCAGGAGGCAGATCGGCTTCAAGCGTCACCATTTCCCCCGACACGGGGTGGCGAAAGCTCAGCTTCCAGGCGTGCAGGTCAATCGAGCGGTCGGGGTTGCTGCGGCGAGCGCCATATTTCACGTCGCCCTTGATGGGGCAGCCGGCGGCAGCCAATTGCGCACGGATTTGATGATGGCGGCCCGTGACCAGTCCCACTTCCAGCAGGTTGTAGTTGTCCACGCTGCCCAGCAACCGATAGGTCAGTTCAGCGGGTTGCCCGTCGGGGATTTCCGTGTCCGAAATGGCGGCCCGGTTGTTCTTTGCGTTTTTTTTGATGAAATGCCGCAATGTGCCGGCGGGTTCCGGCGGTGTCCCTTTCACGAGGGCGAGGTAGGTTTTGTTCACTTCCCGCTGCCCGAACTGTTCGCCGAGCGAACCGGCCGCCGATTTTGTTTTTGCAAAAAGCACCACGCCGGATGCCGGGCGGTCGAGCCGGTGAATGGGGTACAGCCTGGACTTGCAGAATATTTCGGCGAGTTGGAGGAGGGCCTTGTCTCCGGTCTTGTCGGCCTGCACGGGCAGGCCCGGCGGCTTGTTGAAGGCGATCAACTGGTTGTTTTTGTAAAGCACCCAACTGCCAATGGTGCCCTGTTTTTCCGCTTCCTGATGATTGTGCATGGTGCTTTTTTTACGGTTCAAGGGGGTTTCCTGGTTGGACGGCCTGTGCTGTACCGGTATCCAATGGGAGTTTTCAAGGAGCCAAAAAGAAACAACATCCAGAAATACCTCCTTTCCCATCGTTCATGCCCTACAGCCCCACCAACAATCACTTAACCTCCTCATAATCAATATACTCCCCATCTTCTTCCCTTTTCTGCTGGGGAGGCTCCTGAAACTGTTGCCGGTGAAGGGCATCCTGTCGCTTGGCTGCTTTTATTTGTTCCCGCATTTGAAAATAACGGTAAATCGCATAGCCGATAAGACCCCAGAAAAGTAATTTAATCATGGCTAATACTTTTTACAAAGGTAAGGACAAGGCAGCAGAGGAATGTAGCATGGCTTGCAAAATTTGGATTAGCCACCATTTTTACGGGCATAGCGGCGATTCCCGGAAAAAGATTTTAAACAAAAGCACTTTGGCACTCGTTTCTCTGCTGATTTACCCTTAACTTTAAGCGCTGTTTTCTAAACCCTCTTCTTTCAATCAGCTCGTTTTTGCCATGAGAAAAAAAATGTACTTCCTGATGGTGTTGCTCCTTGGCGCTGCCATGCTTCCGGCTCAGGAAATCATCCAGCCAAAGCAGTTGGACGATGCGAGCAAAGGCATTGTCTATAACCAGGAGTTCTCCGTAGGCCTGCGCTTGCACACCCATGGCTTTGCGGTCGGCATCAACAAGGGGGTGCTGAAAACGTATTACCTCACCAAGTTTTGGCATTTTGAAATCGGCGAACTGCGGCACCCGAAAGAATTCCGCCAAAGTTTTGACACACCCTCCACGCTCAACGGCAGAATATCCAGGGCTTTCAAATATGGCAAACAGAACAGCCTGTACGTCATGCGCGGCGGACTGGGCGCTAAGCGCTATTTTTCCGAAAAGGCAAAACACAAAGGCGTGGCAGTAGGCATTTCTTATGAACTGGGCGGCACGCTCGGCTTTCTCAAACCCTACTACCTCGAACTGCGTGCCGGCGATGGGCGGGTCTCCATGTCCACAAAATACTCCGAAGAAACTGCCGACCGCTTCCTCGACATCTGGCAAATACACGGCGCTTCCAGTTGGGCCAAAGGTTTGGGCGAAATATCCCTCCTCCCCGGCGCACACGGCAAATTTGCCGTCCACTTCGATTGGGGCGCTTTCGACGAATACGTGAAGTCCCTCGAAGCAGGTATCATGGTGGATGCTTTTTCCCGAAAAGCCCCCATCATGGTGGAACTGGACAACGTGGAAAACCGCCAACTCTTCATCAACCTTTTCCTACATTTGCAGTTCGGTAAAAGATGGTAAGTAACACTTAAAAAATAACTTCTCTCTTTTTTTTCGGCGGCTGTGCCGCCGAAAAAAGAGAGAAGTTCACGATTTTGGCCAGCCTCAGGCTGGCCAAAACCGTGAACTTATTTTTTATCGTTACGAAATTGGGTATTGTGCGATCTTGAAAATTGATAACCCAGTCGGTTAAATCCCCAATTCAAATGGACACGTTTTTCCAAACTTCATGGAGTTTGACAAACGTTTGGACAAATGTACATCACTTACCCGTACCTTCTATTTCACCGATCTACCAATGAGTCCACTCCGAAAAGTCAGCTCAACAGAAAAAAACAAACAGAGAGAGAATTTTATTTGAAAAAAATTCTTGACCGTTGAGTTTTTTTCCTATTCCGACTTTTCGCAGTGGACTCACCAATACACTGACCATGCTGGAACTTCCGATAGTAGAATCCGTGGAGCAGCGCCGCCGAAAGCCCGACTGGCTTCGGGTCAAGCTGCCCATCGGCGAAAAGTACAAACACGTCCGCAATCTTGTTGACACCTACAACCTGCACACGATTTGCCAGAGCGGCAACTGCCCGAACATGGGCGAGTGCTGGGGC
>JRYF01001568.1_pt1 | contig 22716 bp, 20 predicted proteins | sample 235331 | NCBI WGS metagenome assembly JRYF01 (sample SAMN03074217, study PRJNA261475) | activated sludge metagenome | biome: Wastewater Treatment Plant; feature: Wastewater; material: Activated sludge; isolation source: activated biomass of a wastewater treatment plant treating hydrocarbon... ...
TCGAAGTGGAAGAAGCGCTCGAAGGTCTGGTCGAACAGTGCCTGCTCGGGCAGCGTCTTCGCCAGCGTGGTGCCGAGCGCCGACTTGAGCACGTCGCGGTCGCGCCAGCCGACCAGCGCGGTGGCGCGCGCGGCGTCGATCTGCGCGTTCAGGCTGACTTCGAGATCGCTGCCGCGCAGCGCCTTGAAGAAGTCCTCAAGCGTGGCCTGCATGGCTGAGCTCCGCGTTCTTGCGCGCCGCGGCCAGCAGCGCGGGCAGCTGCTCGGCCGCGGTCGCGATGTCCTGCTCGAACTTCAGGAAGGTGTTCAGCGTGTCGCGCACCAGGTCCAGGTTCAGGTGCTCGGCGTTCAGCAGCAGCAGCGTCTTGGCCCAGTCGATCGTCTCGCTCACCGAGGGCTGCTTCTTCAGGTCGAGCTCGCGCACCGCCTGCACGAAGGCCACCAGCTCGCGGTTCAGGTGCTCCGACAGACCGGGCACGCGCCGCTCGAGGATGCGCCGCTCGATCGCCGCCTCGGGGAAGGGGATGTGCAGGTGCAGGCAGCGGCGCTTGAGCGCGTCGCTCATCTCGCGCGTGTTGTTGCTGGTGAGGAAGACCAGCGGCTTGACCTTGGCCGCGATCGTGCCCAGCTCGGGCACCGAGACCTGGAAGTCCGACAGCACCTCGAGGAGGAAGGCCTCGAACTCGGGATCGGACTTGTCGACCTCGTCGATCAGCAGCACGCAGCCGCGCTCCTGGTGCAGCGCCTGGTACAGCGGGCGCGGCTCGAGGAAGTGCTCGGAGAAGAACAGGTCGTCGTGCGCGTGCAGCCGGTCGATCGACGCGGCAAGGCCCACCGCGCCCTGCATCAGCTCGGCCAGCTTGTCCTTGAGCAGCTGCGTGTAGAGCAGCTGCTTGCCGTACTTCCACTCGTACAGCGCCTTCGACTCGTCGAGCCCCTCGTAGCACTGCAGGCGGATCAGCGGCACGTCGAGGATGGCCGCCAGGCTCTTGGCGAGCTCGGTCTTGCCGACGCCGGCCGGGCCTTCGACGAGCACCGGCTTCTCGAGGTTGAACGCGAGGAACACCGCGGTGGCGAGCTGCCGGCCGGCGATGTAGTCGACGTCGGCCAGGCGCGACGTCACGACGTCGACGTTCTCGAAATGGGTGTCATGCAGCGACTTCATCGGATTCCTTGGTGTGCAGGAGGGCGGCGCCGGCGTCGAGCTGGCGGCGTTCGCCGGCGGCGCGCGCGATGCCGAGCACGGTGCGCACGTCGCGCGCCGCGGCGTGCAGGCGGTCGCCGAGGTCGTCCAGCGTCGCGGCGAAGCCCTCGAAGCCGGCCTGCCAGCGCTCGAACGCGAGCCGCGAGCCGACGTTCAGGCCGGCGAGCGCGTCGTCGGGCCCGTGGCGCTCGAGGTGCCGGGCCGCCTGGTCGGCCATCGCCTCGAGCGCGACCAGCTCGAGATGCAGCGCGCCCAGCCGCCGCGTCGTCGCCGGGGCGGGCTGCGTTCCCTGCAGCCAGGCGGCGAAGGCGCGCAGTTCGCAACGCATCGCTCCCACGATCGCGCCGGCGAGCAGGGCGTCCTCGACGATGCGCATCGGCCGCACGATGCGCTGGTAGGCATCGCCCTGCGTGTCGAGGCGGCGCGCGTCGGGCAGGGCGCAGGCATGCAGCGAGAGTGCGGCATGGCCGAGCGGCGGCAGGGCCGCCGCGGCGGCGGGGCGGACCTGCACGCCGGCCTGGCCGGCGTCGACCACGAAGGCGTCGAACGCCTTGCGGCCGGCCGCCTCGCCGGTGACCGCCAGCACCACGAACGCATCGGCCGCCGGCCCGTTGCTCACGTGCGACTTCTGGCCGTCGAGCAGCCAGCGGTCTCCGTCGCGCACCGCCGCGCAGGCCAAGCGCTTCGGGTGGCTGCCGGCGTCGGGCTCGGAGATCGCCAGACCGACCAGCAGACGCCCGCTCGCCATCAAGCGCAGCATGGCGCGCTGGCCTTCGGTGTTCGCATGCGCGCCGATGACGAACCGCCCGATCATCTCGTTGAGCAGCCAGGCCAGTGCCAGCCCCAGGCTCGCCGTCTGCTCCGCGATCAGGCCGGCCAGGCGCGCGATCTCGGGCCAGCTGGCGCGCGCGCCGCCGCCATCGAGGTCGAAGCCGAGTCCGAGGAGGCGGCGTTCGGCAAGGTGCTTCCACCAAGCGCGGGGAAACGCGGCGTCGCCGCCGGCCGGAGGGGCGCAGTCCAGAGCGTCCAGCATTGCGCGCGCGAGGGCGACTTCCGCGCCGGCGGTGGTGTCGGGGCGGCCGCGCGTCATGCGTGGAACCCCAGCTGGCGCGCCGCCAGGTCGCGCATCACCTCCTCGGCGCCGCCGCCGATGGCGTTGACCTTGACCTCGCGGTAGATCCGCTCGACCTTGACGCCGCGGATGAAGCCGGCGCCGCCGTGCAGCTGCACCGCTTCGCTGGCGCAGTGCGCCATCGTCTGCGTGGCCTGGTTCTTCAGCAGGCAGATCTCGCCCACCGGCGCATCGCCCTGCTCGACGCGCCACGCGAGCAGTTCGAGCAGCGCCTGCGTGGCCTCGATGCGCATCGCCATGTCGGCCAGCTTGTGGCGCGTGACCTGCTGGTCGATCAGCCGTCCGCCGAACATCTCGCGCTGCTGCGCCCAGGCCAGGGCTTCGTCCAGGCACACGCGGGCGAAGCCGTTCGCGCCCGCGGCGAGGAAGATGCGCTCGCGGTTGAAATTTCTCATGATCGTCTTGAAGCCCTGGTTCTCGACGCCCACCAGGTTGGACACGGGCACGCGGCAGTCGTCGAAGTGCAGCGTCGCCGTGTCCGAGCACAGCCAGCCCATCTTCTGCAGCGGCGTCTGCGTGAAGCCGGGCGTGCCCTTCTCGATCAGCAGCAGCGAGATCCCGGCCGCACCCGGGCCGCCGGTGCGCACCGCCACCGTCAGCCAGTCGGCGCGCAGGCCGGAGGTGATGAAGGTCTTGGAGCCGTTGACGACGTAGTGGTCGCCGTCGCGCCGCGCGCTGGTGCGCAGGTTGGCCACGTCGGAGCCGCCGGAGGGCTCGGTGATGGCGAGCGCGCTGATCTTCTCGCCGCGCAGCACCGGCGGCAGCACCTTGCGCTTGATCGCCTCGGAGCCGGCATGCACGATCGGCGGGCAGCCGATGGTGTGCGACATCAGGCTCGCCAGCACGCCGCCGGCGCCGCAGCGCGCGAGCTCCTGCGTGGCGACGATGGTCATGAACAGGTCGCCGTCGTTGCCGCCGTATTCCTGCGCAAAGCCCAGCCCGAGCACGCCGATCTCGGCCGCCATGGCGTACAGCTCGCGCGGGAAGGCGCCGGCGGCCTCCCAGGCCTCGACGTGAGGCGTCACCTCGCGCTCGACGAAGCGGCGCATCGCGGCGCGGAAGGCCTCGTGCTCGGGGCCGTAGAAGGGGCTGCGGGTGGATGCGGACATGGCAGGGGCTCAGGCGATTTCCGCGGCGGCGATGCGCACGATCAACGCTCGTCCGCCGACCTGTTCGCCCACACGCGCCGCAATGTGTTCGACCACGCCTTCGCTGCGGGCGATCAACTGGTGCTCCATCTTCATCGCCTCGAGCACCGCCAGCGCCTGGCCGCGCGCGACGCGCTCGCCGACGCCGACCAGCACCTTCAGCAGCCGGCCGGCCATCGGCGCGGTGACCTCGGACGCGCCGGCGGCCAGCTGCGGCTGCGGCGGCGCGTGCGTCACGTCCTCGAACGCCGCGACCACGCCGTCCAGCGCGAGATGCAGCGTCTCCGCCGCGAACACGGCGACGGCGGAGGTATGCACGCCGTCAATCGAGACGCTGCGCCGCGCGCCGTCGGCGTCGAGCAGACACACCTCGTGGCGGGCGCCGCCGTCGAGCTCGACGAGCAGGCTGCCGTCGGCGCGCATCGTCAGGTGCGCGGGGTGGCGCTGCGCGGCATCGGCCACGGTCAGCGGCCAGCGCGCCGGGCCGTTCGAGCGCCAGCCGGCCTGCGGCCCGCGGTAGGCCGTGGCGTCGAACCACAAGGCCGCGGCGAGCGCGCGCACGCGGCTGTCGGGGGCGGCAGCGCGCAGGTCGGCCGGCGCGAAGTGCTGCGCGATGAAGGCGGTGGTGGCCGACCCGGACGCAAACGCCGGGTGCGCGCAGGCATCGGCGAGGAAGCGCAGGTTGGTCGGGATGCCGAGCACGCCGGTGCCGCGCAGCGCGGCGAGCAGGCGGCGGCGCGCTTCCTCGCGGTCGGCGCCCCAGGCGATGACCTTGGCGATCATCGGGTCGTAGTAGGGGCTGATCGACTGGGCTTCGAGGAGCCCGTGGTCGACGCGGATGCCGTCGCCCGCGGGCGGGCGCCACCAGACGATGTCGCCGCTTTGCGGCAGGAAGTCGTGCCCCGGATCCTCGGCGTAGACGCGCGCCTCGATCGCGTGGCCCGTGAGCCGCACCTCGTCCTGGCGCAGCGGCAGCGGCTCGCCGCGCGCGACGGCGAGCTGCCAGGCCACCAGGTCCAGCCCGGTGACGCATTCGGTCACCGGATGCTCGACCTGCAGCCGCGTGTTCATCTCGAGGAAGTAGAAGCGGCCGTCGCGGTCGAGCAGGAACTCGACCGTGCCCGCGCCCACGTACTGCACGGCGCGCGCCGCCGCCACCGCCGCGGCGCCCATGCGCTCGCGCAAGGCCGCATCCACGGCGGGCGAGGGCGACTCCTCGAAGACCTTCTGGTGGCGGCGCTGCACCGAGCAGTCGCGCTCGCCGAGGTGGATGACCTTGCCGTGGCGGTCGGCGAAGACCTGGATCTCGACGTGGCGCGGCTCGACGACGGCGCGCTCGAGGATCAGCTCGTCCGAGCCGAAGGCGTTGGCGGCTTCCGAACGCGCGGCCGCCAGCGCCGCCGGCAGCGCGGCCAGATCGTCGACCAGCCGCATGCCGCGCCCGCCGCCGCCGGCGGCGGCCTTCACCATCACCGGCACGCCGATCTCGCGCGCCTGCGCGAGCAGCGCGGCGTCGGACTGGTCCTCGCCCTGGTAGCCCGGCACGCAGGGCACGCCGGCGGCCAGCATCAGGCGCTTGGCTGCTGCCTTGTTGCCCATCTGCTCGATGGAGTGCGGGTCGGGACCGATGAACACCAGGCCGGCATCCCCCACGGCACGCGCGAACGCGGCGTTCTCGGACAGGAAGCCGTAGCCGGGGTGGACGGCATCGGCGCCGGTGCGCGCGGCCGCCGCCAGCAGCGCCTCGACGTTCAGATAGCTTTCGCGCACCGGCGCAGGGCCGATGCAGACGGCTTCGTCGGCCTGCAGCACGTGCAGCGCGCCGCGGTCGGCCTCGCTGAACACGGCCACGCAGCGGTAGCCCTGCGCGTGCGCGGTGCGCATGATGCGGCAGGCGATCTCGCCGCGGTTGGCCACCAGGATCTTGGAGTACGAGGTGCGTGTCATGGCCGGCTCACATGCGCGCGACGCCGAAGCTGGTGGGCCGCAGGCTGCGCTGCCGCCCCTCCCGGCACACGGCCAGCGCGATGGCGAGCACCTGGCGCGTGTCGCGCGGGTCGATCAGGCCGTCGTCCCACAGCCGGGCGGTGGCGAACAGGGCCTGCGATTCGCGCCCGAAGCGTTCGAGGATCTCCTTCTTCATGGCTTCCAGCACGCCCGGGTCGACCGCCTTGCCGGCGCGGGCGGTCTTCTCCTCGGTGACGATGCGCATCACCATCGCCGCCTGCTCGCCGCCCATCACCGCCACGCGCGCGTTCGGCCAGGCGAACACGAACTGCGGGTCGTAGGCGCGCCCGCACATGCCGTAGTTGCCGGCGCCGAACGAGGCGCCGATCATCAGCGTGATGCGCGGCACGTTGCAGTTGGCGACGGCCTGGATCATCTTCGCGCCGTGCTTGATCATGCCGGCCTGCTCGACGTCCTTGCCGACCATGAAGCCGGTCGTGTTCTGCAGGTAGACCAGCGGCGTGCCCGACTGTTCGCACAGCTGCATGAACTGCGTGGCCTTGTTCGCGCCCTGCGGGTCGATCGGCCCGTTGTTGCCGACGAAGCCGCAGGGCTGGCCTTCGATCGAACCGTGGCCGCACACCGTGGCCGCGCCGTACTCGGGCTTGAAGTCGAGGAAGTCGGAGCCGTCGACCAGGCGCGCGAGCAGCTCGCGCACGTCGTAGGGCTTCGAATAGTCGGTCGGCACCACGCCGGCGATCTGCTCGGCCGGGTAGCGCGGCGGCTTCCAGGCGCCGGCGTCGCGCAGCGGCGACACGCGGTCCCAGGGCAGGCGGGCGAGCACGTCGCGCGCGATGCGGATCGCATCGGCGTCGTCCTCGGCGATGTACTCGGCCACCCCGGAGATGCGCGTGTGCATCTCGGCGCCGCCGAGCTCCTCGTCGCTGGCGATCTCGCCGGTGGCCGCCTTCAGCAGCGGCGGACCGGCGAGGAAGGCCTTGGCCCGCCCGCGGACCATGATGACGTAGTCGGACATCCCGGGCAGGTAGGCGCCGCCCGCGGTGGAATGGCCGTGCATCACCGTGACCTGCGGAATCCCGGCGGCCGACAGGCGCGCCTGGTTCGCGAAGCCGCGTCCGCCCTCGATGAACACCTCGCCCACGTGCATCAGGTTCGCGCCGCCGGACTCGACCAGCCGCACCACCGGCAGGCGGTTCTCCAGCGCGATGGCCTCGGCGCGCAGGCTCTTGCGCATGCCCATCGGCGTGATCGTGCCGCCCTTGATCGCGCTGTCGGAGGCGATCACCATGCAGCGGATGCCGGAGACGATGCCGATGCCGGTGACGAGCGCGCCGCCCAGCACGTTGCGTTCGCCGTCGTCGTCGTGCATGCGCAGGCCGGCCAGCGTGGACAGCTCCAGCCACGGCGAGCCGCGGTCGAGCAGGCGCGCGAGCCGCTCGCGGGGCAGCAGCTGGCCGCGCGAGCGGAAGCGGGCTTCCAGCGCGTTCGACGTGTCGCGCACACGCGCCTCCAGCGCGCGGAACTGCTCGATCAGGGCGAGCATCTGCCGGCCGTTGGAAGCGAAACCCTCGTGGCTGGCGTCGACGGAGGACTGGAGGACGTTCATCGCGATGATGCAGCCGTGCGGGTGGGGACTTGGCCGCTTCCGGAGCCCGGCGGTCGGCTTGACGGTAACTAACGCTTGTTAGAAACTATAGCATATCCCATGAAGCCATCGAAGGACAACGCGCGGCGCGACCGCATCCTGACCTGTTCCGCCGGCCTGTTCCGCCATCGCGGCTACGAGCGCACCTCGGTGCGCGACATTGCCGAGGCCGCGGGCATCACCTCGGGCTCGCTTTTCTATCACTTCGCCAGCAAGGAAGACCTGCTGGTCGCGGTGATGCTGGAGGGGCTGCAATCGGTCACCACGGCGGTCGCCGGTGCCTGGAACCGCGAGGCGCCGCTGGCCGAACGCATCGAGCAGATGCTGGGCTGCCATCTGGCCGGGCTGCTCGGACCCAACCTGGATGCGATGACGGTGCTGCTGTTCGAATCGCGCAGCCTGTCGCCCGAGGCGCTGCGGCGCGTGTACGCCCGCAGTTCGTCCTACGAGCAGCTCTGGGCCCAGGCGATCGCCGCGGCGACGGCGCAGGGGCTGGTCGACGGGGACGCCGTGCTCGTGCGCCAGGCGGTGCTCGGCGCCTTGAACTGGACGGCCCAGTGGTACCGCCCGGGCGGGCGGCTGGGCGTCGATGCGCTGGCCGCGCGCATGTTCGCGTTTCTCTTTCCGCGTCTCGCCCGGACGGCGAGCGCGCCCACGATCCTGGAAACCGAGGAGATGAAGTGAAGGTACTGGTCGCCGTGAAGCGGGTGCTCGACTACAACGTCAAGGCCCGCGTGAAGTCCGATGGTTCGGGGGTGGATCTGACGAGCCAGAAGCTCTCGATGAACCCGTTCGACGAGATCGCCTGCGAGGAGGCGGTGCGCCTGAAGGAGGCGGGCGTCGCCACCGAGATCATCGCCGTGTCCTGCGGGCCCGCGGGCTGCCAGGAGACGTTGCGCAGCGCGATGGCCATCGGCGCCGACCGCGGCGTGCTCGTCGAGACCGACGCGGTGCTCGAGCCGCTGGCCGTGGCCAAGCTGATGCGCCACGTGGCGCTGAAGGAAGGCGTGCAGCTGGCGATCTTCGGCAAGCAGGCGATCGACGACGACGCCGGCCAGACCGGCCAGATGTTCGGCGCGCTCACCGGCTGGGGCCAGGCCACGTTCGCGTCCAAGGTCAGGATCGAGGGCGGCACGGCGCTGGTCACGCGCGAGATCGACGGCGGCCTGGAGACGCTGCGCCTGAAGCTGCCGGTGGTGGTGACCACCGACCTGCGGCTGAACGAGCCGCGCTTCATCACGCTGCCCAACATCATGAAGGCGAAGAAGAAGCCGCTCGAGGTGCTGAAGGCCGCCGAGCTCGGCCTCGACCTCGCGCCGCGCACGACGACGCTGCGCGTCGAGGAACCGGCGGTGCGCAAGGCCGGCATCAAGGTGGCCGACGTGGCGGACCTCGTCAAGCGGCTCAAGGAAGAAGCGAAGGTGATCTGAGATGACGACCCTGGTGATTGCTGAACACGACGGCGCGGCGCTGAAGGCGTCGACCCTGAACACGGTGGCGGCCGCCACGAAGCTGGGCGGCGAGGTCCACGTCCTCGTCGCCGGCGGCGGCTGCGCGGCGGCCGCGCAGGCCGCCGCCGCGGCGGGCTCGGTGGCCAAGGTCCTGCTCGCCGACGCGCCGCACCTGGCGGCCCAGTCGGCCGAGAACCTGGCCGCGCTGGTGGCCGACATCGTCAAGGCCGACCCGGCCTACACGCACCTGCTGGCGCCGGCCACGCCGTTCGGCAAGAACGTGCTGCCGCGCGCCGCCGCGCTGCTCGACAGCTCGCAGATCTCCGATGTCGTCTCCGTCGAGTCGCCCGACACCTTCGTGCGCCCGTTCTACGCCGGCAACGCGATGGCCCGCGTGCAGTCGAAGGACAAGGTCAAGACGCTCAGCGTGCGCACCACGGCCTTCGACCCGGTGCCGGCCGGCGGCGGCAGCGCCGCGGTGCAGGCGGTTGCGGCCGGCGCCGACCTGGGCCTGAGCGAACTGGTCGGCCGCGAGGTCGTCAAGCTCGAGCGGCCGGAACTGAGCGCCGCGTCCATCATCGTCTCGGGCGGGCGCGGCCTGGGCGCCGCGGACAAGTTCCACGCCGTGCTCGAGCCGCTGGCCGACAAGCTCGGCGCGGCGCTCGGCGCCTCGCGGGCGGCCGTCGACGCCGGCTACGCCCCGAACGACTACCAGGTCGGCCAGACCGGCAAGATCGTCGCGCCGCAGCTGTACGTGGCGGTCGGCATTTCCGGCGCGATCCAGCATCTGGCGGGCATGAAGGACAGCAAGGTCATCGTGGCGATCAACAAGGACGCCGACGCGCCGATCTTCCAGATCGCCGACTACGGCCTGGTGGCGGACCTGTTCGCGGCGGTGCCGGAACTGGCCGGCGCGCTCTGACGGAAAAGGCGGAGAAAGCGCGCGCCTATCTAACGTATGTTTGGTAGTCCGGGCTAAACTACGTCGGTCGGCGGCAATCGGCCGCCGGCCGTCATGGTCTGCCCCCTCGAGCGATGTCTGCCGCCTCCGAACGCCACCCCGAACTGCGCGCCGCGCTGCGCGACCTCTTCAAGCGCTTTCCCGACGCGTACTTCCAGCGCGTCGACGAGGCGCGCGGCTACCCCGAGGAGTTCGTCGACGCCCTGACGGCCGCCGGCTGGCTGGCGGTGATGATCCCCGAGGAGTTCGGCGGCGCCGGCCTGGGCCTGGCCGAGGCCTCGGTGGTGATGGAGGAGGTCAACCGCTGCGGCGGCAACGCCGGCGCCTGCCACGGCCAGATGTACAACATGGGCACGCTGCTGCGCCACGGCTCGCCGGAGCAGAAGCGGCAGTACCTGCCGAAGATCGCCAGCGGCGAGCTGCGCCTGCAGAGCATGGGCGTGACCGAGCCGACCACCGGCACCGACACCACGCAGCTCAAGACCACCGCCGTGCGCCGCGGCGACCGCTACGTCGTGAACGGCCAGAAGGTGTGGATCTCGCGCGTGCAGCACAGCGACCTGATGATCCTGCTGGCGCGCACCACGCCGCTCGGCGAGGTCAAGCGCAAGTCGGACGGCATGTCGATCTTCCTCGTCGACCTGCATGCGGCCGTCGGCAAGGGCCTGGAAGTGCGGCCGATCCGCAACATGGTCAACCACGAGACCAACGAGCTGTTCTTCGAGAACCTGGAGATCCCGGCCGAGAACCTGATCGGCGAGGAAGGCAGGGGCTTCAAGTACATCCTCGACGGCTTGAACGCCGAGCGCACGCTGATCGCCGCCGAGTGCATCGGCGACGCGCGCTGGTTCGTCGCGCGCAGCGCGGCCTACGCGAACGAGCGGCGCGTCTTCGGCCGCCCGATCGGCCAGAACCAGGGCGTGCAGTTCCCGATCGCCGAGAACCACATCGAGACCGAGGCGGCCGACCTGATGCGCTGGCGCGCCTGCGAGCTGTTCGACCGCCATGAAGCCTGCGGCGCCGAGGCCAACATGGCCAAGTACCTGGCCGCGAAGGCCTCGTTCGAGGCCGCCAACGTGGCGATCCAGACGCACGGCGGCTTCGGCTTCGCCTGCGAATACGACGTCGAGCGCAAGTTCCGCGAGACGCGGCTGTACCAGGTGGCGCCGATCTCCACCAACCTGATCCTGTCGTACGTGGCCGAGCATGTGCTCGGGCTGCCGCGTTCGTTCTGACGCCAAGGAAGCCTGCCATGCGTCCCCTCGAGGGCATGCTCGTCGTCACGCTCGAACATGCGATCGCCGCGCCCTTCTGCACCCGCCAGCTGGCCGACCTCGGCGCGCGCGTCGTCAAGGTCGAGCGCCCGGGCGAAGGCGACTTCGCGCGCGCCTATGACACCCGCGTGCATGGCAGCGCATCGCACTTCGTCTGGTGCAACCGCGGCAAGGAAAGCCTCACCCTCGACCTGAAGCACGCGCGCGCGCGCGCCGTGCTGCAGCAGCTCGTCGAGCGCGCCGACGTGCTGGTGCAGAACCTCGCGCCCGGCGCCGCCGCGCGCATGGGGCTGGACCACGCGAGCCTCGCGCCGGCCAACCCGCGCCTGGTGGTGTGCGACATCTCGGGCTACGGCGACGGCGGCCCGTACACCGACAAGAAGGCCTACGACCTGCTGATCCAGAGCGAATCGGGCTTCGTCTCCGTCACCGGCACGCCCGAGCATCCGTCGAAGGCCGGACTGTCGATCGCCGACATCGCCGCCGGCATGTATGCCTACAGTGCCGTGCTCGCCGCGCTGCTCGAGCGCGGGCGCACCGGCCGCGGCAAGCGGCTCGAGATCTCGATGCTCGAGGCGATGAGCGAATGGATGGGCTTTCCGCTGTACTACACGATCGACGGCCAGCCGCCGCCGCCGCGCGCGGGCGCGTCGCACGCGGCGATCTATCCCTACGGCCCGTTCACCTGCGGCGACGGCCGCCAGGTGGTGCTCGGCGTGCAGCACGACCGCGAATGGGCCGCGTTCTGCGACAAGGTGCTGCTGCAGCCGGAACTAGCCGCGCGGTACAAGGGCAACGCCAACCGCCTGGCGCAGCGCGAGACGCTGCGCGGCATCATCGACGCGGTGTGCGCGACGCTGACCGGCGCGCAGCTGATCGAGCGCCTGGAAGCGGCGCAGATCGCCTACGGCCGCCTCAACGAGATGAGCGACCTGTGGCAGCACGAGCAGTTGCGCGCGCGCGAGCGCTGGACGGAGATCGCCACGCCGGGCGGGCGCGTCCCGGCGCTGTACCCTCCGCACCATGTCGGCGGCGAGCCGCCGCCGCCGATGGGCGCGGTGCCGGCGCTCGGCGAGCACACCGACGCGATCCTCGCCGAGCTGGGCCTCTCGGCCGCCGACATCGCGGCGCTGCGTGCCGAACACGCGGTCTGAAGAAGCCGCGCCCGCCGGCCACGGAGTCAAGAGCATGATCGATCACCCCTCGGCCGCGCTGGCCGCCTTCGCCGCCGCGCTGCGCGCCGAAGACATCCCGGCGCCGGTGCTGCGCCGCACCGAAGACCTGTTCCTCGACTGGCTGGGCTCGACGCTGGCCGGCCGCACCGCGCGCGCGGTGCAAGCCATCGAACGCTATGCGCTGGCGATGGGCCCGGCCGACGGCGCGGCCGAGGTGCTGATCTCGCGCCGCGCGACCTCGCCGCATTTCGCCGCGATGGTCAACGCCGCCGCCTCGCACGTGGTCGAGCAGGACGACGTGCACAACGGCTCGGTCTTCCATCCCGCCGCGGTGGTGTTCCCCGCCGCGCTGGCGGTCGCGCAGGCCATCGGCGCGAGCGGGCGCGAGTTCCTCGCCGCATCGGTGGCCGGCTACGAGGTCGGCATCCGCGTCGGCGAATTCCTCGGCCGCTCGCACTACCGCGTGTTCCACACCACCGCGACCGCCGGCACGCTGGCCGCCGCCGCGGCGGCCGGCCGGCTGCTGGGGCTGGACGCGGCGGCGATGCTGCACGCCCTTGGCAGCGCCGGCACGCAGGCCGCGGGGCTGTGGGAGTTCCTGCGCGACGCGGCCGATTCCAAGCAGCTGCACTGCGCGCACGCCGCCTCGGCCGGCCTGGCCTCGGCCTGGCTGGCGCGCGACGGCCTGACCGGCGCGCGCCGCATCCTGGAAGGCGAGCAGGGGATGGCGGCCGGCATGTCCAGCGACGCCGACCCGGCGCGGCTGACCGCCGGCCTCGGACAGCGCTGGGCGACCGCCGAGACCTCCTTCAAGTTCCACGCCTCGTGCCGCCACACGCACCCCAGCGCCGACGCGCTGCTGGCGCTGATGCGCGAGCACCGCCTGGCCGCCGACGACATCGCCGAAGTGCGGGCGCGGGTGCACCAGGGCGCGATCGACGTGCTCGGCCGCGTCGTCGTGCCGGCGACCGTGCACCAGGGCAAGTTCTCGATGGGCACGGTGCTCGGGCTCATCGCCGAGTTCGGCCGCGCCGGCCTGGACGAGTTCGACCGCCACTTCCTGGCGCCGCGCGTGGCCGCGTTCCGCGACCGCGTGCGGATGGAGCTCGACGCCGAGGTCGACGCCGCCTACCCGCAGCGCTGGATCGGCAAGGTCGCCGTGCTCACGCGCGACGGACGCACGCTGCACGCGCGCGTCGACGAGCCCAAGGGCGACCCCGGCAACACGCTGAGCCGCGCCGAGCTCGAGGACAAGGCGCGCCGGCTCGCCGCCTACGGCGAAGCCGCGACCGCGACCGAGATGGACGCGCTGATCGCGCGCGCCTGGGGGCTGGAGCGGGCCGCCACGCTCGGCCGGCTGCTGCCCGCCTGACGGGGTGCGACGACGATGACCACGCCCACGCCGCCCGCGCCCCGTGCCTACCTGTTCGTGCCGGCCGACCGGCCCGAACGCTACGCCAAGGCGTTCGCCAGCGGCGCCGACGCGGTGATCGTCGACCTCGAGGACGCCGTCGCGCCCGCCGCCAAGCCGGGCGCGCGCGATGCGCTCGCCAATGCGCTCGACGAGGCCGCGCCGGTCGTCGTGCGCATCAACGCGGCCGGCACGCCCTGGTTCGAGGACGACCTGGCGCTGTGCCGGCACCCGGGGGTCGCGGCCGTGATGCTGCCCAAGGCCGACGGCATCGACGGCACGTGCTACGCCTTCGAGGCCGCGTTCAAGGACGTGCTGCCGATCATCGAGTCGGCGCGCGGCGTCGAGGAGGCCCGCGCCATCGCCCGCGTGCCGGGCGTCGTGCGGCTGGCCTTCGGCAGCATCGACCTGGCCGTCGACCTCGGCATCGACTGCGCCGCCGACGGCGGCGAGCTTGAGCTGCTGCACTTCCGCTCGCAGGTGGTGCTCGCGTCGCGCCTGGGCGGGCTGGCCGCGCCGGCCGACGGCGTGAGCACCGCCATCGACGACGCCGAGCGCCTGCGCGCCGACACCGAGCGGGCGCGCCGGCTCGGCTTCGGCGCCAAGCTGTGCATCCATCCCAAGCAGGTAGCCGCCGTGCAGGCGGTCTTCAGACCCGCGCCCGAGCGCGTTGAGTGGGCGCGGCGGGTCTGTGCCGCGTTCGACGCCGCCGCAGGCGCGGCCGTCGCGCTGGACGGCCAGATGGTCGACCTGCCCGTCGTCGAGCGTGCGCGCGCCGTGCTGCGCAGCGCCGGCCTCGCCCGCTGACGAATCACCTTTTCTCAATCACGCAAGGATCGCCATGCCGCGCAAGACCAAGCCCATCCGCTCCGACATCGCCTGGAGCACGCCCGACCGCATCAGCGTGCGCGGCCGAAGCCTGCCCGACGAACTGCTCGGCAAGATCAGCCTCGGCGACATGGCCTACCTGCTCATCGCCGGCCGCATGCCCACGCCGCAGGAGTCCACCGTGTTCAACGCCATCGCGGTGACGCTGGTGGAGCACGGCATCACGCCGAGCGCGCTGGCCGCGCGCATCACCTATGCCGGCGCGCCCGAGTCGCTGCAGGCGGCGGTGGCGGCGGGTCTGTGCGGGCTGGGCTCGGTGTTCGTCGGCTCGACCGAAGGCACCGCCAAGATGCTGTACGAGGCGCTGCCCCCCGGCACGAAGGGCGCGAACCTCGAGCAGATCGCCCGCGACGTGGTGGCCGGCTACCGCCAGCGCGGGCAGATCGTTCCCGGCCTCGGCCATCCGCTGCACAAGCCCGTCGATCCGCGCGCGCCGCGGCTGTTCCGCATCGCCGAGGAGAACGGCTTCTCTGGCGACTACGTGCGCCTGGAGCAGCTCATCTGCGCCGAGGCCGAGCGCACGACGGGCAAGATGCTGCCAGTCAACGCCACCGGCGCGATCGGCGCGATCTGCTGCGAACTGGGCCTGCCGTGGAAGATCGTGCGCGGCGTCGGCGTGTTCGCGCGTGCGATCGGCCTGGTCGGCCACATCCTGGAAGAGAGCAACAACCCGATGGCCGTCGAGATCTGGCAGCGCGTGGAAGACGAGGCCACCGCGCACATCCGGCCCGGCGCGGGCGCGTGAGGAGAACGTGGTGAGCAATCTGCAAGCGGTCAAGGCCCAGCCGGTGGAACTCGTCCGCGCGCCGAAGGGCGATGCCCACGGCACCGCGCGCTGGAGCCGCGAGGCCGTCGAGGCCCTGTTCGAGCTGCCGTTCAGCGACCTCGTCCACCGCGCCCAGACGGTGCACCGCGAGCACTTCGACGCCAACGAGGTGCAGCTGTCGACCCTGCTGTCGATCAAGACCGGCGGCTGCCCGGAAGACTGCGGCTACTGCCCGCAGTCGGTCCACTTCGACACCGGCCTGGCCGCCGGCAAGCTGCTCGGGCCGGAGGAAGTCGGCGCCGCGGCGCGCGCCGCGCGCGCGCAGGGCGCCTCGCGCTTCTGCATGGGCGCCGCCTGGCGCGCGCCGAAGGATCGCGACGTCGAGAAGGTGGCCGAGCTGGTGCGCGCGGTGAAGGCCGAAGGGCTGGAGGCCTGCTGCACGCTGGGCATGCTCAGCGAAGGCCAGGCGCGGACGCTGCGGTCGGCCGGCCTGGACTACTACAACCACAACCTCGACACCGCGCCCGAGGCCTACGGCCGCATCGTCTCCACGCGCGTCTACGACGACCGGCTGCAGACGCTCGAACGCGTGCGCGACGCCGGCATTGGCGTGTGCTGCGGGGGCATCGTCGGCATGGGCGAGTCGCGCCGCGAGCGCGCCGGCCTGGTGGCGCAGATCGCCAACCTCGAGCCCTACCCGGAGTCGGTGCCCATCAACCACCTGGTGCGGGTGGAGGGAACGCCGCTCGCCGACTGCGAACCGCTCGACCCGCTGGAGTTCGTGCGCACCGTCGCGGTGGCGCGCATCACGATGCCGCGCGCCCGCGTGCGCCTCTCGGCGGGCCGCCAGCAGATGGGTGAGGCGGTGCAGGCGCTGTGCTTCCTGGCCGGCGCCAACTCGATCTTCTACGGCGACAAGCTGCTGACCACCGGCAATCCGGACTGGGACGCCGACCAGCGGCTGCTCGGTTCGCTGGGCATGCGCACCTGCTGAAGCGCAGACGAAAAACGGAGGCTTCGCGATGTTCCGCCAGATGCTCAAGTCGAAGATCCACCGCGCCACGGTGACGGCGTGCGAACTGCACTACGAAGGCTCGTGCGCCATCGATCAGGACCTGCTCGACGCCGCCGACCTGCGCGAGAACGAGCAGGTGCACGTCTGGAACATCGCCAACGGCGAGCGCTTCGTCACCTACGCGATCCAGGCGCCGCGCGGCAGCGGCACGATCTCGCTCAACGGCTCGGCCGCGCGGCGCGCGGCGCTGGGCGACCTGGTGATCGTCGCCGCCTTCGGCCTGGTCGCCGAGGCCGACGTGGGCCGCGTCCCGCCGCGGCTGGTGTTCGTCGACGACCGCAACCGCATCCGCGAGACGCGCTCCGAAGTCCGCGGGCCGGACGCCGAGGCATGAACGCGCCCGCCGCCGCCGGCGAGCGCAAGCCGGTTTCTCTGGTGCGGCTGCGTCGCATGCTGGCCGACGGCGAGAAGATCGCCATGCTGACGGCCTACGACGCGAGCTTCGCCCGCGCCGCCGACGACGCCGGCGTCGACTGCCTGCTGGTGGGCGATTCGCTCGGCATGGTCATGCAGGGCCACGCGAGCACCGTGCCGGTGAGCCTCGACGAAGTGGCGTACCACGTGCGCTGCGTCGCCCGCGGGCGGCGGCACGCCTGGCTGCTGGCCGACCTGCCCTTCGGCACCTACGAAACCGGGCCGGAGCAGGCTCTGCGCTCCAGCGTGGCGCTCGCGCAGGCGGGGGCGCAGATGGTCAAGCTCGAGGGCGGCTGGGCGGCCGGCACGGTGCGTTTCCTCGTCGAGCGGGGCATCGTGGTCTGCGCACATCTTGGCCTGACGCCGCAGTCGGTGAATGCCCTCGGCGGCTACCGCGTGCAGGGCCGCGACGAGGCCTCGGCCGGGCGCCTCGAGCGCGAGGCGCGCGAACTGGCCGATGCCGGTGCCGCGATGCTGGTGCTCGAGCTAGTGCCGGCGGCGCTGGCGCAGCGGGTGCAGCAGCAGAACCCCGGCCTGATCGTCATCGGCATCGGGGCGGGCAACGCGGTGGGCGGGCAGGTGCTGGTGCTGCACGACATGCTGGGCATCACCCCGGAGCCGCGGCCGCGCTTCGTGCGCGACTTCATGGCCGACGGCGGGAGCATCCGCGACACGCTGGGCCGCTACGTCGCGGCGGTGAAGGACGGCAGCTTCCCCGACCCGGCGCGCCACACGTACTGAAGGGCACGGAGCCACCGGCATGCAGATCATCCACACCGTCGCGGCGCTGCGCGAGGCCCTCGCGGGGACCGGCGGCGCCAGCTTCGTTCCCACCATGGGCAACCTGCACGACGGGCACTTGGCGCTGGTGCGCCAGGCCGGAGACATCGCCCGCCCGGTGGTCGCGAGCATCTTCGTGAACCGCCTGCAGTTCGCGCCGCACGAGGACTTCGACCGTTATCCGCGCACCCTGGAACGCGACTGCGAACTGCTGCGCGGCCCCGGCTGCGACATCGTCTTCGCCCCCGACGAGCGGGAGCTTTACCCGGCGCCGCAGACGTACACCGTGCGCCCGGATCCCGCGCTGGCCGACATCCTCGAAGGCGAGTTCCGGCCCGGCTTCTTCAACGGCGTGTGCACGGTCGTTCTGAAGCTGTTCTGCTGCGTGCAGCCGGCGGTGGCGGTGTTCGGCAAGAAGGACTACCAGCAGCTGAAGGTGGTCTCGCGCATGGTGGAGCAGTTCGCGCTGCCGGTGCGCATCGTCGGCGGGGAGATCGTGCGCGCCGACGACGGCCTGGCGCTGTCCAGCCGCAACGGCTACCTCTCCGGCGCGGAGCGCGCGCGCGCGACGCAGCTCTCGCGCTGCCTGCGCGGCCTGCGCGACCGTCTCGCGGCGGGGGCCAGCGACGTGGCAGCGCTCGAGGCTGCCGCGCTCGGCGAGCTGAGCGCCGCCGGCTGGGCGCCCGACTACGTCAGCGTGCGCAGGCAGGGCGATCTGCTGCCGCCCACCGCCGACGACCGGACGCGCGGAACGCCGCTGGTCGTGCTGGGAGCGGCGAAGCTGGGTCAGACGCGGCTGATTGACAACATCGAAGTGAGCAGGACGGTTGACCACCTCGCGTTGGAAGCGGATCGCCCAGACGGTCGCCGCGTAATCAGTCCAGGTATCGCCGCCAGCAACCCCGCCGCAATCTGACGGAACGTGCCGGACTCGTAGCGACGCTGTGCGCAGATGGGTCAGCCCGAGGCCATGGTGAGAAGGGACTTGGGCGTTGCCCGGACGATGATGACGATGGTGTGCCGTCGGGCATGCGAGTGCGCTCGCCAGGAACAAGGTCTGCGGATCTGGGTGGGGACAGGTTAACTGACCAGCGTCGTGATGGTGATCGGCACCGCCATAGTCGGCTCCAAGATCACGCGCGTGCGGGCTTCATGAATCCGTTGAATCCACCGCCTCCCCTTCGCCGGCAGTGCGATCCCGGAGCGGGCTGTCGGCCGAAGTTCGAGGACCCGTGCCCTTGTGGCGACTCCTGCCTCCGACGTATTGGCGATACCGCTCAGGCAGCAAGCCCCATTTCGGCTTGTGCCGAGTGTCGATGGTTGTAACGATGCGGCGATGGATGTGCAGCGACTCTCGATCCGAGGCCGCATCCTGGAGCCTGAGCACCCCGCGCTCCAGGATGCGTTGGCGGGCGTGTACGAAACCCCCGAGCGCCCGCGCTGTCTGTGCGTGCCGGGCGGGGTCGAGATGTACGTCGCCTTTCACCGCCGCTACCTGGCCAAACGCATGCCCGACACCGGCAACCAGCACCACCCAGCCTGTCCGTCGTTCGAGCCGTCGCCACAGCAGTCGGGCCTCGGCGAACTGGTGGGCTACGCGGTGCTCGAGTCCGCGGGCGCGGTGGAACTGCGGGTCGATTTTGCGTGGAGCCGTCAGACCGGGGGGCGCGCGCCGGGCGGGCGGCCCGACGATGACCCGAGCGAGATCGAGGCGCCGCGTCGCCGCATGAGCCTGCGCGCGTTGACACACTTCCTGTTCGAGCGCGCGGGGTTCAACCGCTGGTCGCCGGCGATGGCTGGCAAACGATCGCAGGGGGTGCTGCACAAGTACCTGCTGCGCGCTGCCGAGCAGGTGATGGCGAAAGGCGTCGCCCTCGGCGAGCGTCTGTACGTACCCGAGCCGTTCAACGAGGCGACACATGCGGAAGCCGCGCAGCGCCGGCGCGAACGCCTCGGGGTGTTGCGGCCGCACGATGGTGTGGCGCCGTTGGCCATGGCACTGGCCGAATTCAAGGCGGCCGAGGCCTGCCCGAGCGGCTACCGGATCTGGCTGAAGCACATGCCCGACGCGCCGCTGTTGGCATCGGCGACGACCTGGGAACGGATCGCGAGAACCTTCGCGGCGGTGCTCGAAGCCCGTGACGCCGACTATGGGCAGCGGGTCCGCGTATTGATGACGGCCTTGATCCGCGCGCGCCGCGAGCACACCTACGAGATCGACACCGCGACCCTGCTGCTGGCCAGCGACCAGTGGATCCCGGTCGAGGGCGTGCATGAGCTGCCGCTGCTGCAGGCTCTCATCAACGCGGGGCGGTACTTCTTCAAGCCGCTGCGCTACGACGCGCGCTGCGCCGCCGCGTTTGCCAACGCGCTGCTGCTGGATGCGGGCGCCGTGCCGCTGCCGCTGCACGTTTACAGCCCCTTCATGACCCCACGCGAGCGCGCGGCCAAGGCCGCCACGCTTCGCGCGGCGGGCGGCGGCTGGGTGTGGTCAACCGACGAGCCGATGCCGGCGCTGCCGCCGGCCACGCCGCGGCGCACATGAGCGCGGCGCGATTGAACAGACGCCCTTGAAGCGGCGCGTTCGCGCGAGAGCATGAACTCGCCGGGATGTCCCGGTGCACGCCTCGCCAAGGAGCGCAGCCATGACCTCCGCATCCGCACTGCCCACCGTCACCTTGCACGGCGGCCCCTCGAGCCCGGCCACCTTGCTCGGGCAGACGGCTGCCCGCATTCCCACCGCCGGGAAGATTCGCGCCGGCATCAAGGTGCTGACCAAGCGCGCCGCGAGCGAGCCGCGCGCCTGCGAGATCTACGAGCGCGGCCTGCGCGACGGCCACTCGTTCGACCGCATCGAGCAGTTGCTCGCCGAAGCCCTGCCTCAGCTGAAGAACCCGCTGGTGCCGCGCAACGTTCCCTGGTTCACCGTGCGCGCGCAGGACTTCGGCAACCCAGCGCTGGCAGGCGAACTGATCGAGGCCTACGGCGAGGACCGCGGCGAGGGGCTGCACCTGTACCGCTTCCCGGTGGTGTTCCCGTCGGACCACTGGCAGACCGTGATGCCGCACGAACTGGCGGCCTGGGGCACGCACGACAAGCGCTACTGGTCAGAGTACGCGCCCGATGGCCGCGTGCGTCACTGCATGTGCCACGCGCCCGTGCCGGTGGACACGCAGGGGCGACGCGCGGTGCGCCTGTTCGGCGGGCGCAAGACGGTGATGCGCGAGGCCAACGGCGGTGTGTGCGAGCCCGAAGCCTGCCGCGAGTACCAGCAGCGCGAATGCAATCTGACGGGCCGCTTCCTGTTCTTCGTGCCGGGCATCCGCTCGCTGAGTGCGTTCGAGCTGCACACCACGAGCTTCTACGCGATGAACGCGGCGATCCAGAAGTTCGAGACCGTTTCCTTCTTGCGCGGCGGGCGCATCTCGGGCTTTCTTGACCGCCAGCGCACGCCGTTCTTCCTGTCCAAGCGCCAGATGGAGGTCAGCCACATCGACGAGCAGGGCCGGGCGGTTCGGGTGCCGCAGTGGATCATCGACCTCGAGGCGCCGGTGGATGTGAGTGCGCTGCTGCGCGACCGCGAGGACGACGAGGCCGTGGTTGTGCAGGCGCATGCAGCCTGCGGCGTGCTCGAAGGTGAGCCCGCCGGGGCCACAGCCGCCGCCGAGGTCGCGGACGCCGAAGTGGCCCCGTCGCGCGGCGAGCCGACGCTGGACAAGGTCTTGGCCCTGGCCGGTGGGCACGGTGTCTCCGCCGCCGACTTCGAGGCCTACGCGGCGCGGCGCTGGGGGCCGGGCTGGAAACTCAACCCGCAGGGGCGGCGCCGGGCCTGGGACGAACTGGACCGCCACCGCAACGACGCGCCGGGCTACGCCGACAAGGTCGCCGCTGCGCTGCGGGAGGCGTCATGACTCCGCGCTCGGCGCTGCGGGTGGCGCACTTCTCCGACCTGCACTACGGGCCGCGCAACCTGGCCGAGGCCGACCGGTGCTTCGGCGCCGCGATCGAGCGCGCGGTGGAGCTTGGCGTCGACGTGGCGGCGATCTCCGGCGACAGCACCGACCACGCGCTCGATCTGCACTCACCGTCGGCGGTGGCACTCGTGTCGCGTGTTCGACGACTGGCGGACCACTGTCCCGTGCTGATGCTGCAAGGCACCTGGTCGCACGAGCCACCGGGCACCTTGTCCGTGTTTCGCGAACTGGGCGGGCGCCATGCCGTGCAAGTGGCTGATCGGGTCGGGCAGGTGGGCCTGACCGCCGCGGGCGACTGGGTGGTGTCACCGGGATGGGGTTTCGATGCGCTGCCGGAGGGGCTGATGGCGCTCTTCTCGTGTCTGCCCTCGGTGAACCGCGCGGCGGTCGCCGCCGCGCTCGGAGCCGCCGACGCCGTCGGCGCGACCGGCGAACATGTCGCGGCGCTGCTGCGTGGTCTCGCACCGAGCCACGCGATGGCGCGCGAGCTCGGCTTGCCGACCTTGCTCGTGTCTCACGGCACGGTATTCGGTTGCACGACGGAGCACGGTGTGCCGATGGCTGGCTTCGACCATGAGTTCACGACCGGCAGCCTGTTCGATGCCGGCGCGCAGGCCGTGCTGCTGGGGCACATCCACCGCCACCAGTGCTGGCAGCGCGACGATGGCATCGGCCGCCGCTGCATCGCCTACGCAGGTTCGATCGGCCGGTTCCACCACGGCGAGGCTGGCGACAAGGGCTTCCTGCTCTGGCAGGTCGGGCCGGACTCCGCCGCATGCCGCCTGGAAGCGACGCCGGCGCGCCGGACGGTCGACATCAGCTTCGACGGCAAGCCCGACCTTGCCGCGCTGCGCGCCGCGCTCGCGGCGCAGCCGGTCGAGGGGGCTTGGGTACGCCTGCGCTGGAGCGTTCCCGAAGAAGAACGCAACGGCGTCGACCGCTCAGCGATGCGCGGGCTGCTGGCCGGTGCCGCGGGCGTGCAGTTCGAGGGACGCATCGTGCCGGTGGTTCGTGTCCGGTCCGGCGGCATCGGCCAAGCCGGCGCGATGCGGGACAAGTTGGCTGCCTGGGCCGGTGTCGTCGGGGCGCGACCCGAGCCGCTATGGTCGTGTCTCGACGAGCTCGCAGGGAACGAGCCGCAGCAGATCGTGGACGCGGCTTTGGCCGAGCTGGAGGCGGCGGCAGAGGTCGATGCGCAGCGTCCCCCAGGCGAAGTAGCGGGCGACCTGAAGGAGCTGGAACTGGCAGGAGACTGCCTCGAAGTTTCATCGGGAGCACACGCATGAGAGTCCATTCGCTGATGCTCAAGGGCTTTCGCGGCATCCGCGACGGCATGGGGCGGGACGTGCTCGAGCTGGACTTCGAGCGCCTGGCACCAGGCGCCGTGCTCGTGGCCATCGCGGGCGCCAACGGGCGCGGAAAGACCACCGTGATGGACAACCTGCACCCCT
>JRYF01006509.1_pt1 | contig 22582 bp, 13 predicted proteins | sample 235331 | NCBI WGS metagenome assembly JRYF01 (sample SAMN03074217, study PRJNA261475) | activated sludge metagenome | biome: Wastewater Treatment Plant; feature: Wastewater; material: Activated sludge; isolation source: activated biomass of a wastewater treatment plant treating hydrocarbon... ...
AGTATACATGGTCTAATTATTCAGATTTTTACCGACAGGCCAATGCAGTTAAGAAGTTGTTTGAATTGAATGAAATGAAATATGAATCCAACTTTCTGAACATTGAAGAAATAAACCCACAAAAGCAAGTCCTGATTTAAAAAGTTTTATCATTTTTACTGAATGGGAGGCTTCTGTCCAGCTTATAACTTTCATTCTTTTTCCTTTGAATAGTATTTGTTTACGAATGCACCCTTCTTAATAAAGATCGATCCTATTTCATATATTTTGGATAAATATCCATTACCTTTCGCTTTGATATTTCTATGGATTATTGCACCTCGATATGAAAACCCGATTGGAAGACATAAAAAGACCTATCAGCAAGGAACTGGCGCACTTTGAGATTCATTTCAGAAATTCTATGCGTAGCAATGTTGCTCTCCTTGACAAAATCATGTATTACATTGTACAGCGAAAAGGTAAACAACTGCGACCTATGTTTGTCTTTTTGAGTGCAAAATTACAAGGTGAGGTTAATGACTCTACCTATGTAGCAGCTTCATTAGTTGAACTTCTTCATACCGCAACACTTGTCCATGATGACGTTGTAGATGATGCGAGGAAGAGAAGAGGCTTTTTTTCCATCAACGCATTATGGAAAAATAAAATAGCTGTTCTGGTAGGGGATTATTTGCTTTCAAGTGGATTACTGCTTGCACTGGATAATGGTGAATATAAACACTTGCAAATACTTTCGAATGCTGTGCGATTGATGTCAGAAGGAGAGCTTCTACAAATTGAAAAAGCACGGAAATTGGATATCCGTGAAGAAATTTATATTGAAATTATACGCCAGAAAACGGCATCTCTTATAGCTGCATCCTGCTGTTCGGGCATAGCTTCTGTCACTGAAAATATCGAACAAATTGAAAAAATGCGCCAATTTGGAGAATGGATAGGAATTGCCTTTCAAATTAAAGATGATTTATTTGACTATGGAGAGGAAGATATTGGAAAGCCGCTTGGTATCGATATAAAAGAAAAGAAGATGACTTTGCCTTTGATTTTTGCGCTTTCAGTATCCACTCCTGAAGAGAAGAAATATATTCTTCACAAAATTAGCAGATCCAGTGAAAAAAAAGATACCATAAGAGAGGTTATCCAGTTTGTAAAAACCAAAGGGGGGATTGAATATGCTATAAAGAAAATGGAAGAATATAGAGGTAAAGCTTTGGACATACTTTATTCATTTACAAAAAATGAAGCACGTGATTCTCTCGAATCACTTGTGTATTTTGTTACTAACCGAAAAAAATAAATCCTGCTTTAATTGAGTGATATCCTTTCAATAGATGCACCCAGGGCATTCAATCTTTTATCAATGTTGTAATATCCTCTGTCTATTTGATTGATGTTGTGGATGATGCTGGTAGAGGAAGCAGAAAGTGCCGCGATCAATAAAGCAACACCTGCTCTGATATCCGGTGAACTCATCACTATTCCCTTCAGGCTTGATTTTCGTTCCAGTCCTATTACCGTAGCCCTGTGTGGGTCACAAAGGATGATCTGTGCACCCATATCAATTAATTTATCAACAAAAAATAGACGGCTTTCAAACATTTTTTGATGAATCAATACACTTCCTCTGGCTTGGGTTGCAATTACCAGTAATATACTCATTAAATCCGGAGTAAATCCGGGCCATGGTGAATCATATACCGTCAATATCGAACCATCAATAAATGATTGAATCTCATAAACATCCTGTGCTGGAATAATGAGATCGTCGTGCTCTTCATGTATGGTTATTCCAAACTTTCGGAATGTGTCCGGGATGATTCCCAGATTAGGTAAAGATACATTCCTGATTCTCAATGAAGACTGAGTCATGGCAGCCAAACCAATAAAACTCCCGATTTCGATCATGTCAGGCAGAATGGCATGTTTTGTACCATGCAATTCTTCAACGCCTTCCACCGTTAGCAAATTGGATCCTATGCCTCGAATGATGGCGCCCATGTTGATCAGCATCTTACACAGCTGTTGTGTATAAGGTTCGCAGGCTGCGTTGTATATAGTAGTTGTACCCGGAGTCAAAACTGCTGACATGACAATATTGGCAGTTCCGGTGACTGAAATTTCATCCATCAATATAAAAGACCCTTTAAGATATTGGGCGTCGAGATAAAATTTTGATTCGTTATCATCATAGCGAAATGTAGCGCCCAATTTTTCAAAACCTAAAAAATGAGTATCCAGTCGCCTGCGTCCTATTTTATCACCCCCCGGTTTGGGTAAAAATGCTTTTTTAAATCTCGCCAACATAGGCCCCAGCAACATGACTGAACCTCTGATTTTTCGGGCATCATTCTGATACTCTTCTGTAGACATATATTCAATATCGATATCCTCTGCCTTGAAACTAAAACTTGAATTACCAAGGTCCCGGACTATAACGCCAAGACCTTTCAGGAGGGAAATTAATTTTCTTACATCGATAATATCAGGTACATTTTCTACAATTACTTCATCTTTAGTGAGTAAAGTGGCACTAATGATTTGAAGGGCTTCATTTTTAGCCCCCTGGGGAACTATATCTCCTGAAATTTTGCAATTGCCTTCTACTTTAAAAGCTTGACCGGGAGGATTTCCACTCATAGATTGTGTGAATTACTTTTTTCTTTTTTTTCTCTTTTTTAAAGGAGGTTTGTTTGTTCTGGAGGAAGCATGCTGGCTCACCCTTTCCTGCTTTGTAGATTGAGGGTTCATTAATTCGTAATTGATCTGGTTAGGATCTGTAATTTTTCCTTCTGACAGTTCAACTATATCCGTCTTGATCACCTCATCATTAATGTAATGTTCTTTGTTCCAGGTTCTGTAAGCCAACTTTAAATAAGATCCGATAATGTCATAGAACTCCTTTTGCTTGACCGGATCTTCAATGTGATTGGCTCTTTCTATCATCTGTTGAATGTATCCTCCATAATGTCTGTATTTTCTGACCTGTTGCGGGTAACTTAATTTCTCAGGGAGGGAATCTTCATATCTGGGTTTTGTCAGAACAATCCCTGACGGGGGATCCACATCGAGATCAAAACCTGAAATCCTGTAGGCATGCTTCCATAGTTTATCCATAACCTCCTGTGAATTTCGTTGATTTGGATTCATCTGGTACATTAATTCAATGACTCCTTCTACAAATGCTTGTCTGATTTCTTTACTTTCTATAGTTTTTGCATATTGAATCATTTTCTGGACGTGTCTTCCATACTCAGCGATAATCAAGTGTTCTCTTCGTGAGTTATATTCCAGGTCTACGTGTTCCTTAACCATATTTTTTTAATTAATTAAAGGTATAAATTCGAGAATAAAAGTAGAATAAAATTTATATAAAACATTAATTACTCAACAGTAACGGATTTAGCAAGATTTCTTGGTTGATCTACATTACAACCTCTTAGAACAGCAATATGATATGCTAGCAACTGCAAAGGAATAACTGATAATAAAGGAGTTAATGGATCCAAAGTATCCGGTATTTCTATTGTATAGTCTGCTAAAGCTGTTATTTTCTCATCTCCCGGATTTACAATGGCAATCACAATTCCTTTCCTTGCTTTTACTTCCTGAACATTACTAACAATTTTATTGTAGGCGCTTTTATTTGTAGCTATAACGATTACAGGCATTTTTTCATCTATCAGGGCAATCGGTCCATGTTTCATTTCAGCTGCAGGGTATCCCTCCGCATGGATATATGAAATTTCTTTTAGCTTTAGTGCGCCTTCCAAAGCCACCGGAAAATTGTACCCTCTGCCCAGATAAAGTGCATTATGCGAATCCTTTATTGCCTCAGCAATTTCTTTAATCCTATCATTGGCTTTAAGGAGTTCTTCCACTTTTCCAGGTATGTCAGATAAAGCATAGATAAGCTCTCTAAAATAATCATCGGATATGGCTGCTCTTTCTCTTCCCAAATGTAAAGCCATTAAAGTGAGCACAGTGACCTGGCTTGTAAATGCCTTGGTTGAAGCAACTCCGATCTCAGGGCCTGCGTGAATATATGAACCTGTATCAGTATGCCTGGCAATACTTGAACCCACGACATTGACAATTCCATAGATCAATGCGCCTTTTTCTTTTGCCAATTCAATTGCAGCGAGGGTATCAGCGGTTTCACCGGATTGGGATAAAGCGACAACTACATCTTTTTCAGAAATGATTGGATTTCGATACCTGAATTCTGAGGCATATTCCACCTCAGCTTTTATTCTTGCGAGTTCTTCCAAAAGATATTCCCCGATCAAAGCTGCGTGCCAACTGGTACCACATGATGTAAGTATAATTCGATCTGCATGAACCATTCTGGATATGTAAGGCCTTAATCCCCCTAATGACACCCAACCTTCTTCTTCATTGAGTCTTCCTCTCATACTTTCAGTGATGGTATGAGGTTGCTGAAAAATTTCCTTAAGCATAAAATGCTCAAAATCACCTTTTTCCAGCGCTTCCAACTTCAGATCCAATTCCTCAATATGGGGTTCCAACAGTTGATTCTCAATACTTTTGATTGAAAATCCATTTTTTGCATTTACCTCAACGATTTCATGGTCATTTAAATACACGACTTTTTTGGTGTATTTTATAATGGGTGAAGCATCTGAAGCAAGAAAATACTCTTCATTTCCTATTCCTAAAACCAAAGGACTGGACTTCCTGGCTCCTACTAAAATTCCAGGAGCTTCTTTATCCATTACTACTATGGCATAGGCTCCTACCACTTTGCCCAATGCACGCCTTACTGCCTCTGCCAGATCAACATTATCTTTTAATTTGATTTCTTCGATCAAATGGGGTAATACCTCAGTATCAGTTTCACTTTTAAACTGATAACCAAGATCTATCAACAACTTTTTGAGAGATAGATAATTTTCGATGATACCGTTATGTACCACAGTAATATTCCCACTCCTGGAAAGATGGGGATGAGCGTTGATATCATCCGGTTTTCCATGTGTTGCCCATCGGGTATGCCCGATGCCCATGTGGCCTAAAACAGAAGAAGAAGAGGCTAACTTTTCCAAATCGGATACTTTGCCTTTCTTCTTAAGGGTTTTCAGGTCTCCATCCAACAAAGAAATGCCGGCACTGTCATACCCTCGGTATTCCAATCTCTTCAATCCTTCCATAATGATGGGATAAGCCTCTCTGATTCCTGTATATGCTACAATACCACACATGTATAGATTTATTTGGTAGAGTTAGTGAAGAAGACATTATATCGTGCTCTATGAACAGGGTGTTGTGGACCATAAAAAACTGTACGTCCAATTCTCTCCCCTTCCGGAAAAGATGAAAGAAGTAAAGTGTTCCCGATTCCTTCAGGGTCCTTTAAGTATCTTTGAACATGATTGGTTATATTGAATTTTAATTTTGTTACTTTTTCACCATTCCCTATATCAACTTCGGAAATTTGGCCTCCAAAAACTCCTTCACCAAAACTGGCTATGAAGTTGAAATCCGATATTGCCGCAAAACGGTTTCTAACCGGATACAAACACCAGTATCTATTGACAGGATGAAATACAGAAGGTATAAAACGATCTTCTTGCGCAACGGTAAGTTCTACCTCAGCTCTGTTTATTAACTTGCCTTCCAACGCAAGAAAAGGAGAAATATCAATTTTTGTCTCCACACCACCACCTCCTTGTATGAATAGTAAATCCTCTGGTGGGTTTTCTTGTTCGATAAATCCTTGTACGACTGATCCATCGTAATTGTGCCAAACCTGCGTAAAGCGACGCGTTCTGAATAATAAATCATGTACGTATTTCCTTCCACCTGGAGCTCTGTAAAACATTCTTAAAGAATTAATTCCTCCAAACCTTGCATCCGGACTCATGTTGAAACCAATCACTGCATTGGAATGATTGGATACCCCTAAACAAAATCCCTTTAAATAATTTTGGAGATCCGTATCGTTATCTGAATTTTGGAGAAATGAAAAAAGTTCCTGAGTAAACTCATTGTTTAAACGGAGTCGAAGTTGTGGTGGTACCATAACTTCAATATCATTGGCATATTGAATAACCTTGACTGAGTCAGAAAAACTTATCTTTCTACCTAATGAAACAGCCAGGGGATTAGGATCAAGTAAAATAGTTTTGTTAGTAAATAGCGAATCGCTTTCCAATCCTTCCAACATTCTGAACAAGGTAAGGTCAAAAAGTGCTTCTTGGTGTAAACCATAAAATGCCAATGAATCAAAAGCAATTCTAAGCACTAAAGAATCAATCTCTGCTCCTGCCAAACTATCTATTTCCAATAGTCTTTGAATTCCAAAATATATATTGGCTTCACTTCGTCCAAAGATGGGGTCATTTAAATTGCCTGTATAAAATGAACGCGCTGCAATTCTTGATGAAAGTACCGGTCGTGCAGAAGAAGTATAGGCTCTGAACGTAAGGGTGTCGGTAAACCGTGTATCGATAGATTCACCATCCAATAAATCAATTCCGATGATGCTGGGTTCATTACACGAATGAATGAATAATACTGCTGATATAACAAAGAGCAGTAAAATAAACTTTCTTTGCATAGAATATGAAAGTGGAATTATTCTTCAGTGATTTGGTTATACAATTCAATATGACTCGTCAATAGATCCTGAATGTCTTCCTGATAGTCAACTACAGGTACTTCTCCTGAGGATATATAATCTGAAACGGAACCATTCAATGTTCTGCTTCCTTTAACGATCACATCCGAATGGAATAGTGCCCCTTTCATCAGATTTATTCGTCCCTCTTCTAAAAATATTTTTAGATCCTTTTCTTCCAGGTTGTTGATGGCTGCAACTTCCAGAAATCTATCATCAAAGATATTGGCAAAGTTATCATCATACACAGAAAATATAACCTTAGCATGGGTAAAAACAGGGTCGTTATGATATATTGTTTTAATATAGAAAGGAACAAGGCTGGTCATCCATCCGTGACAATGAATGATGTCAGGTGGCCAACCAAATTTTTTTACTGTTTCCATAACGCCTTTGCAGAAAAAAACCATTCGTTCCATATTGTCTTCAAAGGGTTGTTTCTCTTCATCGGTAAAGATGAATTTCCGTTTGAAAAATTCTTCATTATCAAGAAAATAAACCTGTAACCGTGCCCCTGGTAAGGATGCAACTTTTATGATCAAGGGATAATCTTCATCATCGACAATAATATTCATACCCGAAAGCCTGACCACTTCATGCAGTCTGTGCCTCCTTTCATTGATGGTGCCAAACCTTGGCATCAGTACCCTTATTTCAAAACCATTTTCATTAGTATATTGAGGGAGTCTGTTTACAACTTCTGATATTCTCGAAAAAGTAGTAAAGGGATTCATTTCCTGCGTCACAAACAAAAGCTTCTTTTTACCCATCTTACATCGTTTTATTCGTCTTCTTAAGAAATCGGAGTGCAAAGATAATAATTTTTTTTTTCGAATTTTCAATTCAAAGACGAATAGAATCAATACCTCAGGTGATAATCAACTGATTGTACAGTAAAAACCTTGGAATAATAAATCTTCGCCAATTTTTAAGCCATAAGTATGTCTGTGTCTCCAGCAACTTCCAATCCCGCGTGTAACCCATCCCCTTCATAAATCAGCACTCCCGATTCAGAATATTTTAACCTGATCTTTGCTTGCAGACTCTCATTTACTTTACCGGTCATCAGGCCCTGTATTGGGGATCGAAGGGAGGCTCCATTTCCAGGATGTGCTTCCAGCTCCAACTTTTTACGCCCTTTGGTAAAAGTTAAATATACCACCTGATTTTGGATGTGGGCATACACCTTACTCCCGTTATAAGTGGCAAATATTTCAATTTCCTCACCCATAAGAAATGCACAAATAAAACCAGGAAAGTAGTTTCTCATCCATGGAATATGAGCCAGAGATGCCATAATTGAAATCTTTTCCTTTTCAAAATGATTGGAATGCATCCATATCCAGCACTTTGGAAATGATGTACCCCAGTCCTTCTCTATGTAACCAATCCCATTTGTAAATTGAATTTCATTCTTCTCCAATGTTAGCTTTCCATCAATAGAGTGGTGCATACTTACTATTCCATGGTAACATTCCATCCGGGGCACAAATGAATACCATCCCATGATACCGGGAGAAAAAATAGTTGACCTCAAAGGATGAAAATTTCTTTGGTAAACTTTTCCTTTCAAAACAGGTAGATCAAGTGAGATATATCCTTCGGAAAAAAAATTTTGACCAATGTGAACTTCAAAAATTTTACGACCTGCAAAAAACTCATTGATGTCAAATGAGTAATAATAACTCTTTGCCTTAACCCCATCCAATATTTGAATAAAAGCATGATCCGGAGATTCTTTTCCTATAGATATGCCGGGTATAATGGCCAATGCATTTTCACCATGATCATCCACCAGTTTAAAATACCAACCTTCGAAGTAGTTCTTCTTCTTCAAATGACCTTGAAAGATTGATGGGTTATACAATTTCCTTAAATATGACATCATAAATTATTTTTTGGGGATAAACCGGCTTCTTCAATTTTTTCAAATGTAAATCCCTTTTCCGTAAGGTGACTCAAATACTCACTTAGAATGTACAGTGTTGATTTCAAAGATGAAGGCTGATCATGGAACAAGACTATTGAGCCACTTTGAGTATAGCTGCATAATTTATTTATGGATGTGCTGTGGCTGCTTTTTTGGTCATAATCATATGAGTTCAATGTCCACATCACCACTTTGAATTCATCTCTTAATCTTATGTATTGTTGCCAGGTTAATCTTCCATAGGGCGGTCTGAAAAGGTTTGAACCAATAATTTTACTTCCTTGTCTTGTATTGTTTAGATAGGGCATAGTGCGAGTGCGCCATCCGGACCAATGATGGTATCCGTGATTACCAATTCCATGTCCAGAATCCAAAATTCTATTAAACGTTTCAGGATGAAGTTCAACGTGAGAACCTAAACAAAAAAAGGTTGCTTTGGCTCCAAATTGCTCTAACATTTCCAGAATATATGGGGTGGACTGTGGATGAGGCCCATCATCAAATGTAACAAAAACCTTCTTGCCGGGATCGGGGATACACCATACCACCTGGGGGAAGCAAAATTGAATAAAATCAGGTATTTTGTACAGACGAAACAGATGGTTTGATATTTTTGCGCCCACAAATTCGTTAAAAGAATTCAAATTGTCCCTATTAACAACAGAAACCATGAATTGATGGATAACATAAGATTAAGATTTGCACCAAGCCCTACGGGTCCCCTTCACATTGGAGGTGTCAGAACCGCTTTATATAATTATTTAATGACTAAAAAATTAAATGGCCGGCTGGTACTTCGAATTGAGGATACAGATCAGTTGAGATGGGTAAAAGGCGCAGAGGAATATATTACAGAAGCCTTACAGTGGTGTGGACTTCAATTTGATGAAGGACCCCATTTGGGTGGACCTTATGGCCCTTATCGTCAGTCTGAAAGAAAGAATCTTTATCTTAAGTATGCCGAACATCTTATCCATTCAGGCAGTGCTTATTATGCGTTTGATACTCCGGAAGAATTGGAATGGATGCGAACAGATATGGATAGTCAAGGGAGATCAGGTGCTAAATATGGAATTCAGACAAGGTACCGCATGAAAAACAGTCTGACTTTTAGCCGGGAGCAAACGGAGCAATGGATCACTTCGGGCAAACCTTATACTATCAGAATGCTTATTCCTGATGACGAAAAAATTGAGATTCAGGACTTAATCCGTGACTCCGTGTACTTTCAGTCCAATGAACTCGATGATAAGATCATTCTTAAAGCGGATGGGATGCCCACATATCATTTGGCTAATGTTGTGGATGATCATTTAATGGAAATCAGCCATGTCATCAGGGGTGAAGAATGGCTATCAAGTACTGCCCATCATATTTTGCTATATCGTTTTTTTAATTGGAAACCTCCAATATTTGCTCATCTTCCATTGATCTTAAAACCAACCGGTAAGGGAAAGTTGAGCAAAAGAGATGGTACCGCTTTTGGTTTTCCAGTATTTCCCCTGGAATGGAATGGGGAAGATGGTGAGCAGTTTAAAGGCTTTAGAGAGGAAGGTTTTGTTCCAGAAGCTTTAGTAAACTTTCTGGCTTTTTTAGGATGGAATCCAGGTGATGACAGGGAAATCATGAGCATAAAAGAGCTTGTAGACGATTTTTCTATTGAAAAAATTGTGAAATCCGGAGCCCGTTTTGATTATGAAAAGGCAAAATGGTATAATCAACAGTATATTATTGCTATGGCAGATGAATCCATTGCCCAGTGGTTATTACCTAAATTAAAAGAAATGGATGATCAATACGATCATGAATTTGCTTTGAGTTTGGCTAAGTTGATGAAAGAAAGGGCAGTAACTCTCCATGATTTTATCCATTCCACTCCATATCTTTTTCAACGGCCCAAGGATTATGATCAGAAGATCATTGAAAAGAAGTTTAAGTCACAAAATGTAAAGGCATTTATTGAAATTTCTGAAATCCTGGAAAAGCAAGAATCTATAAACATGAAAGAAAGGGTGAACGATTACATCCTTCAAAGTGGATATAAACCCGGGGAGATTTTACCCATTTTGAGAATGGCGATTACTGGAAGTACACAGGGTCCCGATTTATTTGATACTATAGCCTTAATTGGGTATAAAGAAAGCAGTGAACGGATAAGAATTTTTTTGAATTCTGTTACTTCCCGTGCTTAATTTTTACTTTTGTATAATATGAGCAAATATCTTGTTTCGGCACGCAAATACAGACCGGCCAGTTTCGAACAATTGGTGGGGCAGGAGCACATTAGCCGCACATTGAGGAATGCACTGAGTCAGGCGAAGCTGGCACACGCTTTTCTGTTTTGTGGTCCACGGGGAGTAGGAAAAACTACTACAGCCCGGATACTTGCCAAAGTAATCAATTGCCTGAATCCGCAGAATGATGGAATTGATCCTTGCAATGAATGCGATTCCTGCAAGTCTTTTATTGAAAATGCTTCATTTAATATCCTTGAATTGGATGCGGCTTCAAATAATAGCGTCGAACATATCAGAAATCTGATTGAACAGGTGCGATTTCAGCCACAAACCGGAAATTACAAGGTCTTTATCATTGATGAGGTGCACATGCTTACCTCTCAGGCTTTTAATGCCTTTCTAAAAACGTTGGAGGAACCTCCTTCACATGTTAAATTTATTTTAGCCACCACTGAGAAGCACAAAATACTCCCCACGATACTTTCAAGGTGTCAGATTTTTGATTTTAAAAGAATTCAAACTTCTGATATAGTATCTCAATTAGAGAAAATAAATGCTGAAGAAGGCCGGACAGCCGAACCTGAGGCTCTCCATCTCATTGCATCTAAATCAGATGGCGCCATGAGGGACGCCCTATCCATTTATGACAAAATTGCAAGTACTAATACGCATATTGCTTATAAAGATGTGGTAGCCAGCCTCAATGTTCTTGATTTTGATTACTTTTTTATGTTGACGGATGCGTTACTGCAAAAAGATTTGGTCAGAACTTTGACTGTTCTGAATGAAATCATTCAAAAAGGTTTTGAGCCGGAACAAGTTGTGGAAGGACTTTCAGAGCATTTGAGAAATTTATTGATGTGTAAAGATCCCCGGACACTTTCCATATTGGATGCAGGTAAGACATTGTTAGAAAGGTATTCCAACCAGGCGATATCAGCCAATCATTCTTTTCTGTTATCCTCTCTGCATTTGCTCAATCAGTGTGACATTTCATTGCCCAGAGCCAACAACAAACGGCTTTATACAGAAATAGCGCTTTCCAAAATCTGTTACCTCAGTCACAAAGTATCAGAGAATCAAATAGAGGAAAAAAAAACTAAAGTCGCAAACAGTGAACCTTCCTTAAAGTCTGATCATGTCGAAAGTAAGCCTTCAAATGCTGAAGGATCAGAGGTACCTGTTGTCAGCCCATCCACTGATGTTCAAAATCGGGCTGAAAGTATTCAGGATACTGAAAAAGAAAAGTCATTTTTCGAATTGCCTAAAGAAAATGGCAGGAATGAGATTCATAAAATAACAGTTGAATCTGTTCCGGATTCGGTCATTAACACCCCTGTCATCAGTGACTTTTCAAACCTTTTGTCTAAAATTAAATCCGAAGAAATAGTAAAAAAGTCTCAAAGACAAAAGCTCAGTTTAGAAACCATCAACAAGATATGGGAAGATCATTTGAACGGAGTGAGTTCCAAGAGCGTGAAGGCATATTTGAAGATGGCCATAAAGTCTTTAGACAAAAAAATGTTGGTTGTCTATGTTCCTAATGAGATCAACCGTAATTCAATATTGCAGGAAACAGCTTTGATTGAAAAAATAAGAAAAGAAACGGGAATAACGGATCTGTTAATGGATGTAAGAATTGACCTGGCTCAATTTCCCGGATATGAAGAAGTCCCTGTCAAAAAGGTTCTCTCTACCAAAGAAAAATATATTATTATGAAAAATATTAATCCGGTATTGGAGGATTTGCGCATCAAGTTTGACTTGAAAGTGGATAAGCCGGTCTGATCATCCTTTGCAGCCCTTATCATGAAATACTTATTAACCATCATTGTGCTATCTCAATTTTTCTGTACTTCGGTATGGTTTGCAGGAAATGCCGTCATGACTGATCTTGTGCTAACAGTCGGTGTAGACCCTGGATTTGTTGCTCACCTGACCAGTGCGGTGCAGCTGGGGTTTATTACGGGCACATTAATATTTGCCATTCTTACCATTGCTGACCGGTTTAGTCCGGTCAATGTTTTTTTTTCCAGTGCTGCAATGGCTTCTATTTTCAATGTAGGCTTATGCCTGGATAACAACACACCATTGTTGCTGTTAATTTATCGTTTTGGGACTGGTTTTTTTCTTGCTGGTATTTATCCGGTGGGGATGAAGATAGCTTCCGATCACTTTAAGCAAGGACTTGGAAAATCATTAGGTTTTTTAGTGGGAGCTTTGGTATTGGGTACCGCCCTACCCCACCTGATCAGATTTATCCAATTTGGCTTGCCCTGGAAAACTGTAATTGTCTATACTTCTGTCTTCTGTCTGACCGGTGGTTTACTGATGAAATGGCTGATCAAGGATGGACCTTACCGGAAGCCACTTTCAGAATTTCAATGGAGGTCATTTATGTCAGGTTTTAAAAATCCGAAATTCAAAGTGGCGGCTTTTGGTTACTTTGGACATATGTGGGAATTGTATGCCTTCTGGGCATTTATACCGGTAATCTTATCTTTTCAAACGCAACAATGGGACGTTCAATACACACAATATATTTCCTTATGGTCATTTTTTATTATAGGAATTGGTTCAGTATCTTGTGTTATTGGAGGAATTTTGTCCACCAAATTTGGTGAATTCAGAACTGCTTTTGCAGCGCTTTCATTATCTGCTTTGTGTTGTCTGGTATCTCCTGTACTCCTGCATTATCCTTTTCAACCAGTCATGCTTTTGTTTTATTTGTTTTGGGGGAGTGTGGTCATTGCAGATTCACCTTTATTTTCATCTCAGGTGGCCAGATTTGCTATTGAAGAGTCCAGGGGAACTTCTCTGACCATTGTCAACTGCATAGGATTTGCCATTACCATTATCAGTATTCAGCTTTTACAATTATTGTCTGATTATGTGCCGCAAAGCATTCTCTTCCTTTTTCTCCTTCCTGGCCCCGGTTTAGGATTGTATTATATGTGGAAAAGAAAGGATTTGATGTGCTGATGGTATAATCGTAAGATGGTCTGATGGTAGGATGGTAAGATGGTATGATGGTATGATTTCAACTTTCGTTTACTGAAAAATATCAGCGAAAATCTGCGCTTGATCTGCGAAAATCTGCGGGAAAAAATATGATGTGCTAATGTGCTGATGTGCTAATGTGCTGATGATTTAATGGTTTGATGGTGAGATGGTTTGATGGTAAGATGGTTGCCTACTATCCTACCTGCGACTCTACGACTCCACGACTCCACGCATCAACACCTCCATGAGGTTTTTCATTGCGTCTTTGCTTCTTTGCGAGATATAAAGAATATTTTACCTGCAAAACGCTAATTCACCCCTGTATTCGTTCATTCTTAATATAATTGTAATTCTTTCAACCTATTGTATTTGAAAAACTATGTATAAAATCATGCATAATATAACAAGAAATTTATTTCCTTTCCTAATCATTTTAACCGGATTACTTTTTTCTTGTCAAAAAGACGGGAAAGGTATACTGGAATGCGACATGGATTCATCATTGGAGGCTATCACTCAACGGGAATTCAAAATGGGGTTTTCCACATGGCCCTTTGCACCAGGACAATCAGCCAGACAAAACACTTACCAGTTCATCGCTCAAAATGGAGATATCTATTCGGAAAAACTTGAAGACAAAATACCCTGGAATTCATGGTTGAATGGCACCCCCCTACCCTCTGAGTTTGTTTCGGATATCCAAACCAGAAAAAGCCTAAGACCCCCAGGTATCCCATTAATCCTTTCAGCCAGCCCATTCAACACAAGAAGAGACAACCTGGCTCCCGATTATAATGACTCCATCCCCTCCTACAGTAATGTCAGTGACTCCATTATTGAAAATGCTTATTTTTTACATCTATCTCATCTCATTGATGAATTTAATCCGGATTATATGATCATATCCATAGAAGTCAATGAGTTTTTGTTGAACAATATCCAACAATGGGGTGAATACAAAAAACTCATCGGTAATATTCGCATGCGACTCCAAGATGCTTATCCGGATCTGCCATTATCCGAATCGGTAACCCTCCACAATTGGTTTGGATTGCCTGAGGATATTGTTCGGGAAATCAGTACACATGCCCAACAGTCCGATTTTGTATCCATAAGTTTTTATCCTTACCTCATTGGCCTGAATAACAAAGCTGCCTTTGAAGAGGCATTCCAACTGCTGCACAACAGAGTTACTAAACCAATTGCATTTGTAGAGACAGGGCATATCGCTGAAGATTTGGAGCTAGCAGGACTCAATTTCCTGATTCGGGGCGATATCTGTCAACAAAAAGACTACCTGGAAGTTTTATTGACGAATGCCCATCAAAAAAACTATGAATTTGTTATATGGTGGACACATCGCGATTTCGACGAATTGCTGGAAACATTTCCTGCAGATCAAAGAGAAATAGGCCGAATATGGAGAGATACCGGATTAATTGACGAAAATGGAAATGAAAGACCGGCATTTGATGTTTGGCTCAAAATTTTTGAAAAATAATGGCAACCAGGTGCCCGGGAGTAATCAAAATCAATATAAAAAATTATTAAGAACCACTAAACGTTTTCTAAGGTGGCTGGCTTTTTCTCTACTCGGTATCATTTTACTTTTACTTACCTCAATTCTGATTATTCGCACCCCTTCAGCGCAAAACAGGATTACTCAGAAAGTTTCAAAATACTTAAGTGATAAAACCGGGGCAACAATTTCCGTTGATCGCCTTTTTATTACACTGAATGGCAATGTGGCCCTTGAAGGTCTGCAAATCATCGATCTGTATCATCAGAAGCTTTTCCATGCCAGCATGGTTGAACTGAATATTTCTTTTGCCGGCCTCTTCCGAAATGAAATAAAGATCAATCAACTCCAGTGGGATGGATTAAACATCAACCTGATTAAAGACCACTCGGGTGTTTACAACTTCGACTTTTTGATCAATTATTTTATAAATGATAATGACACCAAACAATCAAAAGAACCTGTCAAGGACTGGAAAATCAATCTTTCTGTTTTCGAAATAAAGAATATTGAGTGCTCAATGCTGGATCAGTCAAGCGGTTTTAATGCATTGGTCCGGCTTAAAAACTTATCCATTACTTTGGCGCCATTCCAGACAGTTACGCCTAATATCCATCTGAAAGACATATATCTCAATGGTCTGGACGCAGTGATTCACCAGGAAGAAAGTCATGTTTCGAATGCAAACAAACAAAAAGAACCAAAGGAAGAAGCCACCATTCTTCCTGTTTCCATTGAGAAAGCTAGATTCCATAGTTTGCGGGTTATTTATCATGATATAACCGAACATACAAGCTATATAGTCCATTTGCTTTCAAAAAATCTGGAAGACTTTCGATTCAAACCCGATTTGGATAATAATAAAATGCCCTATTTTCATGTAGGGAATGCCGATATTGATGGATTGGAAATCACTCATTTTTCAAATAGCAGGGAAATCAATTCAGATGCTGATTCTTCAGTGAAAAATCTCCCCCACATTGTATGGCCAGACATCATCATTCATTCAGGCCCTATTCGATTTTCCAATCATAGATATTCTTTAAAAAAACAAGGCATTGCCTCCACTCCTGAAGTTTTTAATAAGGATGATCTGGATTTAACCTTATCGAAAATGGAATTGAAAAAAGTCAGTTATGAGAATCAAAGATTATTCGCCGAATTATCAGAGCTTTCCGGCAAAGAAAAGTCAGGGTTTGAAATTTCACATTTAGCTTTATCTTTATTAGCTGACGATCAACAGTTTAAACTAAATGATCTAATACTAAAAACTGCCGGATCTGTTGTAGAGGGCAACTTGTCTCTTTTGGTACCCGAAATGAATACTTTCCTATCGCAACCAGAAATGGCATTGTTTACCATGGAGTTTCCCGTAATTCAGATTGACCCTAAAGAAGTTTTTATTTTTTATCATCATTTGAATGAATACCAGAAAGAGCTGCTACAACCCGTAAAGATGTCATTGGCCAGCCATGGAACCCTGAAGAGCTTAAATGTGGATCATTTCCACTTGAATTGGCGTAAAAATTCATATGCCCATATCAGAGGCCATATCCATAATGTTATGGATCTTGAACGCTTACAGTATCAATTTCCTGTTTTTCAGTTACGTACACAAAAAGATGATTTTATTCATTTCTTTACTGATGATTTGGCTGCGCACATTCCCGATCATTTCCATTTAAAAGGGAACATGTCCGGAAATTTATCAAAAATAAAAAGCGACATAAATATTGGCATTCCGGAAGGCTCATTTCTGCTCAACTTAGGTCTTGATCATAGCGACGGTATCCTGAATTATCAAATGGATTTAGAAACAACGCATTGGATGCCACCGCACTTCGACACCCTAGTTCGATTAGATTCTGTAGGATTCAAAATTCATGTCAGTGGTAAAGGAATGGATAAAGATAACATAGAGATGAATGTGAAAGCCGATATCCATCAATGCGTCTTCAATGGTTTGGCTCTGCATCCCATCACTTTACAAAGCCAGATTTATAATAATCAGTTGAATTGGAATCTTTCGTCCGATGGCTCCTTGAATTCTCTGCACAGTCAGGGTGAAATAACCCTATCAGGAGAAACTACCCAATACGCAGGAAAATTATCAGTGAATCATCTAGACCTCGAAGCATTGAATATCTGGGAATCAGGTATACTTTCTGGCCGGATGGAAAGTCATGGCACACTGACCCACGGTGAAGTTAGCTTTGAAGCGCATGGACAAAATCTCAACATAGCGTATTTAGACCAACATTACCCCCTTGAATCTATCAAAACAAAAGTATATCTATTTGATGATTCAACCTCTATAGCTATTGATTCCGAATTGATAAAAGCAAAAATTCAAGCCAATCAATCATGGGTTGAAATCAATAAAGAAATTTCGTCTTTACTCCAAAATTACTGGAGCGGCGAATCTGTCGATGTTCTGGATTATCAAAACAAATGGATGTCCATTGAAGCTGAAATTCAGCCTTCCGGGATTTTTACGCAAGTATTTTTACCCGCCATAGACTCGATGGATAAAATAGAGGTTTCACTTTGGGTAGATCATGGTCAGGCCAAANNCATTTCATATGAAGGCACTGAAATAAAGGAAGGCAAGCTACATCTCACTGCACAACAAAACACACTGGACTTTTTTTCCTTTGCAGAAAATATTTCAACCGGCCCATGGATAGTCAGGCAGCCTCAACTGGAGGGTCAGATATCAGGACAAAACCTGAACACCCGCATTCAAATCGCAGATCAGGACAGCGGTACGCTAATTTCTATCGGAATGATGGGGCACAAAAGGAATGATACCATTACTATATCTGTTGATCACCACCATCTCATCATCAATAATGAGCAATGGGCAATATCATCAGCGAATGAATTTATATACGCACCGGATTTAATCAAGGCCAGGAACTTTGAAATGAAATACCGGGATCATCGCTTTCAATTAGCCACACATGATGATGGCAGACCGGATTATATCCGATTGGAAGCTGAAAACCTTCTATTGGAAAATTTACTCCAATGGACGGAAATGGATTATGAATTACCCACAGGCAATATCAATGCATTTGTTGAAGCCGATCAGATTTTCGATCATCCCTATTTGCGGGTTAATGTATTGTTGGACAGCTTATTTTGGAAAGAAATTTCATTGGGTCAGATTAATGCTGAAGTAGCTAACGTGGATAGTACACACTACACCGGCACTATGTTTTGGGAAGGCGGAAACGTGGATATGAATGGCCTGGGTAATTTTTATCTCAGGGAACCTGGTAAAAATGAATTGGTTTGGGACTTCGATTTAAAAAGAATTCCTGTTGAAATCCTGCAACCCTTTGTAAGTGATTGGATATCAGGGAGTCAAGGAGTTTTCAACGGAAAACTGGGAATTAAAAACATTGGAGAACTATGGGAATATTCCGGATATGTAGGAATGGAAGATATTTCTTTCACCATTCCCGAAACGGCATCGACCTATCATATACCCAATAATCAAATCAATTTTGATCACCAAAACCTAACATTTACGGATTTTACCCTCTTTGATAACGCAGGAAATCCAACAACGATCAATGGCAAAGTCATCCTGGAAGAATCCGTATCTCCTCAATTGGATTTAAAAATAAGTAGTAAAGACTTCATACTTACAGAATCTACAAGAAAAGACAATGATCTTGTGTTTGGTAAAGCGGTTGCCGACTTGGACATCGATGTAAAGGGATTCATTACTTCACCGGTGATCACTTCCAATATTCATCTGAAAAGAGGTTCGTCTATTTCCATCATCGCTCCTGAATGGGAAACCGGCGTACATGGACGGGAAGGGATAGTAGTGATTGAATCCAGAGATTACGGAGAAGTGGCAAAGAAAATGATTGAAGAGTCTGAGATCGAGAAATTCAAGGGAATTAACCTCCAGGCGATTATCAGAGTTGATCCCGAGGTGGTTTTCAATATATTATTAGACGAAAAAGCGGGAGATCACATTGAAGTTGCCGGAGAGGCGCGATTGGTTTTTCAAATGGACCCGTCCGGAAGGAGAGCGTTATCAGGAACTTATGAATTGAATAGAGGATTTTATGAACTCCGGATGTATGATATCATAAGCCGAAGATTTGAATTAGCCCCCGGAAGCAAAATACTGTGGTCAGGTGATCCTATGGAAGCTGAAATGCAGGTATCCGCATTATACCGGCTACGAACATCTCCTCTTGATTTGATGGCCCATCAGCTCTCAGGGTCCGAAATTTCAATCCAGAACCAATACAGGCAGGAGCTGCCTTTTATCATACGGTTAAATATGGAAGGGCAAATACTTCAACCTGTCCTTTCTTTTGCCATGGATATGCCGGAAACCGCCAGAAATTCTTTAGGAGGAAGTGTATATAATCGAATTCGACAGCTCAACACTATGGAATCCGAACTGAATACACAAGTGTTTTCACTTTTGGTATTGGGAAGGTTTCTTCCACAAGGAATGACCGCCGAAGAAAACTTAAGAGTAAACATGGAAGGTATGGTTCGCAGCAGCGCCAGTCGGATGCTAACCGGGCAGCTCAATGCATTGTCCGACCGGTATATTAAAGGAATGGATTTGGATTTAGACCTTGAAAGTTTTACTGATTACAGAACCGGGCAGCCTCAGGACAGGACCCAACTCAATGTCAGACTTCGAAGGTCTCTTTTAAATGAGCGCCTTTCTGTTCAGATTGGGGGACAGCTTGACCTTGAAGGAAGCCAACAGGAAAACAGGCAAGGAGCTGCCGACATCCTGGGAGATGTAAGTATAGAATGGACTCTTTCAGATGACAAAACATGGGGCTTAAGAGGTTTTCGTAGAAACCAGTTTGAAAATGTGGTGGAGGGTCAAGTCATCGCCACAGGAATATCCATTCTTTTTAATCGAAATTTTAATTCATTTGCAGAGTTGTTCAGAAAGAAAAAACAACCCAACCTTCCATCAGACACTAAAAAGGATTAATGAAACTTTGCAAATTCATCATATTGCTGTTAGGCGTAAGCCACATTTCTTGCAGCATTTCCAAATACATTCCAGAAGGAGAGATGATTTATACTGGTCATACTTTATCTGTTGAATCCAATGAAAAGATATCCAATAAAAAACAAATTGTCGGAGAAATCAGACAAAGTATCAGACCTGATGTCAAAAATTCTGTGTTTGGGTTAAATCCAGGACTATGGTTATGGTATCGTCATGAACAGGATAAACTCAATTTTATTACAAAGTTTTTTTATAAGCGCATGGCCGTTGCGCCCGTTTATTGGAGCGATATCAATCCGGAAAAAAACTTGCAATCTGCAGAGATCATCGCAGAAAATTCTGGCTACTTCGAATCCACAGGAAGCTATCAAATCGAAGAACTAAAAAATAAACGTGCCCGCTTATCTTATCTCATTCAATTAAATAAAGCATACAAACTTAACAACTATTCTTATGAAGGTGATGCTACCCGTCTTGATTCATTAATAAGGCTTTCCCTGAATGAATCTCTGTTGCAAAAGGGTCAAACGTACCATCTTGGGAGACTGGTAGAAGAAAGAGAGAGAATTTCATCTAAGTTGCAGGAAGAGGGTTTTTTCAACTTCACTCCTTCCCTTTTGATTTTTAGTATGGACACAACCATCGCCGGCGATCACTTGTTTGATCTGTACCTCAGGCTCAAGGACGATATTTCGCCCGATGCACTACAATCTTATACACTGGGTAAAGTCTATGTACAATACATTCAGTCATTAGCGGATGAAGGCAATGCTTTCCCTGACACAACATTATTCAATGGTATTTCCATCATTGGTAGCCAGGAAACTTTCAGGCCGGAACTCCTTGAGCCATTGATTTCATTGAAAAATGGAGAACTTTATAAAAAATCGAATAGCGATAAAACCCGGCAAAGACTTTTTGCTACCGGAAATTTTGGGTTTGTCAATCTTCGTATGAAGGAATCCGGTTTGTCTGTAACAGATACATCTGAGTTTAGAAATCTTGATACACACATCCAGCTATATACACTCACCAGGCATAGTTTGCGCTCTGAACTTCAGGCGGTTTCCAAGTCCAACAATTTTATGGGGCCTTTATTCACCGGAGAATACAGGAACCGGAATGCCTTCAGAGGAGGTGAGGTTTTAAGCATGTCATTGCGACTTGGATATGAAACGCAAATTGCAGGAGGCCGGCAAACGGGTCTCAGCGCTTTTGAAGCTGGGATATTTACCGAATTGAGTATTCCCAGAATCATTGGTCCGGTGCAATGGGGCAATAGAGTAAAATATGGTGTGCCCAGAACCAAAATGAATCTGTCGTTTAACATCCTTGACCGGGTGCAGTTTTACAGACTTCAATCTTCAGTTCTCGGCTTTGGATATACATGGTCATCCAGTCGTTATTCTTTTCATGATATCAAACCCATTGCCCTGACGCTCACTCGTCTGGTTAAAAGTTCTGAAACCTTCAGAGAAATATTGGATAATAACTTTTTCCTGCAGAGAAGTTTTGAACAACAGTTTATCCCAGGCTTTGAATACAGTTATACGTATAATGAATTGTGGAATAAGACTAAAACCCATCATACTTTCTTCATTATGCGTACCGATCTGGCCGGAAATCTTTTGAGTGGAGTTCAGAAAATTTCAAGCGCTGCTTCTGAGGGCAATTTTCTGGGAACAGAGTTTGCACGATATGCCCGGGTAGATTTTGATGTACGGCGTTACATGAACACCGGAAAAGAAAGCCGGTTGATCACAAGAGTCTTTGCAGGTTTTGGTGCACCCATCGGGCACTCGCTTTCACTGCCCTATATCAAGCAATATTTTTCAGGTGGCCCTAACAGCATCAGGGCGTTTAGAATTCGTTCACTTGGACCGGGAACATACCGGCCTGAAATATTGGATGCAGGCTCATTTTTTGATCAAGCCGGAGATATCAGAATGGAAGCCAATATAGAATATCGATATCCAATGTATAAAAGTCTGAAAGGCGCATTTTTTGCGGATGCAGGCAACATCTGGCTTTTTAATGAAAATCCTTCCTTACCCGGCGCTGCCATTTCCTCCACCTGGTACAAAGAGCTCGCATTGGGGGTGGGCATTGGTTTTCGGCTTGATTTCGATTTTTTTGTACTTCGCCTCGACATGGCTACTCCCTTGCGCAAACCCTGGTTTCCTGAAGGAGAAAGATGGATCACTGAATTCCGGCCTGGGTTGAGGGAATGGCGAAGAGAAAA
>JRYF01000777.1_pt1 | contig 22540 bp, 17 predicted proteins | sample 235331 | NCBI WGS metagenome assembly JRYF01 (sample SAMN03074217, study PRJNA261475) | activated sludge metagenome | biome: Wastewater Treatment Plant; feature: Wastewater; material: Activated sludge; isolation source: activated biomass of a wastewater treatment plant treating hydrocarbon... ...
TTATTTTTGCGCAAACCCTTATTGACGAACATCGAAGGGTATTGATGCGTGGCGAAAATTTACACCACCCCTCGCAATGTGATTTTTCGTCGAAGCTGCTGGTCGAGCAAGAGGCGGATTTATTTGCTTCTTACCTGCTCATGCCGTCTTTTGCTTTTGATGAACTTGCCAGAAGGAAGAAAGCGAACAAAGGGATTGAGGAAGTCCTTTTTCTGAAGAACCATTTTCAAACTTCAATCACAAGCACAGCTTTGAGGTATGTCAAATCCAATGTGACCCCATGTGCAATGTTCATTTGGAACACAGACCAATCCTTGAAATGGCACTGGAAATCTGACGTTTTTTTTAGCAATTATCTCGGAAAACCCGTCGCTAATTGTCAGCATCTCGGAAGAACGTCTGCCACGATTCAAGCATTTTCAAGTGACGAGATACGAACTTCTGGTAGCACCATTGCTACCTTTTTTGATAATGTGCCTGCCAACGATAAGCGGAACTGTATTTTAATCGAGGAATCTCTCAGGCTTGGTGAGTATGGTATTTTAACCTTGGTTTATCCCGATGGACAGAGCATTTCGTTCGATGATTTTGCAAGCAGGTGATGTTACTCAAAAACCGATATGGGAAAACGCCCGTATCTCCCCCTCCAAATTCCCCACCTCCATTTCCTTTCGTTGTACCCCCAGCTCCGCCTCCAACATCGCCTTCTGCCTCGGCAAAAACTGCTGTGGAGAAATAACGGCAGCGTCGTAATCGGCTTGGATGAGCACGAACAATTGGCGGTCAATCTCCAACACCCGGCGCATGGTTTCGAGTTCGAGCAGGAGCAGCGCGTGGCGTTGCAGCAGGCGGTCGAGTCCGCGGTGGGTTTTTTCGCGGTCGAGTACCGCGTTTGCCGCGAGGCTTTCGCGTTTTGCGCGGATGTCGCGGTCGCGGCGGCGAGCGTTCAGCACCTGCCCGAGGGAGAAGGAAATGGTTGGGCGGGGTTCGTTGTTGAAGCGGATACCGCCGTCGTTGTTACCCTTGGCGATGGGTGTGTAGCCGATGCCGACAGAGGGGAGGTAATAGAGCCAGTTGCCCTTTTTGGATTCGTCGAACTCGGCAAGCTGGGCTTTGAGTTGGCGGTTGAGGAAGGTGTCGAGGGCTGCGTGGAGAGAGTCTGGAGTTGGCAGCTGGCAATGTGCAGTTGGCAGTCCAAAAAGTTGGGAGGTGAGGAAGGTCAATAGAACAAGCAGTTGTTTCATGGCAATTGTTTTTAGTTCCTCTCCGAGGATGACAAGATGATGTAGCGCACAATCCCCGTAAATCGCAGTTCTTGCAACTGCCCGGCTTCCTGCTGGCGTTTTAGTTCGAGCGCCTGGCGTTTGGCTTCGTTGCGGATGGCGGCTTCCTTTTCGATTTTGTGGATTTGGTTTTGGAGTTCTTCGATGGGGGTGTTGTCCAGTCTTGGCGGTTTGATGGCTTCGAGTTCTTTGATTTGGGCATGGAGTGCCTGGCGCTTCAAGGGGTCTTCGGTGGCGGCGTATTGGCGGTGGAGTTGGGCGATTTGGTCTTGTGTGGCATTCCATGTTGTCAATTCCGCTGCCTGTTCCCGGCTGTGGATGGCGATTTTCTGCTGCAACAGTTCGATTTGGGGAAGATGGCTGTAATCGGCGAGGAGAGAATCAGACAGGGATGAGGTTTGAGGAATGAGGGATGAAAAGAGCGGGGCAGCATTGAGGTATTTGCCATCGTAACTGGTAACGGTTTTTGGAAAGCCATTGGCTTCAATGACCTGAAAAGATTGATTGGCCTGCACTTCCAGCGAAAGGATGGTCTTGTCAAAAATCAGGCAGTTAAGGCTGTCGGTGGTGATGTTTGTGAAATCAACGTGCCGGATGTCGAGCCGTTGCCCTGTGTGGGTCGGGAAGACTTTTTTGATGGTCATTTTGCTGCTTTCCAGTAGGAGCCATCCCACCTCTCCCCTACCCTCTCCTTGATGAATGGTAGTGAGCAAAGCAGCTTTGGAGGGGCTGCTCTCGATGCAGTAGCCGGAGCCTGATATTTCGGAAGTGCCTTCGAGGTAAACATAGTCCACCAGTAATAGGTCAGTGGAGCGGCGGAACTCGCTGTGCAGGTGTTCGAGGGTGGCGAAGACCCGGTTGTAAGTCGTCCAGAAGCCGTTTTGAAACAAGCCCAGCGAGTAGAGGCTGACGCCCCACGCCAGGAACACGCTGAACGCCATCGCCTCCCGCCGGTAGTCCCCTACCCTAATCCTTGCGTCGGGGTTGCCAATGAGCACGAAGGGGTTTTTCATAAAAGGATAGAGCAAGGGCACTCCCTGTAAGGTACACATATCGAACAGCAGGTGCGACCAGTAGGCAAGGCAGAACACCACCGAAACCCGGTAGCTGCCGAAGTAGGTTTTTTCAATAAAACTGACCAGCAGCGTCAGCCCGATGAGTGCCGGGAGGCTGTGGGTAATGGTGCGGTGGCCATAGCGTCGGTTGAGGAATTTGGAAACGGGGTACAACAGTTTGCCGATGGGCGAGCGGGTGTGGTCGCAGTCGGGCAGGACGGAGGCCACCAATGTCGTGATGAGCATGGCGGGGCTGGAAAGGATGTTCAGCCCGAACAGGATGGTGGCGAAGAAACCGGTGAAGACGGCGCCGCCGGCGAGGTGGTTGGGCATGGTCATGGTTTGAGTTGTTTGAGATGGTTTGAATAGTTTGAGTTTGCAATTGCCTGAAAATCAGATATACTTCTTCTTCGTTGCTGCAATGATGCCCCTGCCAAATATCAGGAACACCAACCCAAGTGCGGCCAACAGGTAAAACGGCCCGGCGTCCTCCCCCGAAATCCGGCTCCAGTAGCGCAGCACCGTCATGCAGGCCAGCACCCCGACGACGAAAGGGGCGAAATTGATTTCCTGTAAGGCGGCGGTGTGGCGGATGTCCTTGATGATTTCGGTGTTGATGTCGGCCTCCTTGCCGTAGCGCTCCACCATCTCACAGACGTAGAGTGGCACGCCGTTCGTGTTTTCCCAGATGTGGTTCTTGTAGGCTTCGTAGTCCTCGATGCGGTTGAGGAAGGGTTTGGACAAACGGGCGATAAGTTCCATCGCTTCCGGCCTGGCCAATGGCTTCAGTTCGATGCGCTCGAAGTTGGTCAAAAACGTGGCTTTCTCGACGGGCACTCGCCTTGCTGCACAGATGATATGGAAATGGTTTTTCAGTTTCTCCAACCCAGTGACGGCGGTGGGCGTGATGGTGGTCACGTCGTCAATGACGAGGGTGAACTCATGCTTTTTGGTGACGGCGACGAGGTCATGGATGAGAAATTTCGGGGCTTTGCGCATGACGATTTCGTTGACACGGGATTCCTCCACCTGCAGGATGAACTCCGCCCGCTCAGGCTCCCTTTCCAGGATGGCCAGCAGCAGGCCGCCCAGCACCTCCTTGTTACTCTTGAACTCCCCTACCCTGATGAGGTTCGGCGATTTGTAGTTGTCCAGCAGGTGCGATTTGCCGACACCCTGCGCGCCGAGGATAAGGGTGTTTATTTTCTTTTGGGTCAAATCTGCCAGCCGTTTCAACTCTTCCTTCCTGCCGATGTGGAACTGGGTCAACCCCTGCTCGACAGGTACGATATGGATTCTTTTTTTTGGAAAAAACTTCCGTGAAAGGCGTTCCGGCCAGGTCGTCTTTTCGATGGCCTGGATGGCTTCGACCATCTGTTCCCGGCTGACGTGGGTATAGATTTCGGTGGTGGAAATGCTCTTGTGTCCCAGGATTTTCTGCGCCGCCCGCAGCGAGTCGAAGTCCTTGCCCTCGTTGACGATGCGGGTGGCGCAAGTGTGCCGCAGCATGTGGGGATGGACGGCGCCGTCGGTGTATTTTTTCAGCCGGCGCCAAACGGAGCGGCGGTCTTTGTGCTTTTTGGGGTCTTTTACCTGCGGAAAAAGGAAGGCGTCGGGCTGCCGGTTTTTCAGGTTTTTCCAGTAATCGGTCATCGCATCGAGCAGCCGCTCGGACATGGGAACTTCCCGGTGTTCGGGTTTGCGCTTTTTCAGGCTTTCAACGAAGACGGTCTTGTTCAGGGTGTTGATGTGTTTTACCCGCAGGTTCATCACTTCGGAAACCCGCAGCCCGGCGTCCATCATGAACAGGGCAATGACCTTGTACTGGACGTTGCATTTTGCCAAAAGCAGGTCCTGCATGGAAGGTGAAAGCACCTTGAAACCGTCCGGTAAAAACACATTCTTCATCTGCTGCCTGTTGACAGCCACGCCATCCCCGAATCTGGAAAAAGTAGCGGGTTTTGCTCCCGCTACCGTTCGAAATGGGATGTGCGATAGCACAAATAGTAAAAGTCTTCAGTTTGGCAGTTTGCCGACCGCAAGGAGGAAATCCCGAGGAGGAACGAATCGGGACTACGACGCGGCGCAACCAACCTGCCAAAAACAAAAATGGGAATGCACGGACGGCGGCTGCTATCCGTGCATTCCCATTTCGATTTTGGACAAAGTTATCTGGAAAAAAGTTTCCACGCAAAGAGAGTTTAGTAATTGAATTGTTACAGCCAAGTTTCGGGGAAAAATTTCCATTCAGCGGGGGTTATGGGGGGCGACATAATGTGGATTTTGTCGCGTGGCAATGGGTTGGGAAGGGCGACAAAAGCCGGAACCGGCGAACGGGGCGTTTTCGGGCGATTTGGCGGGGGCAAACAGCGTATTGATGTGGTTTAAAAAGCCGCTGAGACGTTAAGGGAGAGGCGCTATTCCGAGGCTTTGTCCATGTTTTGAAACGGGGTGCAACACTACCCTGCCCTCTTGGTGCAAATAGGCTATGCTGTTACAAATGCACCAAGGTTTACGGTTGCACCAAATGCACCAAGCGGTGCGTAGAGAGAAGAAGAAGTATTCTTTCTTTTCTTTCTTCTATGGCAAGCATAGCGGGGGCGGCTTGGTGCAAATAGGCCATGTTGTTACAAATGCACCGAATGTTACTGTTGCACCATTTGCACCAAAGCCAAGGAAATTCGATTCTGTTTTATATTTTTAACTTTAAAACTATTTTACTATAATTATTTAAAAACAAGATAATACCCTTCATGCTCCATTCTTTGATAACTTTGCCCACCCTTTTCTGGAAGCACCAAAGCCGGAAAAGGCCAACAGCACATGGCAAAGCGCAAAATCAAGGCTCTGGATTTCGAGATAAGGCTGTCCGACAAGGAGGGGCAGGATTTCATCTGCGTGACGGACATCGCCAAGTTCAACAGCAGCGAACCGGGGCAAGTGGTTAGGAACTACTTCCGCAACAAGGGGAACATTGACTTCCTGGGTGCGTGGGAGAAGCTGCACAACGAGAATTTTAATTACGTCGAATTTGACGTAATTAGAGCGGAAGTGGGTTCGGCGAGCTTCACCATGTCCGCCAAGGAGTGGGTGGAGCGGACGGGCGCTGTCGGCATCGTGGCGACGGCAGGCAGGTATGGCGGCACGTTTGCGCACTCGGACATTGCCATGCAGTTCACCACCTGGCTCAGCCCGGAATTCTATCTATACGTACTTAAAGACTACCAGCGGCTCAAGGAGGAAGAACAAAAAGCCATCGAGTGGAACATCCGCAGGCTGATTTCAAAGGCTAATTTCAGGATTCACACGGAGGCGGTGCGACAGAACATCGTGCCGTTGATGGACTGGAACACGGGGCGGGAGGCCATGCACCAGGCCAGCGAGGCGGATGTGCTGAACCTTGCCCTTTTCGGGATGACGGCGAGACAGTTCAAAGAAATAAACCCGAAAGCCAAGGGAAACCTGCGCGACAACGCTTCCGCCCTCCAATTGCTCGTACTCGCCAGCCTCGAAGTTTCCAATGCCGAACTCATCGAGCAGGGGCTGCCCAAGCCGGAGCGCATCATGCGGCTCAACAAGAAAGCTCAGGAGCGGATGCTACTTCTGGTAGATTCGGCTTCTGGCCAGGAACTGGTCAAGCACCTCGAACCCACAACTGCTGTGAAGCAGTTGGGCGCAAACCAAGAGGAGGAATAGTTTTATATTTTTAAAGTTAAAAACATAAAACTATTTTTATCCTAAACCCTCCGTTTCCCGCATTTATGCAATTCATAAAGTCCGCTGTGGAAATCTGGTCCACCCCACCCCGTCTTATCAGCTTTCATTGGTTTTTGATGTTTTATAGTTTTTACTTTAAAAACAAAAAAACAAAGGAGGATTTGTCTATGTGGTGGTGTTGTCACTTTTTAAAGTTTTAAACATAAAAAGTAATTATCTGGGCTTAAAGAGAAAATCCAGTCTTAAAAGCCTGTATTAAAACTCAACGCTCCGGCTTGCCACGTTAGGTGTATTTAACCTTTTTTGATGTTTTAAAGTTTTAAACATAAAAAGCACTAAACCGAAATAAAGAGGTAAAACCCTGTTCAAAAACATTTCCTCAGCAAAATGAGATGGCTCTTTTTTAAATTTTACCTGATTTAGGGCGATTTGAGGGAGTTTTTGCCGAATGGCCCAAGGAGAGGGAGTATTTTTTTAATGAGTCGCTTAGAGCCGCTTAAAATGCCTCCTGTTTTTTTTGCTTGCATACACGTATTTTGATTAGCGATGCCAGAAATGATATTTTTATTGTTTTATAGTTGTTTATTTTTAACTTTAAAATCACAAAACACTATCATTGCCTCTTGAAAAATTTTGGAGTGATAGGCTAAATGGAAACGGATAGAATAGTACAAAACATAAGTATTGTAGTTTTATTTTTTTAACTATAAAAATATAAAACTAAATAACTTTTTATCTTTTTCGCTTTGATTTTACGGCAAATGTTACTTTTGCCCCACATCAAAAAATATATAAACCTGCATGAACGATTCACCGATTATCATCACGCTGTCGCACCAGAAGGGTGGGGTAGGGAAGAGTACCCTGGCTTTCAACCTTGCCGCGTACTTCCAAAAACAAGGAGACGCCTGCGCCGTTGTTGACAGCGACCTGCAAGGCACGATAACAGAAATCTACAACAATTTCTCCGAGGACAAGGAAACCCTTGCCGGGGTCAAGTTGATAAGGAGGGATGCTTTCCGGGATTACAAAGAGTTGCTCCGGCTGAACCAGTTTGCCCTGGTGGTGATTGACACCCCGCCATACCTTTCGGAGGAACTCAACCAAATTTACCCGATTTCCGATTTTGTGCTGGTGCCCACCAAGCCGTCCGTGAAGGACTACCTGGCCATTTCCAAAACCATCAATTTGGTAAGGGCGGTAAAGGCGGCCAACCCGCATGTCCAGACAGGTGTAGTCATCAACATGGCCGTGCAGTCGTCGAAGTTCAATTCCATCATCCGGGATGAATTGGAGAAGGAGGACATCCGGGTGCTGAAAACCGAGATTGGGCAGCGGGTGGAATTTACCCGTTATGAATTGTACGCGGGCAGCATCTTCGATACAGACGACGAAAAGGCGCAGGCGGAAATCACAGCGCTTGGCAAGGAAGTTTTCGGCATACTCAGCAACAACTAATGCAAGGACGAGACATCAAGGTTCGGATATGAAATCCGCCAACACTGTTTCAATTTTTTATCCACTTAAAACAGTCCATTATGGCCAAAAAAGAAGAATTGCAAAGGACATCGTTCAGCCAGATACGCCGCAACAAGGAACAGGGAGCGGTAGAACAGGTCAAGCCACCTGTGCAGCGCCAGTCGGTGGTAAAGCCCGTCGCACGGCAGGGGCGGCCCACGAAAAAGGACCCAAACCTTAACTATGTGCGCATAGGGGCGCTGGTGCCGGAATCCATGCGCGACCGGATGCACACTGCTTTGCGCACCTATTTGAAGGGGACACATCTTTCCCTTGATGAACTCATCACCGTCGCCATCACCAGCTACCTTGACTCGAATGAATCCAATATGGAGTGAGGCATAGAAAATACGATTGCATTTTCATTCGCTGCATAATCCCCATGATTTGTCCGTAGTTAGCTTAAAGTACGGACATTTTATGGGAGAAAATTACCCTTTACTGGTTTGTATAAGTATTGATGCTTTAGAAAATGATTGAAACTACGGACAAAAAGTGGGCAAACAGAAGACCGCAAGACATTCAACCAGGTAGTAAGGAGCAAAATACGGACAAAAAAGGTAGTTATATGATTGTCATTTTAAACAATTGACTATCAATGTTTTACGAACATGATTCAAATCAAAAATGCGGACAAAAAAGGGGAAGGTCAAGTATTGCATTATTATGAAGTAGAAGGAAAAACCCTGAAGTACGGACATTTTATGGGGAGCATACCATTACTACTGCACAGGGTACAGTTTACCGCCCGCAAACACGGGCATTTTATGGGAAAGCATCTTCACGACCACACAAATACGGACATTTTATGGGCAAAAAATGAGGTTTAGCTTGTTTTTAAATGAGAACAACACCCTTTGTTTGTTTATTTTCATTTTTCATTTTTATTATTTTAGGACTGCTTCAATTAATTGATTATCAGTCATTTGCAAGTAGATATACTGACAGTAAAGGGGCGAAACGATGACAGTTTATGGGTGAAAAGTGGACAAATCAAGGGTGAAGTGCTGACAAATTATGGGAGAAAAAGGGACGGATTGTGGGTTAACTACGGACAAATAATGGGCGGCCCAGAATAGCGGCATAAAATGTGGAAAACTAAATACGGACAAAAACTTGTTAATGTCCGTACTTCGTGTCATTCTTGCACTGTGGTTTCATCCAAAAACCGAAAACAAATACCCTCATGCAAACAGAAGTTGTCGCAAACGGACATTCAGGCAGGCAATTGGTGGTGCGGAAAGCCAACAAAATTGTGGAGGCGAAGTACCGCCTGAACCTGAGAGAGCAGAAGTTTATCCTGTACATGGTTTCGATGCTCGATACCAGGGACTCGGATTTCCGGTACCAGCGGGTCAAGATTAGCGATTTCGAGAGTGTACTCAACCTCGACGGCAAGAAGTGGGGGAGCATCTACCAGGTCGTGAAGGAAATTACGCAGTCCCTGAACGACAAACCGCTCACCATTTCCAAAGAAGATGGCAAAAAACTCATCATCAACTGGATAGCCTCGGCAGAGATAGAACCTGGCAGCGGCGTCATCGAGTTCGAGTTTTCCGACAAATTGAAGCCCTACCTGCTGCAACTCAGGGAACATTTCACCCAATACGAGTTGAAAAATATCCTGCAACTGAAAAGCAGTTTTTCCATCCGTATGTACGAGATTTTGAAAGCGCACGAGTACCAGCACAAGGTGACTTTCGAGGTAGAGGAGCTCAAGCAGTTGCTCGGTGTGGACGACAAGTACGATGTCTATTACGATTTCAAGAAGCGGGTGCTGAAAACGGCGCAAAAGGAGTTGAAGGAAAAATCGGACATCAGCTTCAAGTTCAAGGAGAAGCGGCAGCAGCGAAAGATTCACTCTATCTTTTTTGAGATACTGAAAAACGGCAGGGTAGGGGACTTGGAAAACGAGGCTAAGAATGCGGCAAGCCCCAAAGCGATGCCTACAAGCCCCCTTATTGAGCGGCTTGTAGCCGTAGGTTTCTCCGATGAAAAGGCTGTCGAAATTTACCAAAAAGGCTTTGATTATATCCAGAACGAGGCGATGCGTCAGCAAATGGAAACCCGCTTCGAGTCCGTGGATGCTTGGCTGGCCGAACGTTTGGAATTCCTTTCATTGGAAATCACCAAAGGAAAACTGAAAAACCCGCAGGGTTTTTTCCTAAAATCGCTTGAGGATAACTACACAAGCGCCGAGCTTGAAACGCGAAAAAAGGAGCGGGAATCGCGCAAGCGGAACGCGGCAAGGGAAGCAGGCCGACAGCAGTTGGAAGCCGACATTGAAAAACTGAGCCGGGAACTGTGGGAAGAAAAAAGCCGATTGGTGGAGGAACTGCTCAAGTCCGACGAATCGCTCCGAAAAGAGGTCGCCAACGAGACAGCCAAAGGCGGCATTGCTTATCGCGGCTATGATGTCTCGCTTTCCCCTTCGGAGAATTTCATGGTAGGCGGCAGCAACAAAATGGCGGTGTTTACTGCTGTAACGAATTTAAGAGCCGACGCCTTTCAACGCTTCAAAAACAAGGAAACGCTGCTGGAGAATTTGAGGAAGCGGCGCTGAAATATTTCCTACCAATAAGTTGGGTTATCGGGGCATTAGGCTCACAGGATTTGAGTGTCCCATAGTATCCGTATTGGCGTGTGAAGCACAAAAAAAGGCTGCCCCGCACGGACAGCCCAAAAAGCGCAAACAGTCGCAAAAATCTTCACTCCACCGCCAGCGCAAACCAGAACCCGTCCTCCTCCTCGAAAGCGCACAGCAGAAAATTTTCATCCAACTCCAAGTCCAGTTCATGTCCGTTGAAATCCAGTTGGGCAGCAACGACCATTGCCTCGCACGACCAGGGTGCAGAAGGAGTGAGGTCGCCCTTGTACGTCCAGAGTTCCAAAGGGGCATTGCAGAACCGGTATTCGGTGGAACGAAAAGTGACCCGGTGCATCTCGAAATTTGTGGCGATTTCGAGCAGGTCGTAGCCCTGGCAGGAAAAGGGCGGTTCGATGGGCAGGTAAATCTGGCAGTCTTCCAATTCAAAGTAACCGATGAGCAGGTTGTTGCACTGGCATTCTTTTGCTGCTTCGCCGGCGGTGGTTTGTGGCTGCGGTTCATCTTCCTTCGTGCAGGACGAAAGTAATATGCAGCCTGAAAGCAAGGTGGTGATTAAGATGTTTTGCATGGCACAAATAGTTTTAGAAAGGTCATTGAGGTCATTTGTCATTGGGTCATTGTGCAGCAATGACTAAAAGATTTTAATGACTGAATGACGAATTCACTCGTGTATCTCGCAAGCTCCGTACATTTTGACATGGACGGTGGGTTTGCGGGCATCAATCTCGACGAGGGCAGGCTTGGCGGCATGGAAAAAGCGGACGAAGTAAAACCCGGGCTGGGGTAGGGGACAGGTGATGGAAAATCCCCGGCAAGCGCCGTTCTGGATGTGATAAACCGGCTTGCCAAGGTCCTCAGCGTAATAGATGCGAAAAGGGATGACTTCTTTCAAATCGTAGAACTTCGAGATGAATTGCGTCCGGAAAAAGGACGGGAACTTCTCGACGGTGAAAGTACTGTCGCCGTGGGTGGCGCAGCGGGCGTTGACGAAACAGCGGATGACGTGCTGGTCAACAGGTTGGAGTTTGGTGAGGTCGAGTTGTGCAAAAGCGCTATGAGCAAAGCACAGCACAAAAATGGTGAGTGAAGATTTACTTGCGTGAAACTTCGTTTTCATGGCACAAATAGTTAAATGCTTGATTGTTAAATTGTTAGATGGTTGTTATACACGTTACGTGAACCGTTCCTTTGCAGGATGAAAAAGGGGCGGCGCTCGTGGCGAGGGTAGGGTAGGGCGGTTTTTGAAAATAAAATTGTAAAACCCCGGTGCGGCCTGCACCAATGCACCAAACGGAAACAGATGTTGCAAAGGTTTGAAAATCATAAGTTTATAGCACAAATAGTGTTGGTGCAGAGCGTTGCAAACCGCACCTCGTTTTACAAAATTTCTTGTTGGCAGGTCAAATGGGGGTGTCCCGTTCACTGGGTTCGATGTCCAGGTCTTTGTTTTTCCGGTAGTCGGCCAGCTTGCGCATGATGGTGGTGTGGCTCCAATCGATGTCGTAAATCGTCTTCATTTCTTCGGCGAGGTCACGGTAGGGGGTTCCTTTCTTTTTCCTTTCATCGTAAGCCCAGGCGATGGCGCCGGCTTCCACTTCCTTGTTGTCCTTGGCGATGAGGTGTGCCTGTTCGGGGCAGGTGCCGAGGTATTCGTATTGCAGCATAGTGCCTTCCTTGTGCAGCACGCACTCGATGACGTTGCTCTCGTCGTGGATTTTGCGGCCGTTGCGGCACTTGGTGTGTTTGATGTAACGCTTGTCGATGTCCTTTTTGGAATGGCTGACGGCGATGATGGATTTTGCGAAGTTGGACAGATTTTTCGCCCCGGCCAGGTGGCGGTTTTCGATGGGCTGCGACAAATCCCGCTTCGGGGTATGGGCGATGACGAGGATGGTCAGTTTGTATTTTCGTTGCAGGGCGAGCAGGCGTTTCATCACCTTGGTGGCGATGACGGGGTCCTGGCTTTCGGAGGTGATGTAGGTCATATTGTCGATGATGACGAATGCCGGTTTGAGCAGTTCAATGTCCCGCTGGATTTCGTTGATGATGAGTTCGTCGGCATTTTCGAAGTCGAGAAAGTCGGGGTTGAGGCTGCCCCGCTTGAAGTTTTCATGGAAATGGTATTTCTCTTTTTGAAATGAGTAGCGGGTGAAAAGCTCGCTGCTTTCCATTTCAAAATCGTAAAAAATGGTGAGCTTCTGTTCGCACTGGTTTTCAAAATCGGGTAGGGGAAACAAGTTTGTGCCACGGCTGGCGGCATCCGCCATTTGGAAAGCAAGAATGGACTTGCCGGTGCCCTCGTCGCCGAAGAGGATGCAGACCTCGTTTTCCTTGACCAGATTGCCGCACATCCAGCGGGTGGGCGGTTCCTTCTCGCCCTCGTCCATCACCTCGTTCATACTCTGAATGCGCAGTACCCGCTGCGGATTGGAGATGCGGATTTCGTGTTCGAGATGCTCGTAAAGGTGGAAGACGTCGAAAGAGGAGTCTTGTGCCCGTTTCATGCCCAACCAACATTCTACGATGGCTTTACGGCGCATGAATGCTTCGTAAAGCAGCCGGCAGTGTCCCTCGACGTGGTCAGCGGAGGCTATTCTGGCGGTGCAATCGAGTAGGTCGGTGGGCAGGATGGCAAATTGCCGGTACTGCTCTTCCTTTTTGCCGGTCAGGGTGGAAAGGGTTTGTTCGTTGAAAAGCAATCCCATTTTTTCGACCTCCTGCAGCACCGTGACAGTATCGACAGGGTCGGAACGGTTCGTAATTTGTTGGATGGCTTCGTAGATGGTCTGGTGTTTCTCCATCCAAAATGCCTCCTTTGACAACAGGCGTCTGACAATTTGAAAACTACCAGCAAACTGAAGGGCGGCGCCAAGTACCATCTGTTCAAGTTCCGGTTTGTGAGGAAGCTGGATGCCGAGGGGAGCAAAGGCCGGGTCGGCGGCGAGCGAGGCGGCAAGTTCACGAATGGAAGACTTCGCCCCTGCGGGTGTTTTGCGTTGTCTCATGCGTAGAATGATTTAGCGTAAAAAAATAATGGCTCTCCGGGGCGTACAAGGTATATTTGTCCTGCGCATGGAAACATGCGTAGAATGATTTAGCGTCTGGTTGCTGGAACAACCAGGCGCTTTCTCTTATGGCATAAAAACAAGGCTAATGTCCAACGTCGCTATGATGTGGGATTTAGGTTTCCAAAGGGTTTTTGGCGGACAGGGAGCTATTTCTAACAGGAAGGGTAATGGCGTTGCTGTGTGTTGCTAACGGTGTGATGGAAAACAGACAAGGCGAAAATAAAGCAAAAAGTGTTGTTATGAAACACCCCTCCGAAATATTGTACTCTTATCACCGTAAATCACGGATGCGTATTGGTAAAATTTTGTATAAAGTGAAATTTAACAGGGATGTTTTGCAATTCAGGCGAATTGGTTAAGGTTCAGTTGTTTTGCCAAATCATTTCTGGTTTTGTTCAGTTTTGTCTGGATTTCGAGCAGTTTTAAAACCTGTGGCATATTGTTGGTACGTTGCACTTCCTCTATTTCTTTCCGGTTTGCTTCATCCCAGCGGGTGACGATATCGAGTTTTAAGCGGAGCAAGGTGTTTGTAACGATTTGCCGTATTCCAAATCCGTTGGTATTTGGGAAGTCCAGGTTTTGCCATCCGGGGCTGAAGTCTTCAGTATCCTGTTCCATCAAAATGGCAGTTAAATCAGTTGCCAAAGCACTGATGGTTGGGTCTTCATGGTTGATGAAATACTGCAGGGTGAAAGGTTGATTTGATTCCAATAATGTCTTGCTTTCCCTGAAAATGCGTTGGCAGAGCGGGTCTTCGAGGTGTTCCAGCACGTCTTCGATGTTGCTGGTGATGTATTCAGCGACGGTGATGTTTTTGGTGGGGGAGAAGATTTCAGCGCCGTGTTCGAGGAGGAGTTGGGTGAGGTGACGCTCTCTGGATAGGGATGAGGGGCGAGGGATGAGGGATGATTTGCCACCAGCATTGTCAGGTCGTTCCACGATGATAGGTCGTTGCTGCTTCTTCGCCAATGCCTGCAAGACTTTATTGGTTTCCTGTGTTAAAACGTCTTCGCCCAAGCCCATCAGTGCAGCGCAGTCCTTGATGAAAAACGAACGTTTGACGGAGTCTTCTACCCGTGCGATACTTTCTACGATGGCGTGGACGGCGTTGGCTTTTTTCACAGGGTCGTTGTCTGCACCGGCGAGCAGGATGCCGGCTTTGAAGGCGATGAAATCCTTCGCTTGTGTTCGGATAAATTCTGTAAAAGCGGTGATGCCAACCTGGCGTAAAAAACTGTCCGGGTCGTTGGGGTAGGGTAGGGGTACGATTTTTACGTTCATGTCCAGTTCCAAAGCAAGGTCCAGTCCACGAAGCGCTGCATGGGTGCCTGCCGGGTCTCCGTCATACAGGATTTTGAGGTTGTTTGAAAAACGCCGGATGAGCAGGAGCTGCTCTTTTGTCAGAGCGGTTCCCGCCGATGCGACGACGTTCTCGATGCTTGCCTGGTGCAGGGCAATCAAGTCGGTGTAGCCCTCGACGAGGATGCACTCATCCTGCCGACGCATGGCTTGTTTAGCGAGGTGAATGCCGTAGAGGGTCTGGCTTTTCCGGTAAAGCTGGGATTCGGGGGAGTTGAGGTATTTGGGGAGGTTTGAGTTGTTTGACGGGTTCGATGGGTTTGAGTTGTCCAGAATGCGGCCGGCGAAGGCGATGGGCTTTCCGCTCAAGTTGTGAATGGGGAAGATGACCCGGTGGCGGAAGAAATCCTTTCCATTGGTTGTAGTCAAGCCGAGTTTTTTGAGGTATTCCAACTTGAAACCCGCTTGCGTGGCGGCTTTGGTCAAAGCGTCCCAACTGCCGGGGGCGAAGCCCAAGGCGAATTTTTGGATGGTGGCAGAGGTGAAGCCCCGGTTTTTGAGGTAGTCCAGCCCTGTGCTGGTCAGGTGCATTTGAAAAAACTTCAAAGCGAAGTCGTTGACGATGAGCAGACTGTCCTCTTCCTGTTGTGCTGCGAGTTGTTCCTTCGTTGGTTTGGCTTCATGAATTTCAATGTTATGCTTCCGGGCGAGCCAGCGTAGCGCTTCCCGGAATGTGAAGCCTTCGTGTTCCATCAGGAATTTAGCGGCATTGCCGCCTTTGCCACAACCAAAGCATTTGAAGATGTTGCGGGCTGGGGAAACGACGAACGAGGGCGTCTTCTCGTGGTGGAAGGGGCAAAGGGCGGTAAGGTTGGTGCCGGAGCGTTTGAGCGAGAGGAAGTGCTGGATGACTTCTTCGATTTTCGCTGTTTCGAGGATGTGGCGGGTGGTGGAGGGTGGAATCATAGGCTGAACGTTTTGTCACAGAACGATTTAGTGCAACCAATCATTATTTTCAGCAGACTACATTTATCTTCGGGCATCCATTCGAGGAAGATTTAGCTTTTTTATGTCAAACCAACCGACCCTCAACGAACTCCTGGCAGGCTGTCAGCGCAACGACCGCCGCAGCCAGCAGGCGTTGTACGACCGTTTCTACTCGTACGCGATGGCAGTGGCGTTGCCTTATTGCAGCCATGCCGAAGAAGCGAGGGAGGTTTTGAATGAAGCTTTTTTAAAAGTATTCACCGGTATCGGGCGGTATGACCCTGCGCAGTCCTTCACGGCTTGGCTGCGCGTAATCGTCGTGCGGACTGCCATCAACCGCTACCACCATCGGATGCGGGAGCCGGACTGGCTCGAACTCGATGAGGCGCTGTTGCCGTTTTCAGATAAACCCGATGAAACTTTAGACCGTCTCGCAGCGGAGGAATTACTCCAATTAACACAGCAATTGCCGCCTGCCTACCGGCTTACGCTCAACCTGTACGCCATCGAAGGATACTCCCATGCTGAAATCGCAGATATGCTGGGCATATCCATAGGCGCTTCAAAATCCAACCTGAGCAAGGCGAGGACGAAGCTTAGAAAGTTGATATCGCGTTTAAGCGGATTGGTCTGGCAAGTGTTTTTGTAAAAAACGCAACTGGAATTAGTGTTTTCATTAATATTGTCTGCCGGCTTTGGCGTTGTAATAAAAAAATTAGACGATGAAAAAAGAACTGGACAACCTTGAATTCGACGATTGGTACATCAGGCAGTCCCGGGCGGTTTCGCCCGAAGAACTGGATACATTAGGCTCAAAACTGATTGAGTTCATGCACAGAAAGTCTTTTGGTGGAGGCTGCACTACGCATTTCTTTAAGCATGGAACAAAAGACGGCTCGAATGGCTTTTTTTATTTTGACAGCCCTATGAGTGAGCGTCTGGCACATTATCTAATCGGAAAGGAAATGGTGCGTTATGCTGGTAAACGTTCCTTTCATGGCAGGAAATACAAATCATGGACTTTCCAAAAAGATAATGTCGTTTCAGAAAAACTGTTAGAGATAAGGGAAGAAATTAAAGCGGTTTTGACCAGTACCCAACAACGAAAAGAAATCATCAAAAAGGCAACCATAGGTTACCTCAATAGGCATGGCGATATGTATTTGAGGTGGCTGTTCAACAACCTTCGTTTCGAGATTCTTGCTGGGGGTACAGAGGATTTCGTAGTAACAGAAGTCAACAAGACGTTTATCTTGGTTGAAAATGTTTGCCTGGAATTCATTGAAGCGATAAACGAACTTCAAAAAGAAGATATGTTGAAAATCAACTCCAACGGGTATGTCCTGCCTGGTAAAAAATTCAAGTTTACCATGTGGGGAAAAGACGGAAACAAAGACTCCATTTCTCCCTTTGTGTTTCAGGAAGAAAAGATTCTCCAGCCCAATCTGCATTGAGGGTTTTGCGTAATGCAAAGCGGTATAAATAAGGGATAACAAACCTTCAAACCTTCCGCATGACCCGCTTCGTACCTAATTGTTTTATTAAAAATCATATCGCTTAGGCAACCTTCGCCCACTGTTTTTTGAATAGTGGTAATGACGGCTCGTCGTCGTACCGATTTCAAAAAGCACAACATGGCAGATTTCAACTTCTTCGACCAATTCGGCAAAAAAATGCGCTCCCTGCGTCCGTCTTCCCGGACGGCAGGGGAAGATTGGCAGGCGCTTTCCCGCCGCCTCGATGCCGTGATGCCTGAGCAAGCACCCGTCCGCCGGCATACGTGGCTCGCAGCAGCAGCCTTGCTGTTGCTCTTATTGGGGTCTAACCTTTGGTGGGGATTCACCTTCCTGCAACAGGGGCGTTCCCTCGAACAGCTATCAGAGGAATTGGCTGCATTGAAAAATGCCCCCGTAAACACTGAAAAAATTGCCCCCTGCGAAGAAGCCAGTGCTTTGCGCAAGCAGGTAGCCATCCTTCAATCCGACCTCGAAAGGATGGGTTTGTCATTAAAAAATGCCGAATCCAAACTGTCGTTCCTTACCTCATATCCTTCAGGCATTTATGCTGAAACAACAAACGCAGGGAGCGTCCCGGCTACCGGTATTTCGATGGACGGGCTTTCCGCCAGGCAACCTGACCTTGTGGGAAATGGAGAACAAGCGGCATCCGGCACTTCAACCAATCCAACACCGGCATCAAATTCCGGGGATGAACCTGGCGGGAAAGTGCCGCCTTTGACCGCCCCGGAAACCGGTTTCCCTACAGCAATTTTCACCCAAATGAATAACCTGCCAGCGCTTGCTATTGTGCCTTTTGAACTGCCTCGCCGCCACCCGGCTCTCTTGTTTGATAACGACCTCTTGATGTTACCGGCAGAAGATAAAAAAGACGAAATCATATTTGTCCGGAAGGCTGCGCAGGCGTTGACGCCCAAGACTTTCGGCATCGGTGCGAGCGGCGGGTGGTTGTACCCGCTCGAGCCGGACATGGAACACCAAACGGGTTATGGTTACACCCTGCAGGCGGAGATTGGTTTTTCCCGAAAGCTCAGTCTGACGGCAGAGTGGGGCAGGGCGGTACTGCACTACAACGCAGTGGCTCCTGACGCGGCTATTTGCCTCGAATCATTTCACCTGCCGTCGCCGGAACACCAGTTTATTAAAATGGAGATATTGAACCAGCGCCTGGAATTCCTGGGATTGGGTTTGCGATACAAGGGCATGCCAAAAAACACATGGCACCCCATTGTCAGCCTCGGCTGGTCGGGCATGAAAGTGTCCCCGTTCAAGTTGCAATATGAAACGGATGTGGCAGGCAGTTTTTTCAGGGGAGATTATGAGGTTGCGCAAAAAAGCAACATAAAAAACTTCGCCCGGCTGGGTGCAGGAGTCGAGTTTCCCCTCGGCAAGCGCATCAACTGGACCTTGGAGGGCTATTACCTGCACGCCTGGCGGAACAGCGAGCCGGAAATGATAGGGGTGCGCACAGGCTTGGGTTTTGTTTTTTAATAAAGGTGTTTTCGTAGAAAAGGGCATGCCGCCTCAATCTCTTTCAATAATTGTAAACTCAAATTCTTTATGAAATTCAAACTGTTTTCCTGCTTGCTTTTAAGTGTTTTAATCTCAATTTTTTCCTGTAAAAAAGACGAGGAAGTAAAACAACCCGTTGCCTGTTTCACCGCCAGCGCCACCACCGTGGCAGCCGGCACGTCCATCACGTTCACTTCCTGCGCCACCGACGCCCACCACAACGAATGGGACTTCGGCGACGGGGCGACCAGCACGGACGAGAGTCCCTCCCACGCCTACAACAATCCCGGTTCCTACACCGTCATGCAGATGGTGCTGAGCGAGGACATGTCGAAGATGGACTCCACCATGCAGACGATTACCGTCAACTGAGCGAAGCTGAATTTTTTAAGCCCCGGAAGCGGTGTTCCCGCTCACATGGTTTCCGGTTTCCTTCTTTGGTGAAAACGAGCGAGGATAAAATTCTTCATAATTATTAGGTGCTTTTGGGGCGGCGCACAGCCGCCCCATTTTAACAGACTCAAAAATGAAAAGAAGAAAGTTCATAGGATGGGCAGGGGCAGGGACGGGGGTGGCGCTGTTCGGCGGCACATCCGCCCTGCTGACCGCCTGCGGCGGCTGCAACAAGGACGACATGATGGATATGGACGGGGTCGCCCCGGAGGTCGTCGAGGGGGCATTCGACACACTGCTGCCCGTGCCGCCCACCATGCCCGCCGATGCTGCCCCGCTGACCGCTCAACAAACGACGGCAGCCATTTTCAAAGGAAAAACCTCCAACGTACTCGGTTATCAGAACGGTGGCATCCTCGGTCCGACCTTGAAAGCTACGACAGGGGACACGGTGAACGTCCTTTTTCAAAACAACCTCGCCGAGCCGTCGAACATCCACTGGCACGGCTTGCTCACGCCCGCCGACATGGACGGTCACCCCAAGGACGTGGCGCAGACGGGCGGCTCGCTCACATACTCCTTCCCCGTCGCCAATCGAGCCGGGACGTACTGGTATCACCCGCACCCGGATTTGAAAACCGCCAAGCAAGCCTATGAAGGGCTGGCTGGCTTTTTCCTCGTGAGCGATGCGGAAGAACAGGCGCTCGGTTTGCCTTCCGGTGAATACGACCTGCCGCTCGTCATTCAGGACAAGCGGGCGGATGCGGCGGGCAACTTCGCCTACGCCCCCGCCGATGCCGATGTGATGAACGGCTTGTTGGGCGGGAACGTGCTGGTCAACGGCGTCCATGCGCCATTTGCGGAGGTTGCCACCCGCACTTACCGCCTGCGCTTGCTGAACGGCTCGAACGGGCGCATTTACAACCTTGCCTTGAGCAACGGCGAAGCCTTCATGCTCATCGGCTCGGACGGCGGGCTGCTGGCTGCGCCGGAAGCGGCGACAACGATACTGCTCGCGCCGGGCGAGCGGGCGGATGTGCTGGTCAGTTTTGCCGGGCAGGCAGTCGGGGCGGAGGTTTTCCTTGAAAGCAAAATCTTCGATGGTGGCGATTATCAGGGCAAACAGGCGTTCCGCATCCTGAAATTCAAGGTCGGGCAGACGGAGACGGAAAACTTCACCATTCCTTCGGCGCTGTCCAATTTTTCAAGTATCCCCGAAAGCCAGGCGACCCGTACCCGCTCGTTCGACATCTCCAACGGCGGCGGTCACGGCGGACATGGCGGCGGGATGATGGTGATGCACAACATCAATGGCAAAAGCTACGACGAGAGCCGCATTGACGAGACGATTGCAGCGGGAGCGACCGAGTTGTGGGTTTTCGACAACACCGAGGGCATTGACCCGCACCCGATGCACCTGCACGGGGCGCTGTTCCAGGTGCTCGACCGCACGGGCGGACGGGGGCAGGTGCTTCCGCACGAAAAAGGCTGGAAGGATACCGTGCTGGCGATGCCCGGCGAGAAGGTCAGGGTCATCGTGGCTTTTGGTCAGGAAAAGGGCGTGTTCGTGTTCCATTGCCACAACCTCGAACACGAGGACAGCGGCATGATGCTGCAAATGGAAATCAACTGAGCCGCTGCGGCGGTGCATCAAAAATTCGAAACGCATGGGAACTGCGAGCATCAAACTCAACAAAAAAACAGCCCTGTTTTTGGCGACAGCCCTGATGGGGCTGCTGTCCTGTGCAAAAAACGAAGCCGGGGAGAATGACTTCGAACCACCCAAACTCACCGTTTTGTCCCCGCAGGAGGGTCAGGTATTCGCCAATGGCGACACCATCCACATTGTTGCCGAGGCTACCGACAATGCCGCGCTGCACGAATACGCTTGGGGCATCTACGATACCGCAGGGGTCATTGTGCCAAGCCAGTTCGGTTTGGTACACGATGAAAAGCGGTACACCATCAGGGGCAGCCATGTGGTTGGCGGCATCGCCACCACCACTTTGTGGACGGTATGGGTTCATTCCGATGATGAGCGCGACAACTATGACGACTATGAAATCAACATCATCGTAAGCCCATGACGGTGCAACTTAGAGCGAGGCGTTTTCGCCTTGGAAGATATGGTTTTTTGGGGTTAAATAAGCTGGCTGGCGGCGGGCTTCTCTTGCAAGGGGGAAGCTGCCGCTGCCAGTTTTTCCAAACCACAACATTTTTCACCTAACTATAAAATCCTTTCATTATGAAGCAAACCTTACTCTTACTTTGTTTTTTCCTTTTGACCGCCGCTTGCCTGCAAGCGCAAGTCCTTTTCTCCGAAAACTTTGAAAGCGGCAGCGTTCCCGCAGGCTGGACGAATCAGACCCTCGCCACCGACGGCGGCTGGAAGGTTGGAACACCCTCGGCGCTTTCCAGCCAGTATTGGACGGTAGCCGCCAATGGCTCTACCCGCATCGCCGCATCCAACGACGACAACTGCAACTGCGATAAAAGCCAGGACTACCTCGTGACGCCGCCGCTCGACCTGACTGCCATAAGTGCTGCCGTACTGTCGGTGGACGTGTTTTTTCAAGCCAATAACTTTCAAGGTGCTACCGAACGGCTGACCGTCGAAGTTTCCACCGATAACCTGACTACCTGGACAGAAGTAGAAGACCTGCACGGGCATGGCGGCTGGGATACTCATCTTGTTGACCTGAGCGCCTTCGCCGGGCAGGACAGCGTTTACGTCGGCTTCCATTACAGCGATGGCGGCGGCTGGCTCTATGGCGGCGCTATTGACAACGTGACGGTGCAAGTGCCCGCCCTACTGGATGCCAAACTGGATGAAGTCCACGCCAAACGGTACGGCGAGGAAATGGGCGAAAACCACATCGCCACCACGGTTTTCAACAACGGCGCAACCGCCATTACTGCCCTTGAAGTCAGCTATTCCGTCAACGGCGGTGCGCCCGTCACGGCAACGGAGAACGGCCTGAACATCGAACCATTTACCTTTTACGAGTTCCACCATCCCACGCCCTGGACGGCAGATGCAAGCGGCTTGTACGAGGTAACGGTTGAAATCACGGCAGTCAACGGCGGTTCGGATGAAGACGCTGCGAACAACAGCCTGACGCACGAAACGGAAATTTTCCCGTACGTCGTAGCGCCCAACCGCATAGACGAGTTTCTGATGGCGCCGCCTGTTTTTACCACCATCGCCACGTCTGCGAACCAACTCAACAAACCCACCGACCTCGACTTTTTTCCCATTTTGGGCAAAAACGAACTGTGGGTCGTCAACCAGCGCACCGAAGCCAATGGCGGTAGTACGCTGACTATTTACGACCCGGATGGCGACAACCTGGAATTCCTGCACCGGGTGGATGGCAACGCCTGGCACTTCATGTCGCTTCCCACAGGGATTGCTTTCAGTGAAAACTTCAACTTCGCTACCTCGCCCGGCGTCAAGGATGCCAACCACAACAACGGCACGTTCACCGGTCCTGCCCTTTTTTCGAGCGACCCCGACATCTACGCCCAGCCTTCCGGCGGCAACAGCAGCCACCACGACATACTACACCGCAACCCATACAAC
>JRYF01003124.1_pt1 | contig 22518 bp, 19 predicted proteins | sample 235331 | NCBI WGS metagenome assembly JRYF01 (sample SAMN03074217, study PRJNA261475) | activated sludge metagenome | biome: Wastewater Treatment Plant; feature: Wastewater; material: Activated sludge; isolation source: activated biomass of a wastewater treatment plant treating hydrocarbon... ...
GTGCGGACCATGCGGGCCTCGATTTTGGTGCTGGGTCCGTTGCTGGCTCGCTTTGGCCAAGCCGAAGTATCGCTGCCGGGCGGCTGCGCCATCGGCTCGCGGCCGGTGAATCTGCACATCAAGGGACTGGAAGCGATGGGCGCCGACATCAAGGTCGAAAACGGCTATATCCGCGCCCGCGCCAACCGCCTGAAAGGTGCGCGCATCATCTTGGACCTGGTGACGGTGACCGGCACGGAAAACCTGTTGATGGCCGCCACCCTGGCCCAAGGCACCACCATCATCGAAAACGCCGCCCGCGAACCGGAAGTCGTCGATCTGGCCGATTGTCTGAACGCGATGGGCGCCCAAATCGAGGGTGCCGGGACCGATACCCTGGTCATCGACGGTGTGGAGCGGCTGAACGGCGCCAATTACCATGTGCTGCCGGATCGGATCGAAACCGGCACCTATCTGCTGGCGGCCGCGATTACCAGAGGGCGGATCAAAGTCAAAGACACCCGGCCAGATATCCTGGAAGCGGTGCTGCTCAAACTGGAAGAAGCGGGTGCCTGGGTCAACACCGGCCCCGACTGGATCGAGGTGGACATGGACGGTCGCCGGCCCAAGGCGGTGCGCATCCGCACCGCGCCCTACCCGGCGTTTCCCACCGACATGCAAGCGCAGTTCGTCGCGCTCAACGCCGTGGCCGAGGGCGTCGGCATGATCACCGAAACGGTATTCGAAAATCGTTTCATGCACGTCCACGAACTGCACCGAATGGGCGCACAGATCGAACTGGAAGGCAACACCGCGGTCAGCATCGGCGTGTCCCGGCTGACCGGAGCCCCGGTGATGGCCACCGACCTGCGAGCCTCGGCCAGCCTGATTCTGGCCGCGTTGGTGGCGGACGGCGAAACAGTGGTGGATCGCATTTACCACATCGATCGCGGTTACGACTGCATCGAGGAAAAGCTGTCTCATCTGGGCGCGCGCATCCGCCGAACCACGGGATGAAGCATCGATGACCGCCATCCTGACCATCGCCCTCTCCAAGGGCCGCATCTTCCAGGAAACCCTGCCACTGCTGGCGGCGGCGGGTATCGTGCCGGCCGACGATCCAGAAATCAGCCGCAAGCTGATTCTCGACACCACGCAACCGGATGTGAAACTGGTGATCCTTCGTGCCACCGACGTACCCACCTACGTACAGTATGGGGCCGCCGATCTGGGCGTGGCCGGCAAGGACGTGTTGCTGGAACACGGCGGTGAGGGGTTGTACGAGCCGCTGGACCTGAAAATCGCCCGTTGCCGGTTGATGGTGGCGGGCCGAATCGATCATCAACCGGGGCCGAGCCGGCCACGGATCGCCACCAAATACGTCAATACCACGCGCCGCTATTACGCCGACCAAGGTCGACAAGTGGAAGTCATCAAGCTGTACGGCTCGATGGAGCTAGCACCGCTGGTGGGGTTGGCGGACTACATCGTCGATGTGGTGGATACCGGCAAGACGTTGAAAGCCAACGGTCTGGCGCCACTGGAGCATATCGCCGACATCAGTTCGCGGCTGATCATCAACAAAGCGGCGATGAAGATGAAGCACGCTCGGATCAAGACGGTCGTGGAACGATTGGCCGTCGCGGTTGGCGCGTGAGATCCCTCACCCTCATCCCTTTCCCGCAAGCAGAGAGAGGCTCTGTCCTCCCTGGAAACCCGATCATGCCAAACATCCAGCGCCTGAATACCACCGAAGCCGATTTCTGGTCACGGTTGGAAACCCTGACTGCTTGGGAAGGCGTCGCCGACGAGGCCCTCACCGCCACGGTGCGCGAGATTCTCGCTCGGGTACGCGCGCATGGCGACACCGCGCTACTGGAATACACCCGTCGCTTCGACCGGCTGGAGGTTGCCCGTGCCGCCGATCTGGAAATCCCGATCGCTCGGCGGCAACAGGCCCTGGCTGCGCTTCTCCCCGATCAACGTGCGGCGTTGGAAACCGCCACCGCGCGCATTCGCGCTTACGCCGAACGGCAGAAACTGGAATCCTGGCGGTTTACCGAAGCCGACGGCACGATGCTCGGTCAGCAGGTCACCCCCTTGGACCGGGTTGGGTTATACGTCCCTGGTGGCAAGGCGGCCTATCCGTCCTCGGTGCTGATGAACGCCGTGCCAGCCAAGGTGGCCGGCGTGCCGGAAGTCATCATGGTCGCGCCGACGCCCGGTGGCGAACTTAACGAACTGGTCTTGGCCGCCGCCGCCGTGGCCGGCGTGGACCGGGTATTCACCCTCGGCGGGGCGCAGGCGGTCGCCGCGCTGGCCTACGGCACCGCCACCGTGCCCGCCGTGGACAAGATCGTCGGGCCAGGCAACATCTACGTCGCCGCCGCCAAGCGGCAGGTGTTTGGAACGGTCGGCATCGACATGATCGCCGGACCTTCGGAAATTCTGGTGGTCTGCGATGGCTTGACCGATCCCGACTGGATCGCCATGGATCTGTTCTCCCAAGCCGAACACGACGAAGACGCCCAACCGATTCTGCTCAGCCCAGACCCAGCCTTTCTGGATCGGGTGGCGGCCAGCGTCGAACGATTGTTGCCCGAGATGGAACGGCGCGCGATCGTCGCCGCTTCGTTGAGCCGGCGGGCGGCGCTGATTCAGGTCCGCGACCTGGCGGAAGCCGCGCAGGTGGTCAATTTCATCGCCCCCGAGCATCTGGAGCTGTCGGTGGAACATCCAGAGGATCTGCTGCCGCTGATCCGCCACGCCGGGGCGATCTTTCTGGGCCGCTACACCGCCGAGGCGCTGGGTGATTACTGCGCGGGACCCAACCACGTCCTGCCGACCTCACGCACCGCCCGATTTTCCTCGCCGCTGGGCGTCTACGATTTCCAGAAACGCACCAGTCTGATTCACTGCTCGCCGGTCGGGGCCGCGACGTTGGGTCAAACCGCGTCGATCCTGGCGCGCGGCGAAGGCTTGACGGCTCACGCCCGGTCGGCCGAGTTCCGTCGCCCGAAGGAGTAGCCATGGGCAGTCGTTACTGGAGTTCCGTGGTACGCCGGCTCACGCCCTACACCCCAGGCGAGCAGCCCAAACTCGATAATCTGGTCAAGCTCAACACCAACGAGAACCCCTACGGTCCCTCGCCCCGGGTGTTGGACGCCATCCGCGCCGAACTGTCCGATGCTCTACGTTTGTATCCGGACCCGAACGCCGAGCGCCTCAAGCAGGTCATCGCCGACTACCACGGCGTCGCGCCGGCACGGGTGTTCGTCGGCAACGGCTCGGACGAAGTGCTGGCGCACGTCTTTCAGGCATTGTTCCAGCATTCGGCGCCACTGCTATTTCCCGACATCACCTACAGCTTCTACCCGGTCTACTGCGGTCTGTACGGCATCGAATTCGTCACCCTGCCGCTGGCCGAGGATTTCACGCTGCGCGTGGCCGACTACCAGCAACCGAACGGCGGCATCATCTTCGCCAACCCAAACGCCCCCACTGGCTGCCTGCTGCCCTTGGCCGATCTTGAGTGGTTGCTGCAACACAACCCGGACTCGGCGGTGGTCGTCGACGAGGCCTACATCGACTTCGGCGGCGAAACCGCCATCCCTCTGGCGAACCGCTACCCGAACCTGCTGATCATCCAGACGCTCTCCAAATCGCGCTCGCTGGCCGGGCTGCGGGTGGGACTGGCGGTCGGCCATCCCGAACTCATCGAAGCGCTGGAGCGGGTCAAGAACAGCTTCAACTCCTACCCGCTCGACCGGCTGGCCATCGCCGGGGCGGTCGCCGCGTTCGAGGATCGCGAACACTTCGAACGCAACCGGCAGGCGGTGATCGCCAGCCGGGAACAATTGAGCGCGACGCTTGCGGAACTCGGCTTTACGGTGTTGCCCTCGGCGGCGAACTTCGTGTTCGCCCGTCATCCGCGGCGGGACGCCACCGAACTGGCCACCCGCCTGCGCGAACGCCACGTCATCGTGCGCCATTTTCGCCAGGCGCGCATCGACCAGTTCCTGCGGATCACGGTCGGCGATCCGGCGCAAAATGCCGCGCTACTCGCCGCGCTCGGGCAAATTTTCGCGGAGCATTGAATCATGCAACTGCGCGAACTGGTCACCTACACCGACCGGCTGTTGGCGGTGGACCACTTCACCGATTACTGCCCGAACGGCTTGCAGGTGCAGGGGCGGTCGGAAGTCCATACTTTGATCGGTGGCGTTACCGCCTGCCAAGCGTTGCTGGATGCCGCGGTCGAACGGCGGGCCGATGCCGTGCTGGTCCATCACGGCTACTTTTGGAAAGGCAAAGACCCGCGGATCGTCGGCATGAAACAGCGGCGGCTCGCCACTCTCCTGCGCCACGAGATCAGCCTGATCGCCTACCATCTACCCCTGGACGCGCACCCGGAACTCGGCAACAACGCTCAACTCGCCCGCGTGCTGGATCTAACCGTGACCGGCGCCGTCGGTGGCAACGGCCGCACGCCGGGACTGGTGTTGTTGGGCGAGCCGGTCAAACCCGCGAGCGGCGCGGAATTCGCCATCCATCTAGCCGAACGGCTCGGCCGGAAACCGCTGCACGTGGCCGGTAACGACGCACCCATCCAGCGGCTGGCCTGGTGTACCGGCGCGGCGCAATCCTCCATCGACGTCGCGCTTGAGGCTGGCGCGGATGCCTTCCTCACTGGCGAGGCGTCGGAGCAAACCGTCCATTTCGCCCGTGAAAACGGCCTGCATCTGTTCGCCGCCGGCCATCACGCCACCGAACGCTACGGCGTACAAGCGCTGGGCGCGCACCTGGCGCAGTGTTTCGACTTGCGCTTCCAATTCGTGGATATCGACAACCCAGTTTGAGGGGTGGTCTACCGAGAACACGACGAAAATCCCTAAATTTTTCGTTGAAGATCACTGCTCGAAGCGACAAGTACATAGACCCTCCTATCCCCCTTGAGGTATAGTTTTATCGCGGCGTGGGAATCATCGAAGCTCCGGCTGAAGGGTTACCGCGTCATTCTGGCGCGCACCCCGGAAGCCGCCAGTTTCGGCGGGAGGGTCGTTCCTCATCTGGGGCCGACAAACGCGAAAACCGTGCATACCCTTCGAATTACCAAACCATCCAATCCAACGATAAAACTACACAGGAGACTGCGTATGAGTACGGTAGATGACGTCGATCTCGGTAGACGCCGCTTTCTGACCGCCACGGCGACCGTGGTCGGCGGCGTCGGCGTGGCGTTCGTCGCCGTTCCCTTTCTGAAATCCTGGTCGCCCAGCGAACGCGCCCAAGCCGCTGGCGCCCCGGTGGAAGCCGATATCAGCAAGTTGGAAGAAGGCGCCCTGATGACTGTCGAATGGCGCGGTCGCCCGGTCTGGCTATTGAAACGCAGCCAGCGGATGCTGGACGACTTGCCCGGCCTCAAGGACCAGTTGCGCGACCCCGACTCCGCGGAGGTCAGCCAGCAACCCCCCTATGCCAGGAACGTCCATCGTTCCATCCGGCCCGACCTGCTGGTGATGATCGGCATCTGTACCCACCTCGGCTGCTCGCCCACCTTCCGGCCCGAAGTGGCGCCAGCCGATCTGGGGCCGAACTGGCGTGGTGGTTTCTTCTGCCCCTGTCACGGCTCCAGCTTCGACCTGGCTGGCCGCGTTTACCGGGGTGTTCCCGCGCCGCTCAACCTGGAGATTCCATCCCATCGGTTCCTGAGCGACTCGCGCGTGTTGATTGGCGTTGATCCGGAGTCTGCATAATGGCGAACACACAAGGCACAACCAGCATGGTCGGCTGGATTGACGAGCGATTTCCCCTCACCAAGACCATCCGCGAGCACCTAACCGAATACTACGCGCCCAAGAATTTCAACTTCTGGTATTTCTTTGGCTCGCTGGCGCTACTGGTGCTGGTCATCCAGATCCTGACCGGCATCTGGTTGACCATGAACTACAAGCCTTCCGCCGAAGAAGCGTTTGCGTCCGTCGAATACATCATGCGCGACGTGAACTGGGGTTGGCTGATCCGCTACATGCACTCCACCGGCGCCTCGGCTTTCTTCCTGGTCGTCTATCTGCACATGTTCCGCGCCCTGATCTATGGCTCCTACAAAAAACCCCGCGAGCTGATCTGGATCATCGGAGTGGTGATTTTCCTGTGCCTGATGGCCGAGGCGTTCATGGGCTATCTGTTGCCCTGGGGGCAGATGTCGTATTGGGGCGCGCAGGTCATCATCTCGCTGTTCAGCGCGATTCCCGGCATCGGCGACAGTTTGACGCTCTGGATTCGTGGCGACTACGTGATCTCCGACGCGACACTGAATCGCTTCTTCGCGCTGCATGTGATCGCCCTGCCGCTGGTGCTGGTCGGGCTGGTGTTCGTCCATATCGTCGCGCTGCACGCGGTCGGCTCCAACAACCCCGACGGCGTGGAAATCAAGAAGGTGAAAGGTCCAGACGGCAAGCCGCTGGACGGCATTCCCTTCCATCCCTATTACACCGTCAAGGATCTGGTCGGCGTGGTGGTGTTCCTGATCTTCTTCTCGATCGTGGTCTTTTTCGCGCCCGAGATGGGCGGTTTCTTCCTCGAACATCCCAACTTCGAACCGGCCGACCCGATGAAGACCCCGACCCATATCGCCCCGGTGTGGTACTTCACCCCGTTCTACGCCATCCTGCGCGCGGTACCCGACAAGCTGGGCGGTGTGATCGCCATGGTCGGCGCCATCATGATCCTGTTTTTCCTGCCCTGGCTCGACCGCAGCCCGGTCAAGTCCATCCGTTATCGCGGTTTCGCCTTCAAAGCGATTCTAACTCTGTTCGTGGCGTCGTTCCTGATCCTGGGTTATCTGGGCGCCCTGCCGCCGAGCCCGGGCCGCACTGCCCTGGCCCAGATTTGTTCCGTGATCTATTTCGCGTTTTTCGCCGTGCTGCCGATTCTGCCGTGGTTTGAAAAGACCAAGCCGGTACCGGAAAGGGTGACCTGACAATGAAAAAAATTCTCATCGCACTCGCGTTTCTGGCCCTGCCGGGGCTGAGCCTCGCGGCCGGCGGCGGTTATCCGCTGATGACCGCGCCCATCGACCCCCACAACAAGGCCTCGCTGCAGCGGGGAGCCCAATTGTTCGTCAACTATTGCATGGGCTGCCACTCGTTGGAGCATCAGCGCTACAACCGCATGGCCCGCGACATCGGCCTGACCGACGAGCAGGTTCAGGACAACCTGATCTTCACCGGCGCCAAGGTCGGCGACACGATGCAAAACGCCATGCCCAAGGGCGAAGCCCGAGGTTGGTTCGGCGTCGCTCCGCCCGACCTGTCCCTGATCGCCCGGTCGCGGGGGGTAAACTATCTCTATACCTACATGCTGACCTTCTACGAAGACCCCAGTCGGCCGTTTGGCGCGAACAACGCGGCGTTCCCGAACGCCGGCATGCCGCACGTGCTATGGGATCTGCAAGGGATGCAACGGGCCATCGTCGAGACCCATACCGACGCCGAAGGCAACGAAACGGCGGTTATCACGGGCTTTCAACTGGCGCAACCCGGTTCCATGAGTCCGCCGCAATACCGGGAAGCGATGGCGGATCTGGTCAATTTTCTGTCCTACGTCGGCGAGCCCATCTACCTGGAACGCCAACGGATCGGCGTTTGGGTGATTCTGTTCCTGGGTTTGGCCTTCGTGGTGTTCTACCTGCTCAAGAAGGAATACTGGAAGGACATCCATTGACCCCGCGTTTCCGCCGGAGGGCCGCGGCGTCCTCCGGCGGAGCGCCGCCTCTCTATGTCCTCCAGGCCGTTCATCATTCAAAGCTTCTTATCGATTCACCATGACTTCGACCCGCCCCTATCTGATCCGCGCCCTCTACGAATGGATCGAAGATAACAACCTGACGCCGCACATTCTGGTCAATGCCGAGGCGCCGGGGGTGAACGTGCCCAAGCAGCACGTTCACGAGGGGCAAATCGTGCTCAACATCAACGCGACGGCCGTGCGCGATCTGCGCCTCGGTAACGAATGGATCGAATTCAGCGCCCGTTTTGGTGGCGTATCCCGCACTCTGCTGATCCCCGTAACGGCGGTCCTGGCCATTTACGCCCGCGAGAACGGTCACGGCATGGCGTTCGGCGAGGAACCCGGTGGCAACGAGCCTTCGCCTCCGCCCGACGCACCGCCACAACCGGATAAGCCGGCGCCCCGCCCCGACCGCAAGCCGATGCTGAAAATCGTGAAGTAGTAGGTTCAAGCACCCCAGCCCCCCTCCTGTTTTGGGAGAGGGGCTTTTTTCATTTCAGTCTCGATCACTTCGAACAGTGTCACCACCTGGCGCACGCCGCCGACGCGGCTGGCCGCGTTCGCTACCGCATCCGCCTCGCTGGGTCGCAACAGCCCAAGCAAATAGACCACCCCATTCTCAGCGACTACCTTGACCCGGCTAGGGTCGAAATCTGGAATTTTGACCTGGAAGAGCGCGGCCTTGACTTGGGTGCCGAGCATCGTATCCCCGCTGCGATCCGACAGCGACCGGGGCGGACCGATCACCAATTCGTTATGGACCCGTCGAACTGGGGGTTCGATGCCCAAGGCGATACTTTCAGCCCGCCGCCGAACCTGTTCCGACACAACTTCGCCGGTCAACAGCACCGTGCGATTGTAGCTGTCGATATTGATGCGATTACCGGGCGGCAACTGCTGATTGAGCGCGCTGTAAAGATTCAACACGATGTTTTGATCGTCCACGATCGTGCCAGTGGTGCGTCGGTCGTGCGCCATGCTGACGCCGACCGCCGCGCCGCCGACCAGCAGCCCGGCGCAACCGTTTAGCAGGAAAATCGCCAAGATCGCGATCATCCAGCGTTTGTACCCTGTTTTCATGCCACTCCCCTCCCAAACAGCCGAGCATCCACCAGATCACACAGGCAATGGATCATCAGAATATGAACTTCCTGAATCCGCGCCGTCACCGTCGCATTGACCCGCAATTCGATGTCGCCCTCGCCCAGCGCTCCCGCCATGCGTCCGCCGTCACGCCCGGTTAGGGCCACCGTGGACAGCCCCAGTTCTCGCGCGGCGGCAATCGCGATCAGGATGTTGGGCGAATTGCCGCTGGTCGAAATCGCCAGCAATACGTCGCCGGGACGCCCCAAGGCGCGCACCTGCCGGGCGAAAACGGCTTCGAAGGCATAGTCGTTAGCGATGGAGGTCAGCGCCGAACTGTCGGTAGTGAGGGCAATCGCTGGCAACCCGGGCCGCTCGATCTCGAAGCGGTTGACCAGTTCGGCGGCGAAGTGCTGGGCGTCGGCGGCGGAACCGCCATTGCCGCAGACCAAAATCTTGTGGCCCTGATGCAGATGCTCGGCCAGCAATTCAGCGGCTTGAACGATGCGCGGTCCCATCGCGTCCAGGGTCCGTTGCTTGGCTTCGATACTGGCGGCAAAGTGCTGTTTGATGCGATTCAGTGATTCCATGAAGTTATCCCGCGAAGTCCGATTAGCGGAGAAGCTTAGCCTATCCGGCGCGGCCTGTGGCAATCTCCCGCCGATCCTCGCTGAATTTCGGAGAACATCCAGTAGATCGAACACACCCCGTACCGCAGCCTGGTTAACGCCATGGTGAATGTCCTCGAATGCTCCCACTCTTCCTTCCGTAGGCGTTTGAAAAATCTTTATCACGCCGCCAATTTCAAGCAGGGGTGCCTGCTTGGCAACAAGCCGCCAGCGTTTCCTCTTATTCTCCCGCCGACTCCACGGGCCGGCGGGTCTGTTTCTTCTCGCCGATCCGCCGTTTTTCATCCAGCCGCCGTTGCTTGGCGGCTCGCGAAGGTTTGGTCCTGATGCGCGGCTTGGGCGGCATCGCCGCTTTCTGGATCAGGGCGACCAGTCGCTCGATGGCATCCTGCCGATTGCGTTCCTGGCTGCGGAAGCGGCGGGCAGTGATCAGCAGTTCGCCCTCCTGGGTCACCCGGCTGCCGGCCAGCGCCAGCAACCGCGCTCGCATCGGCTCCGGCAAGGAAGGCGAGCGCGCGACATCGAAGCGCAGATCCACCGCCGTCGCCACCTTGTTCACGTTCTGGCCGCCCGGACCGGACGCCAGTTTGAACTGAAACCGGAGTTCGTCTTCAGGAATGCCGAGCGTGGGGGTAATTTCGATCATAGTGGTGGGATCGGTGGTTTGGAAACGCCGCTGCATCATACTCCACCCCGCGAAACCCGCCACGAGACACCTAACTTCGGGCGGGTGTCTTATGACCGGGAAATCTGCTAGCTTTTCTCCACAACCCGACCGATTTTCCATCACACCGAACAACCCCAAGGGGAGGCCGCGGATGATCGCCGCCAAGGCTGACGTTCTCATCTTCCAGAAAGTCGAGCAGGTCTACCGATTCGTCGCCCAAGACCTCATCACTAACTATCCCCGCTGGTCGGCCGAGGTGGTGGAACTCACGCCCTTATCTTCTGGCCCGGTGCAACCGGGCTTCCGGGCGCGACAGGTCCGCGTGGACAAGGGGCATAAAACCGAATCCATCTTCGAGGTGACCGACATGGAACCCCTCAAGCGAATCTGCTTCAAGGGAGTCACGGCCGGCTATCTGTGCCTCTACGAATTCGAGAACCTCAGCCCCTCAACCCATCTCACCTTCACCTTCGAATTACACCAGATCGAAGGACGGATGCGCCCGCTTGAGAAATTGATCCGCATGGCCCTGCAGGATGGCGCCAAGCAGACGGTGCGCAAGTTCCTGCAAGGCGAGGACCGCGATCAGGAAGAATTGAATACGATCCGCGCGGCGCTACAGAAGCACGAGCCCTGCGTGGTGACCCTGCGCAACTACCGCAAGAACGGCGAACTATTCCTCAATCGCCTGGCCATCCGCCCGCTGGTGGACCAGGAGGACAACGTGATCTATTACCTGGGCGTCCAGTACGACGTCACCGATCAGGTGCGGGCGCGGGAAGCCATCGAACAACTGCAATTTGAAATTGAAAAACTGGCGGGCGGTTAATCCCCCACTTTCACTCATTCAGCCGAGAGCACATCCAGCATGACCTATCATTCTCCGCAATGTATCGGCGTCCTCACCAGCGGCGGCGACGCCCAGGGCATGAACGCGGCGGTGCGGGCGGTGGTCCGCACCGCGCTGCAACAGGGCGTCACCGTCTACGCCATCTACGAAGGCTATCAGGGCATGGTGGACGGCGGCGACCGCATCCGACCGCTGTCGTGGGAAGACGCCGGCAACATCTTGCACCGCGGCGGCACGGTCATCGGCACCGCCCGTTGCCCGGCGTTCCGCGAGCGGGACGGTCGGCGGCGCGCGGCCCGCAACCTGGTGGAGCACGGCATCGACCGGCTGGTGATCATCGGCGGCGACGGCAGTCTGAGCGGGGCCAACGAGTTTCGCCAGGAATGGCCGGAACTGCTGGCGGAACTGGCGCAAGCCGGCGAGATCGACGAAGCGACCGCCCAGCGGCACCCGGCGCTGATGATCGCCGGACTGGTCGGCTCGATCGACAACGACATGGTCGGCACCGACATGACCATCGGCGCCGATTCCGCCCTGCATCGCATCGTCGAGGCCATCGACGCCATCGGCAGCACCGCCGCCAGCCACCAGCGTACCTTCGTGATCGAGGTGATGGGGCGGCGTTGCGGTTATCTGCCGTTGATGAGCGCCATCGCTGGCGGCGCCGACTACGTACTGATCCCCGAGAGCCCGCCGCCCGACGGTTGGGAAGAACACATGTGCGAACTGCTGCGCCGGGACCGGGCCGCCGGCCGCCGCGACAGCATCGTCATCGTCGCCGAGGGCGCGCGGGACCGCGCGGGCCAACCCATCAGCGCCGACTACGTGCGCCAGGTTCTGGAAAAACAGCTCGGCGAGGACACCCGCGTGACCATCCTCGGCCACGTGCAGCGCGGCGGTACGCCCAGCGCCTTCGATCGGGGAATGAGCACCTTGCTGGGTTATATCGCTGTCGAAGAGGTGCTCGCCGCCACGCCCGACAGCGAACCGCAAATGATTGGCATCCGCCACAACCGCGTCCAGCGCGCCCCGCTGATGCAGTGCGTCGAGCAAACGCGCGCGGTCGCGCAAAAAATCGCCGACCAGGACTATGCTGGGGCGATGGCGCTGCGGGGCGGCAGCTTCACCGAGATGTTCGAGACCTTCAAACGGCTGGCCGAAGCCCGGCCCAGCGTCGCGCCGCCTGCCCAGCCCCACCGACTGGCGATCGTTCACGCCGGCGGACTGGCGCCGGGTATGAATCCCGCCGTGCGCGCCGCCGTGCGCCTCGGTCTGGACCGCGGCCATACTCTACTGGGCGTGCGCGGCAGCTTCCAGGGACTGATCGACGGCCGGATCGAGGATCTCCGCTGGGGCGATGTCGAAGGCTGGACCGCGATGGGCGGCGCCGAACTGGGCGCCAGCCGGCAGATTCCCACCGTCGAGCAGCTTTACGCCGTGGGCCGCGCCCTGGAAACCCAGCGCATCGACGGCTTGCTAATCATCGGCGGCTGGATGGCCTACGAGGCGGCGCATCTGCTGTACACCGAGCGCGAGCGTTATCCCGCCTTCAAGATTCCGATGATCTGCCTGCCCGCGAGTATCGACAACAACCTGCCCGGCTCGGAGCTGAGCATCGGCGCCGATACCGCGCTCAACGTCATCGTTCAGGCGCTCGACCGGATCAAGTTGTCGGCCATGGCGGCGCGGCGCTGCTTCGTGGTCGAGGTGATGGGCCGCTACTGCGGTTATCTGGCGCTGATGAGCGGGCTGGCCGGCGGCGCCGAACGGGTCTATCTGCATGAAGAAGGCGTCACGCTCAAGGACCTGCAAGCCGAGGTGGAGCGCATGGTCGCCAGCTTCCGGGACGGCCGGCGGCTCTATCTGACCATCCGGAGCGAGTACGCCAACCCGCATTACACCACCGATGTCATGTGCGCGCTGTTCGAGGAGGAAGGCCGCCATCTGTTCGACGTGCGCCAAGCGGTGCTGGGCCATATCCAGCAGGGTGGCACGCCCACGCCCTACGACCGCATTCTGGCGACCCGCCTGGCCGCGCACTGCATCGATTACCTGACCCAGGAACTGGAACGCGGCTCGACCGAGAGCGCGATTATCGGCATGGTCGAGGGCAAGGTGAGCATCCTGCCCTTGAAACAGATGCCGGATCTGATGGATTGGCGCCACCGGCGACCCAAGGAACAATGGTGGTTGAAACTGCGGCCGGTCGTGCAGGCCATGGCGCAACAACCGGCGGGTGGGGGCGACTAAAAGACGTTTTTATACGGCCTTTGGTGAGCTAACCCCTACCAAAACGGCCTGCGCCAATAGCCCCATGGATAACCAGGGCCATACCAAAAGGGATCGGGCACGTAAATCACCTCCGGCGCGCGGCGCTCGGGCCAGAGCCGGTAGTGCTCCACCGCTACCACCAGATAGGTGGTGCGATAGTCGCCAACCTGGCCCGGCGTCGTGCCGGTCAGCGGACCGACGACGGTGATCGACCTCCCCGCGGCGTAGATGGCCGGGTCCAGAAAGCCAGGAAACCGGGCCAGGAAGCGACCCGCGCTAGCGTCGGCCCCGGTGGGCCGTCCGTTCTCCCCCAGAGGCTGCTCGACGATTTCCAGCCAGGTCTCCTCGCGCCGGTTCTCCACCCGCGCGACCGTGCCGCCCCAACGGACCCGCGTTTCCAGAAACGCCTCGGGCTGGGCGCGCGCCGCCGCCAGCGTCGGTCCCCGGAAATTCCCATCCTGGATCGGGTCGTAAACCGGGGGCGTGGTCGCGCAGCCGACAAGCCACCCGAAGAAGAGCAGGCCGAACCATTGGAAAGGGAGGTTCTGCTTCATAGTCGATCTCAGCAATCTTCGCGAAGGGCCGGCAGGCGTTCCAGAAACTCTGGAAAAGCTGTCCGCGCCGTCTCCCACACCACATGGAGGTCGATGTCGAAATAATCGTGCGCGTCGCGGTTGCACATCCCGCTCATCAGTCTTATCCCCCCTTGCCCAGTTGCAAAAGAAGCTCCAAAGCTTCAGGGTATTGGTAGCCCTCGATCCGCCGTTCCAGTTCCGCGACCGAGGTTCCGAAGGCGGCCTCGAGCAACGGCCGGTTCTCCTTGAAAACCCGGTTGGCGCGCATATCGGAAATCGCCAGCAGCGGTTCCAGTTGGGCGAGAACTTGCCGCACCGCCGCCCGGTCCACCTCGCGCGGAACACCATCAACTTTCTCCTCCCCCAAGATACCGAGGATCGCCGCGCTCAAGAGGGCGAAGCGGGTCGCCAAGGCGCAGGCCAGCGGTTCGATCTCCGAGGGTGCTTGGCCGCTCCGGATGGCCGCTTCCAACTCGGCGGCGAGTTTTTGGATTTCCACCGCTCCCAGATTGCTGGAAACGCCCTTGAGGGAATGGGCCAGCCGCCGAGCCTCCTGGGTATCGCCGGCGATCAGCGCCTGGCGCAGCCGATTGAGGTCATCGGCTTGCCCGACGGCATAGCGCCGCAACAACCGGGTGTAGCTGCTCGGATTGCCACTGAGGGTCTTGAGGCCGAAATCCGCATCGAGGCCGGGAATAGCGTTCAAACGGGCCAAGACCACGACACCCTGCTCCTGGCCTGGCTCGAGGGGGAGGGACAACGCCGGCTCTCTTTCGGGCCGGACCGGCAACCAACGTAGCAGCGCGGCAAAGAGTTGCTCGGGGTCCACCGGTTTAGCCACAAAGTCGTTCATGCCGGCGGCCTGACAGGCGCGGCGATCTTCCTCGAAGACGTTGGCGGTCATCGCCAGGATCGGCAGATTCGCATGGTCAGGTCGGGCACGAATCGCCCGAGTGGCCTCCAGACCATTCATTTCCGGCATCTGCACGTCCATCAGGATCAGATCGTAGGCCGTGGTACTGGCCTTCCTCACCGCCTCCCGGCCGTTTTCCGCCGTATCCACCGCCAGCCCCGTCCCATATAGCAGCTCCAGAGCCACCTCCCGGTTGACCGCGTTGTCCTCCGCCAACAGCAGTCGCGCACCGGCGTGGCGGCGGCGCAGTTCCGCCTCACCATCCTCCGCAATCACTTCCGGAGCAGCGGGCAGGATACCTTGGCCTCGGCTGAGTCGCACGGTGAACCAGAAAGTACTGCCTTGACCTGGCTCGCTCTCAAAACCCGCCTCACCACCCATCAACTGCGCCAGCCGCCGAGTAATAGCCAGTCCCAGGCCCGTGCCCCCATATTTGCGCGTGGTCGAGACATCCGCCTGCTCGAAAGCCTCGAATAGACTGAGTCTCACGCTCGGGGAGATGCCGATACCGGTATCCTGCACCTCGAAGCGCACGAGCAACTCGCCGTCGGTCTCTTCCAGCAGTTTGGCGCGCAGGGCTATCGTTCCCCGTTCGGTGAATTTGACGGCATTGCCGGCATAGTTGAGCAGGGCTTGACGAAGGCGGGTCGGATCGCCGCGCAGCCACAGCGGTACGTCGTCGCCATCCACCTCGACGGTCAACCCCTTGGTTCTGGCCTGCTCGGCGATCAGGGAGCGAACATGATCGAGGATGGCGCTCAGATGAAAGTTCGTCTGTTCCAGAGCCAGCTTGCCGGCCTCGATTTTGGACAGGTCCAGAATGTCGTTGATGATCGACAGCAAATGCCGGGCGGCAGTGTCGATCTTGGTCAAGCGTTCGGCCTGTTCCGACGTCACGCCTTCCCGCTGTAATAGGTGGGTCAAACCGACGATGGCGTTCATGGGGGTGCGGATTTCGTGGCTCATGTTGGCCAGAAAGGCGCTCTTGGCCCGATTGGCGGCTTCCGCTCGCGCGCGCGCCTCGGCCAATTCCCGCGTGCGACTTTCCACTAATTCTTCCAGATGGTGGCGATGGCGATCCAGTTCCTCGCCGATACGCTTTTTCTCGGTAATATCCTCCTTGACCGCCACGTAATGGGTGATGCGCCCGTCGGGTTGACGCAAAGGGGTAATGATGGCGAACTCGATGTATTCACTACCGTCCTTGCGCCGGTTGATCAGTTCGCCCTTCCACGCTTGCCCGTGGGTCAGGGCATCCCAGAGGGCCTCGTAGGTGGCCTTGGGGGTCTTACCGGTGCTCAGAATCCGCGGGTTCTGACCGATGACTTCCTCGCGGCGGTAGCCGGTGGCGCGTAGGAAGGCTTCGTTCACGTACTCGATCAGCGCGTCCAGATCGGTGATGACGATGCTCTCCGGACTCTGTTCGATGGCCTGCGACAGCTTCAGTAGCTGCTCCTCCGAGGCTTGTTGCCGCGACTGCGCCTCGCGCAAGTCCTCAAGCAAGCTCAGCAGCGCCAGGCGCGCCTGGTCGGAAGCGGCCAGCAGACGGGTCGCCTCCGCCCGCGCCGCCTCCGCCCTCTCCTCGGCCAGTTTGAGCGGAGTAATATCGGTATGCGTACCCATCATACGCAACGGCTGGCCACGGGCATCCCATTCCACGAGGCTACCGGCCGACAGAATCCACACCCAGTCACCGGTCCGGGTCCGTTGCCGAAACTGCACGCGGTACTCCGGCCGCTTGCCGGCCAACAAGTAATCATGGTAGGCCGTCACCACCGGCTCGCGGTCCTCCGGGTGCAAGCGCTCGATCCAAGCGGCGTGAGTCTCGTGGAACTCGGCCGGGTCGTAACCCAGCATCCGGGCATACTCGGCGTTGACGGTCGCCTCGCCCGTCTGCACGTTGAGATCGTAGAGACCCTGGTTGGCCGCCGTGGTGGCCAACCGCAGTCGCTCCTCGCTCGCGCGCAATTCGGACGCGATGCGTCCGCGCCGCAACCGGTTGGCCATCAGCGCGGCCAACAGCACCGTGGCCACGGGGTAAATCGCCAACACCGGCAGACTGATCCGCTCCAGCACCCGCAGGGCCGTGGGTAGTGGCAGGGTGAACATCAGCGCCAGCATGACCACATGGACCACGACGCCGAACAGGTAGAATTCGCGCAGGGACAGGCTTTCCAGCGGCCGCGAGCGCCAATGACGCCAGGCGATGCCGATGCTCCCGGAAGCCAGGATCACGGAAACCCCGGTCCAGGCGGCCGCGCCGCCCTGATAGAGGCGCAGCGTAGCGGTCAGGGTCATCGCCACGGCCGTGGGCACCGCGCCGAAGAACAGGCCGGCAATTCCCAGCAGCACCGAACGGGTATCGAAAAAAATTCCCTGCCTGAACTGCCAGGGGGTCAACATGATCGCCATGCCGATGACCCCGAGCAGTCCCCCGACCAGCAAGCGCGCGGGCAGGCTGTCCCGGATCATGCCGTGACTGGCGACCATGTCGAAAAGGACCGCCATGGCCAGCAGCAGCGCGGCGTTATGGATCAGCGCAAGAAAGATCGGATCAACCACGCCCGTTCTCCCCATCGTCCGGGATCGCACTGGTGTAGCGCGGTGGCTGCCCCACTTGGGCGAGTAGCGCGTTGACTTCGTGTTTCAATTCGAGAATTCGCGCCTCGCGCCCGAGAGTCGCCTCCTGCCAACGGCGCAGTTCGTCCAGTTGCTGGCGTAAATGCGTTTCAGTTTGCCGGCGCGCGCTGATGTCGCGGATCACGCTTTGGCGGTAGATCTTGCCCTGAATCTCCAGATTCCGGGCGCTGACCTCCACCGGGAAGGTATTGCCATCCTTGCGTCGATGCACGGCCTCGAACAGCACGCCCTCCGGGTTGGCCGACGCCCGCCAATCCCGCTCGATGGTGGACTGTGATTCGTCGGCGCGCAGGTTGCGAACCTTCATGCTCCGTAATTCGTCCGCACTCCAGCCGTAGGCGGCCACCGCGGCGTCGTTGGCCTCGACGATCTCGCCGTCAGCGTTAATCAGCAAAATGATGTCGCGCGCCTGCTTGAGGAGTGTTTCATAGTGGCTGGTCAGGGCGTTGCGCTCCTCGCGCTGGCGTTCGATGAGTTGCAGCAAACGCAGCTGCTCGGCCTGCTCCTGGCTTTGAAGGACCGCCTGCCGTAGCGCCCGCTGCCGGCGGAGTAACACGAACAGCAGCAGCGCGGTGACCGCGACAAAAACCCATCCCTTGAGCGTGCTGGCGAGAGCGATGGCCTTTGGATCGTCCCAAAGGAAGCCGAGCGCCGCGTCGGAGAGCACGATCCACAGAGCGGCGACGACGGCATAGAACAGAACGATCCTCAGAACACCGCCGCCAGTCGATGTTTCGTCGACAACGGCTGGCGGGTTATCGGATGTCTCGGACTCCATGAGCAATTCTCGCGATACCGGATTGCCCGGCGGTGGTTAGTGTTCGTCCCCATAACTTTGCATCCTAAATACGACTAGCAAATGCTAAACCCAAATTAATGATATCGGCGAGCATCCATTTTCCTGTATGGGCCGACGGCAATAAGTACCGTGAACTCACCAGATGAATAATGCTTGGATGAAAGGAAAACAGACGCGTGGTCCGCCGCGGAGAAGGATTGCTGTTTCAATCTGAAATCAACGTACTGTCGCGCGTTTCATTTTGAAAGCTGTCACGAATTCTACATCTTCACTCCCTAAAGTCTCTGTCGATCCACCCGCATCCCAAATAGATCGAGAGAATCCAAGGAGGTTTTTGATGAAGAAACTCGTAATCGCGCTGGCAACGTCGCTCGTCATGCTATTGGCCACACTGTCTGCGCCGCTGCTGCCCACCAGCCAGGCTCACGCCGCACAGCCCCAACGAGACAAGCCAAGTAATCCGGCCCTCTCGGTCGACGACGCCGTCGCTTATGAGGGCGATGGCGTGTTGTCCTTCCCTCTCAAACTCGACGGACCCGCTCCAAAAGCATTGCGCGTCAACGCGGTTCCTCTACCTGGGACCGCAAGGCCGGGGAGGAACTATCGCCCCGGCGCCGTGTCGACCGTGATCCCCGCTGGCGCCGCCGGAGGAATCCTCAAGGTCCAGATTTACGACAACAATACCGTTGGGCCGGACGTCAAGTTCAACCTGCGGATCACCTCGGCGATCGGCGCAACCGTCGCCAAAGGCACTGCGATCGGCGTCATCCGCGACGACGACCCCCTGACCGTGAACCTGCTGCACATCAACGACCACCACTCCNNCACCGGCACCCTGTACTATACCCTGTTCAGGGGCGAGGCCGACGCCGACCTGATGAACACGGTCTGCTTCGACGTCTTTGCCCTCGGTAACCACGAATTCGACGACAGCGACAGCACCTTGGTCGAGTTCCTCGACTTCCTGGCGGCCGATCCGAATTGTAAGACCACCGCGATCAGCGCGAACGTGGCGCCGGAGATCGGTACGCCCTTGGCGCCGACCTCGCCGAATGACTACATCCAGCCCTACGCGGTCAAGGAATTCCAGGGCCAGAAAGTCGCCTTCATCGGCATTACGGTCGCCGGCAAAACCCGGAACTCCTCCCAACCGCTGCCGACCACGCAGTTCCTTAATGAAGTCGAGACCACCCAGCGCTACGTCGATGAACTCTCAGAGATGGGCATCGACAACATCGTGCTTGTGACCCATTACGGCTACCAGAACGACCTGGCGCTCGCTCGAGCCGTGACCGGCGTCGATGCGATCATCGGCGGTGACTCGCACACGCTGCTCGGCGACTTCGCGGAGTACGGGCTGCCATCAGCAGGGGCCTACCCCACCATGACCACCAACGCCGCCGGCGATCCCGTCTGCGCGGTTCAAGCCTGGCAGTACTCTTGGGTGGTGGGCGAACTCGCCGTGACTTTCCAAAAGGGTAAGGCGGCGGCGTGCAATGGCACGCCACACTTGCTCCTCGGTGATTCCTTCACGCGGAGTAACGTGCAAATCGGCGAATCCGAGCGGTCGGAGATCTTGTCGATGATCGCCGCCGACCCCCAATTGAGCGTCGTCGTCCCCGACCCCGCCGCGCAGGCCATTCTCGACAGCTACGCTGTCCAGGTCGACGAACTCAGCAAACAGGTGATCGGGGAGGCGGGCGAGGTGCTCTGCGAGCGCCGGGTGCCGACCGTGCCGCGAGGAAGCGCGCCGTGCAACGCCCGCCAACGCGATTTCCCAATCGGGCGCACAGTTGGCCGTAAATGGTGGATTCAGCCAACAGATCGTTTCCGATGCCTTCCTCGCCCGCGCCTTCCGCGCCGACCTGGCCCTGCAGAACGGTGGGGGCGTGCGCATCACCGTCCCCCAAGGCCCTATCACCATCGGCACGGCCTACACGCTGCTGCCCTTCTCCAACACGCTGGTGGAACTGGAACTCAGCGGCCAGGAGGTGCTAAGCAGTATCGAGGACGGGCTCGACTTCTACGCCACTAATCCTGGCGCTAACACCGGCGCGTTCCCTTACGGCTCGCATATCCGTTGGGACATCGATATGACCCGGCCGAAAGGATCGCGCCTCAGCAAGGTAGAGGTGAAGGACCGCGCGACTGGTGTCTGGGCGCCGATCGATCTGGATCCGTCAGCCAGCTACACTGTGGTGACCAACAGTTTCCTGGCTAACGGCGGTGACGGCTACGCCACCTTCAAGGCCGCCCGCGACGCGGGACGAGTCACCGACACCTTCATCAACTACGCNNCAGCTTCCTCGCCGGCGGCGGTGACGGTGCCGCCACGTTCCGAGCTGCTGCCGACAGCGGCCGGATCGTCGACACCTTCATCAACTACGCCCAGGGATTCATTGACTATGTCGTCCAGGATCTCGATGGTGGCACCGTCCTGGCGCCACCCGCGTCCGAGTTCTCGACCCAGTCGTTCGTCCCACTGACGCCTCCCTGACTCGACCGGTATCTGTCTTGGGCCGGCATCCCCGCCGGCCCATGCGGACGCAAGGAAATCATCACGGCCCATCATCAACCGCGGGATCGAGTCTCTAACCGCCTCGTGGGGTTTCCGACTTCTCTACTTCCATGGGGCAGAAATCGTTCGATAACCCCAATACCTTGGGTTTGGGATCCACTCAACATCCGCCTCTGCAAGACCCACCGGACAACGCGCGCGTCGATGTCGTGAACGGGGTCGGGTTCGACCGCTAAGGGACCCAACAAAAAACCCTCTCCCGCAAGCGGGAGAGGGGCAGCGGAATAAATCAAATTGCCGCTGAAGAGTGGACGACATAAGGCCACTTCACTAGCGGCCCCGATTACCTCCCCCGATTGAGCGGGACCGTGACCGCGACCGAGGCGGTGGCGTCGTTCCCGACGGCGTCGGTGACCCGGTAGGTGATGGTGTAGACGCGACCACTGCCCTGCCCCGAGCGCTCGGCGCGCAGGCGGAACTGGAAGTCATCCACGATGACGATGTCGTTTGTGGTATTGCCGTCGCCCGATCCGTTGTCGGGTTCGTTGGAAGTCACCGAAACCAGGGTGATTTTCGGATTGGCGTCCACGTTGTCGGTCGCGGTCGCCGTCACCACGACATCCACGTATTTATGATTCGGCGGCCACAAAATTTCCGGCGTCACCGAGAGTTCGAGAACCGGCGGGACCAAGTCCAAACCCACGATCACCGGGTCGTGATCGGAAGTGCGGTAGGGATCGGGCGCGTAGAGTTCGAGGGCCGCTGATTTGCGCTCGAAGGTCGCCTCGCCTGGGTCGCGGACCTCGTCGTTGTAGTCGAACAGCGGGACCTCGTCGGCGTTGATATGCCACTCCGCGACATCCGCTACCCGCGCCGCCAGGCTGGGGCTGGCCAGGGCATAGTCCAGGTAGCCGAGTTGCCCGCCGAACAGGTAGCTGTAGGCCGCCGCGCCCTGAAATTGATCGATCAGATTCACGTAGCCCGCGTCCTTGAGAACGGTGATCGGATCTTCGTTGCGGTAGGCATTCAGGTCGCCGATGATCAGGATGTTGGAGACGCCGCTGCCGGTCGGGTCGGTGGCGAGCCAGTCCGCGAGGGCCTGAGCCGCCGCAGTTCGCGTGCCGTTGCAGTTCCCCTGGCCGGTCGTCAGGTCGTCGTCACCCGCGCCACAACCAGAACCCTTGCTCTTGAGGTGGTTGACCACGACGGTGAAGCGCGTTCCAGAGCCACGGTCCTCGAAGGTCTGGGCCACCGCCGGGCGGTTGCGGTCGACGTCCGCGCCAAAGGGATTGACAAAGACCGGATCATTCAGCACGGCATGAACGCCAAAGGGATTGACGCTGGCGGTCCGGTAGATCAATCCGACCTTGATCGCATCGGTGCCGACCACGCCGGCGTCGATGTAGGCGTAAGCGTCGGGACGGGTGGCGTCATTCAGATCCTCGACGATCGCGGCCAGCGGCTCCACGCCAGGAGTATTTTCCAGTTCGATCAGGCCGATCACATCGGCGTCGAGCCCAAGGAGGGCCTGGGTCAGTTTCTCGCGCTGGCGGGCCAGTTCGAGCGTGCTGTCGGCGCCCCGGCAATCGAGGGTCCGGGACGGGCCGCAGTCGCCCACCGAGTTGGAGGAGGTGACGTCGATGGTGAGGAAATAGTTAAGCACGTTGAAGCTGGCGATCTTCGGGGTGCCCTTCACCGCAAGCGCGGCGGGGCGCGGATCGGCGCTGGTAAAGGCATAGCTGAAAGCCGGTTCGACCGGACGGATGCGCCAGGCGTCGGTGCCTGACTGACCGGCGAAGGACC
>JRYF01002998.1_pt1 | contig 22500 bp, 18 predicted proteins | sample 235331 | NCBI WGS metagenome assembly JRYF01 (sample SAMN03074217, study PRJNA261475) | activated sludge metagenome | biome: Wastewater Treatment Plant; feature: Wastewater; material: Activated sludge; isolation source: activated biomass of a wastewater treatment plant treating hydrocarbon... ...
TATTCTTCTGTCTGTGCCATGTACTAAAACTTGAAATGACTTTTCGGAGTGGACTCTTAGTTTTGATAGCTTGATGCTCCCAAGTCAGATGAAATTTGTAGTTGAAAGAAAAGGAGCCGTGAAAATATTAAGTGCTCGCTATTTCTTTATTTTGCCTTTTCTGTGCAGCAGACAATCTTTCACGAAATGTTAACGCAATGGCTTCAAAAATGCTGCCTTGTTTGTTTGTGCAAATGGCCAAGAGTTGAAAACCCGCAATCTTGCTGCCCAGCTACATCAACCGTTGTGCCCGTTACCTGTTTGAAAATGATACGTTTGCAATGCGATTACCACTTTTACTAACTTAAAATTCATCAACATGAAACTTGCACTACCATTCCGAAACCTTCTCCCCATCCTTTTTTTACTTTTTTCAACATCCGTAGTCCGTGCCCAATACGATGGGGCGTGGAGCTTTGATGAAACGACCGATGCCGGGGATGTGCGCCATGTCCTGCTATTTTCCGGCCCCTACTTTTCCTGGACGACCTACATGGCCGAAGACGGAGCCTTCGTTTTCACGAGAGGTGGCAGTTGGCAAGCCGATGGCAGTTCCCTTCGGGTGATTTACGAGTTTGACACGACCGACAAGGAAAACGTCGGTACCTCCGAACATTGGGTACTCGTTCACAACGGTGATGAACTGCTGATGGAGGGCGACCTCGGCGGTTCGTGGAAAGCACTTGACATTGACCAACGCACGCCCCTGACTGGCCCCTGGCTCTTTTCTGGCAGGGAAAGCGAAGGAGCTATCACCCGGCGGGATACCAACCAACCCAGAAAAACCATGAAAATGCTTACCGGCTCCCGGTTCCAATGGATAGCCTATAACACGGAAACGAAAGAGTTTTTCGGAACGGGCGGCGGTTCCTATACCACCACTGACGGCGTTTACTCAGAAAACATCGAGTTTTTCTCCCGTGACAACAACCGGGTAGGTGCCAAACTGGAATTCAAATTTGAAGTGGACGGCAACGACTGGCATCACAAGGGCAATAGCACTGCGGGTGATCCTATGTACGAAATTTGGAGCCGAAGAGTAAACTGACACAGTTGGTCAGGCTTTTGCTCACTTGCTGATAGGCATTGATTTTCAGCCGTTTATTGCCTAAGTGCAGGTGCAAATAGACTTTCCAAGTTTTCAAAACTTGGAAAGTCTTTCATCCGATAGTTTAGTTGGACGAAGGGTCGTCCTCGCCATTTTTCAGCACTTCCTTCAAGACTTCCAACTTCCCGTCCACATCTTCTGGAATATCCAGGCCGAGTATTCTGCACATCAAGGGATAGATGTGGATGTTTTTGAAAGAAGGGACAGTGAGGCCGGATTTCAATGCCGGGCCACCGGCGTAAAAAATGCCGTGCATTTCTTTCCGTTCAGGGTCGAAACCATGTTCGCCAAAGGTGTCGTTGCCGGATGACTTGCGAGTGCCGATGGTTCGGGTGCTGGTAATATAAAAGCCTTCGTTTGCTGTAACGATCAGGTCGCCCCAGCGGGGATGGGTGGGGGGTGCTTCAAAAAAAGGAACCTCCTCGGTGCGGTGGACGGTAAAATTTTGCTCCCTCGTTTTCAAGTCGGCCAAAACGGAATCCCTGTCAACCCCCTCGTGGAGGTAGAGGTGGGCCAAAGCTCCACTGTTCACGGTGCGGTAACGCTCATTGTCGTAAATCAATTCGGCGGGCACGAAATTGTCAACGGAAACAGGCGACATGCCGTGATCGGATACGATGATGATGTTTACGGGCAGACCGGTATTTTCAACGCCCTCGAACAGCAAACGGAGCGCCTCATCCACTTTGACAATGGCATTACCGATTTTTTCTTCGTTGTCGGGGCCAAATTTGTGCCCTGCATCGTCGAGGTCCGAAAAATAGAGGGAGATGAAGTGGGGTCTTACCGCCGGTGGGAGCGCCAGCCATTCAAGAACCTGCTGCACGCGCTGTTCGTTGGTGATGGAACCATCGTAGCGATAGTACCAGGTGGGCCGGTAGCCCATCACGTCTGCCTCGGAGCCGACAAAGAAAAAACTTGCCGTGACCATGCCCGCTTTTGCTGCTTGCACCCAGATCGGCGTACCGCCGTACCAGGTACCGTCTTCGACGACCTTGCGGTTGCCGATGCTGTATTGTTGTTCTTTTTCGTGGTCAAAAAAGTTGTTGTCCACCAGTCCGTGCCGGTCGGGGTACATTCCGGTTGCGATGGTGTAATGATTCGGGAAGGTTTTGCTCGGAAAACTCGACACGAGCGACTCCGCCTGTACGCCCGATTGGATGAATTTCCTCAGATTGGGAGGCTGAAAGCGCTCGGCATAGTCCCAACGGAAGCCATCGAGCGAGACAAGGATAAGGTACGGTTTGCCTTCGACCGCTGTCACGTTGCGGGTGACAGGGCCACCTTGAACGGCCGTTTTTGGTTGGCAAACAACAAATACAGGTAGGGATAGGAGGAGGGCGGCGATGAATGTTTTTGCAAAATGCACGGCATACAGGATTGATGAGCCGCAAAAATAGGATTTCGCAACGAACAACAAACCCATCACAACCCCACCGCTTTCCTGAACTCCGCATCGTCGGGTTTGATGCCAGGGGCAAAGAAGTGGGTCAGGGCACCGCTTTCGTTGACCACGTACTTGCAGAAGTTCCAGCTTGGCTCCTTATCGTTCCAGCCATTTTTGTCCTTTTGGGAAAGCCACTGATACAGTGGGTGCTGGTCGCTGCCTTTCACGCTGATTTTCTCGAACATCTGGAAACTCACGCCGTAGTTACGTTGGCAGAACTCGGCAATCTCCTCGTTGGAGCCGGGTTCCTGCCCCATGAAGTTGTTGGCAGGGAAACCCAGTACGACGATGTTGTCCCCATGTTTTTTGTGAAACGCTTCCCAATCGGCATACTGTGGTGTGTAGCCGCACTTGGAAGCCACATTGATCAGCACGACCTTTTTGCCCTTGTATTGATTGAAGTCAATCATCTGGCCTCCTTCAAGTGAAGGCATTTCAAAATTGTAAAAAGAAGTGGTTGGCATGGTATCGTCAGGTTTGGAGCGGATTTCACTTTGGTTGAAACAAGAAGTGAAAAACAGCAGGGAGAAGATGAGTGAAAGAAAATATTTCATGACATTTTGTGTTTGGCGAAAAATTGATCCTCTGAACAACAGTGCCTACATTCGGTTCACCGCCGTAAGCAGGAATGTAGGGTTAGGATGGTTTTAACCTGGCCCAGAAGTGCCGTTCCAAGAAGCTGTTTAAATTTTCTTGCCGGAGATAGAAAAGAGCCATTTTTCGCCGCAGGGCGGAAAAGGGCCTTTTATAGCCCGGCAAAGAGCATTTAAACAGCTTCTAAAGTTCATTCTTCAACTCATCCAACCTGTCCCTTTCTTTTTTCGTGAGGCTGCGGATGCCTTTTTGGCTGATTTTGTCCAAAAGGGAATCAAGTTCTTCCTGTTTGCTGGCAAAAACGGGCTGCTGCTCTTGGGGGGCGGGTTTGGGCATCTTCCGTCGGCGGAGGGTTTCGCCCCAGTACCCCGATACCAGCAGCACGGCGGGGTTTCGCACGATGAGGACGAGGAACGCAATTGTTGGAACCAACAACAGCGCCACCACCCACCATTGTATTTCATCGAAAGGAACAAGAAACAAGGTAATGACGGCTCCTGTGAGCGCCCCGCCGAGGTGCGCCTCGTGGCCGATGTTGCCTTTTTTGCTCTTGATGCCGAAAATGGACACGACTACGAACAACAGCCCCAGGAACCAACCCTTGAATTCGATGGGTATGAGCACGAAGCGGATGGGAGCCTCCGGAAACAGGATGATGGACGAAAATATGATGCCGCTGATGGCTCCCGATGCACCAACGGCGCGGTAGTCACCATGAAAGCGATGGATATAGAGGGCCAACAAACTCCCGCCTATAAGGCTGGCAAAATAGATGAACAGCAGCTTCCAGTACCCGAACAGCAACTCCAGCGACCAACTAAACGACAACAGGGCGATCATGTTGAACCCGAAATGCAGCCAACTGGTGTGCAGAAAGCCGGAAGTGACAATCCGCTTGTATTCCTTACCGATAAGGATGCCGTCCACCTCGAACAGGTTTTCTTCAAAAAAGCGATTGTCGGTGAACCCCTTGTAAGTGGCCAATCCCGTGAACAGAAGAAGCAATGTGCCGATAACGCCGGTGTCCGACATGGGAAATTTTTAGTTTTTTTGCGGTGAAATTTGGTCAGCAAATGTACCCAAATTTCCCAAACACAATATCAACTTGAAATTGCTGCACACATCCGATTGGCACTTGGGGCAAAAGTTCATCTCCCGCGAGCGGGACGAGGAACACGCCCTCGCGCTGGACTGGCTCGCCGATACCATTGATCGGGAAGGCATTGACCTGCTCATCGTAGCCGGCGATGTTTTCGACATCGGAAACCCGCCCAACTCGGCAAGGACACATTATTATAATTTTTTTAAAAAACTCCGGCACACCCAATGCCGCCACATCGTCATTACGGCGGGCAACCACGATTCGCCCCAAATGCTCGAAGCGCCCCGTGAACTCCTGCAATTGCTCGACATTCACGTGGTCGGGCAAACAAAAGAAGACCCTGCACAGGAAGTGGTGGCGCTGCTGGATGAAAAAGGAAAACCGGAAACGGTCGTGGCTGCCGTGCCCTTCCTTCGCGACCAGGACTTGCGCCGCATCGTGCCTTCCGACGGTTCTTTGGACAGATCAGAGCGCATCAAAGAAGCCATTCTCGCACATTATCGGGCAATCGGCACGGCAGTTGAACCTTATGTGAAACAAAAAATTCCCATTATTGCCACGGGCCACCTGTGCGCCACCGGTGCGGAATCGAGCGACAAACAGGACAACATTTACCTGGGAAACCTTGAGAACATCCGCTCCGACCAGTTCCCTGAAGTGTTCCACTACGTGGCACTGGGGCATATACACCGGGCGCAGGCTGTGGGCGGGTTGCAGCATGTGCGGTATTGCGGGTCGCTTATCCCCTTGAGTTTCAGTGAAACGAAAGACGATAAGTCGGTCACGGTCGTTGAATTTCACAAAAACAAAATAAAGGGCATCAAAGAAGTGCCCGTGCCGCTTTTCCGCCGGTTGAAAACCATTACGGGGGATTTTGACTCCGTGAACAACAGGCTGGAAGCCTTGAACGAAAAATACAAGGACGGCCTCTCAACATGGGTCGAGGTGATCGTCGAAACGGACAAACTCATCCCGAACCTGAACGGCCTGCTCCTCGACCACGTGAAAGACATGAACATTGACTTGCTCCGTGTGCGCCTGAAAAACCAGCACTTTTCTCTGGCCGAGCAGATGTCGGACACGGATTTGGAGGGCCTGGAACCGGAGGATGTTTTCCTGAAAAAATGCGAAAGCGCCGGTCGTCCGCCCGAAGAAATGGATGAACTGCTCGCCACCTTTCGGGAATTGGTTGCCTGGGCGAATGAAAATTGAATGTTTGCACTGCGCTGGAAACCCCGTTCAGACAAAACCTAAAATATTTATGAACATGAAAAGACTTTTGATACTGCTTGTGATAGGCGTTTTGGCCAGTTCGTTCACCATGGACAAAACAAAGTACCTGAGCGTGGAGGCATTGCCCGGCGACGGGGTGTTTGCCCTGCTCAGAAGGTATGGCCTCGACCGGAACTCCTGCAACCACGCCCATTTTTACAAAATAAACAACCTGAAAAACGGAGCCATACTTCAAGTGGGCAAAACCTACCAATTGCCCATCATGCTCTTTACCTTCAACGGAAATACGATCCGTTCTTCCGTCGGCATAGAGGATTGGAGCATCGCCAAGAACATCGAAAACTACAACGATGCCATGCTGAAAGACGGCTACCGGAGCACTTCATTCAGAGCGGACAAGGTGCTATGGGTACCCTATCACCTTTTGAATTGTCCACAAACGGATGTACCCGCCATCAGTGCCGAGACGGCCCCCCTCAACGGGGAACTGAACCTTGCCGTTGAGGCATCCGGTAACCGTCGCTTCCCCATTTTTGGTAAAAAACACGAACACGTGCCCCTGAAGGACAACTCCATGCAGGGAAAAGTATTCTATATCGAAAGCGGTCACGGCGGCCCTGACCCCGGTGCCATGGTGACGTTGAAAAACGGCAAAACCCTCTGCGAAGATGAATATGCCTACGACGTGGCGCTCCGCCTTGTGCGCAACCTGGTGGCGCACGGCGCTACCGCCTACATGATCACTCGTGACCCGAACGACGGAATCCGGGACGAGGAGTACCTCCAGTGCGACAGCGACGAGGTCGTATGGGGCAACGAACCCATTCCACGCAGCCAGAAACCCCGCCTGTTCCAGCGCTCCGATGTGATCAACACCCTCTTTGATAAACACGAAAAACAAGGCGTGAAGGAACAGAAACTCATCGTCATCCACGTGGATTCCAGGGGCAAAGGCGCTCAAACCGACCTTTATTTCTACTATCACTCCGAAGACCCCCCCGGGAAAAAACTTGCCCAGGAAATGCACCGCAGCATGGAACACCACTACAAGAAACACCGCACCGGCAGAGGTTACACCGGCACAGTCACTGCCCGTGACCTGCACATGCTTCGGGAAACAAAAGTGCCTTCTGCCTATATCGAACTGGGCAACATCCGTCACCCGACGGACCAGCAACGCATCATCGTGCCTAAAAACAGGCAGTTGCTGGCGGATTGGCTGTTTGAAGGACTGAAAGGAGGGTATTGAGTTTGTCAACGGATGTTCATCCGTTTTTTGGAGGAGTAAGTAGAAAAGCGCAATATGGTTGGCTTTGAGGTGTTAATTTCGTCGTCCTGATTTTTTATTCAAAAAAAAACGTAACTATTCAACAAGGTTTGTTTTTTGTGAAAAATTGAAAATTTTTCACAAAAAACAAACTGCTCTCCGAGAGAGGAAGAAGAAAAAATGTAATTTTTTCTTCTTCCTCTCTCCATGCTGAATAGTTACAAAAAAACTTCAACATGGCAAGGAGACCGCTGAAAGTTACCGGATTTACCCGCTTTGTAATCGTGATGTTATTCATTGCGCCTCTGGCCTATATAGGTGCATCGTATTACAATGGAGAGGATGGCATCCAGAACATAAAAGACCTGCTGCGCATCGGTGACAGGACAGAGCAGGCTGAACCATCATCAAGTGATGGAGATGCCGTCCCCGTCAACCAGCGTCCTGCGAACAACGGTTCATTGGAGGCCGAAAACAAAAAGCTGAAGGAAGAACTGACGACCAAGAACACCCGTATTGACGAACTTGGCCTCGAAGTCGAGCAATTGAAACGCCGGCTGGAAAGCCTCGAAAAAGTATTGGAAGAGTCGAAAAAGTAAGTGGCGCAATTACAGCCATTATCGTTATTTCAAACAAAATCAATACTGCCATGTACGAATTTATCATCACCACCCTTGCCAATGCACTGGCTGTTTGGATAGGTGCCCATTTTTTAAGGGGCGTGAAAGTGACGGACTTTTACAGGGCACTCGTCATCGGTTTGGTGGTGGCATTGCTCAATGCCACCCTGGGCGCATTTCTCGACTGGATTTCCACCCCGGTTCGCTGGATCACGCTCGGCTTGTTCAGCCTTGTCGTGGATGCCATTGTGCTGATGGTGGCTGATTATTTCCTCAAGGGCCTCACCATTCGCAACTTTTGGTGGGCACTGGCATTGGCCATTGTAGTGTCGGTGGTGAATACCGTAACGCGGTGGCTGTTGGTGTGAGCGAGTAAAACGGTGCATTCTGTCGTACTTAGAGCAATCTATCTTCATAAACTTGGGAGCGCTCTTTCGGAAATTGGTTATCAATTCACAATTGATGTGCGGATGAGTGCTTCTCAAAATAAACCAGCACATCTATGAAGACGATATTTACCATCACTTTTATAGCTCAGGCAACCACTCAAACATCGCTGGGCGTGCGTGGAGGTACGCACATAGCTACGCAATTCATGAAGGGTTCCGAATTCAAGCCGGAGTCAATCAGCGGGGCCACGGTCGGGGTTGTATTGGAGATACCCATCCTCGATAAATTGTTTATCCAACCCGAGGTGGTTTACCTCCGCAAAGGATTCAAATCCATAGAAATGACGAACCTGGGCGATGAATTTGAACTTAAATTGCAATTAGACCACGTGGAGGTGCCATTGTTGTTGAAATACAAAGCCGGCAAGCAGGTCTTTCAGTATTACCTTGCCGGGGGGCCTACTTTAGGCTACGCCAGCGATGGCCACATCATAGCGTTTGGAAGCGTCAAGGAACGCTTAGGCCCAAAAGAATGGAAAAGTTATGTTCGCAGGGAGGTAGGATGCAGCGTGGGGGCGGATTTGAGACGGGCGGTCAGCAGCTTAGGTTGTTTTTGGATGTGCGATACCTGTTTGGCCTCCACGACTTGGCCAAAGAAACGAACGTAAAAACCTACAATCGGGGAGTTAGCATCAGCGGTGGTTTTTTCGTCAGAATTTGATTCGGCACTGTGCATCTATGTCTTGCAGCGGACGAAGCTGACCATAATTGCAGGAAAGCCACTCCTTTAATGAACTATTTAGCCCTTCCGGTGTAAATTTGCAGCCTCGAAGCTGATTACCTTTATTATTTGCTAACCGCTAATTTTTTTACAACAAAACTTTTCATGCGTAACTTATCCGTCCTGTCCTTAATCCTCCTTTTCTTTTTTACACAGCTGCAATCCCAAGACCTGCCTGACATAAACCCTTGCGCTACCATTGATGGCCGGGTACCCTGGCTGGTAGAATACCAAAAGGCGCCTCATGCTTACCCCCGTTCCAGCGACATACTTTATGTTCCCGTCACGGTTCACATCGTTGGCACGAGCAGCGGGAGCGGCTATTTCTCCGTGCAAAGCACGTTGGATGCTTTTTGTACTTTGAACAAGGATTTTGAAGGTACCGGCATCCAGTTTTTTATTGAAGGCAACATCCGCTATCACAACAACAACAACTGGTACGAACACACTTTCCAGCAAGGTGCACAGATGATGGCACAGCGCAACGTAGCTAATACCATCAACTGCTACATCGTGGAGGATCCTGCCGGGGCTTGTGGTTACAGCATGTACAGCCTCGGTATTGCGCTGAAGAAAAGCTGCAACGGCCCCCACCACCACACATGGGCGCATGAAATCGGCCATTACTTATCCCTACCGCACCCGTTCTATGGCTGGGAAGGTTCCAACCACGACTATAACCAACCCGCTCCCAATTCAATCAATGGTAATCTTGTCGAAAGGGTGAACGGTCAAAACTGCCACATCGCAGGTGACGGGTTCTGCGACACGCCCGCTGATTACCTGAACTACCGCTGGAGCTGCAATGGACAGGGTCTCAGCAACGCTAACCAAACCGACCCGACGGGTGAGGTCTTTAAATCCGATGGAACCTTGTTCATGTCCTATGCCCTGGATGCCTGTTCCAATCGCTTTTCCGATGATCAGATAGCAGCCATGCAGTCCAACCTGCTGACCGAGCGCTTCAACCTCCTCTACAATCAAACCCCTATGGAGCCTGTCAGCATGGACAATTTTACCTCGATTGCCCCTGTGATGAATGATTCCCTGCCCTATTATGACCAAGTCACGTTTTCGTGGGAACCCATTGCCAATGCGCAAATATATATCCTGGATGTCACGGTGCTTCAGTCTTTTCAGGTCGTTCAATTCCGCTATTTTCTGGAGGAGACGAATTTTACATCCTTTGACCTGAAACAAAACAGGAAATATTTCTGGCGTGTATCGGCTTACAACAGGTGGCATACTTGCCTGCAAACTTCGCCCACCCAAGTTTTCTTCACAGGCGACGAAACGCTGGTTTCCGAAAACTCAGTTTCAGAAACCTTGCAGGCTTTCACGGTGATGCCCAACCCCGTGCCCCGTGGTGCTGACATCCGCATCGGACTGTCCTCCCAGGAGGATATGTTCAGCGAAATATCACTGCTCGATCTGTCGGGTCGGGTGGTTTATGGCAGGCAACATCCCATTACCGTCGGTCAACAATTTTTGAACATACCCGTCGGCAACCTCCCAGCCGGCTTGTATTTCATCCAAATCCGCACGGACAGTGGGGTGGTAGGGAAGAAAGTAGTGATTGGGGATTGGTAAATTTTGTAGTTACCTTCAAAAGCAACCAATATTGTCTTGATAGGAACGACCTGTTCGCCGGGGAAGGTGGGCAGGTCGTTTTGGTTTACATTCGAGCAAATCTGCAATATCAAGTTACTTTCACTTGGAACCCCCGTCACAAAGCCATCTGAACCACCGCAACAGAGCTTAGTAACGGGGCATCAATAAACTGTACAGGTCATTTTTCAAAAAAAACGATAGGAAGGTTTTTTTTAAAATAAAATGTACATTTTATTTTTTCTCCGATCCTTAGTTTTCCACAAAACGGATCATGCAGCAGCGTTTCCGCTAATTAATTGTTACCTTTAGCCGTCAAACATTTTTTAACCATAAAACTTTAAACGCCACATGAGTAAATTCGATGAATTGATGACAAAGTACGAGGCTTCTTTGTCGAGCCACAGCAAAAGCGCCGTTGATGCAGACCTGCTTCAAAAGGTAGCCAAATCCCTCGGCCCCTCCATCTATCTGAAAGATGCCTCGATGGTGGCCTGCACTGACAAAGCAGAAACGGACCGCGTGAAAAACAACTTCCTCATCAAGAAACTGGGCATGACCGATGGCCCCGCCCTCGACGATGCCATCAGCGCCGTTTGCGCAGAGTACAATACCAACCAAAAACTGCGGGTGGTTTTCTACTACATGCTTTTGAAAAAACTGGGAAAGACACTCTGAACCGCACTTGGAAAATTTAATGAATTGGCTTGGCACCATCGGGAGCCAAGCCAATTTTTATTCAGAGGTTTTATCACAGCCTCTCAGAACCTTACCATCTTCACCCCGTTCTTTTCGCTCATAAAGCGCTGTAAAATGCGCCGTACTTCCGGGTTGTTATCACGAGGAGCTATCACGTCCCGCAGTTCGTCCAGGTGGCCGCTCAATGCCGACAAATCAGCGAACCCGTACCCCTGGTAGGCTCCTTCTTCCACCAGCACGACGGCATGTTCCTCCTCGGTTCGGCCCTTGTCAATCAAGAAAAAATTCTGCTCCGGTAGGCTGTCATCCAGGAAGTTCATGGCCACCTCGGCCCTTTCGTTGTAAGATTCCGGCCCTTCGGCCCCGGTACATGCACCGCTGCAACGGCCCAGATGATAGTCGAAACAAGCGCCTTTCCCTGTTTCAAGGTGGCAGTGCTGCAGGCACAGTCCGAATTTTTTCTGGATGGACAACAGCCAGCCTTTGGCCTGTGACTGTCTGGGATAGGCAGCCAAAACGTGCAGCATTTTCCGGGTCTTCTTTGAAACCTTCAACACTTCGAAGCAACGGTAGCCGTCCCCGTTCACAAAGGAATGTATCACGTAGGGATACTGCCTTTCTTTTTGTGCCCGGTTGATGGCGGGGCGCAGTTTTTTTATTTCCTCCGATTCGAGCAACAGGGCAATCAGTTCGCTGCCCGTTACTTCCCAGGACACATCGTCCACCTGCTGTTGCATTTTGGCGGCCTTTTCCGTTTTGCCGGAAAAATGCTCCGCCACCCGCTTTTTGATGTTCAGGCTCTTGCCCACATAGACCACCCCGCCGTTTTCATCGTGAAAATAATAGACCCCGCAGGCCTCCGGCAGGCGGTGCAGTTTTTCTATGGTAAAATTTTTTGGCAACAACGATTCCTTTACACCCAAATTGACGAGGTGGCCAATACCGACCGCCGAGCCTTCCGTTGCCAGTATCCGCTCGAACAGGTCAACCGTTGCCAATGCGTCGCCCATGGCCCGGTGGCGGCTTCCGCTGCGTAGGCCCATGGTGTTAATCAAATTGCCCAGGCTGTAGGACTTGTAGCCGGGAAAGGTCTGCCTTGCCAAACGAACGGTACACAACTGCCTGCGGGTATAGGTGAAACCCAACCGTCGAAATTCCTCTTGAATGAAACTGTAATCGAAGCGGACGTTGTGCGCCACGAAGATCGATCCTTCGGTCAGCTCCACCACTTGCCGGGCCACTTCGTAAAACCTCGGTGCATCCCGTACCATTTCATTCGTGATGCCCGTCAATTCCGTTATGCCGTAGGGAATGGGCACCTCTGGGTTGATGAGGGTTTCAAAAGAATCCACTACCTTTTCGCCGTCGTGCAGGACGATGGCGATTTCGGTAATTTTGTCCCTTGCGGCTTGACCGCCCGTGGTTTCGATGTCTATGATGGCGTATTTCTTTTTCACTTTGATTGTATAGGAAATTGAGGAAATCGCAAAAGGATGATTTTCAATGAAATGACCAACAAAGGCCAATGACTTACAAGAGCACTTATCAAAATTTCAAACAAAATGGTTGTAAAGCTAAAAATATTTGTTGCGATAGCGGGTATGTTATTTTCCCCAAACTGGGCTTGTTCGAACAAAAAACAGGCAGGGCCGGTCGTGCAGGTCGAGCAGAAGGAGGGTGAAGCAACCACTTTGCCTGAGCAACCCGCATCGAGGCCAACTCCTGCCGCTGAAAGGGTGGGGGAGTACCTACCCCTGCTAAAAGGAAAACAGGTGGGAGCGGTCGTGAACCACACCTCCCTCGTGGGCAATGTCCATCTCGTTGACACCCTGCTGGCACTCGGCGTTTCCGTTCGCAAAATCTTCGCACCGGAACACGGCTTTCGGGGCACTGCGGATGCAGGTGAACACGTGCGGGACGGAAAAGATGCAGCGACGGGCATTCCCATGATTTCCCTTTATGGCGAAAAAAAGAAGCCCGGGAGGGAAGACCTGGCCGGCCTCGATCTCGTGCTGTTCGACATACAAGATGTTGGCGCTCGTTTTTACACCTATATATCCACCATGAGCTACGTCATGGAAGCATGTGCGGCTTACAACATGCCCCTGCTCATTCTCGACCGCCCAAATCCCAACGGTCATTACGTGGACGGGCCTGTTTTGAAAAAAAAGCACAGTTCATTTGTCGGACTGCACGAAGTGCCCGTCGTGCACGGCATGACGGTCGGTGAATACGCCGGCATGGTGAATGGGGAAGGTTGGTTGGCCGGAGGCGGGAAATGCGATTTGACCGTTATTCCCTGTGAGGGCTACGACCATAGGACTTTTTACGAGCTGCCCGTGAATCCCTCGCCCAACCTGCCCAATATGCGGGCGATTTACCTGTACCCTTCGCTTTGTTTTTTTGAAGGAACCGACGTGAGCGTGGGCCGGGGCACTGACAAGCAATTTCAGGTAATCGGTTCTCCTGCCTTCAAAGGCGGCGACTACACCTTCACCCCCGTGCCGATGGAAGGTGCAAAAAATCCGCCCCATCAGGGGAAACGCTGCCAGGGTTTTGACCTGAGCCACCTGAAACCAGAAGACCTGCGGCAGCGCCGCTCCCTCGATTTGGGTTATCTGCTCACCCTCTATCAAGGCCACAGCGATCCCAAAAACTTTTTTTTGAAAAACGGCTTCTTCGATTTGCTCGCCGGCGGGCCTGAATTGCGGCAGCAAATCATCGCCGGTGCCTCCGAGCCGGCAATACGGCAAAGTTGGCAACCCGATCTGGAGCGGTTCCTGGCCATGAGGAAGAAGTATCTGCTATACCCGGATTTTTAGCCGTTGTTGGCGTCCCTGCCAACAACACCCTTTCAAAACTCCCATCTCAACTGCGCTTTCACCTCCGATCTCGTGTTGCCATCAATCCGGTCGAGGCCACTTCCAATGAAATCGAGGTTGGTGAAATAGGAGCGGGCGTACCGGGCCTCCAAGCGCCATTGGCGGCCCAGGCGATAGCCGGAAACGATGTAAAAGCGGGTGCCCCGGTCGTAATAGGCCGGTATGGAAAAATCGTTCAGGACATCCCTTTCGTATGCATAAAAGCGGACGTTGAAGCCGTCCGTATCAAAAATGGCAAAGCGGGTGCTGAAGTAGAGCGGAGAGCCGACCATTTTATAGATGAGGTCCTGGTACATCATGATGCCCGTCTGCTTGATACCGTCTTTTTCAAAAAAACCGGCATCGAGGCGGCTGCGCCATTCCACACCTTTGGCGAGTTGGTAGCCGAAATGCAGCCTGGCCTGAAAGAGGTTGATGGGGACAGGCGCATCGAACTTGCCATTTTCCACTACCGTGTTTTGTGTTTTGATCTCCTGCCGCAATTGGAAGTAGGCTTCCATTTTCCGGCGCTTGGTGTAAGTGATGCGGGCCAGCCATTCATGGCCCGAAGAAGGAGCGTTCACCCGGAAGCGGAGCCAGGGGTGCCGCCAGATATCATAGTAGCCGTTGAAGCGCCATTGTTTGTTCATTTGGAATTGCATGCCCATATAAATACCCTGCTCATTGGCTCCGCCAACCGTTTCAGCGAAGGGTTTTGCATTCAATGCTTGGTAGTTCCGAGCAAAGTCCCGGTGCAGCAGCACGAGGTCAACCCGGCGGTCGAGGGCCAGCAGGAGGCCGTTGATGGTGGCCAACGCACCGTTTTGGCTACGGGCCGTTTCACCAAAAAAATGCAGGTTGCGAAGCGTGAAAGAATAGTCAGCGCTGAAATTAAGCACTTCGGTTCCGTTGAAAGCAAACTGGTTGTAGAGGGCCGTCCTGCGCAGGAGCGGTTGGCTGAGGTGTTCGTAAAGTCCGTTCAGGGCGACGTGAAATCGGCGTTGCCGCCATTTCAAAGTGGCCCCGGCGGAGGTCTGTCGAATGGCATTTTTGTTTTCGATCTCCCTGGGCGTGCGGTGCAGGCCGGAAGTTTGGAGGGAGGTGATAAAGGAGGCGTTAGGTTCGTCAGAGTCCTCGTCTTCTTCCACGATAACGAGATTGGCATCCCGGCCCCGCATGGAGCCAAAGGCAAGCAGTTCGAGGTTTTTGCCCAAATCAAACGTTGCGGCAGCACCCCTGAAAAAGTCAAACTCATTGACGGACATATAGGGCCGCAACGGTCGGCCCGTGCGTTTCACCAAAGTAGTAAGGGCGCTTTTTCGAGGTGCGAAACCCTGATAAATCAGAAGGCCCTGCCCCATGGAAATCGAATAGTCGCCGAGTGCGACGGACGTGACCCGTTTGACGGGGTTTTGAAAAAAAAGATGAGCCGAATAAAAGTCAAAGCCTTGTTTGTTGCTGCCCCGAAAAAACTCCTCGCCGGGGTCTTTCTCGGCCGTCAGGCCAAAGGAGAGCCGGTTGGCCTGTTGGTAGCGGTAGCGCAGGAACAGGCGGTTGCGGTCGCCGAGGTAGCGGTTGGACACGAAATCGTCGTCCGGTATGGTGAAACCCCGCCGGGGTTCTATCATTCTCGCCCAACGCATGAGCAGTTGGCTCCGGCCCTCCCGTGTGTCGCCGAAAAGCGGCCCGTCCAGCAGGCCAGGTCGCCGCACCGTCACGAATGGCAACAACTGCCGGATGGTCGCCAGGTCGAAGCCGGGAACGGCCTGGAGTTCATAAATCGAAATGAAGTCGCCCGTTGTTCGGCGGTATTCGATGAGGGCAGCACGTTGCAATTCATTTAAAAAAGGGAAATCAAAAAGGTCGGCCTCGCTGGCTTTGTTGAGGTCGAGGGGCCGGCGGCGGAGGTAGTCGAGCCGTTCGAAGAGGTCGTTGTAATCAAATGCGGAGTCGTCGTCTTCTCCCTGTGCGAAGGACTCCAGCAGGTCTTCTTGGGAAATCAATACCAGTGAATCCGTCTGGGCGACCAAAAACAGAGGGCAGAGGAGAAACCAAATGAGAGGTAGCGATTTCCGCATGGCAGTGAAAGTGGAGGTTGGGCATGTTGGCAGGGAGTGACGCTTGACCCGTGAACAACAGCCCAAAAGTAGCCCTAATTTTTTTGGAAAAAAGTAGCCTTTCAATTTCAGAGTAAAATTTTGGAGAATCGGGCAGTAGGGAATATTTTGATAAAAAACCCCTCGAAACGCAGGAATAATTATTCGGAGGCATTTGTGGCCGCTGGGCCTGTGCCTGGTGGAGGTCTTTTCCTGCCCACATCTTTGGCTACCTTTGTGCCCGTATTAAACAACAAACCAAGCGTCAGGTAAAATGAAACGGCTGTTTTCTCTATATCCTTTTCACGGTACATAGCGAAAGCGAAATCTTCCTTTGGTGAGACGTTTTGTTAACCTGGTGCCAAATCAATCAGAATATGTCCAAAATCAAACTGGAGTACATCTGGCTGGACGGCTACAAGCCGACCCAATCCTTGCGGAGCAAGACCAAAATCGTTGACAGTTCTAAATTCAGCGGGAAACTGTCAGACTGCCCAATGTGGTCGTTCGACGGTTCCTCTACCGAGCAAGCCCCCGGCGGCTCCTCCGACTGCCTGCTCAGGCCCGTTTTCATCTGCCCCGACCCGGCCCGCCAATCCGCCTACCTGGTCATGGCAGAAGTGCTCAATGCCGACGGTACGCCCCATGCGTCAAACGGCAGGGCCACCATCAGCGATACGAGCGAAGACTACTGGTTCGGTTTCGAACAGGAATATTTCCTCTGGGACCCCGAAACCAACCGCCCGCTCGGCTTTCCCGAAAATGGCTACCCCCGCCCGCAAGGCCCCTACTACTGTGGTGTCGGAGCGTACAACGCCCATGGCCGTGAGATCGTCGAGGAACACCTCGACATCTGCCTGGAGGCAGGCCTGAATGTGGAGGGCATCAATGCCGAAGTTGCTGCAGGGCAGTGGGAGTTCCAGATTTTTGCGAAAGGAGCACTCAATGCAGGTGATCAAATCTGGGTGGCACGCTACCTGCTCGAAAGGACTGCCGAAGCCTACGGCGTTGCCGTCAACTGGCATTGCAAACCGCTCGGCGATACAGATTGGAACGGCAGTGGTATGCACTGCAACTTCTCCAACGCTGCCCTGCGCAATGCCGGCAGCCGGGAAGTGTTCGAGACCATCTGCAACAAATTTGGTTCGCAGGAAGCTATCGCAGACTGTATTTCCGTCTATGGTGCGGACAACCATCTGCGCCTTACCGGCAAACACGAAACCCAGTCCATAGACAAATTTTCCTATGGCATTTCCGACCGGGGCGCTTCCATCCGCATACCCGTCGGTGTAGTCGAAAATGGCTGGTACGGCTATCTCGAAGACCGCCGCCCCAACTCTGCTGCCGATCCCTACAAAGTGGCCGCAGCTATCATACGCAGGCTGAAATCCTGAGGGGTGAATTACGAATGTGAGCGATGAACCTGCACGACATGCAGGAATAACCAGGCCCATTACGGGGTCGCTTCAAGCGCCCCCGTAATTTGTGCCTGCCAACAAAAAAAAGTTACGGGGTCACTTCAAGCGCAATGTCGCCAATTTAAGAGCAGCGGCAGGCAGGAAGAGAACCCACAGAACACAAGGTAAAAGCGGAATAAATTCCGCTCTCCAAACTCGATACGACCTTGAAATTGACGACATTGGATTTGGAGTCACCCGGCAACTCAGGTCACTTCAACTCCCCAACCGCTCTGACCAACCGATCCAAATCGTCGGTGGTGGTATAGACATTCGGCGTGATGCGCACGCCGTGAATGTTTTCCCATACAATGGCAACTGTGTGGATTTTGTGCTTGTCAAAAAGATATTGTGACACTTCCTGTGGTTCCAATCCTTGTACCTGAAGCAGGGCAATGGCGCAGGAATGTTCGGGCTTCAGGGAAGTTCCGATGCGGACTTTTGGGAAGCGGAGCACCCGCTCCGTCCAGTATTTTTTGAGGAAATGCAGGCGCTGCTGCTTGCGTTCAGCACCTATCATCAGGTGAAAATGGATGGCTTGCCCAATGGCCTGTTCGATGGCAAACGAACGGGTGCCCAGGTTCTCGAACTTGCGGATGTCCCCGCTTTCGGGGTCGGCGGCAGCAAGAAGTGGGTACAGGTTTTTGATTTTGTCTTTTTTGACATATAGCATCCCGCTCCCAAAAGGAGCGCACAGCCACTTGTGCAGGCTTGTGCCAAAATAATCACAATCCAAGTCGGGTATTTTGTAATTCAGGTGGGCAAAGGAGTGCGCAGCATCCACCAAGACCTCGATACCCCTGCGGTGGGCTTCGGTTGCTATTTCTTTTGCAGGCAACACCTGTCCGTTCCAGTTGATGACGTGGGTAATGTGGACGACCTTCGTCCTGGATGTGAACGCATCGCTGAACGCCTTGACAATGCGGGCATTGTCTTCTATGGGGAAATCAAAATCCAGCCATTTCAGCACAATGCCATCCCGGTGTGCCCGCTGTTTCCAGGCATTTATCATGTTGGGGTAGTCCTGTTTTGTCAGCACGACTTCGTCGCCTGCGTTGAGCCGGAGGCCAAAAATCACGGTTTCCAATGCTTCGGAGGTATTGCGGTTAATGGCGATTTCGTCGGGGGAGCAGCCGGCGAGATCGGCCAGTTTCATCCGAAGCGGTTCCCTGCCTTTGTCAAGGATTTGCCACATGTAGTAGCTGGGGGCTTCATTGCTGAGTTGGTTGTAACGTTCAACCGCTTCCTGTACCACTTTGGGTTGGGGGCACACACCTCCGTTGTTAAGGTTGAGGATGGTGGGCGAAACGGTGTAGGCTTGTTGCACATAGCGCCAAAAGTCCTCGTCCGTGGCGGTTTCGGATGGCGGTTGAAGGTGGGCATTTTCGATGCGGCGGAGCAATTCCTTCCCATGTACCGTATTAAAAAATGGCGCTGTTGCCATTGCCCCTGCCGTTGCTGCCAATTGGCGCACGAAATTTCTCCTGTCCGACATTTTTATTATTTTATTGTAACTACTTAGCAGGGGGGGGGGANNGATTCGGGATCAATTTTCCCCAAAAACACCCCCAAAATGCGGGAGGAGAGAGAAAAAATGAAATTTTTTCTCTCTCCTCCCGCACCCTCCTAAACAGTTACATTTTATTGAAACAATGCGCCAAACTTAGGGAACTTGTAACAAAAAAAGAAACCGCCCGGGGCATCGCTCCGGGCGGTTTCTTTTTTTGGATGAAATGAGCAGCTATACTTTAACTGCCCTTCACATCATCAACGAACAACCACGAACTTCTTCGTGCTCGTGCCATATTTCGTAGCCACACGAACGAGATAAGTGCCTGCGGGCAAATTCGACACGTCGTACTCCCGGTTATTGCGGTGGGCATTCTCAATTTCATCTATCAGGATAACCCTGCCGTTCAGGTCGGCGAGCGTCACGTTGGCCAAGGTCGGCTCTTCGAGGTCGAGCTGGACGTTCAGCTTGGTGGAAGCCGGGTTCGGGAAATACTTGAGGGCGTTGTCGGGCAGGGGCTTTTCGTCCGTGGTATTGAACAAATCAATTTCCATGCGGAGATGGGCCGCCGGTGCCGGGCCGAAGCCGCCGAGGAACCATTGTGTGCTACCGCTGTTCCAGATCACTGTCGAGATTTGGAAGTATTGGATGGCTTCACTGAAAGAGTGGAAAATCACGTTGTACTGGCCCTCGTAAGAAGCAAGCAAGAGGTAGCGGTTACCCGGTAAAAGCTCCACCCCAATCATGGTGTCATCATCAAAGTCAACCAGTGGGGTTGTTTGTGCATTGAAGTTTTGCGCTGAAGTGAATTTATGCTCATTGAATGAACGCAGCTTGAATCCTGGGTTCGTAATGAAATCGAGGCTGCTGTCAAAATTCCCCCATCCTGGATCGATCACGTTTTCCCTCACTTCCAATAGGATGATCTTCACTTCATTGTTCAAAAGGTTGCCATCAGCCGCATTTTTTGCTGCGGAAAAGGTCGCTTTGGTCGCCATGTATTTATCCACCCAGTTCGTGCTGGTCGTGTAGAGGTTGCCGGCCATATAATCGAATGGGCCGCCACCTGGTCTGTATGCAATCGTTGGCTGAGATTCCTTTGACCAAAGGTTTTGCGTCACGGTGAAGGGGGCCGTTTTGCTGTTGTTGGTCATGTCGGAATCCATTACGTCGAGGCTATAGACATTGTAGGCAATGGTGTAGTTGCCGGTGGGGAGTTGGCCGGGGCCCCAAAGCCCGTCAATGTAATAGGTAGAATCCGCAACACCAACAGCAATGGAGGATATGATGACACTATCCGTAAAAAGCACGGCATTAGCGCTGTTGCGCACGGTGGCCTTCAACACCACGTTGGGCACGGGCTGGTTGCCAAGATTGGTAATGTCAGCGAAAAAGCCCATCGTGTCGGTCGTGATTTGCGTGGCAGGTGTAGCAAAGCTGGCTGGCGGGTAGAAAAAGTCGCCGAGTGCCAGGTTGAAAGCAGGTGTTGGGTCAAAATCAATGAGTTCCACATCGTCAATTTGCCAGCTATAAGCACAACCGATATCGGTGCCACCTTGTACAGTCGTATTGTCTGCAAGGAAGTGGAAAGCAAACCAAAACTGTGGTTGGTTAGCACCTTGAGCAGTCAAATCTACCAGAACGGACTGGGGATTGACGGTACTGCCACCAGAAGGGCTGCCCCATTGGCCATTTGTCAAACCATCAAAGACAGGGATGGAGGTCCAGTTTACACTGTCGGTGCTGACCTCTATCCACGTCAAGTCATTGAAGCGGCGGTAACGGGTTTCAAAACGCAGTATAACAATGTTGCGGCCAGTAAGGTCAATTTTCGGTGAAACAAGCCATACATCTTGTTCACCACTGCAATTCAAGTCAGAGTCGAAAACGACCCAGCCATTGCTGGCAGTTGTGGACATGAGGGGCCCTGTGGAGAAAGGGCCGGCAGGTCCTGTATTCGTCCAAACCCAATTGGAAGAAGCGCTCATGTCGCCGGCGACCTCGATTGCCGTCCAATCTGCCGGAATGGCACCATCAAAATCTTCCGACCAAAACGGAGCCTGTGAAAAAGCGGCCGTCCCCATTGCAAGGAACATGGCCAGGGCGAGAATTTTCTGTGTAAAATACTTCATGTGTTTTTTAATTAAAATTGTAAAAAAAAGCGGTTAGTAGCTGTCATCGGTGTAGTTTCAACCCACAACAACGTCAGCTTTGTAATTATCAAAAAAATAACTTCAATCTTTTTCGGCGGCTGCCCGCCGAAACCGTGAACTTATTTTTTATCGTTACTCACCTGTTCCGATCAAACGCCTTCTCCATTTCCACGCTCTTCGGAAAGAGGATGTTGTTCTCCAGGTGGATGTGCTGAAAGAGGTCTCCCTCAAATTCCTCCAGTTTGCCGTAGAGCAGGCGAAACGATGCGCAGGCATCTTCCGGCAGGGTGAAGTTACTGCTCAATTCCCTAATGCGCCCGATTTGGTCGCCAGCAGATTCGTGTTCCATTTCCATCATGCGAATGGGATTGGCGATGGTGCCGAAACCGGGGTTGGGCGCAGAAGTGCCGTCCCGATGGGCTGCAGCCAGTTGCTTGATATAGGGGAACAGCACCATTTCTTCCTTCATCATGTGGTTGGTCAGTTCCATAGCTACGGCGGCATAGTGCTGCGCAATTTCCACTACTTCGGGGTGGGTATCACCATGCACCTTCGCCACTTTTTGGCTCAGTTCGTCGAGCAGGGGCAGGCTCGCCCGCACGTATTTGTGGTGGTTGTTGACGATGTAATCCGCCAGGAAGTCCAGTTGCCAAGAGTCGAAATCAAGTTGCCTGCCGACGGGCTGCTGTTCCACAGTTGCAAGGGCGGTTTCGACCTGCTGCACGTCAACGCCTTTTTGGTCGCAGGCAGCTTTGAGCGAACGGTGACCGCCACAGCAGAAGTCCAGCCCGAACTTGCGGAAGACCTCCGCCTTGCGGTAGTCCTTTGCTGCGAGTTCGCCAATGGTTTTCGAGGTTTCGTCCTTACCGAGTTTGGTGATTTTAACCTCAAAAACTTCGGGGCCTTTTTCCAAATACTCCCATTCGAATACCTTGCCCCGCTCCGCAATCATCTGGTAGTAAAGCGGCACGGGGTCGTGGTCGTTGTGGATGACAAATGCACCTCCTGTGTCCAACGCATCGAAGCGTTGAAAGATGGTGGGGTGCTTGTGCCTGGGTTCGATTTTCGTCACGTCCAATGTTTCCATAAATCAATGTGTTTTTGAGTCCACTCCGAAAAGTCAATGATAAAATCATCTCTCTCCTTCTGTTCTTTTTTCCTTTAATTTCAGAACTCTTGACCTGTTCGCAAATTGAAAATGGAAAATTGCCCGATGCCCCCTTTGTCATCCCCTCCAGGGGATGACAAAGGGGTGCAGCGAGCGGGGAAGCAGAAGAAAGGATTTGTCGTGGCCCAATTGCCCTTTTTGANNTTTACTTTTCGGAGTGGACTCGTTTTTAAAACTCCGAGTTTCAGCATGTCACACATCCTGTAAACTTTCGGCACAAATTTAAGACAATTTTATCTTAATAAAAAATAACCCGGCACTTTGTTGTTGTTCAAAGGCGATTGATAAAAGATTTTGACAAAATGATGGCAGTTTGCTCCTCTGCTTATGATGTGCAAATGTTGGGCACTAAGGGACGAGACACCAAT
>JRYF01002438.1_pt1 | contig 22460 bp, 26 predicted proteins | sample 235331 | NCBI WGS metagenome assembly JRYF01 (sample SAMN03074217, study PRJNA261475) | activated sludge metagenome | biome: Wastewater Treatment Plant; feature: Wastewater; material: Activated sludge; isolation source: activated biomass of a wastewater treatment plant treating hydrocarbon... ...
TAATTTTGGGGTACCTTCCAATACCACTATAAGCGGTAAAATACACCTCGACACAGCAAGCAAAAATTACACTGCCACCTCTGCTGTAGAATCTGTAAGAGAAACGTTAATCCAACCTAACATAGACAAGTTAGATATTGTCTCTGCAACGGCGTTCTTTTTGTTCTGATTTGTACCCCAATCTTTTTTCCAATCGAAAATATACGCCATCACCTGTTTATCTAAAGGCTTTTGACCAGCATCTATTCTAATATTCTTCACAGCGTGCATAACAGTAGCGACTTCTTCACCTTGATCTGTGTCCTTAATTCTAGATAAAAGATCTACTGCTCTGTCTATATAGTTTTCGTTAGCTGCAATAAATTCTATATGGTCCTCTCTAAATTTTTCATAATTATCAGTAACAGTAGTCTTCAACATATTTCCGTATTTAGTCTCGGAAGTCAGATTGTTATTCGCAAGTATGGTTATGGCTTTCTTAACTTCTGGTGAATATGGTCCATATGTACCCTTACCGAAGGCTAGTCCAGTCGGAGCTCCTGCCTCTGTAAGGATATAGCAGGCTTTCTGAAACATTATTCTTCCAATTGGTTTTGCGTATGGTCTTTTTTGCAGTCTGTAGAGAGTCTCTAATATTAAAACCTCACCACCCTGAAGTGAGCTTCTCATAAACGATCCTTTTTTTACTCTATGTGAACCTATGTTTTTTTCTAGGAAATCAACTGAAAGCTTGTCTCGACTAGTTCCAAAAGGTGCGTAGATCTCAATATCTAAATCTAAATCTTTTAATTTAGAATACATAAGTGGTCCAACCACATCCCAAGTTAAACCACCATTTCCGCACCCTAAAGGAGGAAAAGCGACGGAACTTATATTCCAATCCTTATAATGTTGAATAAAATAGTCTAAACCATCCTCGATATCTTTTACCAACGTTGGAGAACGCCAGTGTTTCTTAGTAGGGAAATTTATTATCTTGTTTTGTTGGAAAAGATCCTGGTACAAAGAAAGAACGCCAGGTTTGATTAAACCAGCTTTACATTGCGCAGAGTATTCCTTGAACATTTCAGGAAATTTTTTCTTGAAATCTAAAGCTATACCCTTACCCATAACACCCTCGCAGTTAACAGTATTAACAAGCGTGTCCGCCTTACTTTCAAAAATATCTCCTATTAAAACCTTTAGCATACTTTTCTTAATTATATGTTACTCAGATATGAAAAACTTCACTTTACTCACTTGTGTTTGAAGACCCAATCCCAAAGCCTCAATTTGATCTGACATATCCTGGGACTGTGTGAGTGCACCTAAGATAAACTCACTATCGACCTTGTGAGGAACAAGTAATTCTGAACACATTTCTGCTTTATGTAAGCGTTTTTCTACTTCATCTTGATGATTCCAAGAACGTGCATAGATTCTCCCGAAATCCAAGTTGCCTATATGTTCAGGTTGTAAAAATGAAGCAAAACTCGTTGCTGCATTACGATCTGAAATAACAACCCCTTCTTGCCCAAGCAACCTATTTCCATCTATCACAAGAATGCAGGTTTCTTCAAAATTAGGCTTATCCCTCAAATAAAACAAAGTGGCATTTCTTGGATTGAAATACAAACACACATAATCGTGAAGTGGCAACGCATTTGGAATGACTACTCCATCACGCCTTTCCTGCACATCGGACAGTGCAAATGAAGCGTGTCCCAGACCTTGGTTATGACAACCGTTATACGAGAGTATCCCCCTTTCCATAATTGAAGAAAGGTTGCCAGTGCGAACGATGTAGTAGACCCGACCATTAAATTCCATATACATATCATAAGCAAGCCACCATTTTAGGCAAGTTACTCTACATTAACCCTTTCTGGTTTAATACTGTACTTGTGACCTCTGTGAGGACTCTCTTCTAAGCGGTAGCAAGTATATTCTGGATCTGTGGCGAAGAATTGTAGTATTGCCAAAAGCGCTCGAGATAGCTTTTAAGCCGTTTCAAACTCTCACCTGTTATGTCCACATAAATTAGTTTTATTTATTGCGGTGGTTAGGACTGCGCTAATCTACTTTTCATCCACCCTTGGCCCTGTCTCTGCCGCACTGCTCGACTCCCCAGCGGCCTGGCCGAGAGTCAGGTCGGTAGTACCTGAAGCTTCATCAGACTTAAAGTTCACACTCAAGGCAGAACGGCGAGTCACCACCACGAACATTAAGATAATAATCAAAAACGCTCCAATCATACCGACCCATGGTACCCAAGGATACTTCTCAGTAAAGCGACTCTCTTCATCATCGCAGGCATCACCTATACCATCACCGTCGGTATCAAGCTGGGACGGATTCGGAACCAATGGACAATTGTCTCGGTAGTTTAGAATTCCATCACGATCCCAATCATCACAAGCATCCCCGCGTCCGTTACTATCGATATCGGCTTGATCGGGATTATAAACAAAAACACAATTGTCGCGATAATCGGGAATGCCATCACCATCGGTATCGACCGGTACAAAGCGCGGGTGGTCTCGTACGTTAGCCGGTGCCAATCTGATCACACCCTCATCGCTCGTGAGATTGCCTGACTCACCATAAGGTATCAATACGCTGTGATCGGGATTGAGATAAATTTCATAACTTCGTTCCGGCTGAGCTAACCAGCGTAAGCCCCGACTAACCGATCGCTCAACTTGCTCCTCAATGAGAACTAACTGAGTCAGAAATAAGGGTTGAATATGCTCCAGGCGAATTATCAAGTGTGCCACTTCAGTCGGCAAGAAACTCACCCGCTCACCCAACAGACGACTCCTCGCTAACAGCACCCGCTCCTCCCCGGTCGGAGATAAACCACGAACTTCGACATTAAGCGGCAAGGCGACATTCTGACCGAGATTCAAAATAAAACCTGAAACTGCTAGAGAGTTATCCGGCCAAACCGTAAGTTCGGTCCACTCCGGACGCTCGCCTGAGACATCAAAGCGCACGCCGGTCGTAGGGTTGCGATCGGTGAGAAAGGCTGGATTGCCAGAACCAGACGAAAGCCCGACTCGATAAGGAGTAGTGCGAGCGGTGCTAGTTTGTTTTAAGTATGAAGGAATAAAGCGACCACTCTCCACCTCCACCACCAAGAATTCGTTACGGTCAAAATAGCCTACCGGCAGAGGTAACTCTACGACCGTCGGCACCACCAGCCCGCTTGGCGAAACCTCCGTTACTTGTCTGAAGGCTGACTGATAGTCGGTCTCCGCCGAGACAAAAGTGAGCGGCATTACGACAGCCAGAAGCCAGAGGGTGAAATAGACAATTGAGTTTGGCATGGTTTATTGGTTAGATGATTTGGGTTTTTTGATGATAAAGGCGGTCGACATCAGTAATACGCCAATCACCAAGAAGGTAATAATCTTGCCGACAATCTGCATCTGCCACACATCAACCAGCAGTAAGCGAACCACCACCAAACCAATCAGCACATACCCACCCACCGTTAACCCTCGCCGACCCAAGTGACGACCAATCATCAGTGCCCCGATTCCGGCGATAGTATAAATGACTAAAGCCACCATGGTCGCCATCTCATAAGCTCTCGACCAAGCGTCGCTAATACCAGCGTGGGTCACCAGCCACACCAGTGCTACAGCGTAGAAAGCCGCCGCACTGTAAAAAGACGTAGCGAACTCAGCGGCGTATTGCTCAGTCTTACTAAGTAACTGTCCAACCGTCAAAGTAGCGCCAAGCATCAAAAGCAGAACCACTAGATCGCTGTGCAGTATACCCCCCTGCCAAACGTAAGGGTTTAGACTCGAAACCGACATGACAGCCGGGATGATGAGCAGGAATGATAGCCGAGACGCTAGAGTCTCGTCGCGTAAGACATACTGAGCTAAATACACTAGCAAGGTGAACTTAATGATGTAAGCAATAGTCAAGGTTGGGCCAGACAATTCTTCCGCCAAAGCCGCCGCCAAAAGTAGCAAGCTGGTACCGGCATAGATGTAGAACGGATCGCGGTTCTGGGTCAACTGATAGGTCAGGAAGCCTCCCACGGCAAAGATGAGTGCCCAACCGGTGAGGGCAAAGGTCAACCACTCTGGACTGGCCAATGATAGCCACAAGATAAGATAGATCGCACTACCAAGCGCGGTGTAGACGCGTGATCGATGTTCCTCCGGCTGGTCATTGATCAGGAAGCCGATTAGGCTGGCGACCAGGAAGATGAGTGTGAAGAGAAAGCCAAACCACAAACCAACCAGCACCGCCTCTGACTTGGCCAAACCCAGCGTAAGAAACGGCAGATGGTGAAAGGTCACTATAATTAATGACATAAAGGTGAGTACACTCCAACCGCGTAGATAGACCACCCACAACGTACCACCGACAATCACGAGTAGATAAAGAGAAATATCGGTGATACTAGGGACAGGCGAAGCCGTCAATAAAGGTGCGATGCCAGCCAACACTAAACTAGCGATGGCGAGCGAACGACGGTGCTCTTTAACACTGACCAGAGCTACCAAGACCACCGTTGCTAACATCAGAAGCATGGCGCTGTAGGGGTCGAACATGTCGTAGATTTCGCGGGCGGCGTAAACGGTCATTAGCACAGTCGAAGACCCTAAGACCAAGAGTACCCCACCTTGATGAGCATACTGCTTAACCCTTAAGACTCCCCCAACCATGATGCCCGCGCCCAAGAGCAGGCCAAGCATAATACGTCCAAACTCGCCAATCCAGTTGTTGGCGAAAGCGTAACTAACGAACCAGCCAAAGGCCAAGAGCAAGAGACCAGCGCCTAACTTCATCATAAAATCCTCTTTGAGCCAATTGAAAAAATTGTCGAGCGGATTGGTTAGATCGTCATCTTTATTCTCATAACCGCTAACTGCCTGCGGGGTGAAATTATAGTGAGCTGGCACTGGCATTGCTTGATCAATACTGGTTTCACCTGGCATCGGTATTGGTCGCGGGATTGGCAGAGTGCTCACTGGTCTAGCTGGCGATAACTCATCCAGGCGTGATCGCAATCGGCTCACGGTCGATTGCAAAATAAATAGCCAAATGAATAAAATTACGATGAGTAAAAAAATCATTTTTATGAGATGTCAACTATTAATATCAATAGTCCCATTATAACACCCAGCCCAAGGCGCGAGTACTTATTCGAAGGTACGGCCTAAGGGGGCGGGGGGGGGGGGGGCGCCCCCCCCCCCTGGTGGTACCACAGACACTACCATCACCGGAGAAACGCTGGATGAACTGGTTGGTAGCGCTTGGGATTACTTAGGTAGCTCTTAAAGAAATCTGGAATAGTGGGCATGGCGTGTCCGGATAGATTAATAAAATCAACCGCTCCAGCGGCCTTGGCGCGCTCCACCTTGCTATCCTCATAGAAATTGGTCAGGACAATAATCGGAATGTGTCTGGTACGTTTGTCTTGTTTCAATAATTCAATCACCGACAGACCACCATGCTCTAAGTCCAAACCTGGATTTTCGATCATTATATCCATTGAGATAATGTCTGGTTTCACTCCCGCCACATCATCGACAAAACGATCATCAACGTAAGGGCAAATGACTACAATAAAACCAGCTGCCTTAAAAGCCTGAGTGAATAAGGGGTGATTGCTGGCATCATCTTCGACCAGCAGAATTTTGGGCGGCGTTTTTTTAAACATAAGCCACTATTAATGATACTCCTTTCCTGGGCAAGCACAACGACACTATAAGCGGGTGGAGGCCGCGCCCTCCACCCGCTTAGTACTTCTGTAAACTTCATCAGCTATCCCTCAACCCGATTTCAATCCTTCCTCACCGCCTGCTATACTCTCCCGCATGACCAAAATTTCTAAAACTAAAAATACTGCTAGTGCTAAGCCTTGGCGGGTCGGTCGCTCCTCTGCGGGCCTCGGCTTATTTGCCAACCAGGACTTCAAAAAAGGCGACCTCATCATCGAGTACACCGGTGAGCGCATTACCGACGCCGAAGCACAGCGTCGGGGTGGTAAGTACTTATTTGAACTCAACGACGAGTGGAACATCGACGGCAAAGACTACGCCAACATCGCCCGCTACCTCAACCATTCCTGTCGCCCCAATTGCGAACCACAACTAAGCGAAGACGAAACGCAGGTCTTTATCTACGCCAAGAAAAATATCAAAACCGGTGAAGAACTCACCTATAATTATGGCAAAGTCTACTTCGAGGTACTACTTAGTGATGGCCGCTGCCGCTGCGCGCACTGCTTAAGTAAGCAAGCCTAGTCAGCCACCATCTCACCAACTGCTTCATCCACCACCTCAGCTTCTGCTTGGGTCTCAAGCTCAAGGCTCTCCTCATCACTTTCTACTTCAGCCTCAGTATCAACTTCGGTCGACCCGTCTTCATCGCTTACCTCTTCTTCACCTTCCTCATCACCCTCTAGTGCGCTTACAACCGCAGCCTGGTTTTGGACCGGAACGGAACGTGCCGCCCGTTCTTCATTCAAGGCACGCCGGCGTTCGGCCATCAAGGTATCGACATCAATCGCTCCACTATCTTGATATCCTATATATGCCGCACCCCCAAAAGCCATCAGTGCCAAGAAAGCCATTGCGTACCAGTGACGCGAGATTTTGATACCGGAGCGCGTCTGTGTAGCATCGGCCTTGATAGTGGTCGGCGCTTTGCGCGCTGGAGCTTCCGTCACTTCTTCCGTCTCAGCTTCTACCACTTCTGCCTTCTTGGCCGCTCTCTGCTTAGTGGCGCGACGACGCGACTTAGGCGCGGTTTCCACTGGCGTTTCAAGCACAGCCTTAGACTCGCTTACTGCCGCCTTTTGGCGGCGCGTTCGAGGGGTTTTTGGTTTGGTGGTGTCACTGGTTTCCTTCGGCATAACTGGCATTCATTGTAGCATCTGTTAGTATGAATACAATTCATACTATGTTTGCAGACTTTAGTATTGTTCTCGGAGTTTATAGCTTAGTCCTTCTTATACTTGCGACGACTGTTTTTCTAGCCGCGAGCCTAAAGCAAGACAACAGCATCATGGACATCGTCTATGGACCCCTCTTCCTCGTCGCCACAAGCGCCACCATCCTACTACTCAACCTCTTCCACCCGCTCGCCTATATCGTGCTTGGTCTAGTCGCGCTCTGGTCGCTCCGCCTCGGAGTGCGTATCTACCGCAAGAACCACGGCGCCCCCGAGGACGCTCGCTACGCCAAGTGGCGCACGGAGTGGCAAGAGAAGGGCCAACTCTACTTCCTCGTCCGTAGCTATCTACAGGTAAATATATTGCAGGCTATTGTTATCTTAGTCGTCTCCTTACCAATCATTCTGACTCTAAGCTACGACGGAGAATGGTTTGATGAACTGCTTCTCATACTCTCAACCATCCTCGGCGCTATAGTCTTTCTGGTTGGACTCGTTATTGAGAGCCTAGCTGACTACCAACTCGACCGCTTCATCGCCAGAAAAAAAGCTGGGACCGAGACCGCCACCATCATGAAAACTGGCCTCTTCCGCTACAGCCGCCGTCCCAACTACTTCGGCGAAAGCCTCATCTGGTGGGGCATAGCCATCATCGCGCTCCCGCTCCCCTTCGGCTGGCTCGCGCTCCTCTCGCCCCTTACTATCACCTACATAGTCACCCGCGTCACCGGCCCCATGCTCGAAAAAATCTTCCTGGAGCGCTACCCCGCGGAGTACACCGCCTACATGAAAGAAACGAGCTATTTTATACCCCGGCCGCCGAAAACCTAACAATTGAATAGTTACACATATTCTCTTTGCGTTTCCTTACGAATATGGTAGATTTTGATTACCTTTGGTTGGTCGACCATTATGTCGCCGACCCGGTAGACACGTCAGTTTGGCCGCTACCCATGCTCCCAAAGCACAGACGTTACAAGTTAAGCCCACTTTTTTGTCAAAACCTTACCAATACAACGATAAGCAGATCAGGACTCGGATCAACACCGCTATCCGCGCGAGCGAATTGCGCGTAATCGGACCAGAGGGTGAAAACCTGGGTCTCTTATCGACCGCCGAAGCGCTCAAAGTCGCCGAAAGCCACAACCTCGACTTAATCGAAATCTCACCGAACGCCACGCCACCGGTCGCCAAGATCATGGACTTCGGTAAGTTCCGCTACCAAGCCGGCCGCCGGGCAAGTGAGATGAAAGCTAAGAGTCATGTTACCGAGACAAAGAGTGTCCAGGTTAAGATTGGTACCGGCGAGCACGACCAGCTCCTAAAGGCCAAGCGCACCGCTGAGTGGCTTGAGGAGGGTCACCGCGTGAAAGTAGATCTCTTCCTCTGGGGTCGCTATAAGTACATGGAACCCGCCTTCCTTAAGGAGCGGTTGGAGCGCTTTCTGAAGATTATTCCGACCGAGTACAAAGTCGCCGACGAGATAAAGAAAAGTCCCAAAGGCTTTACCATCACCATTGAGCGCGTCCCGGGTAGCAAGCCAACCCAAAAAGCCGCCCCCAAACCAGCTGCGACCGTCGGCCCTAAAGAGGTTTCGAAAGACGCTCCCGTGGTCAACAAATCCAAGAAAAAGTCCCTCGAAGATCTCTTAAATGAGGGCCTAGTCTAAGCTTTGACATTAAATGGCGAATACGCTATAGTTGCCACACTTCGGCTACGGCTGGGACATTATTTTATGAAGACAAACAAATCATTCACGAAGCGCATTAAGGTCACCAAGAATGGCAAGCTCGTGGCTCGTAAGCCCGGACAAAACCACTTCAACGCCCGCCAGACTGGTCGCCAGCGTTTGCGCCGCAAGCGCACAGCGCTCCTTACGCTCGGTAAGCGGATTACTCGTCGTTTCCTACCCGGAACCGGCGCCTAAACTTATCAATCTAACTAAGCAAATATGGCACGTGTAAAAGGAGGCCTCATGGCCCAAAAGCGCCGACGCAATATCCTTGACGAAGTTAAGGGTTACCGGCTGGAGCGCTCCAAGAAGAAACGAGTGGCGCGCGAGGCAATCTACCACGCCCAGCTCCACGCTTTTGCGCACCGCAAGGACAAGAAGAATGACTTCCGTCGCTTGTGGACTGTCCGCATCAATGCCGCTCTCATGGCCTTCGGTCTTAAGTACAGCCGCTTCATCAAGGCGCTTAAGGATAAGGGTATCGTGATTGACCGCAAGGTCCTAGCGACTCTTGCGACCGAGCGGCCTGAAGCCTTCGCTCGCGTAGTGGATCAGGTGAAGTAAGCTAACACTTCACAAAATCAAACCGCCGGCCCCTTACGGGGCCGGCGGTTTTGTTCTGTGTGATTCACCTAGAAATTGATAGTCACCTCCTCATGCGCTTCTGGAGCTCGGGCATTCACCCCCAGGTAATCCCGTAGCCGCTGGGTAAGGAAGAGCGACGACCGCTCCTCCCCCATCGTGACAAATACCGCCTCAGCTTGCTTACATCCATAGGCGACGAGTTCGACTAACTGGTCGCGATCAGCATGACCAGAGAAGCCCTGAATCTGCTCAATCTGCGCTCGAACCTTAACCTTCTTACCATCGATAGTTACATTTCGCGCCCCATCTAAAAGCAAGCGCCCAATACTACCGACCGACTGGTACCCGACCAAGAGCACGATGGTGTTAGGGTCGCCAAGGTAGTCCTGCTCGTGCCGCCTAATGCGCCCACCGTGACTCATGCCTGAGCCGGCAATGATTACCTTAGCACCTGTCACAGACTTGATCCGCTTTGAATCACGCACTGTTTCGGTAAAAGATAATCCGTCAAAGGAGAATATGTCGTCACCACGCTTTATCTGATCGCGCACCTCAGGCCTGAGATAGCTAGTGTGAGAGCGGTAGATGTTGGTCACCGCTATCGCCAGTGGTGAATCGAGAAAGACGGGTAAGGGTGTGAGATTACCTGATTCGACTAGATTGTTAATCTCGTAAAGCATGGCCTGAGTGCGCTCGAGTGAAAAAGCTGGAATAATGAGGGTGCTATTTCGCTTCTGAACTTGCTTAATATAGTACTCCAAGAGCTCAGTCCGCTCCGCTACCTGCTCATGCTGGCGGTCACCGTAGACACTCTCCATGACTAGGTAATGATAATCCTGCGGTATGACCGGAGCGCGCAAGAGGGGCTGAGGAACATTACCAATATCGCCCGTAAAGACAATCTTACGTCCCTGACGAGTCAGACTTATCATGGCTGAACCGAGGATATGCCCCGCATCGGTAAAGACGACAACGACACTATCAGGCAGGTCTAGCGACTCGTTATACTCAACGGTCTGCCATAAGTCTAGGGCTCGCTTAATATCCCCCACCTCGTAGAGTATCGCGGTCTGATTAGCCTTGGCTTCTACCTCCATCACCCGATAGGCGTCTTCAAGCATCACTGCTGAGAGATCCTTGGTGGCAGTGGTACTATAAATCTTACCCCTGAAGCCATCAGCAACCAACTTTGGTATCCGCCCAATGTGATCGGCGTGAGCATGCGTTACCAAGAGAACATCAATGTCTGCCGGATTATACGGGAAGTCTTCCGCATTGCGCTCCGAGGCAAATTTATCACCCTGCACCAACCCACAATCTACCAGAAAAGCGGCTTTCCCGGTGTCTAACAAAAAATTAGCGCCGGTAACTGAACCGACTCCGCCATGAAATCCTAAAACTGCTGTCATGGGGTTATTGTAGCGTGCTTTCCCACGAAAAAACACCTCAGAAGAGGTGTTTTTTCGTGGGAACCACTTACGTGTCCTCCTGGTAAATACCAGGTGGGCGTCCTTTCCAAACCAAGTCTGAAATCTCTAATTTGAGTTCTCATGTCAGTTTGCGACTACAGACAGCCCTGAATGTAAGTTAACCGGAAGACACGTAATGTCGTGGTCCCTTACGAGATTATAACATAAAAGCGGGGGCGCCAAAGCGCTCCCGTCTTTATTACCGAAAAAGCCCAAATTACTCTGGCTGGCCGTCTAAGTTTACGTCGTACATGATGCGCTCTTGTGCGGTCACGTAGTTCATAATCTCATCATTCTTAAACCAAATGGCGATTTCACGCTCCGCTTCCTCAGGTGACTCAGACTGATGCACCAAATTGCGCACGGCCCGGTTCTCAAACGTAGCGTGTGAGTAGGAATCAACTGTGAAGTCCGCCCTGATAGTTCCCACGTCAGAAGTTGCTGGTTCAGTGGTACCCACAATTTTCGTCACCACGGACACGGCCTTGTTGCCTTCAAGAATTATCGCCACGACCGGTGCCGCCGTCATGTAAGTGACAATGGTACGGATGATATCCTTGCCGTACTCAATCGGCTCACGATTGACCTCCTTACCCTGACTCCTAAGCTCCTCCACCACGCCCTTACCCTTGCGCTCGTACCACTCGTCAGACTTGTTGTAATGACGAAGGAGCTGGTCTTCGGTAGCCATAACCATTTTCATGGCCGAAATCTTAAGGCCAGTGCGCTCAAAACGCTTGATGATCTCTCCGACCAAAGACCGCTGAACGGCATCTGGCTTGAGTAGGACTAATGATCTTTCTTGGTGTGGTTGCTTCATTTAGTTAATTTATTACAGGGTTAATTACGCGGCAGTATACCTCAGATTTGCCCCCGCGCAAACTGCCAAACTAGGCTTAAGCCGGTTTGGCAGTTTGCGCGGGTACAGTTAGTTAACTGCTACCGATTCCGTGGATTCCCACCCCCACCTCCAGGCGCATTCGCGGTCTTGAAGTTGTAGACAGGTGAAGTGATGGTGGTTGGGCCGTCGGTGGCCACGATTTGGTAGTAGTAAGTGGTCTTGGCGGTGAGGTTAGTGAGCGAGACCGAATGGTTGGTATTCGCTGTACTACTCTGCGCGGAGAGGTTGAGGTTGTTGCGGTTGGTGCCATAGCGGACAGTGACGGCACCTGGCTTATTGAGGGTAATGGCGACCGTACCACTGTTGGCGGTCTTAGCGGGGACTGATTGACTGGTGATGGCAAATTCGACATCGGCCGTAGTGAATGTAAGTGGTGTACTATCAGCTGACACATTTCCAGCGCCATCTTCGGCACGAACTGTATAAGTGTAGGTGGTATTAGGTGTAAGTCCAGAATCTGAGTATAAAGTGCCAGCAACATCCGCTAGTTTGGTGCCATTGCGGTAAATGGAGTAACCAGCCACTCCACTACGGTCATCGGTAGAAGCATTCCAAGCGAGACTGACGCTAGTCGATTTAATATCAGTGGTGCGCAAGTTTTGCGGAACAGACGGAGGCACCGTATCGGGTGTTGTATCACGCGTGCCACCTCCGCCCGCCGCCGCCAAAGCGGCCGCGACTGCCTGAGCGGCATTGACCCGACCCCAACCGAACCGATCGGCCCAACCTGCTGTACCAAGATCATCAGCGGTTGAAAAGACTATTTGATCTGCCTGAGTTGGGGTTAGAGCTGGATTGGCGGCAAACGCAAGGGCGTAGACACCCGCTGTCACTGGAGACGAGAATGATGTTCCGTTCCAATTACCATAACTACCATTCCGAGTTGTGGTGTAGATGCTGACCCCTGGAGCAGACAGGTCGACAAAATTACCAAAACTTGACCAACTCGCCAGAGTGTCATTTGAGGCAGTGGCCGAGACACACGTGATACTATCGCTTGGTGCATAGCCCGGATTACTACCTGAGTTACCAGCACTGACCACCAAGACCCCACCCTTAGAACGTAGATAATTAGCGGCGTTAATGATGGTGTTGCTACCACAAGTACCTTGGTAACTTAAGTTAACCACGCGAGCTCCCTGATCAGCCGCCCAATTTATTGCACTAGCCATGGCTGAGTAGAAAGCGTAACCATCAGTACTATCAGTAATACGCATCGGCATTATCTTGGCAGTATAGGCCACCCCAGCGGAGCCGCGCGCATTATCACCAACCTGAGCGGCGGCACCAGCTACCGCCGTACCATGCCCGTGAATATCTGAGGTGTCGTTATTGTTGCTCGCAGTATTCCAACCTGCCACGCAACTGACCGCCAAATCCGGATGATTACAATTTACTCCAGTATCAGCAATCGCGATGATCACTTCTTCGCCACGGGTACTATCCCAAGCGGTCGGAGCTTGAATCTTGTTTATGTGCCAGGCTCGCCCAAGTTCTGGATCATTGGGAGTATAGGCGTGTGGCACCAGGCGATCCACCTCGGCATACTCTATCAAATCACCTCGAGTAGCCAAGAGACGATCAATGACCTCCTCCGCGGTATCGTCAGCAGATACCTCATAGACTTGCGCTTGAATTCGAGCAATAGTAAACAACTGACGCAAACCTTGAGCTCTCTCCAGATTAGCTCTTTCGACAGCAATCGACAGACCTGGTGGTAAATCACGTTCCTTAAACTTCACTATAATTCGATTGGTATCGCGAGACTCTGTAGCAGTCAAGGGAAGGGGATTGGTCTGACCGGAAGCATTAGCTCGACGTTGCGCGGCTATCGCGTTGGCTTGCATATCCTCCATCTGCATCAGAAGGGATAGATAAGTGCGTTGCACACCATAGACACCTTGAATTAAGCTGTACAAAGATAGACTTAACATCAGGGCAATCGCGACAATGGCATAGGAGTGACGAACGGGTCTTAAGGGAAAGAGTTCTTTTGGTTGGTTATCGGGTTGGTTTGACATAGCTAAATATAATGGTTACTAATTACCGTTTATTATAATCTACCATCCGATGCGGAAACCGACTTATCCTCGCTCCCTAAGAGACTACTTTTTTATAAACTAGTCTAGTATCTCGCGTCTTGATAAAACAACAAAATTTCGAGCGAAAAGTGAGGTGGAGACCGAGGTGAATCGAGATTCATTGAGGTCGAATCGAAACTTTTAGCCGAAATTTTGTTGTTTTAGCGGATGAGGCTTTAATTCTGTCTTATTTAGGTGTCGAGATCCTATACAGTTTCTTAGTCAAAATCAGCGGCCCAGATTCTGTAATGGCAACAGTGTGCTCAAAGTGAGCCGACCAGGAATCGTCCTTGGTATAGACACTATAACCATCGCCTTCGTCATCAAAATACACTTCCTTACGACCGAGATTTACAATCGGCTCAATGGCGTAGACATGTCCCACTTCAATCAAAGGACCCGTACCAGCCTGGCCAAAGTTGGGAATCGTTGGTTCCTCATGGACCGCATACCCCACCCCATGTCCGCACAAGTCCTCCACCACCGAAAGACCCCTGGACTTAATGAAAGTTTCAATCGCGTGACTAATATCACCAATCCGCTGGCCCGGCTCTGCCGCCTTGATACCAATTGCCAAAGCTTCTTCGGTGGCCGCAAGGAGCTTGCGTGCCTCTGGTGAAATCTCCCCCACTCCAACCGTCAATCCCGAGTCGACAATCATCCCCTTATGTCCAATCGACATATCGAGATTAACTACATCACCTTCCTTGAGGATTACAGACTCACTCGGAATACCGTGCTGGACGCAATTATTGACCGATACACAAAGCGCAGCCGGGTATGGATAGTTAGCAAAAGTGGGGTGGTAACCAAGGAGAACCGTCTCCACGCCATACTCTTCGGCCAGTTCCATGGCTCGGTCGTCAAAATCAAGCGTGGTCATACCGGACTTAACTTCGCTTTTGAGAGTCTGCAGAATCGTCGCCAAAATCTGTCCTGCCTCTTTAAGAACCGCAATTTCCTCTGGTGACTTTTTGGTAATCATATGTTTATAATCCGAGCGCCTTTACGATCTCGGCTTGCACTTCATCGATACTCTTAGTACCGTCGATATTATGGACGCGAGTATTGGCTCGCTTTCGGTAGTATTCAATCACCGGCACAGTGTCCTCCCGATACCACCGGAGACGCTCCTCAATTGATTCCGGTGTATCATCGGCGCGAGCTCTGGCCCGCATGCGCTCGCGCACTACTTCCTCTGGTGTTTCAAGATTAATTACATCAACCGCACCACGCTCAAAGAAATGAAAAGCGTCTTCCAAATCTGGGACCTGAGCGACTGTCCGCGGGAAACCGTCGATCAGTAAGTGACTTTTCGGATCAAGCTGATCCACCATCGCCTGTCCCCACAAAAGAGCCACCAAGAAGTCGGGTTGCAAAATTCCAGTGTCCATGGTTTCGGCCACCTTATCCTCGGCGAATGTCTCTTGCTTCGCGGCCAGCGCCCGAAAACGTCGACCAGTCTGAATATCGACCACTCGCCGACGCTCATCGCGCTTTTCTAACTCGGTCTTTAGACGCTCAATCTGGGTTCCTTTGCCACTGCCCTGCGGGCCAATGAATATGATGGTATATGGTTGCATACCGTAGCAGTTTACAGTGATTAGATAAAAATTCAACAAAATGTTAGGCTAAACGCACTTATGAACAAAAAACATATCATCACTATTGCCGGTAAGCCAGGCAGTGGCAAATCAACCACCTCTAAGCGTCTGGCGACCACCCTTGGCTACACTCACTTCTCATCAGGTGACTTGTTTCGTTCTATTGGTCAGGCCCGCGGGATAGACGTCTTGGCCACCAATCGCCTGGCTGAATCAGAGAAAGACATCGACTATTTAGTTGATCAAAAGCTCCGAGAAATCGGTCAAAGTAAAGATAATTTGGTAATCGACTCAAGAATGGCTTGGCACTGGATGCCGTATTCATACCGAGTTTACTTAGACCTCGATCTAAAAATTGCCGCCGAAAGAATCTTGCGAGGTATGGACGAAGCTAGGCGAGCTGCCGAGCATGTGCCAAATAATCCGGAAGAGTACGCAGAACAACTTAAGGCTCGCTTAGATAGTGAAGCTAGACGTTATTTTGATTTGTATCAAGTAAACCCCTATGACCAAAATAATTACGACCTAGTAATTGACACTGCCACGAATTCAATTGACGCTGTTCAAAATATAATTTCAGAAAGCTACCGAAATTGGTTACAATAGCCACATGCAACGCAAACATATCATCACGATTTCGGGCAAGCCCGGCAGTGGCAAGTCTTCGACGGCCGATAAGGTCGCCGAAATGCTCGGCTACACTCGCCACTCCTCTGGCGATATGGTCCGCAATCTCCTCAGTCGCGAAGGTGTTACATTGGCTGAATACAACAACCGCGCCAAGAATGACCACGCGCTCGATGAGAAGGTGGACGAATACTTACGCAACCTACGTACCAAGCAAGACATCGTAGTTGACTCCCGACTTGGTTTCTACTGGATACCGGAGTCCTTTAAGGTCTATCTTGACCTTGATCTCCAAGTGGCGACGGCTCGCATTTACAAAGACGCGATTGATAATAAGATGCGCAGTAAGAGTGGCGAACTAGTGGCTTCACTTGGGGACGCGGCGCGCGCGGTCAATGAGCGCATGAACGCTGAACAGCAACGCTTTAAAGATCTCTACAATGTCGACCCGTACAATCCGGCTCATTTTGACCTGATCATCGACACTTCACGACACTCGCCCCAAACCGTCGCCCTCTCGGTCTTTGATGCTTATCGCCGCTGGCTTAAGACCGAAAAATGGAAGCAGGAGCGCAGTGCAATCCCCTTAGGTTACTCCTTCAAGAATCAGTACTAAATGGAGGAGAGGACACCGAAACCACCGCTCGATTATGCGGTGGTTTGTGATTATCTAACCCAATATCTAGACAACCGGTTGGCGGTCTACCTTTCACTAGCAGAGCAACCCGTTAATGATTACCCCACACCCAACCCCTCAATAAAGAAAGCAGACTGTCTATGTATCATTTGTGATACATAAAAGTTAATCGTGTGGTTTATGTATCATTTGAGATACATAGAGCTAGTGGTTAGTTGGTTTGGGTGTTGGGATAATTTGGCGTAAAGCCTAATTGCCCTTCGGTGCGACTCCAAAAATGTCCTATACTCCCAAAATTGCCTTGACTGCGAGGCGAGCGAAGAAAATATCTTGAGGTGTACTAATCGTACAGTGAAAGATATTTTGCTGAAGCTCAACGAAGCAGGTGTCGTGATTTTATGGTTGGTAAGTGTTTCAAAATTGAAACCGCTACGCGGCGCGACCGAACAAATTATTGAAACGTACCAGACGTACGATGAAATAATTTGTGAGAGTAGCAACAACGTAGCTGTCGTCCCAAAATAAAATTAAAGCAAAATTGCCCCGAATGCGAGGCAGGCGAGAGAAAATATTGTGAGCCGTACAAAATCGTACGGTGAGTAATATTTTCCGAAGCCTAACAAAGCAGACGGGACAATTTTGCTTTAATTTTTAGTATTCGCGCATCGACACTTGAGCATCCAAACGTCGAATCAAATCCAAGACCACCGACACGACAATCAAGACCGCCGTTCCACCAATCGCAAGGGCCGCAATCCCGGTGGCAAACTGCAAACCAATCGGCAAGACCGCAATCACACCGAGGAATGACGCACCGACGAAAGTCAGGCGAGTCACCAGAGTACCGAGGTACTCTGAAGTGTGCCCGCCCGGGCGGATGCCAGGAATGTACGAGCCATTGCGCTGGAGGTTCTTAGCGACTGAGTCTGGATCGAAGGTCACTGCAGTATAGAAGAAGGTGAAGAGGAAGACCAAAACAAAGTAGACGGCACCATAAATAATCTGGTTGTTGAAGAGATCATTAACCATCTCAGTCGCTCCCCCCACCCAGGTAAAGCGATCGAAGCTCGCCAGAATATTCAAGACCATCTGTGGGAACAGCAAGATAGAGAGGGCGAAGATAATTGGAATCACACCCGCCTGATTGAGACGCAGTGGGATATATGACGAGCTACCGCCGTAGGTCATTCCTCCGCGACTGGCCTTAGCTGAAGTAATCGGCACTGGCCGCTCGGCCTCAGTCATAAATACCACCGCGTAGATAATGAAGAGAGCCAAGAAAGCAAACCCCACAAACAACGGTAGCTGTGACGGATCGTAACTGAAGAGTAGTTGGCTGACGGTAGTGGGTAAGGTCGCCACAATACCAGCAAAGATAATAATCGACACACCGTTACCGATACCATACTCAGTGACTAATTCACCAATCCACATCAGGAGCATTGAGCCGGCCACAACCAGAATTACGTTCACAATAAAGTCAAGGGTTGTTAAACCAGTCACTACTCCCTGACTCTGCAGAAGAGTCAAGAAGCCGAAGCCCTGCAAGATAGCGAGTGGTAAGGTAAGGAGACGACTGTACTGCGTAAACTTCGCTCGTCCCGCCTCGCCTTCTTCGGTGTAGAGGCTCTTCAGCTTGGGTGACATCACGGTCATGAGTTGCATGATGATGGAAGCAGTAATGAATGGCCCGACACCAAGCATGATGATGGAGAGATTAATCAAACCACCGCCCGAGAAGATATTAAGCAAGCCCAAGAACTCGTTATTGGCGAAGAATTGCTCGAGCGCGAATTGGTCGACACCCGGAATCGGGATGACCGCCAACATCCGGAAGACGACCAACGCTCCTAGGATGAATAAGACACGATTACGAATCGCTGGTTCAGTGAAGATTAAGCTGAGTTTTCGGAAAAAGGTTTTCATACGTACTTATAGTACCTAGTTTATTACCTTTCCACCAGCCGCCTCAATCGCGGCGCGCGCCGCCGCTGAGACCTCACAACCTTCGACCGTTACCTTTTTGGTCAAAGTACCAGTAGCCAGAATCTTCACGACCGGAGCTTTCTTACTGACAGACGAAACTAACTTTAGAGACACCAAGGTCTTTGGCGACACCGTGTCGCCAGCGGCAAAGTGCTTCTCAATCACACTCAAATTGACTGGGGTGGCTTTCACGCGCTCGTTGTTGACGGTGCGAGCGCGGTTTTTGCCATGTCCCCGGAGCTTAGGCAACTTCTTGATGAAGTCACGCATCTCCGGACGAGTACTGTTACCAGCGCGCGCCGTCTGACCCTTGCCACCGCGCCCAGAAGTCTTGCCGCGCTTACCACCACGACCAATCCGACGTGGAGTCTTCAGCTTGTTAGCTGGCTTTAGTTCATGTAACTGCATACTAGTTTTTCTTTAGAAGTTTAAGGGCTTCGACCGCGGCGCGAGCATTGTTAAGCTTGTTCTTACTACGAGAGAAGATCTTAGCGGTAACGTCTTTCACACCAGCGTGTTCCAAGACGGTACGAACCGAAGAACCAGCCACGATACCGCGACCCGGCGCTGGCATGATCATCACTTCACTTGAAGCGTACTTAGTATGGACATCGTGCGCGATGTGACTATCCTTATTCATCGGTACAATAATCATGTGCTTCCTGGCGTCACGAATCGCCTTCTCAATCGCGAGCTGGGTGTCCCCAGCCTTGCCGATACCCACCCCCACGCGACCACGCTTATCACCAATCACCATGGCGACAGAGAAACTAAAGCGACGACCACCAGCCATCACGCGCGTGACGCGACGGATACTGATAATCTTTTGATCGAACTCTGGCTTGACGCGCTCAGGTCGGCCACCACGTCGTGGACGACGCCCAGCGCCACCGCGTCGGTCATTATTACTATTACCCCGACGACCGCGACCACGCTCCGCCCCTTCGGTAGGAGTAGTATCGGCGGCAGCTGGTGCATCGGCGGTTGGAGCGACTCCGCTCCCCTGGTCTGACGTAGTGTCAGTTGTAGCTTCCGGCTGTTTTTCTTCAGACATGAATCAAATAATTAGAATGTTAATCCTCCGGCCCGAGCGGCTTCAGCCAACGCAGCCACGGCTCCCTGATAACGGAAACCGCCACGATCGAATACCACCTTAGTGATACCAGCGGCTTTGGCCTTCTTGGCCACCTCATCGCCTACTGTAGTCGCCCGCTCAACTGGTGTACCAGTCTTCACCTGACGTGAATCGGCGGCCGCTAGCGTCTTTCCAGTGTTATCATCGATAAGTTGAACGTAGATAAAGCGGTTACTGCGGAAGACGGCCAAGCGCGGGCACTCGGCCGTGCCGGCGACCTTGGCTCGAATGCGCTTGTGACGACTCACTCGCTGACTATTTTTGACTTGTGATTTTTTCATAGTTAACGAATTAGACTAAGCAGCTTTCTTGCCCTGTTTCCTGATAATATATTCATCACGATAACGAATCCCCTTGCCCTTGTACGGCTCTGGCTTCTTGACCTTGCGCACATTGGCCGCAAATTGGCCCAAGCGCTCCTTGTCGGCCGCAGTCAAGGTGATGGTGGTCTTCTCAATCGTAGCGGTGATCCCCTCGGGAATCGTCAACGCGACCGGGTGCGAGAAGCCCACGTTCAAGACCAAGTCCTTACCTTTTACCTCAGCCCGGTAACCGACTCCTTCAATATCAAGAATCTTGGTGAAACCTTCAGTGACACCCTTGATCATATTACGCAAGTGTGATGCGTAAGTCCCCCACAAGGCGGGCGCCAGCTCAGTGTCCTTAGGTTTAAGGGTGACCTGGTTGGCCTCAATCGTAATCTCTACCTCCTTATTCCGGACCGTCTTCGTTAGAGTGCCTTTGGCACCTTTCACAGTTAGCACTTCCCCCTCGAGTGTCACGGTGACACCGGCTGGGATAGCTACTGGTTGTTTTCCTAGTCGACTCATACGCTTACCAAATTATGAAGAGTTCCTCGCCGCCGACATTCTTCGCCTTGGCTTCCTCACCAGTGAGGATACCAGCCGGTGTCGATAGGATACGGTGACCCTGACCAAACTTAACCGGGTGAATATCAGCGACCTTGATATACAGACGACGACCTGGCTTAGAGACGCGCTTCACACCACTGATGGCGTGCGCCCCTGCCTCGTACTTCAAGGTTACTAAAAGAGACTTCTGGACCTTCTTTCCGTACTCCTTTGCGCTCTCGATGTAGCCGGCTTCAACCAGCTTAGTCGCGACCGCGTGCTTCTGCTTGGAGTAGGGGACCAAGACCTCCTTCTTCCCGACAACTCCGGCGTTCTTGAGTCTAATGATGAAATCGCCAATTGAATCGCTTACCATGATGATTTCTTAACGCCTGGTATTTGTCCTTCGTGCGCCAGCTCGCGGAAGCAAATGCGGCAGATATCAAAATCGCGCATATAACCTCGCTTGCGGCCACACAACTTGCAGCGCCTGACGACGCGGCAAGCATACTTTGGTTCGCGCGTTGCGCGCACCTTGATTGAAATTCGTGCCACGAAATTATTGGGTTTTTATGGGACAGTATTATGTAGAAATCATAACTTGCCCCCTGTTAAATTGCCGCTTTCTAAGAAAGCTAGCGCGGGGTAATCTCTAGTCCATTACCGCCGCCATGCCCGCCAGCTTACCAGAGATTGACCGGCTGTCAACCAACCAGCTGTAGCCCACCTGTGGTAATATAAATGCTGGATAGTCCCCTCCCACCCTCAACCAAGCGAGGCCAAAATGCGTACCAAACGACACTACTCGTTCCGCACTGGGCTGGATATTGTAAAGCTGCTGAAAAAAACTGGCCAGGCCATCAGCATCAGCCAGTTCCAGCAGCTACACGCCCAGGGGAGTTACCCCGCAAAACTCCGCTACTGGTTCAACAAATTGGCCGCCAAGGGTCTAATCCGTCGGCACGAGTCGATAGTGCGCGAAGGTGGCCGAGACCGCCTGTACCTGACCTGGAGCTACCAGCGACCGGAGTCTGACTTTAGGCACACCAGTGAACAAAAGACAGCCGCCCCTACGGGGCGGCTTTTCACCAGTCGGAGCGGCATCTGGCCCGCCTAAGCAGACGGTGGTGTCAGGGCTGGCAAGCGACGCTCAATCTCGGCTTGCTCCTCGGGTATAAGTGTCTGGGTCTGGTCGCGACGAGCCAACTCAAGCAGGTGACGAATCGTTGACTCTGGCCGCGTCATCAACAAGCCAAAGACGAGGCATACTGGGTAACTGACCCGAATTTCCTCTCGTTGGAACTTGCGTTGCACTTGGTCTTCGAGTGTCTTGAACCGATGGGCAGGCAGACCGAGCAGCTTCGAACACAGTTCATCCGTAACCAGTTCCTTGTAGGCCTGTGTCGCACCTGACACAGCGCCAGTCTTACGCAATTCGTCAGCAACGGTCAGAAAACTATCCGGATCCTGCCCCAGCAACCACAATGCCGGTGACCATAGACCTGGCGTCTGGTTTCTCCTCAGCTGCGCTGAGATGTTCGCCAACTGTTGTTTGGTGGAGCAAAAATGCTCCGCCGCCTCAGTTAGAGTAAGTTCCAAGGCATAATGCTTTTGGAGCCAACCCTTGCATTTACGTCCTCTTTTGTGCTCTTTGTTCGTTTTCTTTGGTTTACCAGGATTATCTGAAAACAAAAAGAATCGTCTGCCTTTGCCAGGTATACTCAGACGCTGCATGAGAACGGTTGTTGATTCCTGGTCACGTAGACCAGAAAACACCGAATAACCCATCGACTTGACCTTCAGCCCACCGTGGACTTGCCTGTCAGTATTGCTCATCACTTGCTCCTCTCGGTTAGGAAACAACTATACCAACCTTTACTATACGCAATAAAGACCTCTCTGCCAAGACCGCAGGACAGCTTGTGGTTAAACACTCTAAGAACTAGCGGGGG